>Ga0126312_10001982_pt1 | contig 13554 bp, 12 predicted proteins | sample Plot104A_FD_92537 | JGI IMG/M metagenome (GOLD analysis project Ga0126312, IMG submission 92537) | Serpentine soil microbial communities from UC McLaughlin Reserve, CA, USA - Plot104A | ecosystem: Environmental > Terrestrial > Soil > Grasslands | place: USA: UC McLaughlin Reserve, Lake County...
CGCGCTCGTCGTCGCGCTCATCGTCGCGTGGCTGGCCGAGACCGCGGAGACGTGGCTGGTGGGCGACGTCGGACAGCGGGCGCTGATGGACCTGCGGGTCCGGCTGATCGATCATCTCCAGACGGTGTCCATGCGCTACTACGACCGGGCGAGCGCGGGACGCGTGATGTCGAGGGTCACCAACGACGTGGAGGCGCTCAACAACATCGTGACGGGCGGCTTGAACCAGCTCGTTTCGAACGTGCTCCTGGTGGTCGGGACGGTCGTCGTCCTGCTCGTGCTCGACTGGCGGACGGCATTGGTCGCGGCGTTCGTGTTCCCGCTCGTGGTCATCGTGGCGGCCTCGTTTCAGCGCGTGGCGGGACCCGCGTGGCGGAAGGCCAGCGACGCGGTCGCCCAGGTGACGACGTACATGGCGGAAGGTCTCTCCGGACGCGCCGTGGTGCGCGCCTTCGGACAGGAGGAGCGCCACCTGGCCGACTTCGAGCGCCACAACGCGGAGACCCAGATGCGGATCATGCGTTCGAACTCGCTCTGGCGCACGATCCTGCCGCTCGTCGAGCTCATAATCGCGGTGACCATCGCGGCGGTTCTCGTGTATGGGGCGCGCGAGGCGGTGGGCGGCGCCGTCGAGGTCGGACTGATCGTCTCCTTCACCGCGTACCTGCGCCAAGCCCTTGCCCCGCTCCCGCAGCTGACCGTGCTGGTGGGCGACTTCCAGCAGGCGGCGACCGCGCTCGAAAAGCTCGACGAGATCTTCGCCGAGCCGCCGGACCCCGGCCAGCTCCCCGGCCGCCGTCGGGCACCCGTCCTGCGCGGCGAGCTGGCCTTCGAGAACGTCCGGTTCGCCTACAACGACGAGCGCTGGATCATCCAAGACGTCAGCCTCAGCATCGAAGCCGGTCAGACCGTGGCGATCATCGGCCACTCGGGCTCGGGCAAGAGCACGCTGATCAAGCTCGCGGTCGGGTTCTACGGTCCGCAGCGCGGCTGCGTGCGTTACGACGGTGTGGACCTGGCCGCGCTCGACCTCGAAAGCGTGCGGCGCCAGGTCGCCCTGGTCGGCCAGGAGCCATTCCTGTTCGCCGGCAGCGTGGCTCACAACATCGCCTGGGCCAGGCCTGGTGCGAGTGCTGCCGACGTGCGCGCCGCCGCCGAAGCCGTCGACGCGCTCGAGGTGTTCAAGCGCCTGCCCAACGGTCTCGGCACGGAGGTCGGGGAGCGGGGCGAGAGAATCTCCGGGGGCCAGCGCCAACTCGTGTCGCTCGCGCGGGCGATAATCGTCGACCCCCGAATCCTCGTGCTCGACGAGGCCACGTCGAGCATCGACGTCGCCACAGAGGCGCGCGTCCAGCGCGGCCTCGCGCGGCTGCTGGCCGGGCGCACCTCGCTGGTCATCGCCCACCGGCTGAGCACCATCCGAGGCGCCGACCGAGTTGTGGTTCTCGAGGCCGGGCGCGTCGTCGAGCAGGGCTCACCCGCGGAGCTGCGCGCAGCCGGCGGCCACTACGCGCAGCTCGAGGCCGAGTCCGAGCGCCTGGCCTGACCGCGGCGCCGAACGGGGGGCGCATTCGCGTGAACGTGATCCATTCGTTCGTGAAGCTTCGGGGGTGACCGGCGCGCGGATCGCTGCCGGGGTCTACGCTCCGCGCCCAACGGATAGATCCGCACCGCGCTCCGCGCGAGGCGGTCGATCAGCGGACGGGGGTGGAGATGAAAGTGTTCTCTCGATCGGGGTTGGCTCTTCTCGTGGCAATCGCTTCGCTCGCTGCCACGCCCTCACTCGCGTCCGCCTCGGGCGTCGCATATCCGGATGCGGACTGGACCGAGGCGTGGATCCCGTCGCCCTCGAGTGCGGGTGACGCGACCCTGCATGCCGATGTCCTTCGACCAAAGGGCTACACGAACGCCGACAAGACACCCGTGATCCTGTCGATCGGGCCGTACTTCAATCACTCGGGCCAGACCGGCCCCGCGGGACCGGCCGAGGGGACGAACTACGACCCGGTTGGGCCGAACGCCGGTCCTTCGGAGCGGTTCCAGGACTTCGTCGAGGGCTCGCATCTGCTCCGGGATGGCTACACATACGTGATGGTGGACCTGCGCGGCTTCGGCGGCTCCAACGGCTGCCTGGATTGGTCCGGCCCGGGCGAGCAGGCCGACGTGGTCAACGCCGTCAACTGGGCGGCGAGCCAGCCCTGGTCAACGGGCCACGTCGGCATGTATGGCAAGTCCTATGACGCGCTGACAGGGTTGATCGGCGTCGACAAGCGACCGCCGGGCCTGGACGCGGTCGTCGCTCAAGAGCCCGTCTATGACGACTACCGCTATCTGTACGGCGACGGGATGCGACGGTTGAACTCCGTCGCGACTCCCGCCCTCTACGACGGGATCGCGGCGACGCCGGGGCCGATCACCGACACGCCGAACTACAACCTCAACAGCCTCAACAATCCGACCTGCCTGGCCCAGAACTTCGCGGCCCAGGCGTCAAACGACGACCACGACTCCGACTTCTGGCGGCAGCGCGACCTGATCCCCGGCGCCGCGGGGTCGAACGTGCCGCTGTTCCTCACCCAGGGGCTGACGGAGAACAACACCGTGGCCGATGGGTTGCAGCAATACCTCGCCAATCACACGGGCTACGAGCGTGCCTGGCTGGGTCCGTGGGAGCACGTGCGCGGCAACGAGACCGATGCCGACGGCCGCCTGAAGATGGGCCGGGCTGGTTGGTTCGACGAGGTCATGCGCTTCTACGGCCGCTACCTCAAGGGCGCGGCGCCGACCGTGGCCGACCCGCTCATCGCGGTTCAGACCAACGACGGCAAGTGGCGCTCCGAGGCGCAGTGGCCGCCGGCCGACATGCGCCCCTACGCGACGCCCCTGAAGAGCGGCACCTACGTCGATCACGCCCAGTCCGTTTCGACCTGGTGGAACTCCTGGTCGGGGGATCCGTCCGATCCCACCGTCACCTCTGGCGTATGGACGGTGTCGAAGCCGCTGCCCTACGAGGTGCACCTCTCGGGCTCGGCCACGGCCGCGATCGACGTCACGACGACACTGCCCAACGCCAACCTGGTGGTGGACGTCTACGACCTCGGTCCGGACGGGACCGGTCCGCTCGTCACCCGGCAGGGCCACCTCGTCAGAGACGCGGGCAGCTCGACCATCCCGTTGACCCTCTGGGGCGCCGACTGGAAGCTCAACGCCGGCGACCGCATCGGGGTGCGCGTGACCGATAACAACCAGGACTGGTGGCTCATGGCCGCGCCGAGCGGCCAGAGCGTGACGGTCCGGGGCGGCTCGATAACGCTGCCCTTCCTCCGCTACCGCCGAACGCAGACCATCCAGGGCGATCCGGGGGTCCAGCTCGCCGACTACCTAGACGAGCAGACGGCCAGCGCACCGGCGGACGCCGTGAGCGGAGCCGTCGACTTCAACCTCCCGCCGCCGCTCTCGACGGCGCCCAAGGGTTCGGTCTACACGGGCGGTTACACCGAACCGGTCGGCGGGCGGCAGAAGCACAAGTAAGGGAGCCTGGAGGGGGAGCGGTTGTCGAGGTGTCCTCCGACGTAATGCGTCGCCAAGCCGGCGCTTTCCTTTTCGCTTCTCGCGCAGGGCAATAGGATCCGGCCTAACAACGCGGACCCAAGGAACGGGGAAGACGCAGATGAATGCCAACAAGGCCTTGTGGGAGAAGGGCGACTTCACGCGCATCGCGGCGAGCATGCGGGAGAGCGGTGAGGCCCTCGTCGGGAAGCTGGGCGTCAGCGAAGGACTCCAGGTGCTGGATCTCGGTTGCGGCGACGGGACCACCGCGCTGCCCGCCGCTCAGCTGGGCGCGGACGTTCTGGGCGTCGACATCGCCGGCAACTTGGTCGCCGCGGGCAACGCACGCGCCCAGGCCCTCGGGCTGGCCAACCTCAGGTTCCAGGAGGGCGATGCATCGGATCTGCGCGAGCTCGGCGACGGGCAGTTCGACCTCGTCGTCAGCATCTTCGGGGCGATGTTCGCTCCCAAGCCGTTCGATGTCGCCCAGGAGATGGTCCGGGTGACCAAGCCCGGTGGCCGGATCGAGATGGGGAACTGGATCCCGAACGACGCGACCCTGGTGGCCCAGATCCTGAAGATCAGCTCCTCCTACTCGCCCCCGCCCCCGGAGGGCTTCGTCAGCCCGATGACCTGGGGCATGGAGGACCAGGTGATCGAGCGCTTCACGGCTGCCGGAGTCCCCGAGGAACAGATCTATTTCGATAGAGACACCTACATGTTCAACTTCCCGGGTACGCCGTCTGAGCTGGTTGCTGAGTTCAGGAGCTACTACGGACCGACCATGACCGCGTTCGAAGCGGCAGCGGCAGACGGCCGCGAGGCTGAGCTCCAGTCTGAGCTGGAGGTCTGGTTCAACGGACAGAACAAGAGCGATGGCGCCACCTCGATCCCGGCGACCTTCCTGCGGGTGACGGTCCAGCGGTAGGGCGGCTCGGCGCTGAGCAAGAACCGCGCACCGCGAACTACGCGTTGGCACGGGACAGGGCTCCTGTGTGGCGGCCGGCCCTGACGGAGCCGGCGAGGGAGAGGAGAATCCAATCGATGCCCGATGGCGATTCCATAAGGGGCCCGCGCCGAGAAGATAAACGCGGGAGCGCCTCCCACCGGCGCGATGTACCGGTCGCCGGGCTGCTGCGGGACTCGATCGTCGGGATTACGTGCTTTCCCGATCCGCTGCCGCGCGGCGCCAAGCGTACGTCACGACGATGGTGGCACCGGGCGAAGCGCCAGTGAGCCGGCAGCGGGAAACGAATCGGGCGTATCGCATATCGGACCGAGCTGCCGCACCAAGCCTCGTCGAGCCCTTCTAGAGTCAGCTCGTGCCCGACGGCGAGCTCAAACCGAGCAGCCTTTTCGATACGGTCGGCAAGGCCCTGGGGTCGATTGCGGGCCTCGCCGTTTTCGTGTACGTAGTCGGGGGTCTCACGGTCCTCGCCAGGCTGCGCAGGATCGATCTCCCGCCCGAGGTGGTGATTCCGAAGATCCCACGCGAGCGGCTTGCGCTCATCGGCCTCGCCCAGTTGACGTGGACGCTTGTGCTCGGCGGTCTGATCGCCGCCCTCGCGATCTGGCTCCTTCCGGACCGTGAGCCGGAGGAGAGCTGGAGACATTGGTGGGCGAGGCTCCCTCGTCAGGACAAACGGAAGTGGATCCCGGCCCTGTTCGTACTGGCCGCCATCGTCCTGATCGCACCATTGAGCGCCAACGGGCTGGCCTACGTCGGAATCCTGCTGCTCGGCGTGATCTCATTCGTCGCATGGAGCAGGCGGCGCGGCCGTCTGGTCAGCTTCCTGGTCGCGCTTGCCCTCGCGGGAGCGGTGACGGTGCTTCGCCAGCTCGAGTTTCCGACCCCGTTCACAGGTGCGGAGGTGACCCTGACCCCCGGCAGTGCCGCGCTGATACCCGAGGCCCAGAACGGTGTGATCCTCGCTCGAGTCGTCGAGACCACCGACGACGAGATCGCTCAGCTACCAGACCCCTGAGAACAAGCAGCTCAAGGTGGAGAGGGGGATACGCCAACCTCCGAGGCTGCTCGTGATTCCGCGCGACTCGGTGGCGCGGATCGGGTATCAGCTGCCCGCCAACTCTCAGTCTCACTCGAACTCGCTCGCCCAGGAGGTGGCCGGCTTCTCGCCGCCTCCACTTCCTCTGATGTGCCTGATTCCGACCTGCGAATGGGACGAGACCAGCGGCGTGGAACTCGCCGAGCCCACCGCCAGCCCGCCGTTCGTGTTCTGAGCTGGGCATAGCGAAGCCCACTCCTGAAGCGGGCTTTCGGCGCCTAGGTCAAGCGCCGGGCGGCTGTCCAAGCCCGTGTCGTGCGCGTGGATACGGGAAGGGTATCGTGGAGGACGATGCCTGATTCGTCGCCGGGCTATGAGGAGCTCCGCGCTGCGCACGAGTGGCGAGTTTCCGAGCGCTACAACATCGCGGCGGACGTCTGCGACAAGCATCCCGGCGACAAGCTGGCGATGGTATTCGAGGATTTCCGCGGCTCCGAGCGGCGGGTGACGTGGCGAGAGATGCAGTCGCTGGCGAATCGGGCCGCGAACGTCCTACGCTCCCACGGCGTGGAGCGCGGGGACCGCGTCGCCGTCGTTGCGCCGGCTGCGCCCGAGACGGCGGCGATCTTCCTCGGGACGTGGAAGGTAGGCGCGATTCTCCTCTCGATGTCGGTGCTCTACGGCGACGAGGCAATCCGGCACCGCGTGGAGGACTCTCAGCCGAGGCTGATCGTCTGCTCTTCCGATCAGGTGGATCGGATGCCGGATGACCAGGTCGAAGAGTTGCTCGTATTCGACCGAGAGCTTCTTGAGGGAGCGGATGACCACTTCGACACGGTGAACACGTCCGCGGATGACCCGGCTCAGCTCTACTACTCCTCTGGCACCACCGGACTGGCCAAAGGCATCCTCCACGCCCACCGCTACATCCTCGCCCACGAGGAGTTCATCTACTGCCACGACGTCCAGGACGGCGAGCTATTCCATGGCATGGGCGAGTGGGCGTGGGCAGCGGGTATCGCGCCACTGCTGGGGCCATGGCGACTTGGCGCGACCCAATTCGTGTACGCACGGGAGGGCGGGTTCGATCCCGCCAAGCAGCTCGAGGTCCTCTCCCGCCATGGCGTCACGAACGTCTTCACCACTCCCACGGCGATGCGGGCGATGATGGCGATCGGCGATGCGGGTGAGCGTTACCCGCAGCGCTTCCGCATCGTCTGCTCCGCGGGGGAGCCGCTCAATCCGGAGGCGATCCGCTGGTTTCGCGAGCAATACGGCGTCACCGTCCTCGACTACTACGGCCTCACGGAGTCGTATCCGCTGTGCGGGAACTACCCGTTCATGCCGGTCCGCGAGGGTTGATGGGCAAGCCCATGCCGGGCTGGGACGTTCAGATTCTGGACGAGGACGAGAATCCCGTTCGCGAGGGCGAGCGGGGTGAGATCTGCCTGCGCGCCCGCTCTAACCCCCACTATCCGCTCGGCTACTGGAACAATCCCGAGGCGTCGGAGGAGACGTTCGGCGGGGAGTGGTTTCACACCAACGACGCAGCTCAACAGGACGAGGACGGCTACTACTGGTACGCCGGCCGCGCCGACGACGTGATCATCTCCGCGGGCTACCGGATCGGTCCGTTCGAGGTCGAGTCGGCCTGCATCGAGCATCCGGCTGTGCTCGAGGCCGCGGCGGTTGCGTCTCCCGACCCGGCTCGAGGCAACGTGGTCAAGGCGTTCGTGGTCCTGGCCCAGGGCCACGCGGCCTCCGAGGAGCTGGCCGGCGACATCCAGGGATTCGTGCGGACTCATCTGTCCGCCTATGCGTACCCACGGAAGGTCGAGTTCGTCGCGGAGCTTCCGAAGACGCTCACCGGCAAGATCCGCCGCATCGAGCTTCGTGAGCGCGAGCTCCAGGTCTCCTGACCGCGCGTCGTAGCGAGAAACGAATCGGGGAAATGTGGTGATGGCCAAGGCTGTGGTGGTGGGGGCGGGATTCGCCGGGCTCGCGGCGGCGGACGCGTTGCGGGCGGCGGGCGTTGAGGTGACGGTCCTCGAGGCCCGCGACCGGGTCGGGGGCAGAGTCTGGTCGGTGCCATTCGCCGACAGCGTGGTGGAGCGGGGCGCCGAGTTCATACTTCCTCAGAACACGGCCGTCGAGTCGCTGGCCGCGCGGTTCGGCCTTCCCCTTGTCCGTAAGGGCACTCCATACGGCCGCCGCGAGCCGCGGGGCGACGAGGCGGTCCCGGGAGCCGAACTGGAACCCGTCTTCGACAGGATCGCCGCCGGCGAAGCGATCCCAGCAGCCGAGACCGTCGCTGAGGCGATGGACCGCCTCGGGCTCGAGCCACCCATGGCGGCGCTGATCCGCGCCAGGATCGAGATCTCCATGGGCCATCCCGCTGACGACCTGCGCGCTGAAGTTCTCCGCGAGGGGGCGGCCACATTCGGCGACTTCGACAGCTACACCGTCAAAGGCGGCAACGCCGAACTCGCGCGAGCGCTTGCCTGCGAGCTTGGACGGACGATCCATCTGACCTCGCCCGTGCGGCGGCTGCGCTGGGGTGATCACGGCGTCCGAGTCGTGACTGACGCAGGTGAGCTCGACGCCCAGGCCGCGGTGATCGCTGTGCCGACCGCCCCGCTGAACGAGATCGGCTTCGAGCCGCCGCTCCGGGGTCCGACCGCCCAAGCGCTCGCCACGGTGCGCTACGGGCAGAACGCGAAGCTCTTTGTCGCCCTCCGCGCTCCAAGCCCACCGAGCGCGGTCATCTCGGTGCGGCATCGCTTTTGGTCGTACACGCAGCTCGATGCAAGCGGCGAGCCGGCCCCGTTCGTAACCGGCTACGCGGGGACGATCGGCGCGGTCGAAGCGCTCGCCGGCTCCGGCGACGCTGGCGGCTGGATCGAGGAGTTAGCCGCCCTCCGTCCCGAGCTGGAGCTGAATCCCGAAGCGGTCCTACTCTCGACCTGGCACGACGACCCGTGGGTTCGCGGCTCCTACTCGGCCCAGAGCCTCTCCGCTCCGCTCCGGAACGCCGAACTGGCGACGCCGATCGGACCGCTCTACTTCGCGGGCGAACACACGGCGGGCGAGTGGCATGGCCTCATGGAGGGGGCACTTCGAAGTGGGCAGCGTGCCGCGCGGCAGCTGCTTCGAGCCAACCCGCCGTGAGCGGGTAGCCCTCGAGCATGGACCACGGGGTAAGAGCAGAGGCGGCTCACATCGCAGCGCGGTTCGAGCGCGACCTTGCTGCGCTGGTCGCCGTCTCGTCTCCCAGCGGCGACGCTGCGGCCTTTGAGGAGTGCGCGGCGATCGCGCTCGCACTCGCACCTGAGGAGGCGTCAGCCGAGCGCCCGGCCTGCTCGTCGCCTGACCACGCGCCGGATCTGATCCTGAGGTTTCACGGCACCGGCCGTGCTCGGCTCCTGCTGGTGGGTCATCTCGACACGGTGCATGCGCACGAGGATCACCGGCCGCTCGAACGGATGGGCGACCGACTGGTTGGCTCCGGCTCGGTGGACATGAAGGGCGGCGACGTACTCGCGCTCGCGGTGCTGCGGGCGTTGGCCGACCGGCGCGACGGGTTTGCCGAGGTCGCGCTCCTCCTCGTGGGCGACGAGGAGTGGCGGGCCGCGCCATTCGTGCACGCGGATCGGTTTTCCGGCTGGGACGCCTGCCTGTGCTTCGAGGCCGGGCAGCTCGCCGACGGCCATGAGGCGGTGGTGGTGAAGCGAAAGGGCGCCGGCACGATCCGGGTCAGCGCCATCGGACGGGCGGCGCACTCCGGCTCGGCCCCCGACGGGGGTGCAAACGCGCTGCTCGCGCTCAGCAGCGCCGCCACGGCCGTTGCGGCGCGACACGACCCCGCGGGACCCGACCGCCTCACCGCCGTCCCGACCGTCATACGCAGCGGTGACGCGTTCAACGTCGTTCCGGCTTCGGGTGAATTGCTCTGCGACGTGCGGGCGGATTCCCTCGAGGCGATCGATGCGGTCGCGGGCGCGGTGCCCACCAAGGTAGGCGGCGCGCGACTTCAGGCCGACGTGCTGCGCCGATGGCCGCCGATGGACTCGCGCGAGGCGACTGCCGGATTGCTCGCCCGCGCGGGGGATGCGGCGGGGCGGCGCGTCGTCGCCTCGGGCCGCGGCGGCGCGAGCGACGCCAGCCACTTCGCGCCCGTCATCGCCCTGACCGTCGACGGGCTCGGACCGCGGGGCGGCGCGGCCCACAATCCGGACGAGCACGTGCGCGTCGATTCGGTCGAGCCGCGGGCGGCCATAGCGCTCGCGATGGCGTTGGCGGCGCTGGACGGCTAGTGGATGCCGGCCGCCAGCTCAGTGCACCGCGTCCCTCTCGGCGACACGCAGCCGCTGGGCCATCGCCTTGAAGATCTTGCCTGCGACCGACGGAACCTCACTTATCAGCGACGAGAAGCTCCGTGAGTCGAGAACCAGCAATTGCATGTCGGTGAGAGCGGTGACGGTCGCCGACCGGGGGCCCTGATCGAATAGCGACAGCTCGCCGAATCCCGAGCCGGCGTCCAGCGTCCGGGTTCGCTTGCCGCGGATCGATACCTTGGCCCTGCCATCGATGATGACGAAGAACTCTCGTCCTGGCTCACCCTGACGAATCAGAACCCTTCCCTCCGGCACCTCGATCTCGTCGGCGAGCGTGGCGATGCGGGACAGCTCGCGCTTGGAGCAAGCGGAGAAGAGGGACACGCCGCGGAGAAGCTCGACCTTCGCGTCGCGGCCCCTGAGAGGAAACGGCATGGCGCGGATTCTCTCACTCAGAGGCGACAGAGGTCGCGACAAGCTCTTCCCAGTCCGGTCGGTCAATCAGCCCGAGCGCACGAACAGCTCACGCTCAACGTGCCTGGGCGAGTCGGGGTCGTAGTAGTCACTCGCCCATTGCTCGGAACGCTTCTTCAGCCGTAGCGGTTCCTGCTTCGTCGCTCGGTTCTGGACGGCCCGAAATCGGTAGTGGTCGATCAGCTTGATCGCCTCGACGGCGTAGCTCGACACGACGACCGGGTCGGTGAACTCGACGAGGTTGTCGCCGTTCTTCGATTCCCCGCCCTGGGCCAGGTTCGATGAGCCCGCGTACGCAACGGGGTGCTCGCCATTGAAGTCACAGACCACCAACTTGTGGTGGATCGAGATACCGCCGCCGCCGCTGTACTCGGCTCGGAACGGCTCGGGGACCTTCGAGTGCAGGTAGTCGGAGGGGATGAAGGGTGAATCGGGGTCCGTCGGCGTTGTGACCTTGAGGTCTCCGGTCAGGTTCTCGGTGGTGCCGAACGCGTAGAGGCCTTCGCGTTCGCCGAGCTTCTTGATCCGTTCCATGACCGGGCCGGTCGCGTTGCCGATGTCCATGATCGCGAACAGCACCGAGCCCTTGGCACCGTCGATCGCCGCCGCCACCCTGTTCAGCGAAACACCGGGGTCGGCGTGGGGGGCAAAGCTGACTGACGCCGGCGGCAGGCCCTCGCCGGCCAGCTCGAACCACGTCTTGGCAAGATCGCTGGATCCGAAGCCGGTTGTCGTCTTCCAGGCGGCTTCGAAGACCGCCGCGTAGTACTCGGCCGGAGGACCGCCGCTGAAGACGAAGACGGAGTTCGATTGCGCGTACAGGCCGCGCACCGCGAAGTTGGCGGAACCCGAGAGGACCTTCTGGGTGCCGTCGCCGCGGGTCAGGATGAAGATCTTGTCGTGGGCCAGAGCGCTGAAGTTCCCGGTCCTTACGTTGTCGGTGCCGGCCGACCGGATGAGCGCCTCCTTCGCTCCGACCTCGGGCGGGTCGGTCTTGTCGGGATGGTGGACATGGCTGTGGGAGTCGTCGAGGAAGACCCGAAGCCGCGAGCCCAGCTGCTCGAGGCTGCGGATGAGGTCCGGCTCGTCGAGGTCGAAGGCGAAGACGTCGAGCTTCGCGCCGGCGTCGTTGATCGCCTCGTCGAGCAGTCCGAACACGAGCTCACGGGCACGGAATCCCAGCCAGCGCCAGCGGTCCAGGTACTCGTCGCTCGGGAAGTCGTAGGTCTGGGGCTTGGGGTAGAGCGGGGCGTTGTCGAACAGCTCCGCATAGGCCTGAGAGGACACGTAGCCCCGCGTGAAGCCGAGCTCGAAATTGTCGTGGGTGTCCTGCTTGAGATCGATCTCCACACTCGTCTCAGGCCCGGGCTCGATCTCGGTCTCCGACCCGTTCTTGAACCTCATCGCGGTCGCGGTGTACTTGAAGGTCCCCTCGGGGACGCGCCGGGGGAGATGCACCCAGTGGAACTTCTGAAGCGGCGCCTGGTCGGTGGGCGTGGAGATGGCGCGGCGCTCGTCCGGCGTGGTCTCGGCGGTCACCGGCTCGGTGAAGGTGAGGCGGTTGTAGATCGGACGCTCGTCGCCCTCCGGTGAGCGGTAGCGGAGCGCGAACCCGGCGAGGTCCTCGTGGAGCGACTCGTCGACGTCGAAGGCCAGAAGTGCGGCGCCTTCACCGCGATGGGCGGTGAGATTGAGGCCGTCCTTTGAGCTGTTGCTGGCCACGAGCGCCGACCCGCAAATCCTGCGGTCGAGACGATTCTACGTCTGCACGCGGCGGGCGCTTCGAACTTCCGCCATGCATGTCAGCGCCCTTACCGTGCCGCCAGGCGTGGCCAGGAGTCGGCCCGAAATCTTCGCCCGATCGCACCTTGACACGATCCGATCGGGCGGGAACATCGCCGCGTACGGCCATATCGCGGGCACTTGCCCGCTCGAGGAAAGGATGGGCCCATGCGCTACCGCCCGATCGATCACGACCCCGAGGATCCAAGGCTCGGTCGCTTCATCCCAGATGACTGGGGCCACGTCGAGGCCTACGCGCTCGCGGCTCTGCCGCCCGAGGAGCGCCCGACCCAGTCACCGGTGGTGATCGGCGTCAACTGGTACCCGGAGTTCGACGACCCCGAGCTCGACGAGACCTCGGGCGACTACTTCATCGCGCGGGGCGGCGCCGATTCGCTGACCCGGATCCGTGGCGGGCACTGCGTCTGCCTCGAGCCTGGCGGCGAGATGAGCGACCGCCAGGAGTGGCGGACCTTCTACAACCAGGGACGCGAGGGTGCATGCGTGGGCTTCGGCTGGTCGCGTTGCATGTCGATCCTGAACGGACGGGAGTACGCGGCCAGGTGGCTGTGGGACCGTGCCAAGGAACAGGACCAGTGGCCCGAGACCAATCCCGGCGACAACAACGGCACCAGCGTCCGCTCGGGCGGCGACGTGCTGGTCGCCTCGGGCCACGTTTCATGGAGCGAGGACTACGCCGACGACGAATACACCGAGCGAGAGGGCTACCAGCCCGATGCCGCACAGGGGCTGAGCGCGTTCCGCTGGGCGCAGAGTGTCGACGAGGTCCACGGCGTCCTCACGAATGACAAGGCCGACGAGCTCGGCGCAGTGCCGATCGTCAACTCCTGGGGGGAGGACTACCCGGCGCGAGTTTGGATGCCCGACGACGTTCTCGATCGCCTGATGAAGGAGGACGGCGAGATCGCGATCCCAGCGGACGGGTAAGCGAGACGAGATTCACGCGGCCGTGATTCGCGAGGCGGGCGACCGAGACCGGGTCGTCCCGTCACCCGCGAACTCGATCCTCGGCGGAATCATCGGCACCGCGATGAGTTTCCGCGCCGCCGGGGGTCTGATTTCATGGAGTTACTGACGTCTGAGTGACTGCGGATGGCTCGCGCGCGGCGCGACCGAGCTCAAAACAGGAGGGTTGATGTGATGGCTGACCACAAGACAGGCACCCGCGAGGAATGGCAGGCGGCCCGGGAAGAGCTTGCGAAGCTCGAGGCCGAGCAGGCGGAGCGAAACCAGGAGATCAGGCAGAAGCGGCTCGAGCTTCCCTGGGTCCCGGTGGAGAAGGAGTACGAGTTTGACACCGAGAACGGGAAGAAGACACTCGCGGACCTGTTCGACGGCCGCTCGCAGCTCCTCGCCTACAACGTCATGTTCGGCCCGGACTACTCCAA
>Ga0126312_10001983_pt1 | contig 13553 bp, 12 predicted proteins | sample Plot104A_FD_92537 | JGI IMG/M metagenome (GOLD analysis project Ga0126312, IMG submission 92537) | Serpentine soil microbial communities from UC McLaughlin Reserve, CA, USA - Plot104A | ecosystem: Environmental > Terrestrial > Soil > Grasslands | place: USA: UC McLaughlin Reserve, Lake County...
GCAGTCCGGGATTTCCTCGCGCCCGACCGCATCGTCGTGGGGGCGTTCGACGAGGACGACGGCACTGCCGTCGCCGGCTTGCACGAGGGCATCGACGCGCCGGTCGTCCAGACGGATGTCGCGTCCGCGGAGATGATCAAGCTCGCGTCGAACGCCTTCCTCGGCACGCGGATCAGCTTCATCAACGAGATCGCGAACGTCTGCGAGCTCGTCGGCGCCGACGTGATCGACGTGGCGCGGGGGATGGGCCTCGACACTCGGATCGGCTCCTCGTACCTGTACCCCGGCGTCGGCTTCGGGGGCTCCTGCTTCCCGAAAGACATCTCGTTCCTGAAGCTCCTGGCGGGGAACTCGGGCTACCACTTTCAACTCTTGAACTCGGTGATCGAAGTCAACGAGCTGCAGAAGCGCCGGGTGGTCGGAAAGCTGCAGAAGCACCTCGGCAGCCTGCGCGGACGGTGCGTTGCGCTACTCGGCCTTGCGTTCAAGGCGAATACCGACGACCTGCGCGAGGCGCCGAGCATCGTGCTCGCCTCGCGGCTGCTCGCCGAGGGTGCGGACGTGAAGGCTTGGGACCCCGTCGCCGACGCGCGGCAGATTCTCCGGGGCGTATCTTTCCACGACACGATCGTCGACGCCGTCCGCGACTGCGACGCGGCCGTGATCGTCACCGAGTGGGCACAGCTGCGGTCGCTCGCCGGCCCGGAAGTGCGCGCCGCGATGCGGAATCCGCTGATTATCGACGGCCGCAACTTGCTCGATCCGGCGGAGGTCCGCGCCGCGGGCTTCGCCTACGAGGGGATCGGCCGGCCGACGTCGCCGCTCGACGTGCTCCCCGAGACAGAGGAGCCGTCGCCCACGCTGCCGGCGGGCGAGCGCTAGCCTCGTGCAGGTCGAGCGCGAGAACTCGCCCAACCTCCGCGGGCTCGACGAGTTCGCGTTTCCGCCGAAGCGGATCGAGAAGCCGTGGGGCTACGAGCTCGTCTGGGCGCACAGCGACCGCTACTGCGGGAAGCTCCTGTTCGTCCGCGCCGGTGAGCAGCTCAGCCTCCAGTTCCACAACCGCAAGGACGAGACGATCTACGTCCACGAGGGGCGGATCGAGATCGAGATCAGCGCTCCGGGCGACCGTATTCCCGAGAGCGAGGTCGTCGGGCCGGGATCCGCGTTTCACATCCGGCCGGGGATGATCCACCGCTGGCGCGCGCTCGAGGACTCTGTGGTGCTCGAGGCGTCGACGCCCGAGCTGGACGACGTCGTCCGGCTCGAGGATCGATACGGCCGCGCCGGGCCGTGAACTTCTACACGGACCAGCGTTACCTGCTCGAGGAGCAGTACAGGGACGACTCGAACTTCGCTGCGCGGATCGACCTCCACCGGCGGTTCTCCACCAACCCGGAACCGTGGCATCGCTGGGTCTTTGAGCGCCTCGATCTGGCGCAGGAAGCCGACGTCCTCGAGGTCGGATGTGGTCCGGCGTGGCTCTGGCGCGAAAACGTCGAGCGCCTGCCGGCGGGGTGGCGGCTGACGCTCGTCGACCTGTCGCCCGGGATGATCGAGCGGGCGCGCCAGGGACTCGGCGACCGCGCCGACTATTGCGTCGCCGACGTTCAGACGCTGCCGTTCGAGGACGCGAGCTTCGACGCCGTCGTCGCGAACCACATGCTCTACCACGTCCCCGACCGGGGCCGCGCGCTTGACGAGCTCGCGCGAGTGCTGCGGTCGGGCGGCCGGTTCTTCGCCGCGACGAACGGCGGCGGGCACCTGCAGGAGATCTTCGCCCTGCGCAGCGGAGCGGGGGACCCGGAGTTCGTGCTCGAGACGGCCGGCGACGAGCTCGCGGTCGAGTTCGCCGAGGTTGAGCTGGAGCGGTACCCGTGCGACCTGGAGGTGACGGAGGTCGAGCCGGTGCTGGCATTCGTGCGCAGCGGCTCGTGGCCCGTCGTCGAGGATGCGGCGGAGCGGGTGCGGACTGAGGTCGAGCTCCGCGGCTCGTTCCACGTGACGATGTCGACCGGCCTGTTCCGCGGCCGCAAACCCTAACACGCTTGTGTTAGGGTTCTGCGCGTGGAGGCGCTGACCGTCGCTCGAGCGGCCGATCAGACCGGGTGGTCGCCCAGGATGCTGCGGTACCTCGAAGGGGTCGGGCTCGTCGTCCCTCGCCGGACGGCGAAGGGCTACCGGCTGTACGGTCTCCGCGAGCTGAACGTCCTCCGGTCGCTCCACGACGTGCGGAGGCGGTACGGTGTCGAGCTGAACGACATCGCGTTCGCGGCGCGGCTCCGGACGGAGCCTGACCTGAGGGCGGCGGTTGAGACATGGCTCGCCGGTGCGAGCGGTACGGCGCCGGCGTATCTGGAATGGGAGCAGCGGAAGCAGGAGCGCCTGCTGGCCGCGTGACAATGAAGAGGAGCTAGATGGCGACGACGAAGAGACACGACGTGAAGGACCTCGCGCTCGCGCCGGAGGGCGTGGCGCGGATCGAGTGGGCCGACTGGCAGATGCCGGTGCTCGCGGCGATCCGGGAGCGGTTCGCCGCGGAGCAGTCGCTCGCGGGCTACCGGATCTCGGCGTGCCTGCACGTGACGAGCGAGACCGCGAACCTGATGCGGACGTTGAAGGCAGGCGGTGCCGACATCGTCCTCTGCGCGTCCAATCCGCTTTCGACGCAGGACGACGTCGCAGCGGCGCTCGTCGACGAATACAACGTCGCGGTGTTCGCGATCAAGGGCGAGGACAACGACACCTACTACCAGCACATCGAGGCGGCCGTCGACCACAAGCCGCAGCTGACGATGGACGACGGCGCCGACGTGATCGGCGTCCTCCATTCGGCGCGTCGCGAGCAGCTGGGCGACATCCTCGGCGCGACCGAGGAGACGACGACCGGCGTGATCCGGCTGAAGGCGCTCGAGCGCGACGGCGCGCTCGGGTTCCCGGTGATCGCGGTCAACGACGCGAACACGAAGCACCTGTTCGACAACCGTTACGGCACCGGCCAGTCGACGATCGACGGTGTCATCCGCGCGACGAACGTCCTGCTCGCGGGCCGCAAGATCGTCGTCGCCGGCTACGGCATGTGCGGCCGCGGCGTCGCGATGCGCGCGAAGGGCATGGGCGCGCACGTGATCGTGACCGAGGTCGATCCGCTAAGGGCGCTCGAGTCCGTCATGGATGGATTCGAGGTGCTGCCGATGGAACGCGCCGCCGAGATCGGCGACATCTTCATTACGGCCACGGGTGACAAGGGCGTCATCCGCCGCGAGCACATGGACCGGATGAAGGACGGCGCCATCCTCGCGAACACTGGTCACTTCAACGTGGAGATCGAGATCCCGGCGCTGCGCCAGCTGGCGGAGGAGTCGCGCCCGGCGCGGCCGTTCGTCGAGGAGTTCCGGCTCGCGGACGGACGGCGGCTGTTCCTGCTCGCAGACGGGCGGCTGATCAACCTCTCGGCGGCCGAGGGCCATCCTGCGCAGGTGATGGACATGTCGTTCGCGAACCAGGCGCTCGCGAGCGAGTTCGTCGTCCAGAACGCTGGCTCGCTCGAGCGGAAGGTCTACGCCGTGCCGGAGGAGATCGACCACGAGATCGCGCGGCTCAAGCTCACGACGATGGGTGTCCAGATCGACCAGCTGACGGAGGAGCAGGCCAGGTACCTCGCGTCATGGGACGAAGGTACATAACGGGGGAAATCAGGTTTCGGGAACCGGGGGAACCCAGGGTTCCACCGGTGACCCCCTCCTTAAGCGCTCGTACGAATCGTGGTTTGTGGAGCCGGGCCGAGCCCCGGCTCCACGGCTTTCCGTAACTTCCGCGATTGATGAGTCTTCTGCCCGAGCGCGTGATTCGGCTTGACGACGACGCCGTCGTTTTGCTCGATCAGCGGCGATTGCCTGAGGTCGAGGCCGAGCTCGTTTGTCGGTCTGCCGCGGAGGTGGCTGAGGCGATTCGCACTTTGGCTGTGCGGGGGGCGCCTGCTATTGGGATTGCCGCTGCTTACGGGTACGCGCTCGCGGCTGCTCGTGGGGAGGACCTCGATCAGGCTGACAGGGTGCTGCGGGCGTCGCGGCCGACCGCCGTCAACCTCGCGTGGGCGCTCGATCGCATGCACGACGACCCGAGCGCCGAGAACGCACGAGCGATTCACCGTGACGAGGTCGATCGTTGCCGGCGGATGGCTGCCCACGCAGCGGAGCTCCTCTCTCCGGGTACGCGCGCGCTGACGCACTGCAACACCGGCGCGCTCGCGACGGGCGGGTACGGCACCGCGCTCGGCGCGATTCGCGCTGCTTGGGAGCGCGGGCTCCTCCGCCAGGTCCTCGTCGACGAGACGCGTCCGCTGCTGCAAGGAAGCCGGCTGACGGCGTGGGAGCTCCAAGCCGAAGGCATCCCCTTCGCCGTCATCGCCGATTCGGCGGCGGCGGGGGCGATGGCGGCGGGGGACGTCGACTGCATCTTGACCGGCGCCGACCGGATCGCCGCGAACGGCGATACTGCAAACAAGATCGGCACGTACGCGCTCGCGATCCTCGCGCGTCACCACGCGATCCCGTTCTACGTGGTCGCACCGACCTCGACCGTCGATGGCGCCACGCCAACGGGCAAGGAGATCCCGATCGAGGAGCGGGATGGCACCGAAGTCACGCCGCGCTTTCCTGCGCGCAATCCGGCGTTCGACGTCACGCCCGCGGACCTAATCACCGCGATCGTGACGGAACGCGCAGTGCACCGCCCGCCTTACGGCGAGTCGCTGCGGCACTAGCGCAACGAGCCTTCACGAAGACGTCGCGAACTCGGCACGAAGCCGGTGGCCCGTGGCCGTAGCGTGGCCGCGTGGACCTGCTCGGGCTGCTCCTGCCGCAGCGCTGCGCCGCTTGCAAAGCCCCGGGGGAGCCGCTCTGCGACGCGTGCGGCTGTGCGCTGCGCCGCCTAACCGCGCCGCTGTGCGCCCGTTGTGGCGCGCAGACCGCCTGGCCGGTCGAGCGCTGCCGCGAATGCGCCGGCCGGCGCTTGGCGTTCTCGACGGCGCGGGCGGCGGTCGCATACGACGAGCGGGCGCGGTCGCTCGTCGCGGCGTGGAAGGAGCATGGGATCCGGAAGCTCGCCGCCACGGCCGCCGAGATCGTCGTCGACGCGCTCGAGCGGCCTCCGATCACCGCCTTGACGTTCATACCGTCGGACCCGGAGCGGATGCTCCGGCGCGGCCACCATCCCGCCGAGCGGCTCGCGGCCGAGCTCGCCGGCGCCTGGCAGCTCCCCGTCGAGAGGCTGCTCGAACGGACAGGGTCGCTCCCGCCGCAGCGAGGCCTCTCGCGCGCCGAACGGAGGAAGAACGTCCGCGGCGCGTTTCGAGCGCGCGGCCGCGACGTCCCACGCCGCCTCGGCCTGATCGACGACGTCTACACGACAGGCGCGACGGTGTCCGCGGCCGCCTCGGCGCTGCGAGCCGCCGGCGCGCGCGACGTCCGCGTGATCACGTTCGCGCGGACGGTGCGCGGCGGTTCGTAAGATCCCGGCACCGACCGAGGAGGACAGATGCGTCTTCAGGTGAAGGGCAAGAACGTCGAGGTCACCGAGTCGATTCGGAGCTACGCAGAGGAGAAGCTCAGGAAGCTCGAGCGTCACCTGAACGATCCAACCCGCGTCGAGCTCGAGCTCGCCGTCGAGCGAAATCCGTCGATCTCGCAGAACCACGTCGCCGAGGCGACGGTCTGGACAAAGGGGCCGACGCTCCGCGCCCGCGAGAGCTCGAGCGACATGAAGGCGTCGATCGACCAGCTCGCGGATAAGCTCTCGAGGCAGGTGAAGCGCTATCGCGAGAAGCAGCGCCGCCGGCCGAGCCGCACCGACGCCGCCGAGGCGCCGATGATCCCGAGCGACGAAAGCGGTCAGCTGATCGTGAAGACGAAGCAGTTCGCGATCAAGCCGATGACGGCCGAAGAGGCAGTGCTCCAGCTGGAGCTCGTCGGGCACGACTTCTTCGTGTTCAAGAACGCCGACTCCGGCGACGTCAACGTCGTCTACCGCCGCCGCGACGGCAACTTCGGGCACATCGAGCCGCAGGCATAGCTCCCGTTGCCCTTCTTCCGCCGCGAGAAGCTGCACGAGCGGCTCGCGCGGGAAGGCGGGCTCGTCGAGGAGATCGCCGTCCCGCAAGAGCCCGGCCCGCGTTGGGGTGAGGCACCCATCCACGGGATCCAGCGACTGCGCGAGTGGGACGCGGTCGGCACTGCTCAGGCGCCGGCGCTCGCGCCGGACCGCGTCGAATTCACCGCGATCAGCGGCGAGACGCTGCTGATCGACGAGGAGCTGGGCGAGGAGGACGTCGAGCCGCTTGCGCAGGCGCTGGAGACGGTGCTCGCCCCGCCGTACCGCGCCCTCGCCGTGCGCCAGTACGGCGACGTCTGGGCGGTCGCCGCGAAGACGATCGAGCTCGTCGAGATCTGGGACCTCGAGGGTGAGGAGCTCGCGCTCACGGTTCGCGACGGCGTCCGCCATCTCGAGGTCGACGGCACGTCGGTGTTTGGCAGCGTGCCGGCGGTGGAGCGCGTCGCGAGCGCCCGCTTCGGGGACTACGCCGCGACCGCGACTCGCCTGGACGACGAGATCTGGGAGCTCCGCGTCGCGCCGCTGTAGGGGCGCACGCGACAAGCTACGCTAGCCGCATGCCCCAGCTCGGATCGTTCGAAAAAGCGCTTCGCGTCGGCGAGGGCAGGCGCCTCAAACGCCTCCGCGAGCAGGCTGCGTACATCACGTCGCTCGAGCCCGACTTCGAGGCGCTTTCGGACGACGAGCTCGCGCAGAAGACGGTCGAGTTCAAGCAGCGGATCGAGAACGGGGAGGACGTCGACGAGCTCGTCTTCGAGGCATACGCGACCGTGCGCGAGGCGTTCAAGCGCGTCATGGACGTGCGCCTGTTCGACGTCCAGCTGATGGGCGGGATCGTCCTCCACGAGGGCGACATCGCCGAGATGAAGACGGGTGAAGGGAAGACGTTCGTCGCGTCGCAGCCGCTCTACCTGAACGCGCTCACCGGCAACAACGTCCACCTCGTCACCGTCAACGACTACCTCGCGAAGCGCGACGCCGGCTGGGTCGGCCCCGTCTACGAGAAGCTGGGCATGCGGGCCGGCAACATCGAGAACATGATGTCGTTCGAGGACCGCACCGCTGCGTACGGCGCCGAAATCACCTACGGCACTAACTCCGAGTTCGGCTTCGACTATCTGCGTGACAACATGGCGGTCTCGCTCGAGGGCACCGTCCAGCGGGGCCATCACTACGCGATCGTGGACGAGGTCGACTCGATCCTGATCGACGAGGCGCGGACGCCGCTGATCATCTCGGGTGAACCCGAGGTGGCGGCGCAGACCTATTACGACTTCGCGCGCGTCGTTCGGACGCTCGAGGGTGTTCCGTACAAGGCGCCGTCGAAGATCGACCGCGCCAGCCGTGAGGAGCCGGACGCCGACTACACGTTCGACGAGAAGTTCAAGACCGTCTCGCCGCTCCCGCGCGGGATCGAGAAGATCGAGCGCGCGCTCCGGATCGACAACCTCTACGACCCGCGCAACGTCCAGCTCGTCAACCACCTCAGCCAGTCGCTGAAGGCGGAAGCGCTGTACCAGCGCGACGTCGACTACGTCGTCCAGGACGGCGAGGTGAAGATCGTCGACGAGTTCACGGGCCGGATCATGGAGGGTCGCCGCTGGTCGGAGGGTCTCCACCAGGCGGTCGAGGCGAAGGAGGGCGTGAAGATCCAGGAGGAGCACGTCACGCTCGCCACGATCACGCTCCAGAACTACTTCCGCCTCTACGAGAAGCTCGCCGGCATGACCGGTACCGCCAAGACCGAGGAGAAGGAGTTCGTCGAGATCTACGACCTGCATGTGGTCGAGATCCCGACCAACATGCCGGTCGCACGCGCGGATGAGAACGACCTCATTTTCAAGACGACGGAGGAGAAGTTCAACGCCGTCGTCGAGGACATCCGCGAGCGCCATGAGAAGGGGCAGCCCGTTCTCGTCGGCACGATCGCGGTCGAGACCTCGGAATACCTCTCCGCGCTCCTCGAGCGCCGCGGCATCCCGCACAGCGTCCTGAACGCGAAGCAGCACGAGCGCGAGGCGCAGATCATCATCGACGCGGGCGTGAAGCACGCCGTCACGATCGCCACCAACATGGCCGGCCGCGGCGTCGACATCAAGCTCGGCGAAGGCGTCCTCGACCTCGGTGGGCTGTACGTGCTCGGCACCGAGCGGCACGAGGCGCGTCGGATCGACAACCAGCTTCGCGGCCGCTCGGGCCGCCAGGGCGACGCGGGCGAGTCGCGTTTCTACCTGTCCGGCCGGGACGACCTCGTGCGCCTGTTCGCCGGCGACCGGATCTACAAGATCATGGACCGCTTCAAGATCCCCGAGGGCGAGCCGATGGAGGCGGGGATCCTCTCGCGTCAGATCGAGAACGCGCAGAAGAAGGTCGAGGAGCAGAACTTCGTCATGCGCAAGAACGTTCTCAAGTACGACGACGTCATGAACAAGCAGCGCACCGTGATCTACGCGCAGCGGCGCCAGGTGCTCGAGGGCGAGGACCTCTCGGGACAGGTGCGCGAGTGGATTCGCGAGGTCGTCGAGCGCGCCGTCGACCAGTACACCGCGGTGGAGGACCAGGAGCTCGACCTCAACGCGCTCGTCCAGCAGATGAAGGATCTGTACGACACCGAGATCACGGTCGACGAGCTGCGTCAGGAGGTCGGCGTCGACCGCGAGGCGCTGATCGACGAGTTCGTCGAGGACGCGCTCGACGAGTACGGCGCGAAGGAGGAGACCTTCGGCGAGAACCCGGAGACGAGCCAGCCGCTGATGCGGGAGCTGGAGCGCTTCGTGATCCTGCAGGTCGTCGATACGCGCTGGCGCGAGCACCTGGAGAACATGGATTACCTGCGCGAGGGCGTGCACCTGCGCGCGATGGCCCAGAAGGATCCGCTCGTCGAGTACACGGCCGAGGGTCACCAGATGTTCGAGGAGCTGAATGCGGCCATCCGCGAGGAGGTCGTCTTCACGCTCTTCCATGCCGAGCTCGCGCCCGAGGATGCAGAGCTGCTCGCGATGCAGGACGGCCACGCGAACGGCGGCGGGCTCGAGTACGAGCACCAGTCGTTCGCGGGCGCGGATGCGATCGCGGCGGCCGGGATGGCGGGCGGCGAGGTCGGCGGGTCGGTCTCGACGGCCGGCGCGGCGCTAGCGGGGGGTGGCGCGTCAGTGATCACGGGGCAGCGGACGGTGTCGGAGCGGCAGAAGCTCGGCCGCAACGACCCGTGCTGGTGCGGCTCCGGCAAGAAGTACAAGAAGTGCCACGGCACTTGACCGTCGGGTGACGACGCGCGCGGTGATCTAGCCGAACCGGCGCAAACGGTTCACAATGAACATGTGACGGACGGCGCGGCCGCCACCCGCACATTTCTCTTCACCGATGTCGAAGGCTCGACGAGCCTGCTCAAGTCGCTGCGCGAACGCTACGGAGAGGTGCTGGCCGAGCACCAGCGGCTGCTGCGCGACGCGGTCGCCGCTCACGGCGGGGAGGAGGTCGACACCCAGGGAGACGCCTGCTTCTTTGCCTTCGGGACGGCCGCCGACGCCGTCCGCGCCGCCGTCGACGCGCAGCTGGCGCTCTCAAACCACGATTGGCCCGACGGCAACAACCTTCACGTCCGGATGGGCCTGCACAGTGGCCGCGCGTCGCGCGAGAACGGCCGATACCACGGCGTGGCCGTCCATCGGGCCGCGCGCATCTCCGGCGCCGCCCACGGTGGCCAGATTCTCCTGTCCCAGACGACGCGGGAGCTGCTCGAGGACGAGGAGGACGCGGGCGAGCTGGCGGCGCGCGACCTCGGCGTCCACCGCCTCAAGGACCTCGAGCGTCCCGCGCATCTCTTCCAGGCCGTCGCTCCAGGGCTGAGGCGCGACTTCCCGTCGCCGCGGACCGGCCTCGCGCAGGAGCGCCGGCGCCGGCGCGTACTCGTGGCTGCGCTCGCGCTGCTCGCGATCGCCGGGGCGTCGGCATTCCTGCTGCTGCGACGAGAAGCCGGACCGCCGCCGCTCGCCGCGAACACCCTCGTCCGGATCGATCCGAACACGAACGACATCGAAGACGTCATCCCGGTGGGGCGCCGCCCCGAAGGCGTCACGGTTTCGGGCGACGCCGTCTGGGTCGTGAACAAGGGCGAGCAAACAGTCTGGCGGCTCGATTCCGAAGGTGACGTGACGGCGCGCGTGGGGAACCTCTCCGGACCGGGCGCGATCATGCCGGATGGGCACGGCGGCGTCTGGGTCGTCGGATCCCGCGCCGAGGGGGAGGATGCGTCGCTATTTCACGTGAACCGTGGCGGGATCCGCGTCCGGACGTACGACCTCCACGACCCCGCGATCTGGGCGGCGACGTTCGGCGACGGCTTCGTGTGGCTGACGAGCGTCTCCGACTTACGGCTCGACGGGCGCGACTATCTCCTTCGTTTTGATCCGAGGTCGGGAAAGGTGAAGAAGTTCCGCGTCGGCGCAGGCGATGTCCCCGCTGGCATCGCGCTGACTCAAAACGGCGTCTGGATGCCGAACTACAGGTCGCGCTCGTTGACGCAGTTCGATCCGATCAATCGGCGCATCGATCGCTTCGAGCTCCATCCCAGCGGCGGTCTCACCTCGATCGCGGGCGCAGGTGAATCGATCTGGGTCGGCGACGACTTTAGCCCGAGAGTCTGGAAGGTCGACTCCTTCACCGGCGAGCAGCAGGACATCGTCAACCTCCCCGGCCGCGGGAATGGGGGAGTCATCGTCGCGGCGGCGGACGCCGACGGAGCGTGGGCGTTCGGGCCCGCGCGGCACGGCGTGTACCGAATCGACGCCGACGGATCCGTCGTCGCGCGGATCGGAACCGGACGCTGGGCGCCTTCGGGCCTCGCGGTCGCGCCGGACGCCGTGTGGGTGACGGTCGGCCCACTCAACGAATAGCTAGCATCGGCGCATGTCCGAGGTACAGCAGCAGATCGCGGAGATCGGGGCCCAGCTCGACTGGGTCCGTGAGTACCTTTGACCCGGATCAGCTGAGAGCACGCGCCGCCGAGCTCGAGCAGCAGATGTCCGAGCCCGGCTTCTGGGACGACCAGCAGCGGGCGGCGGCGACTTCCGCCGAGCACGCGCGGGTGACGCGGCGGCTCGAGCGCTACGAGCGCCTAAGTACGGACTACGACGACGCCCGCGAGCTGCTCTCGATGGACGGGGAGATGGCGGAGGAGATCGAGGCGTCGCTGCAGCCGCTCAGACAGGAGCTGGACCGGCTCCAGGAGGATGCGCTCTTCAGCGGCGAGTACGACGCGGGCGAAGCGCTCGTCACGATCCACGCCGGTACGGGCGGCACCGACGCTCAGGACTGGGCCGAAATCCTGCTGCGCATGTACCTCCGGTGGGCGGAGCGTCGCGGCTTCCAAAGCGAGCTGCTCGAGGCGAGCGCCGGCGAGGAGGCGGGCCTGAAGTCGGCGACGTTCAGCGTCAAGGGCGAGAATGCCTACGGCGTCCTCAAGGCGGAGCGCGGCGTGCACCGGCTCGTGCGGCAGTCGCCGTTCGATTCGGCGCACCGCCGGCACACGTCGTTCGCGCAGGTGATCGTCAGCCCGCTGCTGACGGACGACGTCGACGTCGAGGTCGACGAGGCGGACCTCCGCATCGACACGTACCGCGCCAGCGGCGCCGGCGGCCAGCACGTGAACAAGACGGATTCGGCCGTCCGGATCACGCACGTCCCGACCGGGATCGTCGTCCAGATCCAGAACGAGCGCTCGCAGAGCTCGAACAAGCAGACGGCGCTGCGAATGCTGAAATCACGGCTGGTCGAGCTCGAGCAGGAGCGGCGGGAGGAGGAGCTCGCGAAGGAGCGCGGTGCAGCGCAGGACATCGGGTTCGGAAGTCAAATTCGCTCCTATGTCCTACACCCGTACCAGCTCGTCAAAGATCACCGGACGGAGCACGAGACTGGGAACACGCAGGCGGTGCTGGACGGCGACCTCGACGGCTTCATCCACGAGTACCTGCTTGCGAAAGCTGCAGGTACCGTCGTCTAACCTCAGCATTTCGATAGACTCCCGGGCTCCTTCGACAGCGGCATCGCCCGCGCGTCCATCCTTTCGCGATGCAGGAACCCGATCTTCATACAGACACGTCCGTGGCCGTAGCTGAGCGCGAGCACATCGAAGCGCCGGCACCGAGCCCGGCGTCGATGATCCTGTTCGAGAACGTCTCGAAGATCTACGAGCCGAACGTCGGCGCTCTCCGCGGCGTCACGTTCTTGATCGACAAGGGCGAGTTCGTATTCGTCGTCGGCCCGTCCGGCTCTGGGAAGTCGACGATCGTGCGCCTGCTCCTGAAGGAGCTCGAGCCCACGCGCGGCCGGATCATCGTCGGCGGGCGCGACCTCGGCCGGCTCCGCCGCGCGCACGTGCCGCGGCTCCGCCGCAACATCGGCTGCGTGTTCCAGGACTTCAAGCTGCTCCCGAACCGGAGTGCCTCGGAGAACGTCGCGTACGCGCTGAAGGTACAGGGCGAGGGCCGCGACGCGATCCGCCGCAAGGTGCCGGAGGCGCTCAAGCTCGTGGGCCTGGCGGGCAAAGCGGACTCGCTTCCGACCGAGCTGTCGGGCGGCGAACAGCAGCGCGTGTCGATCGCGCGCGCCGTCGTCAACCACCCGCCGCTCCTCGTCTGCGACGAGCCGACGGGGAACCTCGATCCGGACACATCCGTCGGGATCATGCAGGTGCTGTACCGGATCAACCGCGCCGGCACGACGGTCGTGATGGCGACGCATGACCGCGAGATGGTGGACAAGATGCGCCGCCGCGTGCTGGCGCTCGAGGACGGCGCGCTCGCGCGTGACGAGCGCCGGGGAGGCTACGCGTCCGAGTGATCCGTCCGGCGGGTACGGCGATGCTCCGGCGCGCGAAAAGCGCCGCCCGGCAAGGACGCAGGGAGCGTTCGTATGTGGAACATACGGGCGCGACCGAGGACGCCGCCAGGCGCGGCTTTGCAGCCGCCGGAGCGCGGCGTATCCGCCGGCCGGGTCACTCAACGTGAGGTTCCGGATGCTCCTCTCCGAGGCGTGGCGGTCGATCACCGCCAACCTCTCGACCACAATCGCCGCCGCCGTCACCGTCCTGATCGGGATGGCGCTCGTCGGCATGCTCGTCGGCTTCGGGACGTACGCCCGGTCGTGGACCGACAAGACGAAGCGCGAGCTCGTCGTCAAGGTCTTCTTCTGCACCGACCAGACGTGCCCGCAGACCGGCTACGAGACCGCGAAGCAGGTCGACCGGGTGCGGGTGAAGCTCGAGTCGGACCAGCGCGTCAAGTCGATCAAGTTCATCCCGAAGGAGCGCGCCCTCGAGCTGATGAAGAAGACGCATCCGGAGCTCGTCCGCGGGCTGCCGACGAACCCGCTGCCGGACAGCTTCGAGGTGCGCGCCGTCAAGGGCGAGTACGTCGAGCCGATCGCGCAGAGCCTGTCGCCGA
>Ga0126312_10001984_pt1 | contig 13552 bp, 10 predicted proteins | sample Plot104A_FD_92537 | JGI IMG/M metagenome (GOLD analysis project Ga0126312, IMG submission 92537) | Serpentine soil microbial communities from UC McLaughlin Reserve, CA, USA - Plot104A | ecosystem: Environmental > Terrestrial > Soil > Grasslands | place: USA: UC McLaughlin Reserve, Lake County...
AGGTTACCCACGTGTTACTCACCCGTTCGCGGCTTTGCCCCAGGCCGAAGCCTGGTTCGTCGCTCCACTTGCATGTGTTAGGCACGCCGCCAGCGTTCGTCCTGAGCCAGGATCAAACTCTCCGTAAAAAGTGACTCGAGGGTTTCAATCCGACGCCCCAGTCACGGAGCGCCGGCTCCTCTGTCTTAGAGAGTCGCCATGCCTGGCTGGTCGCCGGGTACACAGTCCGGCGACGGCATGACAGGGTTGTTAGCCCGTCGCGCCGGCCTAAGCCAAGGCGACGGGTCGGACGTTGTCGCGAGCCTCGAGACTTCGTCCCTTGGCTCGCGCGCTGCTCAGTTTTCAAGGACCGCTCCACGTTCCGCTGCGGAGGGACTCTCCGAGCAGGCGCGAAACGCCTCAAGGGCGACCAACCATTATATCGGCCAACATGGCCTTGCACGCGTGGCGATCACCCCGGCCGACGGGTGGGCTCCATGAGCTTAGCGCCGCTCGAGCGCCCCCCGGCGCAGTCAGCCGGCCATCAGGTTAGGCCCGCAACGCGAAGCCGCACGTGGCGGCGCTTTCCCACCTGGAGCACCTTGCCGTCCAGCTCCCTCGCTGGCAGATCGAGGCGATCGCCGGAGACGACGCTTCCCCCGACTCTCACTCCCCCCTGCTCGATCAAGCGCCGGGCCTCGCTACGGCTGAGCCCGAACTGGTCCGCCATCACGGCCGGCAGGTGCACGGAGCCATTCGGGCCGCCGGGCTGGACCAACGCCTCGGCGACGTCCTGCGGCACCTCCCCGCGCACGTGGAGCAGGTCGAAGCGCTCCTCAGCCGCGCTCGCGCCAGCGGCGCCGTGGAAGCGCTCGACCAGGCGCCGCGCGAGCTCGCGCTTCGCTTCGGCGGGGTGACGCTCTCGGTCGAGCTCGAGCCCGAGCAGCAGCCGGTAGTAGTCGCCCATCACGTCGTCTGGGATGCTCAGCAACTTTCCGAACATCTCCTCGGACGGGTCTGTGACGCCGACGTAGTTCCCGAGCGACTTGCTCATCCTGCGAACCCCGTCCGTGCCGGGAAGGATGGGCATTGTGAGCATGGATTGAGGGGTCTGGCCGAACGACTCCTGGACGTCGCGGCCGAACAGCAGGTTGAACTTCTGGTCGGTGCCCCCGATCTCGACGTCCGCCTCGACTGCGACCGAATCGAATCCCTGTAGCACCGGGTAGAGGAGCTCCAGCACCGAGATGGGCTCCCCCGCCCGCATGCGGCGGCTGAATTCCTCGCGCTCGAGCAGGCGGGCCACCGTGAACCGCCTCACCAGGCCGAAGAGCTCATCTCCCGGCATCGAAAGCCACTCGCTGTTGCGGCGGACCTCCGTCCGCTCGGGAGCGAGCACCGTGAAGGCCTGCTGCTGGAAGGTCTCGGCGTGTGCCTCGATCTCCTCGTCGCTCAACGCCGGGCGCTCGGCCGAGAGACCGCTTGGATCCCCCACGCGAGCCGTGTAGTCGCCGACTATCAGCACCACCACATGCCCGGCGTCCTGAAACTCCCGCAGCTTGTTGAGCACCACTACGTGCCCAAGATGAATGTCAGGTGCCGTCGGATCGATCCCCAGCTTCACGCGAAGGGGCCGTCCGTCTGCGAGCTGCTCCGCGAGACGGCCCTCCGGCAACGACTCGACGGACCCCGCGAGGAGGCGCCGCACCTGCTCACGAAGCGGCCGTTCCGTCACCGGGCCAATGCTAGACTGGCGCGCCGGCGCAGCGGCCGTGGCAGCGCTACCTTGGGTGGTGGTTATCGGGCGGATCCGTCCCCTCGTCGGTTGCCGCTGAGCAAACTCTCCAGATGGTCACCACTCCAGCGAGACCGCATGGCATCCCGGCTTAGGCCGCCGCGGCGCAACCGCTCGTTACTCGACGCGCTGCGCAACCGCTCCTTACTCGACGCGCTGCGCCGGGACGGTGCCCAGCCGACCGAGGGAACCGGACCTGCCTCCGATGGCATCGGCAACGGCGCCAACGGCTCCCCGCCGCGAGGTCCCGCCCCCCCGCCCGGTGGCCCGCGACCGACCGCCCGCCCGCGGCGCCCGAAGCTCAAGAAGCTACGCCTGGCATTCGTCTTCTGTGGTCTCAGCCTCCTGGCTTTCGTCTCTTGGATCTTCGGGATCATGATGGCGGTCGCCGGAGATCTGCCGCAGCTCGAGGACCGCGCCCAGTTCGCGAACGCCCAGAACTCCGTCCTCTACGACATCAACGGCCTCCGGATCGCGACCCTCACGAACAATCGCGGCCGCATCCTCATCGGCTCCGCCGACATCGCCCCCGTGATGAAGGAGGCGACGGTGGCGATCGAGGACCAGCGCTTCTACGAGCATCGCGGCGTCGACTACGAGGGAATCGCCCGCGCGGTCTTTCAAGACGTCCTCCACACCGACCTCCAGCAGGGCGCTTCCACGATCACGGAACAGTTCGTCAAGAACGCGCTCCGCGCTGAGGGGAGCCGGACGATCTTGCAGAAACTGCGCGAGGCCGCGCTCGCCTACCAGCTCGAGCGCCATTGGGACAAGGACAAGATCCTCACCCAGTACCTGAACGCAATCTACTTCGGCGAGGGCGCGTACGGGATCGAGGAGGCGGCGAAGACGTACTTCAGTTGGAACCATCCCGGCTGCGGCGCCCCGGGAAACCGGTGCGCCTCCGAGCTTTTGCCGTGGGAGGCGGCGATGCTCAGCGGCCTGATCTCCAACCCGACCGGATATGACCCCCGGACCAACCCCGAGGCCGCGCTCGCTCGCCGCAACGTGGTGCTCGACAACATGCTGAACGTGGGCTACATCACGCAGGAGGAGTACGACCAGTACTCACGGCGCCCCCTACCCAAGCCCTCCCAGATCGAACCGCCGGTCGAGGATTCGAAGGCCCCCTACTTCACCTCCTGGCTCCGCCAGCAGCTCGTCGACAAGTACGGCGCCGGAGAGGCATTCGGAGGCGGGCTCGATGTTCAGACCACCCTGGATCTGCCGCTCCAGGAGGCGGCCCAGGACGCCGCGGAGTCCCGCACGGTGGGAGTCGGGCTCGACTCTGCCGTCGTGGTGCTCGACAACGCCACCGGTGGGGTCGAGGCGATGGTCGGCGGGTACGACTACCAGAACCGTCCGTTCAACCTCGCCACCCAGGGCCACCGCCAGCCGGGCTCCGCGTTCAAGCCGTTCACGCTCCTGACCGCCCTCCAGCAGGGCCTCTCACCCGACCAGGTCTTCCCCTCCGCCCCTCAGAAGATCCCCTACCAGGCGAGGATCGTGCAGGAGGACGGTGACGAGAAGACCCTTCCCGAGCTCTTCGACGTGCACAACTACGCGGACGAGTACCTGGGATCCGCGTCCATCGCGACCGCGACCACGCACTCCGACAACTCCGTCTACTCTCAGCTCGGAACCCAGGTCGGGCCGGCGAACGTCGCCCAAACCGCCTACAAGATGGGCATCCAGACCGATCTGTCCGACCCGGACGTCGAGTACTCCATCGGCGGTCACCCCTTCGCTCCCTACAACCCGGCGCTGATCCTCGGCGGCCTCCGGACGGGCGTCACGCCGCTCGAGATGGCCCACGCCTTCCTCACGCTTGAGCACAGCGGGCAGCTCGTCAGCGGCTCGATGGCGGCCTCGCCAGGCGACCCCGTGGCGATCAACAAGGTGAGCGACGAGCCGCCTGGCCAGGGCGGCGACGTCATCGAGCCGAACGACGGCGGGCCCGGCTACGACCAGCTCGAGACCAAGCAGGTGATCTCGCCGGTGGTCGCGGCGACCGCCCGGGGAATCCTTCACACCGTCGTGACGGAAGGGACCGGGACGAACGCAAACACCGGCGATCCGAGCGAGTGGGGCAAGACCGGCACCACGGAGAACAACGGCGACGCCTGGTTCGTCGGCGCGACCGAGGACATCACGGTCGCGGTCTGGGTCGGCCACGCCGACTCCGTGACGCCCATGGAGACCGAGTACGGCGGCGCGCCGGTCGACGGGGGCACGATCCCCGCCCTGATCTTCCACGACGTGGTCACCGCCTACGACCAGGTGCAGGCTGACGAGCGTGCCAAGGACCGGGCTGCGAGCGCCGCGGAGGGCACGGCGGACACCACGACCGACACCACGACAGCCACCCCGACCACGCCCGCCGTGCCCACTACGACGACCCCCACCGACACGTCGAGCTCCCCGCCGCCTTCATCGAGCCCGCCGCCTTCATCGAGCCCGCCGCCCTCATCGAGCCCGCCGCCCTCCGACGAGCAGCAGGCTCCCAACCAGGCGCCGGCTCCGAGCGGCTCGGGCAGCGGCGCCACCGGCGGTGCCGCACCCGCGTCGACGGGCGGGGCCTCGCCTGGGTAGGGCGGGGGACGCAACCGAGACTCAAGCGGGTCGCGACAGGTAGGGGCTGCGCGCGGCGCAGAACCTCCACGGAGCCTCAGCCGCCCGCGTGATTCCGATCCGCGGCCCCGTGGCCACGGGAACGTCGCGCCACTCCCCCTCCCGCCCCCGCACGTCGAACGGCGGCGCCGTGAGCGGAGCGCCATTCAGCTCGAGCCCGATGCCGAGCGCCTCCGTGAGCTTCCCGGGCCCAGAGCACAAATCGCGAACGGCCTTCCTCCCGCGCCGTCGGCGCATCTCCTCGATGCCCCAGCGCGGCTCGAGGGCGCGGATCAGCACCGCGGCCGCGCTGCCATCAGGCTCGGCGACCGCGTTCAGCAAGCTGTGGATGCCGTAGGAGAGGTAGACGTACGCGCGGCCGGGCGGGCCGAACAGCACCTCGTTGCGGGGTGTGAGACCAACGTAGGCGTGGCAGGCGGGATCGTCGCGTTCGTAGCTTTCGGTCTCGACGATCATGCCTCCGACACCGTCGAAGAGCAGGACGCAGCCGACGAGGTCGCGGGCGACCTCGTGAACGGAGCGACCGAAGAACCCAACGCCCAGCGGACCGCCTCGGGGCGGCGGTGCGTCGAGCACCCCGGCCGCAGGCCTCTCGCTGAGGATCGCCCGGGTCACGCGCCTGCCCCCTGCCTCAGCTCCTCGAGAGCGGTCCTGGCTGCCTCGACCTGCTCAGCGACGCGCGCCGAGGCCGTGCCCCCGGGGGAGCGCTTGGACTCGAGCCACCGCCGCGCGTCCAACGCCTCGTAGTAGGAGTCATCGAGCAGCTCGGAGTGGCGGCGAAGCTCGTCGCGCGAGAGCGCAGAGAGCGCCTTCCCGGCGCCGAGTGCCTCGCGAACCAGTCCCGCAACCACCCGGTGCGCCTCGCGGAACGGCATTCCCTTCCGCACCAGCAGGTCCGCGACGTCGGTCGCCCCGAGAAGCTCACCCGAGGCCGCGGCCGCGAGCCGCTCCCGATCGAACCTGATCCCGCCCAGCATCACGGCGGCGGCGTCGAGGCAGAGCTCGAGGTTGTCCACCGCGTCGAAGAGCGCCTCCTTGTCCTCCTGGAGGTCCTTGGAGTACGCGAGCGGCAAGCCGTGCAGGACGCCGGTCAGCGTGAGGAAGCTCGAGGCGATGCGCGGGGACTTCGCGCGCAAAGGCTCCGCGGCGTCGGGGTTCTTCTTCTGCGGCAGGATGCTGGATCCCGACGCGAACTCATCCGCTGGCTCGCAGAAGCCAAACTCCTCGCTCGACCACAGCACCAGCTCCCCCCCGAGGCGCGAGAGGTGAGTCGCGCAGATCGCCGCTGCCGCCAGGTAGTCGAGGGCCGAGTCTCGGCTCGACACGGCGTCGATCGAGTTCTGCGCGACGCCCCGAAAGCCGAGCTCCTCGGCCACCGCCTCCCGATCCAGCTCCCAGTTGACGCCCGCGAGGGCGCCCGAGCCCAGCGGAAGCTCGCCAGCGAGCACCCGCGCCACCTCGAAGCGCCGCGCGTCGCGGCGAAACATCCAGAAGTAGGCGAGCAGGTGGTGTCCGAGGTAGACGGGCTGGGCCCTCTGGAGGTGCCTATAGCCAGGCGCCGGCCAGCCCGCGTGGCGCTCGGCGAGCTCCAGCAGCCGGGCCATGAGCGCAGCCAGCAGCTCATGCGCCGCTTCGCACCGCTCGCGGAGGAGCAGGGCAAGGTCGGTGGCCACCTGATCGTTGCGGGAGCGCGCCGTGTGCAGCTTGCCGCCCAGCGGACCAACGAGCTCTGTCAGGCGCCGCTCGACCGCCATGTGGATGTCCTCGTCCTCATCGGTGATCGGGAATGAGCCGCCCTGGAGCTCGTCGGCGATCGCGCTCAATCCCTGATCGAGGCGCGAGAGCTCCTCGTCGGTGAGGAGGCCAACCTTGCGCAGCGCCTGAGCGTGCGCCCTCGATTGCGCCACGTCGTAAGGCGCGAGGCGCCGATCGAAGCGAGTCGAGGCGTTGAGCTGCCTGAAGGCGGGATGCTGCGATTCGCCGAACCGGGGCATCCGGGCCCAGTCTATGGAGCGGGTAGGCTGGCCCGCTCATGCGGGCTCTCGTCACCGGAGCGACCGGGAAGATCGGCAACGCGGTCGCCCGCCGCCTGGCGGAGCGCGGCGACCAGGTGGTCGCGCTGGTCCGCGACCCGACGAAGGCGCGGGAGCTCCTGCCCGACGGGATCGAGGTGGCCCAAGGCGACGTCACGGATCGCGATTCGGTGCTCAGGGCAGCCGAGGGCGTCGAGGCGACCTTCAACTGCATGGGCCTGTTCGAGCAGTGGTTCGCCGATCCCGGGATCTTCGACCGCGTCAACGCCGAGGGAGCGCGAAACGTGATCTCCGCCGCGCGCGAGGCCGGGGCGAGGCGCGTCGTCCACACCTCGACCATCGACGTCTTCCACGCTGAGCGCCACGGCACGGTATCCGAGGCAGGAGTCGCCGACTACCAGAAGGGCACCGTGTACCAGCGCTCCAAGCAACGGGCCGAGGACCTGGCGCTTCAGGAGGCGAGTCGGGGGGTCGAGGTCGTGATCGCGAATCCGGCGGGCGTCTATGGCCCAGGGCCGTGGCAGGCGACGGGCATCGACGGGGCGCTGCGCGACGCGATTCGCGGTCGCCTGCCCGCCTGCCCACCCGGCGGGATGACGTTCGTCTACATGGACGACGTCGCCGCCGGTCACCTGGCTGCCTTCGATCGCGGCAAGCCGGGCGAGCGCTACATCCTCGCCGACGGTTACGCGACGTTCCGCGAGCTGCTCGCTCGCGCGGTCGCCGAGGCCGGTCGCGGGCGCGTCCCACCCACGTTGCCGGTCCCGCTGGCGAGGGGCCTGGCCAGGGCCGGTGAGGCCGTCTCGCGGATAATCCGCCGCCCACCCTTGCTCGGCACGGGCCAGCTCCATTTCATGCTCTGGCAGGCGCGCGCTGACAACTCGAAGGCCCGCTCGAAGCTCGGCGTCGAGTTCACGCCCCTGGAGGAGGGGGTGCGCCGGACCGTGCGCTGGCTCGTCGAGACGGAACGCGTCTAGCTCGGATCAGGAACCGATCGCGTCCGCGAGCGCGGCGCAGACGCGGTCCACCTGATCCTCGGTCATGCCGGGGAAGAACGGCAGCGCCAGCGAGCGCCGCGAAACGCGCTCCGCGACCGGGAACTGCCCTTCCGCGAACCCGAAGTGCTTCCTGTAGTTCGGCATCAGGTGGATGCACGGGAGGTAAGCCTTCGAGGACACGCCGCTACGGGCGAGCGTCGCAATCACCTCATCCCGGTCCGATCCGTTGGGGAGCTGGACCACGTATACGAACCAGCTCCGGCGTTCTGAGCCCCGGTCCGAGCAGGGCAGAACCAGACCACCCTCCTGGCCTTCGCCAGCCGGGGTCCCCCCAATGGCCCCGAGCCGCTCGCCATAGAGCGCGGCGACGCCTGCACGCTCGCCGAGCAAGGCCTCAGCCCGCTCGACCTGCGCAATGCCCAGCGCCGCCTGCATCTCGGTGAGCCGGTAGTTGAATCCGAGCCGCTCGTGTGAGAGCCAACCCATGTCAGGATCACGCCCCTGGTTGCGCTCACTACGCAGGCGCGCCGCGACGTCAGCGCTCGGAGGGATGGCGATCCCTCCCTCCCCCGTGGTGAGCTGCTTGTTCGCGTAGAACGCGAACGTGGCGAGGTTTCCGCGAGCCCCAACCCTCATTCCTTCGGAGTCGATCGCGCCGGTCGCCTCGCAGGCGTCCTCGAGGACGTCCACTCCGAGCTCGGCCGCGATCCCCTCAAGCGCCGGCACCGCGGCCGGGTAGCCGAAGATGTGGACGGGCAGCAGGCCGACCGTGCGCTCCGTCGCCGCCGTCCTGGCCGCATCGGGGTCGAGGCCGAGAGTCACCGGATCGATGTCGCAGAACCGGGGCGTGGCTCCCTCGTAGAGGAGGCAGTTGGCTGAGGCGACGAAGCTGAACGGGCTCGTGATCACCTCGTCACCGGGACCCCATCCCAGAGCCCGCACCCCGAGGTGGAGCGCGGCGGTGCCCGACGAGACGGCGATGGCGTCTTCGGTTCCGAGCCAGTCCGCGAGCTGGCGCTCAAAGCGCTCCAACATGGGCCCCAGCGAAAGGCGCCCGGAGCGCAGCACCTGGAGCACGAGCTCCTCCTCCCGAGCGCCGATGTCGGGACGCCCGAGGGGGATCGGCTCAGGGCTGGCCATCGCGGCGGCCGGCTGCTGACCGTTTGCTTGTGACCTCTTGCTGGTCGCTCCTCGCTGCCCGCTTCGGCTGGAACGCGTATTCCAGCGAGTCGACGAGCGCCTCCCATGAAGCCTCGATGATGTTCTCCGAGACGCCGATCGATCCCCAGGACTCGTGCCGATCCGAGGAGTCGAGCAGCACGCGCGTCACCGCCCCCGTCCCGTGGTCGGTGTCGAGGATCCGCACCTTGTAGTCCACGAGCTCGATCTCGGCCAGGTGCGGATGCAGCTCCGTGATCGCCTCGCGCAGCGCCCGGTCGAGGGCGTTCACCGGTCCGTTGCCCTCCGTGGTTCGCACGTAGCGTCGCCCGTCGACCCAGATCTTGATCGTCGCCTCTGTCTCCACCTTGCCGTCGGCGCGCTTCTCGGTGATCACCCGGAAGCCCTCGAGCCCAAACAGCGGCTCGTACTGGCCCGCTTCTCGCCGCAGGAGGAGCTCGAACGAGGCATTGGCCGCCTCGTAGTGGTAGCCGCGATGCTCACGGTCCTTCAGCCTCTCCACGGCGCGCTTCGCCGCGTCGACGTCGAGCTCGATCCCCGCCACCTCGGCGCGGCTCAGGATCGAGCCCTTCCCCGACAGCTCGGAGATAAGCACCTCGCGGCTGTTGCCCACGTAGCTCGGATCGACATGCTCGAAGGTCCGCGTATCTGCGGTGACGCCCGCGACGTGCATGCCGCCCTTGTGCGCGAACGCGTTGCGACCCACGTACGGTCGGTCGGGATCCGGGGCCAGGTTGGAAAGCTCGTCGATGAAGTGGGACGTCTCGGTGAGGCGACGAAGCTGTTCGGGCCCGACGCACTCGTATCCCATCTTGAGCTGCAGGGCGGGAAGGATCGACGCCAGGTTCGCGTTTCCGGTGCGCTCTCCGTAGCCGTTCATGGTCCCCTGGACGAGGCGGGCGCCGACGTCCACCGCCACGAGGGAGTTGGCGACGGCACACTCGGCGTCGTTGTGGGTGTGGATCCCGACCTCCACGCGGTCTCCGAGGGCGGTCACGACCGCGGCGGTCGTCTCGGCGACCTCTCGCGGCAGGCTCGAGCCGTTCGTGTCGCAGAGCGTCACGTTCTCCGCCCCGGCGGCAACCGCCGCCCGCAGGCACTCGAGCGCGTACGCGAAGTCCTCCCGCCAGGCGTCGAAGAAGTGCTCGGCGTCGTAGAAGACTCGCTTTCCCACCCCCCGAAGGAAGCGGATCGAGTCGGCGATCATGCCGAGGTTGTCCTCCTTGGAGGCCTTCGTCACCTTGTCGAGGTGGAGGGCCCAAGTCTTTCCCACCAGCGTGCACACCCGGGCGAAGCACTCCGCGAGCACCTTCAGGGCTGGGTCGTCCTCCGCGGCCACATCGCGGCGCCGGGTCATCCCGAACGCGCAGATCTGGGCGCCGGAGACCTCCACGCCGGCGAGGATCCGGAAGAGCTCGGCCTCCTTCGGATTCGAGCTGGGAAAGCCCGCCTCCACGTAGTGGATTCCGAGTCGGTCGAGCGCCTTGACCACGCGCACCCTCTCAGCCGCGGAGAGGGACATTCCCTGGCCCTGCATGCCGTCACGCAGCGTCGTGTCGTAGAGCTTCACCTGTGTCAAGTCGATGCCTTTCCGGTTCGAGGGTTCGGGCGGGGCCTGAGGCCAGTCTGCGCGGCGATGCCGCGCGGCCGCAAGTCGCTATGCGACTGCGGCGCCGCTAATTCGCCCGATCGGCTCGACCTGAGCGTGCATCAGGTCGTGACTCTACTCGGTTGCTCGACCATGTCGAGCCATTGCGCGTACTCCGGCGCCCGGCCATGCAGGGCGTCGTCGAGCTTCGCCTGAAGCCGGCGCGTGACTTCGCCGGGTTCGCCGAGCCGGTGCTCGTCCACCTCGCGGACCGGAACCAGCTCCGCCGCCGTGCCGGTGAGGAACACCTCCTGGGCCAGCGTCAGCTCCGATGGGGCTATCGCGCGCTCCGTGACCTCGTAGCCGAGGTCGCGGGCCATCGTGATCACGGACATGCGCGTGATGCCGTCGAGTATCGATCCCGGAGGGGGCGTCGCGATGACTCCCTCGCGGACGATGAAGATGTTCTCCCCGGAGGCCTCGGAGACCATGCCGGAGTGGTCGAGCATGATCGCCTCCTGGTAGCCCTCCTGGGCCGTCTCGACCTTGGCGAGGATCGAGTTCAGATAGTGGCCGGAGGCCTTGGCCTGGGTGATGAGGCTGTCGGGCGAGATCCGCCGCCAGGTCGAGACCTTCGCGCGGACTCCATCGCGCTTTCCCTCGTCGCCCAGATACGTGTCCCACGGCCAGGCGGCGATTGCCACCTCGATCGGGACGCCCTGCGCGTAGAGCCCCATCTCGCCATAGCCCCGGAAGGCGATCGGCCGGATGTAGCAGCTCGCGAGCCTGTTGCGCCGAATCAGCTCGTGCGTCGCCTCGCGCAGCTCCTCGGGAGGGTGAGGACACTGAAGGTAGTAGAGCTCGGCCGACTTCTCGAACCGCTCGAGGTGCTCGCGAAGCCGGAACACGGCTGTGCCCCACTCTGTCTCGTAGGCGCGAATCCCCTCGAACACTCCGCTCCCGTAGTGCAGCCCGTGGCTCAGGACGTGGACGTGGGCGTCGTCCCACGGCACGAACTCGCCGTTCATCCAGATCCACTCTGACTTCTCCACCGTGCCTCCGATTCTCGGTTCAGGTGCAGGACAAGTATGGCGGAGGTCCTGAGCGTCGCGCGAGTCTCAGCGTGGGAGCGCCTCGATCACCGCCTCCGTCATCTCGAGCGTGCCGACGTGGCCCTGGCCAGAGGCCGCCAAGTCCGCGGTCCGCAGGCCCCGCTCGAGCACGGAATCCACCGCGGTCTCGATCGCCGTCGCGTCGTCGGGCCGACCGAGCCCGTGGCGAAGCATCAAAGCCGCCGAGAGGAACGTCGCAAGGGGATTCGCGATGCCGCGGCCCGCGATGTCGGGTGCTGAGCCGTGCACCGGCTCGAACAGGCCAGGCCCGTGCCCGCCGAGGCTTGCCGATGGGAGCATCCCGACCGAGCCCGTGAGCATCGCGGACTCGTCGCTGAGGATGTCGCCGAACATGTTCTCGGTCAGCAGGACGTCGAATTGCGACGGGTCCGAGACGAGCTGCATGGCCGCGTTATCCACCAGCATGTGCTCGAGCTCCACGTCGGGGTAGCCCAGTGCAACCCGCTCGACGGTCTCGCGCCATAGACGTGATGTCTCGAGCACGTTCGCCTTGTCCACCGAGGTGACTTTGGGCCTATGCCGCTGCCCAGCGCGGCGCTGCGCGGCCTCGAACCCCACCCCGGCGATGCGCTCGATCTCCGCCGTGGAGTACTCGCAGGTGTCGTGAGCGCTTTCAGCCTCGCGGCCGCTGTCGCCGAAGTAGATGCCCCCCGTGAGCTCACGGACCACGAGCAGGTTCGTGCCGGCGATTCTCTCTGGGCGCAGCGGACTGGCGTCCAGGAGTGCCCGGCTGGGGCGCACGGGACGCAGGTTCGCGTACAGGCCAAGCCCCTTCCGCAGTCCCAGGAGGCCCTGCTCGGGTCGGGGGGAGGCAGGATCGGTCGTCTCCCACTTCGGGCCTCCCACTGCCCCCAGGAGCACGGCGTCCGCTCTGCGGCAGGCGTCGAGGACGTCGCTCGAGAGCGCCGTTCCATGGGTGTCGACCGAGGCACCGCCTACAGCGTGGTCCGTGAACTCGAAGTCGCCGAGCCCCTCCAGCAGCGAGCGTGCCGCCGCCACGATCTCCGGCCCGATCCCATCGCCGGGCAGCAGGGCGATCCGGGCGCCGTCGCTCGCCGTCACCGCTCGAAGCCGCGCCGGGCCGAGATGTTGAGGCGGACGTAGTCCAGCGTCAGCGGGCGCGGAATCGCCTCGAGCACGGTGCTGACGAACGGCTCGTGGAGAGGCCCTGGGAGGCGATCGCAATGCGGCCCGAGGCAGACGGCCTTCAGGTAGTCCCCCGGGTCGCGAGGCTGCACCGACCGCTCCTCCAGCCAGCACCGACAGCGCTCGAACCCCGCCCGGCGAAGGCGGGTCTCCGTGTCTCCGGGCGACGCGAAGTTCCACGTGCTCGCGATCCCCCGCAGGTAGGGCCCGAAGCGCTCGTCGCCGCTCACTGACTCGACCGTGTTCAGGAACACCTCCAGGTTGCCGATCCCGCCGCACTGGGCCTCCAGCACCCCGCCGGCCTTCAGCGCGGCCGCGAGCCGCCCGAAGAGCCGCCGGTGGTCCAGGATCCAGTGAAAGGTGGCGTTGGAGAAGATGGCGTCGACGCGCTCGTCGAGCTCCACCGTCAGCAGATCCCCGACGATCAACTCGACGTCGCCGGGAAGCGTCTCGCGCGCCTTCTCGATCATGGACGGCGAGGAGTCGACCCCGATCACCCGGCCGCGCGGCAACCGCTCCAACAGCAGCTTCGTCACGCGCCCCGCACCGCACCCCGCGTCGAGGACCGTCTCGTCACCTGCCAGCTCGAGCCGGTCCAGCACCTCGCGCGCCCACTCCTCCTGGGCGTCGGCGACTCGCTCATAGGCCACCGCGTCCCAGTCGCGCGGTGCTTCGGAGCTCACAGCCCTGGAAGATCGCGCCTCGACATCAAGCTCCTCATTAGAGCTCGGCGCTCACAGAGAGGTCGTAACCGGGCCGCGATCCGCGCCCCTCGAGGCCTCGAAGGCGGCGATCGCTTCCTCGTTCTGGAGGGTCAGGCCGATGTCGTCGAGGCCGTGCAGCAGCCGGTGCTTGACTTCCTGGTCGATCTTGAACCCCGCCACGCCCTCAGAGAAGGTCACAGTCCCCTCGTCCACGTCGATCCGCGCAACGCCCGCCTTTGTGACCGCCCGGCAGTCCGCCTCCTCGAGCGTGACCGGCAGCAGCCCGATCTTCGTGCAGTTGACGTAGAAGATGTCGGCGAACGACGGTGCCACGATCGCCTCGAAGCCGAAGTCCTGAAGCGCCCA
>Ga0126312_10001985_pt1 | contig 13551 bp, 11 predicted proteins | sample Plot104A_FD_92537 | JGI IMG/M metagenome (GOLD analysis project Ga0126312, IMG submission 92537) | Serpentine soil microbial communities from UC McLaughlin Reserve, CA, USA - Plot104A | ecosystem: Environmental > Terrestrial > Soil > Grasslands | place: USA: UC McLaughlin Reserve, Lake County...
CACGAGAGCGACCGGCCCGGCTATCGCTGGCCCCTCATCCTGCAGCCGGCGAGAGGTTCGCGCCGCCCGTGTCCCGAAGTCGCCTCACCCGGGAAACTCTAGGATGGATCTCGTCGCGGCTCCGTAGCTCAGCGGTTAGAGCGCACCACTCATAATGGTGAGGTCGGTGGTTCGAATCCACCCGGAGCTATCTGCTTCGCCGGACCGGGCCAATCTTCTGGCGCACAGCATGGATACGCGCGCCCGCCTCGCTCGGGACGGACTCGCGCGAAGGCGAGCGAGGCGCTCCGCGCGCCCCGCTCGCCTTCGATCGTCGCTACGCCTGCGCCTTGATCCCGCGGAGACCGAGGATTAGGTCGCGCGTCGAGGCGACGCACTCGCCGAACTTCCTGCCCTCCGTCGTGGGCGAGTAGAGCCCGCGACACGCGGCACGCGCGGCCGCCCGCGCGCTGCGCTGACCGTTGACCCCCTGCCGGTGGGCGACTACGCAACGACTGAAGGGCGTCCCGGGCTCGGAATCGCCTTCGTTGCTCTTCGAGTAGCCCTCGCGCTGACAGACGACGCCGTACGCGGTCGCGGGCGGCTTGGCGTTCTCGTTCGCCGTCTGACCCGACTGGCCGACGGTGAACGCGGGGATCGCGAGCGCGACGGCGAGCGGGCCGGCGAGAGCGGTCTTCGAGATCTTCATGGCGAACCTCCTGGAGATGGTGTCTCGCCGCATGACAACGTGCCGGCGCCGAGGTTGTGCCCATGCGCAGCGCGGACTGGCGGGTGCGAGTCCATCGCGGCGCGCGGCGTGAACCCCACGCGTCGCGAGCCACGGCTCGTTTGAACGCGCGCCTCCGCTGGGTAGCTCAAACCCAGCGAGCAAGGAGGGACACCATGGGCATCGAAGACAAGGTCAGCGGCCGGCTCAAGCAGGCGGCGGGCAGCCTCTCCGGCAAGGAGGCGCTCCGCCGCGAGGGCAAGGAGGAGGAGCGCCGCGGCGACATCAAGCGCGAGGCGGCTCGCGAGCGCGAGGCGGCCGCCCGCCACCAGGACGAGGCCGAGCGCAAGGCCGAGGAGGCCGAGCGGCTCGAGCGAGGGGAGGATGCGGGGGCGCCCGCGCGGGACGGCGGCGTGGACCCCGACACGCGCTCCCGGCCGGGCGCCGCCTGACTCAATCGGGCCGCCCGCCCGGCGGCCCCTTGAAGCTCTCGACGAACAGCCACCAGCAGCCGGAGGCGAGCGCCCCGCACACCGGCACGAGCACGGCGGTGAGGATCGAGATCGGGTTCTCTGCCCCGCCCTCAGTTAGCTCGAGGTAGGTGACCGCGGAGAAGAGGGCGACCAGGCTCGCGAACGCGACCATCGCGAGCAACAGGGCTATGCGACCGAACCACACGCCGAACCTCCGCACCGAGCTCATCGTTGAGGATCCGTTGTACCCACCGGCGCAGCGCTGGGGGGCGGCACCGAAGGGTACGCCCCGGCGCGGAGTGGTCGTCGCCAACGACGTGCCGGGCCACGGACCGTCCGTCCGTAGCACGACCTGGGCCGTCGAGCGAGGGCGCCCGTACCCGGCATATGCGCGTCCATACGCTCGCGCTCGCCCAGCACCTCGCCTCTCCTCCCGACGAGGTCTTCCCGTTCTTCGCCGACGCCAGCAACCTCGCGCGGATCACGCCGCCGTGGCTCGGCTTCCGCGTGCTAACGCCCGAGCCGATCGAGCTGCGCGCCGGGACGCGCATCGACTACCGGCTCGAGCTGCATCGCGTGCGCCTGGGCTGGCGCACCGAGATCGTGCTGTGGGACCCGCCCCGGCGCTTCGTCGACGTGCAGCGCTCGGGCCCGTACGCGCTGTGGCACCACACCCATGGCTTCGAGCCGGACGGCGCCGGCACGCGCGTGCGCGACGTCGTCCGCTACGCGCTTCCGCTCGGTCCGCTCGGTGCGGCCGCGCACGCGGCGTTCGTGCGTCGCGACCTGGCACGCATCTTCGCCTTCCGCCACCGCGAGGTGGCGCGGATCCTCGAGCGCCCGAGCCGCCAGCTCGCCTGGTGATCGGTTCCTTCACAAAGTAAAGTAAGAGGGGATGCAGACCTTCTGGCGCCTTCTCGGCTTCCTGCGTCCCTACCGCCGGGGCGTCGCCGTCTCGCTCGCGCTCGCCGCCGCGGCGATGGGCAGCGGCGTGCTGATCCCGTTCCTCGTCGGGCGAGCGGTCGACGCGGTGCGCCAGGGCGAGGCGACGGCGCTATGGCCGCTCGCCGGCGTGATCCTGGGGGCGGGCGTTCTCCGGCTCGCGTTCAGCGTCGCCCGGCGGCTCGTCGCGGGCCGCGTGTCGCTGGGCGTCGAGTACGACCTGCGCAACCGCGTGTACGGGCACCTCCAGTCGCTCGAGCTCGGCTTCTTCGACGAGCAGCAGACCGGCCAGCTCATGTCGCGCGCCACGGTCGACCTCCAGTCGGTCCGCTTCTTCCTCGGGTACGGACTCGTGTTCATCCTCCAATCGCTCGTGACGATCCTCGTCGCCGCGGCGGTGATGATCGTCGTCGATCCGTTCCTGGCCGCGGTCACGCTCGCGCCGATGCCCGCGGTGCTTTGGATGGCCGGGCGCTACGGGCGCCGCAACCGCCCGGCCTCTCAAGCGGTCCAGCAACGGATCGCCGAGCTGACCGCGGACGCCGAGGAGAACATCACGGGCATCCGCGTGGTCAAGGCGTTCGCCCAGGAGCAGCGCCAGCTCGCGCGCTTCCGCCGCGCGGTGGCGCGCGTCTTCTCGCAGTCGATGGTCTCGACGCGGCTGCGAGCCTTTTACAACCCGCTGATCGCCTTCCTCCCCCAGCTCGGGCTCGCCGCCGTGCTGCTCGTGGGCGGGCACCAGGTGATGCGCGGCCGCATCACCGTCGGCGAGTTCGTCGCCTTCTACGGGTACGTGGTCATGCTCGTCGGGCCGATGCGCATGCTGGGGATCGCGCTCGGGATGGCCCAGCGCGCGGTGGCCTCCGGGGCGCGGGTGTTCGAGGTGCTCGACCGCGAGCCGCGGATCGTCGCGCCGGCGGGCGCGCCGCCGCTGCCGCCGGGCGGCGGGCGCGTCGAGCTGCGCGGCGTCGAGTCGGGATTCGGCGACGGAGAGGCCGCCAGGCGCGTGCTCGAGGGGATCGACCTGACGGTCGAGGCCGGGCGCTCGGTGGCGCTCGTCGGACCGACCGGCTCCGGCAAGACGACGCTCGTCGGCCTGCTGCCGCGGTTGTACGACCCGACGGCCGGCGAGGTCCTGATCGACGGCGCCGACGTCCGCTCGATCGACCTCGCCTCGCTGCGGGGCGAGATCGCGTTCGTCTCCGACGATCCCTTCCTGTTCTCGGCGAGCGTGCGCGAGAACATCGCCTACGCCCGGCCCGAGGCGAGCGATGAGGAGATCCGCCGCGCGGCTCGCCGGGCAGGGATCGACGGCTTGATCGCGAGCCTGCCCGATGGCTACGACACGGTCGTCGGCGAGCGCGGGCTGACGCTCTCCGGCGGCCAGCGCCAGCGGATCGCCATCGCTCGAGCGCTCATCCGCGACCCGCGCATCCTGATTCTCGACGACGCGACCTCGAGCGTCGACGCCACGACCGAGGCGCGCATCGGCGAGGCCCTGCGCGAGGTGATGCGCGGTCGGACGACGTTCGTGATCGCCCACCGCATGTCGACCATCGCCCTGGCCGACGAGGTCGTCGTGCTCGAGGATGGGCAAGTGGCCGCGCGCGGCACGCACGCCGAGCTCCTCGAGAGCTCGCCGCTGTACCGCGAGATCGCCGAGCGCGGCCTGCCCGACCAGGTCTTCCTCACCGAGAAGCCGCTCGAGCCCGAGGTGGCGCACCTATGACCCCGCTGCGCGCACGGCTCGCCCGCCTCGACGCGCTTCGCCGCTCCGCGCCCACCGGCCGGGCGCGCAAGGTGCGCGGGCTGCTCGAGCTGCTCCGCCCCTACCGGGGACGGGTGGCCCTGCTCTTCGTGTGCCTGCCGGTGGCCACCGCCGCCGCGCTCGCGCCCCCCTACCTGCTCGGTCGCGCGATCGACGACGGCGTGCGCGCCGGCGACGCGCGGGTGCTGCTCGTAATCGTCGCGCTGTTCGTGGCGGCCGCGCTCGTCTACTGGGGCGCGAGCTACGCGCAAACCTACCTCGTCAACTGGGTGGGCCAGCGCGCCCTCCAGGACCTGCGCGCGCGCATCTTCTCACACCTCCAGCGCCTCTCGATCGGCTTCTACTCGCGCAACCGCGCCGGCGTCCTGATCTCGCGGATCACCAACGACGTGCAGGCGCTCGACCAGCTCGTGACCGACGGCGTGCAGACGCTGTTCGCCTCGACGCTCACGCTGATCGGGACGGCGGCGATCCTGCTCTTCCTCGACCCCGAGCTCGCGCTCGTGACGTTCCTGGTCTTCCCGGTGCTGCTCGTCGGCAGCATCGGGTTCCGGATCGTCTCGGCCGAGGCGTACCGGCTCACGCGCGAGAAGGTGGCGTGGGTGTCGGCCTACCTCCAGGAGACGCTCTCCGGCGTACGCGTCGTGCGGGCGTTCGGGCAGGAGGAGCGCCACAAGGAGCGGTTCGCCGAGCTCAACGACGAGAACCGCGACGCCAACATGCGCACCGTCTACCTGAACGCCGCGTACTTCCCGTCGGTCGAGCTGCTGTCGGCGGTGGCGACCGCGGCGATCGTCCTCTACGGCGGGAGCCAGGCGCTGTCGGGCGACGGGGTGACGATCGGCGTACTCGCCTCGTTCGTCTTCTACCTCAACTCGTTCTTCGACCCCATCCAGCAGCTCTCGCAGCTGTACACGACCTACCAGGCGGGCATGGCGGCGCTCGACAAGATCTTCGAGCTGCTCGACGAGGAGCCCGACCTCGTCGAGCGCGCCAACGCGATCGAGCTCCCGCCCGTGCGCGGCGAGATCCGCTTCGAGGACGTGTCGTTCGGCTACTCCGGTGAGGACGGGCCGCTCGCGCTGCGCGACGTCCACCTGACCATCCCGCCGGGACAGACCGTCGCCCTGGTGGGCGCCACGGGCGCCGGCAAGTCGACGCTCGCGAAGCTCGTGGCGCGCTTCTACGACCCCACGCGCGGGCGCGTCCTGATCGACCGGCACGACCTGCGCGACGTGACCGAGCGCTCGCTGCGCTCGCAACTCGGCCTGGTCCCCCAGGAGGGGTTCCTGTTCTCGGGGACCGTGCGCGAGAACATCGCCTTCGGCCGGCCCGAGGCGAGCGACGACGAGATCGCCGCCGCAGCCGCCGCCGTCGGCGCCGACGAGCTGATCGCCGGCCTACCCGACGGCTACGACACGCCGGTCGGCGAGCGCGGCGGCCACCTCTCCGCCGGGCAGCGACAGCTCGTGGCCTTTGCGCGCGCCGCCGCGGCCGACCCCCGCATCCTCATCCTCGACGAGGCCACGGCGAACGTGGACGTCCGCTCGGAGGCGCGCATCGAGCACGGTTTGCGGCGCCTGCTCGCGGGGCGCACGGCGATCGTCATCGCCCACCGGCTGTCCACGATCAGGCGTGCAGGGCGCATCCTCGTGCTCGAGGAAGGGCGCGTGGTCGAGGACGGTACGCACGACGAGCTGATCTCGGCGGGCGGCGCGTACGCGCGGCTGTACCGGGATTGGGCGGAGGAGGCGGTGGGCTAAGGCAGTACCCGCATCCCAAGGGGCGAATCGGTCCTACCCCAGCCTTACCTTGAGGCTGCGGGACAGGGATTCGAACCCCAATTTCTCGGTCCAGAGCCGAGCGTCTTGCCATTAGACGATCCCGCAGCGGGAAGCGCACAGGTTAGCTCGGGAAGCCGGTGGATCGGCGGTCGATGGCGACAGACGATAAGGACGGGGCGGCACGCGCGTCCACGCGTGAACGCGTTGCCCAGCTCTTCGCCCAGGGCCTGACGGTGACGGAGATCGCGAAGCGGTTGAGCGTCTCGAAGCCGACCGTATGCCACCACGCGCGGCGCGTGGGCCGGCCACCCGATTCCAGCTTCAACCGGCGCTATGACTGGGCGGAGGTCCAGCGCTACTACGACGCGGGGCACACCGTGCGCCAGTGCCGGGCGCGGTTTGGCTTCGCGAACCAGACGTGGAACAACGCAGTGAAGCGCGGCGACTTGACGCCGCGGCCCCGCAGGATCCCGATCGATGAGCTGCTCGTCGCCGGCCGCCTCGAGACGAGTCGTTACAGCCTGAAGCTGCGCCTCTTGAGTGCCGGCCTGAAGCACGGTCGATGTGAGGAGTGCGGCCTCTCCGAGTGGCGTGGCAAGCCGCTGTCGCTCCAGCTCCACCACGTCAACGGCGATCGCCACGACCACCGCTTCGAGAACCTGCGACTGCTGTGCCCCACTGCCACAGCCAGACGCACAATTTCGGCGCCCGAAATCGCGGCCGCGCTACGGCCTGATCGCGTTCCAGCGGACCCGCCGCGTTTCGCTACCGCGCGGGCCGTCCGGCTAAGCAGCCTGGCCGACCGGCGAGCTGAACGCCGGGGTGACGCTCGCCTCGAGGCCCGGCGAGAGCACCACGAGGACCTCGTCGCCGGCGCGTACCTCGGACTCCCCGGTGGGGACGAAGCCCGACCCGTCTCGGAGTATCGAGATCACGAGCACTCCCTCGGGGAGCCCGAGGTCCTGGACACGAGACCCGGCCGCGGGCGCGTCCTCGGCCACGTCGAGCTCGATGATCTCGAGCTTCTCCTGCGGGAGGTCGAGCAGGTGGAGCGGTCCGTACCTTGGGACCTCGTGCTCGATCAGGCGCAGGATCAGGTCGGTGGCCGACACCACGGGCCGCACCCCGAGCAGCTCGAAGTGCTGCACGTTCCGCGGGTTGTTGCAGCGGGCGATGACCTGCTCGACGCCGTACTTCTCGCGCGCGACCTGGCAGATGAGGATGTTGTCCTCGTCGTCGCCGGTGACCGCGACGACCATGTCGGCACGCTCGATCCCGGCTCGCTCGAGCACCCACAGCTCGGACCCGTCGCCGTACTGGGCAGAGTGCTGTAGCTCCTCCTCGATCGTCGCGTAGCGGCGCGAGTTGGACTCGATCGCGGTCACCTCGTGTCCCTTGTCGAGCAGCTCGCGCGTGAGGTTCCACCCGACCTTCCCCGCTCCGACGATGATCACGTACACGTCTAGCCGACTCTCTCCGGCTCGGGCCAACCGGCGCGTACGGCGTCGCGAAGCAGCTCGATCGCGGTCTGGGTGGGACACACCGTGGTCAGTCCCTGCTCGCGGTACCACTCCGAGCGAGCGGGGTCGAGCACGCGCACGACGACGTTGGGGACGTTGAAGCGCCGCTGGGCGACCTGAGCGATCACGAGGTTGGTGTTGTCGCCGTCGGTCGAGGCGACGAACGCGTCGGCGCGCTCGATCCCCGCCTCGAGCAGCGCGTCGATCTCGAGCGCGGTACCGACGGTGAACGAGCCGCCGAGCTCCTCCCAGCTGCGGTGCTGGCCCTTCTCGAGTAGGGCGGTCGCCTCGGCGTCCTCGTCGAGCACCGACACCTCATGCCCCTCGGAGAGCATGAACCTGGCGATCGAGGAGCCGACGCGCCCGCACCCGACGATGAGGACGAACATGAGGTCAACTCTAACGCGGCGCGGAGGGCGTCGCTTCACGGCCGTCCGGGGCTTCCTCCGCGGGTGGAGCCGTGGCGATCACCCGGCACGGCGCGTGCTCGAGCACCTCGCGCGTCACGTCGCCGACGAAGCGCTGTCGCGCGCCGCCCCGCCCCCCCAGCACCGCCCCGCCGCGGATCCTCGTGGGCTCCTCGGCGGCGAGGACGATCGCCTCGACTCCGCGCCGCCGCGCCTCCTCGACAATCGCCGCGCCGGTCGCGCGCGCGCGCACGGTCGCCGTCGCGACCTCGACGCCGTCGTACTCCTCCCCCACCTCCTTGGCCCGGGCGAGCGCTCGCCGCGCCGCCGCCAGCCGCTCCTCGTCGAGCTCGGCGTCGAGCGGCAGGGCCATCGGGATCTCGAACACGTAGAGGGCCTCGATCAGCGTCCCGCCCTCGTCCGGCCTCGCCTCCTCGGCGGCGAGCCGACCGGCCGTCCCGACGATGTCGTCGTCGAGCGACCGGCCGAAGATCGGCACGAGCAGGCTTCCGTACTGCACCGGCCCGGCCTCCTGAAGCGCCCCGGGCGCGACGGCGAGCCGAGCACGCAGCGACTCGCCCTGTCGCCGCCGGTAGACGAGGTACAGCATGAGGCCGGCGGCCATCCACACCGCGCCGGCGATCCGTGCGCGCTGACTCGAGACGATCAGGTTGACCCAAGCGACCGTCGCGATCAACGCGCCGAGCACCGCGGGGAGCGGGACGCTCGCCCCCCGCACCTTGACCGACAGTGGCACTCGGAACGGGCGCCGGAGGTCCGGCTCGCGGAAGCGCAGCACGATCACCGACACGTGCGCGAGCAGGAACGACAGCATCGCTCCAAAGGCGAACAGGCTGAGCAGCAGGCGCAGGTTCATCGTCGCCACCAGCACGAGCGCGATCGCCCCGGCCGCCGCGATGGCCACCCCTGGCGTGCCGTGGCGACCGTGCAAGCGGCCGATCGCCATGGGGACCTGGCGGTTGGTGGCCAGCGAGTAGACGAGCCGCGAGAATCCGAGCATGAACGCGTTGACCGCCACGAACAGCACGACAGCGGCGACCGCGCCCACCACATAGCCCGCCGCCTCGGCGAGCCACGCGGGCTCGAACCCCGCGACCACGCCGAGCACCGGCGCCTCGAAGTAGCGGCGGCCGAGCACGCTCGCTTCGCCCGCCGCGGTCGCGCCGGCGAGCGCGACGACCGAGACGCCGACGAATAGGAGGACGACCGCGACGGCCGCCGTCGCCACGGCCCGCCGCAGCTCACGGGCGCGCGGGCGGATCTCGCCGGCGAGGCCCGACGCCGCCTCGATGCCGGTCAGCCCCGCGCTCGCCACGGTCGCCGCGAACACGAACCCCCCGAGCGTGGGCGTGAGCTCGAGCGCGGTGCTACCGGCCAACCCCGGCTCGCGCCACGCGACGAGGCCACCGACGACGATCACCGCTAGCAGCAGGGCGAAGTTGAGCAGCTGGACGCGCAGGACTCGCCCGAGCCCCCCGGCCGCCAGGCCGCGGACGTTCCAGCGCACGACGACCGCCAGCGCGAGCGCGGCGACCGCGAGCTCGACGCCCGGACCACCGAGCGGCGGCCAGAAGGCGGCGAGGTAGTGGGAGATCGACAGGGCGCCGATCGCGATGACGATCAGGTAGTCGAGCAGGATCGCCCACCCGGCGACGAAGCTCCACAGGTCATCGAACGCGTAGCGGGCGAACGTCGAGGCACCGCCACGCTCGGGGTGGAGCGAGTTGCCCTCGACGTAGGTCATCGCCGTCACCGCGAAGAAAGCACCCGCGACGAGGAACGCGAGCGGTGTGAGCTCGAGCGCATTGCGGGCGACGACTCCGAGCGCGAAGTAGATCGACGAGCCGATCGCGGCGCCGACCATGGCGAACAGCGCGGGCACGCCGAGCGTGCGCGCCAGGCCCGCGTCGGAGCGCCCGGAGCGGCCGAGGAATCCTCGCCGGCGTTCAGGCACGAGGGCTCGGGGAGTCCCGCCGGGCGAGCAGCAGGCGGCCCGCGCCGAGCGCCGCCAGCAGCACTCCGACCACCACGCCGACCGACAGGGGGCCAGCACCGCGGACGAGCGCGGAGACCGCGACGGCGACCCCGAGCACGAGGAGCAGCGCCGACAGCACGCGCGTGAGCTGACGATGGACCGCCCTCACCCGCGGCATGGTAGTCGGCGGCTCGGGGCGGTCCGGCGAGCCGACGGGAGGCCTGAAGCTCAGCGCGCGGCGGGGGTCGCGGTACCTCGGCCGCCTCCCGCCGGGGCGCGCGGCCGGCCTCCGTCGCGTCGCTCCTGCGCCGGCGGCGCCTCGATGATCACCCGGCACGGCCGCTCGGCGAGGACGTACTCGAGCGTGCGCCCGAACACCGACGACCCCGTCCTGCGCGGCGGCGGCGACATGACGATCGCGCGCGCGCGGATCTCGCGCGCCTCGGCGACGATCCGCCGGCCGGCCTCGCCACGGCGCACCTTCTCCCAGTGGCCGGTGACCCGCCGCCCCCCGAGGGCACGCGCGGCCCCGACGGTCCTCCGGGCGTGCGCCTCCTGCTCCGGGAGCTCGGCGTCGAGCGGCACGTTCGCCGGGACGGTGATCGTCACGAGCACGTGGATCCCGCGCCGCCGTCGCGCCGCCAGCTTGATCGCCGTCGCCACGTCCTCGGGGTGATACGCGTCGTCCTCGAAGACGACGAGCAGCGAGTCGTACTCGACCTCGTGCTCGACGATCGGCTTCGGCACCACGACCTTCGCCGTCCGGGTGAGCGACAGCCCGTGGGTGCGGCGGTACAGGAGGTAGCCGACGACGCCGAACGCCATCCACAGCAACCCGGAGACGAGCACGCGCACGTCGAGCACGGTCACCACCACGAACGCGAGACCCGTGCCCAGCCCGCCGAAGACCGCGAACAGCGGAAGCTCCCGCCCGGCGATCCTCAGGTTGCCGCGCACCCGGAACGGCCGCTCGTGGTCGGGTTGCAGGAAGCGCAGCCGCACCACCGAGACGTGCGCCATCGTGAAGCCGAGCATCGCGCCGAACGCGTAGATCGTCCCCAGGAAGTCGGCCTGGCCCGGGACGATCGCCAGGCAGGCGACGAGCGCGAACACCGCGATCGCGACGTGCGGAGTCCGGAAGCGTGGATGCAGGCGGCGGAGCCGCTCGGGGAGCTGGCGATACTGGCCCATCGAGTACGTGAGTCGCGACACGCCGATCAGGCCCGCGTTGGTCGCGATGAACAGGATCGTCGCGGCGAGGACGCCGACGTAAACCTCGGCCGGTCCGGCGAGCCCGGGCGGCAGGTCGAGGCCGCGAACCACCCCGAGGATCGGGTCGTCGGCGAAGCCCCCCTGCTCCTTGGGCAGGCCGAGCGCGGTCTCGCCGTTGCGGACCGGGAGCGACGAGAGGGCGATCGCGGGGAGGAAGGCATAGATCGCCACGACGGCGATCACCACCGCGCCGATGCCCCGCGGAATGGTCTTCTCGTAGTCGCGCGCCTCCTCGGCCAGGTTCGACACGGTCTCGATGCCGGTGTAGGCGACCATCCCGACCGGGATCGCGATCAGGAAGTCCGAGACGGTCGGCGCCGTGCCCAGGTCGACCTGGGACACGAGCATCTCGGGCGAGAGGACGAGCACGACGCCGACGACCACGAGCAGGAGCTGGGTGAGGAAGTCGGCGACGGCGAGGAACACGTTGAGCCCGGCCGACTCCTTGACGCCAACGATGTTGAGCGCGGCGAGCAGGATCACGATCCCGACGCCGGCGAAGATGTCGCCCGGCGACTCGCCGAGCGGCTCCCAGAACACTCCCAGGTAGTGCGGGACGAAGAACGCGGAGATCGAGACCGTGATGATGTAGGTCAGCATCTGGCCCCACGCCGCGAAGAACGACCAGAACTCGTTGAACGCACGGCGCGCGAACGACGAGGCGCCACCCGCCTCGGGGAACATGGTCGTGCCCTCGGCGTACGTAGCGGCGGTGGCGGCGAAGATCAGCCCGGCGACCACGAAGACCACCGGCGTGAGCCCGAGCGCCAGCGCCGCGACGAGCCCGAGCGCGTAGTAGATCGAGCTGCCGACGTTGCCGTAGGCGGTGCTGAACAGCGCGCCCGTACCGAGCACGCGCTCGAGTCCCTGATGCTTGGGTCTACGTTCGGCCACGGGCGCTCGCCGGAGGAAAGCTACCCAGTGGGTGAGCCGACGACGCGGGGGCGACCGGGCGCCCGCGGCGCCAGCGGACCCGCCTCAGACCACGAACGGGATAATCAGGAGCGCCACGATGTTCGCCACCTTGATCATCGGGTTGATCGCCGGGCCGGCGGTGTCCTTGTAGGGGTCGCCGACCGTGTCGCCGGTGACCGAGGCGGCGTGGGCCTCGGATCCCTTGCCGCCGAACTCGCCGTCCTCGATCAGCTTCTTGGCGTTGTCCCACGCGCCGCCCCCCGAGGTCATCGAGATCGCGGCGAAGAAGCCGACGACGATCACGCCGATCAGGAGCCCGCCGAGCGCCCGATAGGAGAGGATGCCGACGACCACCGGCACGACGATCGGGATCAGCGACGGGAGGATCATCTCGCGCTGCGCCGCGCGCGTGACGATCGACACCGAGCGCGCATAGTCCGGCTTCTCCGTGCCCTCCATGATCCCCGGCTTCTCGCGGAACTGTGAGCGCACCTCCTCGACCACGCCGCCGCCGGCGCGTCCCACCGACTCGATGGCGAGCGCGGCGAACAGGTAGACCATCATGCCGCCGACGATGAGCCCGATCAGCACCTCGGGGTTCGAGACGTCGAATCCCGAGAGCCGCTCGCCCGCGCGCTGCGCCTCGGTGCGAAGCTCCTCGACGAACGCGGCGAACAGCACGAGCGCGGCGAGTACGGCCGAGCCGATCGCGTATCCCTTGGTTACCGCCTTGGTGGTGTTCCCGACCGCGTCGAGCGGGTCGGTCACGTCGCGCACCGACTGCGGCAGGTCCGCCATCTCGGCGATGCCGCCGGCGTTGTCGGTGATCGGCCCGAAGGCGTCGAGCGCGACGATCAGGCCGGTGAGGGAGAGCTGCGCCATGACGGCCACGCCGATGCCGTAGATCCCTCCGAGCGCGCTCGCCGCGAGGATCCCGGCGGCGAGCAGGATGGCGGGCAGCGCGGTCGCCTGGTAGCCCTGGGCGAGGCCCTGGATGATGTTCGTGGCGTGACCGGTCTGGGACGCCGCCGCGGTCGTCTTCACGGGGCGGAAGCGCGTCGACGTGTAGAAGTCGGTGATCACGAACAGCCCTGCCGTGACTCCGATTCCGACGAGCGTGCACAGCCAGAGCTGGATCGCGCTCGGTGCGCCGCCCGCGGCGAGCAGACCCGAGACGTCCTCCTTGAAGCTCACGCCGTCCATGAGCCAGAGCGTGATCGGAAGGAAGGCGGCCGCGGCCAGCACGCCGGAGACGATCAGCCCCTGGTAGAGCGCCCGCTCGACGTTCCCCGCGCGGCTGCGTACCGCGAACGTGCCGATGATCGACGCGAGGATCGACGCACCGCCGATGATCAGCGGATACACCGCGACCCGGGTCGGCTCGGCGAAGGTGAGGACGCCGAGCAGCATGACCGCGACCGCGGTGACCGCGTACGTCTCGAACAGGTCGGCCGCCATGCCGGCGCAGTCGCCGACGTTGTCGCCCACGTTGTCTGCGATGACCGCCGGGTTACGTGGGTCGTCCTCGGGGATGCCCGCCTCGACCTTCCCGACGAGGTCGGCGCCGACATCCGCCGCCTTGGTGAAGATGCCGCCTCCGAGTCGCGCGAACACCGAGATGAGCGAGCCGCCGAAGCCGAGGCCGACGAGCGCCTGGACCGAGTCCAGCTCGTCGAACCCGAGCAGGATCAGCACTCCGTAGTAGCCGGCCACGCCGAGCAGCGCGAGTCCGGCCACGAGCAGCCCGGTGACCGCGCCGCCCTTGAAG
>Ga0126312_10001986_pt1 | contig 13547 bp, 12 predicted proteins | sample Plot104A_FD_92537 | JGI IMG/M metagenome (GOLD analysis project Ga0126312, IMG submission 92537) | Serpentine soil microbial communities from UC McLaughlin Reserve, CA, USA - Plot104A | ecosystem: Environmental > Terrestrial > Soil > Grasslands | place: USA: UC McLaughlin Reserve, Lake County...
AAGCAGCCCGATGAATCCCTACCTAGGCATCGTGATGTTGCTGGCCATCGCGGCGGGCTTCGTGACGTTGACGATCATCACCAGCATGTTGGTCGGGCCCGGGCGGTACAACCGCGCTAAATACGACTCGTACGAGTGCGGTATCGAACCAACTCCGCAGCCGGTCGGCGGCGGCCGGTTCCCGGTGAAGTACTACATCACCGCGATGCTGTTCATCGTCTTCGACATCGAGATCGTCTTCCTCTATCCGTGGGCGGTGACCTTCGATCAGATGGGGTTGTTCGCGCTAGTCGAGATGGTGCTGTTCATCGCGACGGTATTCATCGCCTACATCTACGTGCTGCGCCGCGGTGGGCTCGATTGGGATTGAGAACTGTGTACGGACAGATTGAAGGCTGAGATGGGCGTCGAAGAAAAGCTGCCGAGTGGCGTGCTGCTGACCACGCTGGAGAACATCTTCGGCTACATGCGCAGCGCAGCTTTCTGGCCCGCGACCTTTGGGCTCGCCTGCTGTGCGATCGAGATGATGACCTACGGGGCCCCGCGGTACGACTCCGGGCGATGGGGCCAGGAGGTTTTCCGCGCCTCGCCGCGCCAAGCGGACCTGATGATCGTGGCCGGCAGGGTCAGCCAGAAGATGGCCCACGTGCTGCGCCAAATCTATGACCAGATGCCCAACCCCAAGTGGGTGCTGGCGATGGGCGTCTGTGCCAGCACGGGCGGCATGTTCAACAACTACGCGATTGTGCAGGGTGTTGATCACATCGTGCCGGTCGACATGTACCTTCCGGGCTGCCCGCCCCGGCCGGAGATGTTGATCGACGCGATGTTCAAGCTGCGCGACAAGGTGCGGCACACCCCGATCGGCATCGACGCCGTCGAGGCCGCCCGGGAAGAAGAGCAGCGTCAGCTCACCGCGCCCGCCACACATGAGTTGAAGGGTCTGCTGCGATGACCGACGAGCCGGGCACCAGTCCTGAGAACCTGCATAAGGAGTCCGATGCCAACGCTCCGGTCAAGGGCGCAGTGCCGGAGGGCGAGTCCGAGCCGGACTCGGAGACCAAGCAGGAGAGATTGACTGGACCCGAATCGGGCATCGGTTCTGCGGACGTGGAGGCCACGACGGGTGGCGCAGAGATCATGGCACCCGAGCCGAGTCCAGAGGTCCTCGCGACCCGCAAAGGGATGTTCGGCGTTACGGGAACCGGCGACACCTCCGGCTACGGCGGCCTGACTCGGACAATTGAGTTTCCCGGCGCGTCCAGCCCGCCATTCGGCGGTTGGTGGGACTCGGTGTACGAGCGGATCGGCCAGCTGGTACCCAACTACAGCGACGTGATCACAAAGGTTGTCATCCACCGCGGCGAAATCACCTTTCATGTCGCCCGAGAGCACCTGACTGAACTCGTACAGCACCTTCGTGACGACGCCTACCTGCGCTTCGAGTTCTGCAGTGGCGTTTCCGGGGTGCACTACCCGGCCGACACTGGAGGTGAGCTACACGCCGTGTACCACCTCCAGTCGATGACGCACAATCGGCGGATTCGCCTGGAGGTCTCCGTGCCGGACGCAGATCCGCATGTGCCCTCGGTGGTGGCCATGTATCCGACGGCAGACTGGCACGAGCGGGAGACGTACGACATGTTCGGCATCATCTTCGACGGACATCCCGCCTTGACTCGAATCCTCATGCCAGACGACTGGCCCGGTCACCCGCAGCGCAAGGACTATCCGCTTGGCGGTATCCCGGTCGAGTACAAAGGCGCAACGATTCCGCCACCAGAGCAGCGGAGGACCTACTCATGACAAGCACCGTCGGCGACACCACGGCTCCCGGCGCCGAAGCACCACAACCGACCGAAGACATGTATGGGGTCGGCGGCGAGGAGGCTGAGGGCCACGTCTACACCGTCACCGGTCAGGACTGGGATCAGCTGGTCTCCGAACATGCCGAGCGTGGCGATGAGCGGATTGTGGTCAATATGGGTCCGCAGCATCCCTCGACCCATGGCGTGCTCCGGTTGATCTTGGAAATGGAAGGCGAGACGATCACCGAGGCTCGGTGCGGCATCGGCTACCTGCACACCGGCATCGAGAAGAACATGGAGTTCCGCAACTGGACCCAGGGTGTGACCTTCTGCACCCGGATGGACTACCTCTCACCCTTCTTCAATGAGACGACCTATTGCCTCGGCGTGGAGCGACTGCTCGACATTGAAGATCAAATCCCGGATAAGGCCAACGTCATGCGCGTCATGATGATGGAGCTCAACCGGATCTCCTCCCACCTGGTCTGCATCGCCACCGGCGGCATGGAAATCGGTGCTCTGACGGTCATGACGATCGGGTTCCGGGAGCGAGAGAAGGTCCTCGATGTCTTCGAATTGATCACCGGGCTGCGGATGAACCACGGCTACGTCCGGCCCGGCGGCGTGGGCCAGGATCTGCCGCTTCGGGCGCTGACGAAGGTTCGCGAGTTCATCGCCTGGATGCGGAAGCACTTGCCTGAATATGCGGCGTTCTGCAATGAGAACCCGATCTTCAAGGGCCGGCTGTGTGGGATCGGTTACCTCGATCTCGCAGGCTGCATGGCGCTCGGCATCACCGGGCCACCGCTGCGTGCCACCGGATACGACTGGGACCTGCGCAAGAAGCAGCCGTACTGCGGGTACGAGTCTTACGACTTCGAGGTGCAGACCTGGGACACGCCAGATGCGTACGGCCGGTTCCGGATCCGGCTGAGCGAGATGTGGGAGAGTCTCAAGATCATCGAGCAGTGCGTCGAGCGGCTGGAGAAGATGGAGGGCGATCCGATCATTGTCCCGGACGCCAAGATCGCTTGGCCGGCAAGGTTGTCAATCGGCTCGGACGGGCTCGGCAACTCCAATGAGCACATCAAGCACATCATGGGCGAGTCGATGGAGGCGTTGATCCACCACTTCAAGCTGGTCACGGAAGGTTTCCGGGTGCCGCCCGGGCAGGCGTATGTGCCGGTTGAGAGTCCGCGCGGGGAGCTCGGCGCCCATGTCGTCTCCGACGGCGGAACCCGACCCTTCCGCGCGCATTTCCGAGACCCTAGCTTCACAAACCTTCAGGCGATGCCAGTCATGTGCGAGGGCTCGATGGTCTCCGATGTGGTGGTAGCGGTCGCGAGTCTCGATCCGGTGATGGGCGGTGTTGACAGATGATCACCGCCCCGGGGCGGAGAACGTGCTGGTGAGCGAACTGATTGAGCCGCAGCCTCCGGAGGCACGGCACGGTCATGCCGGTGGGGACGTCGCCAGTGAAGAACTGGCCGGACGCGTCGGAGACGCCAATGGGCAGGGGCACTTCACGACCCATTTCGACGAGCCGAGTCTCGACTATTCGGTCACCGAAACCAAGATCACCGAGCAGACTCGGGAAGAGATGCGCCAGATCGCGGCCCGCTACCCGCAGCCGCGCTCGGCCCTGCTTCCGATGCTGCACCTGGTGCAGAGCGTGGAGGGCCGGGTCACGCCGGCTGGGATCGAAGCATGTGCAGAGCTCCTCGATATCTCACCTGCCGACGTCAGCGGCGTTGCGACGTTCTACACCATGTACAAGCGGCGCCCGGTCGGGGAGTATCACGTCGGTATCTGCACTACGGCGCTGTGCGCCATCGTGGGCGGTGACCAGGTCTACGCGACTTTGCAAGATCATCTCGGGATCGGCAATGACGAGACCACGCCGGAAGGCAAGATCACCTTGGAACACATCGAGTGCAACGCTGCTTGTGATCTTGCTCCGGTCATGATGGTCAACTGGGAGTTTTTCGACAACACGACGCCGGAGATCGCGATCGACGTCGTTGACCGGCTGCGCGCCGGAGAAGAGGTGACCGCGACTCGTGGTGCCCGGGTCTGCACCTGGAAGGAGGCCGAGCGGGTGCTCGCCGGTTTCCCGGATGGCCGCGCCGACGAAGGCCCGACATCAGCGCCGGAATCGGTGCTTGGCCTGCGGATCGCCAGGCAACGTGGCTGGTCAGCACCGCCAATTCCGGAACATCATCACGCTGAGAGCGACGAGTCAGAGGCCGGCTCATGACCGACCTGCTGACCCCCGTGCTGACCGAGAACTGGGCGGACCAGCGGGCGTGGAAGCTCGTCAACTACGAGCGGCGGGGCGGCTACGGCGCGCTGCGCAAGGCTCTGGAGATGGATCCGGCCGATGTCGTGGCGCTCGTCAAGGACTCCGGCCTTCGTGGCCGGGGAGGCGCGGGCTTCCCGACCGGCATGAAATGGGGATTCATCCCGCAGGACAATCCGAAGCCGAAGTACCTGGTGGTCAATGCCGACGAGTCTGAGCCAGGCACCTGCAAGGACATCCCGTTGATGATGGCTAGCCCGCACACGCTGATCGAGGGCGTGATCATCTCCGCGTACGCGATCCGGAGCAACCATGCCTTCGTCTACGTCCGTGGTGAGGTCCTGCATGTCGTGCGCCGGCTGCAGCAGGCTGTGCGGGAGGCATACTCGGCCGGCTATGCCGGCAAGAACATCCTCGGCACCGGGTACGACCTGGAGATCATCGTCCATGCCGGCGCGGGTGCGTACATCTGTGGTGAGGAGACGGCGTTGCTGGACTCGCTGGAGGGCCGGCGTGGCCAGCCCCGGCTTCGGCCGCCCTTCCCGGCAGTTGCCGGCCTCTATGCCAGCCCCACGGTGATCAACAATGTCGAGTCGATCGCCTCAGTCCCGTGCATTCTGGAACGCGGCGTCGAGTGGTTCACCTCGATGGGCACCGAGAAGTCCAAGGGGATGACGATCTATTCGCTGTCCGGCCACGTGGCGAACCCCGGCCAGTTCGAGGCGCCGCTGGGCATCACGCTGCGGCAGCTGCTGGATGTCGCCGGCGGAATGCGGGAAGGCCATGAACTGAAGTTTTGGACGCCAGGTGGTTCCTCGACGCCGCTGCTGACCGCAGAGCATCTCGATGTGCCGCTGGATTACGAGGGAGTCGCCGCCGTCAAATCCATGCTCGGCACCAAGGCGTTGCAGTGCTTCGACGAAACGACATCGGTCGTACGTACGGTGCTGCGCTGGACGGAGTTCTACAAGCACGAGTCATGCGGCAAGTGCACGCCGTGCCGCGAGGGAACCTGGTGGCTGGTCCAGATCCTCAAGCGAATGGAGGCGGGCCAGGGTCAGCAAGGTGACATCGAAAAGCTGCTGGATCTGTGCGACAACATCCTGGGCCGATCCTTCTGCGCACTTGGTGACGGCGCGACGTCGCCGATCACCTCGGCGATCGGCTACTTCCGAGACGAGTTCGAGGCCGCCATGCACACTCCCGCTTGGGAGCTCTTCCCGTACGAACGCAGCACGATCTTCGTCCGCGAACCGGTAGGAGCAGGGGCATGATCACCGTGCAACGCGACCTCAAGATGGACAGGGCAGGGGGATCGGCATGACGATCACCCAGGCTGGTACCGGCGCGGACCTGGAGAAACGGGAGGACCTGGTCACGCTGACCATCGACGACGTCGAGGTCTCGGTGCCGAAAGGCACTCTCGTCATCCGCGCCGCCGAGCTGATCGGCGTGGAGATTCCGCGATTTTGTGATCATCCGCTGCTCGACCCGGTTGGCGCCTGCCGGCAGTGCCTGGTCGACGTGCCGGACGGCGGCAACGGTCGCCCGATTCCCAAGCCGCAGGCCTCCTGCACCCTCGAGGTCGCGCCCGGCATGAAGATCAAGACTCAGCTGACCTCGCCGATCGCTGAGAAGTCGCAACACGGCAACCTCGAGTTCCTGTTGATCAACCACCCGCTGGACTGCCCGATTTGCGACAAGGGCGGCGAATGCCCGCTGCAGAATCAGGCGCTGAGTCATGGCTACGCCGAGAGCCGCTTCACCGATGCCAAACGAACCTTTCCCAAGCCGATCAACGTCTCCGCCAACGTCCTGCTGGACCGGGAACGTTGCGTGCTCTGCGCACGCTGCACCCGGTTTTCGGAGCAGATCGCAGGTGATCCGTTTATCGCGCTGATCGAGCGCGGGGCCCTGCAACAGGTGGGCATCTACGAGAGGGAGCCGTTCGAGTCGTACTTCTCCGGCAACACGATTCAGATCTGTCCGGTAGGTGCGCTCACCAGCGCTGCCTACCGATTCCGGGCGCGGCCGTTCGATCTGATCTCCACACCCTCGATAGCCGAACACGACGCGTGCGGCTCGGCGATCCGGGTTGATCACCGCCGGGGAACCATCATGCGGCGCTTGGCCGGGGACGACCCCGAGGTCAACGAGGAGTGGATCACCGACAAGGACCGTTTTGCCTTTGCCTACGGGCGCGGCGAAGATCGGCTAACCCGCCCTCTGGTACGGGAGCCTTTGACCGGGCCGGGAACCGGTGTGCTGCGTCCGGCGTCGTGGCCGGAGGCGATCGACGCCGCGGTGCAAGGCCTGAGGGCGGCGGGCAGCTCGGTCGGTGTTCTCACCGGCGGCCGGTTGACCCAGGAGGACGCGTACGGCTACGCCAAGTTCGCCCGCGTCGTGCTCGGCACCAATCACATCGATTTCCGATCCCGGCCGCATTCGACGGAGGAGGCGGAGTTCCTGGCAGCCGCCGTGGCAGGAACCGGGCGAGGCGTCACCTACGCTGAGCTGGAGGCGGCCAGCTCGGTGCTAATGGTCTGCTTCGAACCAGAGGAGGAAGCAGGAGCAGTCTTCCTGCGGCTGCGGAAGGCGCATCAAAAGAAGGCACTGAAGTCGTGGACTTTGGCGCCTTACCTGACCAATGGCGCCCGCAAGATGGGGGCCGCCCTGATCCCGACACTTCCCGGTGACGAGGCACCGGTCCTCGACGGGCTCAGGACTTCCACGGACTCGGGCGGAGTAGACCTCGACACGGATTCAGTGATCTTGGTCGGCGAGCGCGCCGCCGAGTCGTCGGGCGCGTTGAGTGCTTGCCTTCGGCTCGCCAGCCGTACGGGTGCCCGGCTGGCCTGGATTCCCCGACGGGCCGGCGATCGCGGGGCCGTCGACGCCGGCTGCCTGCCCAACGTGCTGCCCGGCGGCCGCCCGGTTTCCGACCCGGCAGCGCGGATCGACACTCAGGCCGCCTGGGGAGTCTCGTCGCTTCCAGCCCAACCCGGCCGAGACGCAGACGAGATACTGATCTCCGCCGCCGATGCCGAACTTGGTGCGCTCGTGGTAGCCGGCGTCGATCCCAGCGATTTCCTTGATCCGCAGGCCGCACTGGAAGGCCTGGAGAAGATCGGCTTCCTGGTGAGCATCGAAACCCGGGCATCACAAGTCACCGAGCGAGCAAACGTGGTGCTTCCGGTGTCGCTGATCTGGGAACGCTCTGGCACATTTGTGACCTGGGAGGGTCGAGAGCGACCCTTCGACACGGTCATCGATCGGCCGGGCGAGATGACCGACCTGCGGGTGCTCGCAGCGTTGGCGGACGGTCTCGGGGTCGACCTTGAGATTCGCACCGCTGCTCAGGCGCGTGCCGAATTGGCAGAACTTGGCCCCTGGGAGGGAACTCGGGCGGAACTGCCTGATGTCGAGCCGGGCAGGGCAGCTGCCGGCGAAGACACGACGGTCGTGCTCGCGACCTGGCGTACCGCGCTCGATGCCAGCCGTGCCCTGGACAATGAGCCTTTCCTGCGGGCCACGGCACCCAAGCCGGTCGCCCGGTTGAGCCCCAATACGGCCGACCTTGCCAACGTCACCAGCCGCGTGACTGTCTCCAACGACCTGGGTTCGGTCACCTTCGATGTGGAGATCGAGCCGGAGATGGCCGATGGTGTGATCTGGGTGCCGCGCCGCGCACCGGGATCTCTGGTCTCGGAGAATCTGGCCGCAGCCGCCGGTGAGCTGGTGAGCATCGCCCCACCTCGCGAGCTCGTTCCGATTCCCCCACCCGGGACTGTGGAGGTGATCCGGTGAACCACATTGAACCCGGCCTGGTGACATTCGACCTGTCTCCGTTCTTCGCCGACCCGTGGTGGCTGGTGTTGATCAAGGCGGTGTTCGCGTTCGTGATCTTGATGCTGCTCACCTTGTTCACCATCTGGTACGAACGGCGGATCGTCGCCTTCATGCAGCAGCGCAAAGGGCCCAACATGAATGGCCCGTTCGGACTGCTGCAGTCGCTGGCCGACGGCATGAAGCTCATGTTCAAGGAGGACTTCACGCCTAAGGCCGCCGACAAGGTGGTGTTCATGCTGGCGCCGGCCGTGGTGTCGATATCCGCCATCACAGCGTTTGCCGTGATCCCCATGGCCGGCGAAGTGCAGGTTCCGTTCACCGACATCACCACGCCCCTCCAAGTCACCGATCTGCCCGTCTCGGTGTTGTTCATCGTGGCCATCGCCTCAATCGGGGTCTATGGGATCGTGCTGGCCGGATGGTCCTCAGGATCGACCTACTCGCTGCTCGGGGCGCTGCGATCCAGCGCACAAGTGATCAGCTACGAAGTGGCCATGGGCCTGGCACTGGTCGCTGTCTTCCTCTTTGCCGGATCTCTGTCAACATCGGAGATCGTTGCTCAGCAGATGGAGCCGGTCTCGATCCTCGGCTTCGAAGTGCCGCTGTGGTACGCGGTGCAGCTGATCCCGTCATTCTTGATCTATCTCATCTCCATGGTCGGGGAGACGAACCGAGCTCCATTCGACCTGCCTGAGGCAGAGGGTGAGCTGGTCGGCGGCTTCCACACCGAGTACTCCTCGATGCGGTTCGCGATGTTCTTCATGGCCGAGTACATGAACATGATCACGGTGTCGGCGCTGGCCGTGACCTTGTTCCTTGGCGGTTGGCATGCACCACTGCCATTCAACCTCTTCCCGGAGACCGACGGCGGCTACCTGGGCCTGATGTGGTTCGTACTCAAGGTCTTGGTCGTCCTGTTCATCTTCATCTGGCTGCGCGGCACACTGCCCCGGCTCCGCTACGACCAGTTCATGCGCTTTGGATGGCACTGGTTGATCCCGGTCTCACTGGTGTGGATCGTGCTGGTCGCGGTCCTTCGCGTGGGCCGTACCGAGGGCTGGTTTACCTCGCCGACCTTCCTGGTGGTCGCCGGGGTGGCCTTCGTGGTGCTGATCGGTTTCTCCTTCCTCGGTGGCGGGGAGCAGCCGGCGGCTGAGGGTGCCGAGACCAGGCCTGGCACCGAGCAACCCGCTGAATTCGATGCCTTCGCCGGCGGCTATCCGGTGCCCCCGATGCCGGGGCAGGTCCTGCCAGAATTCGCCGGCGTCCTGCGCGAGGACGAAGCTTCCTCATCGAGCGAGGAGGATCCCGATGGGCGCATTTGATTCGATCGCCGGATTTGGCGTCACGTTTCGAACCATGTTCCGGAAGACCTTCACGATCGAGTACCCGAAAAAACCCAGGCGGACCGCGCCACGCTTCCACGGCCGGCACCAGCTCAACCGATGGCCGGACGGACTCGAGAAGTGCGTGGGCTGCGAGCTGTGCGCCTGGGCATGCCCTGCCGACGCCATCTACGTCGAGGGCGCGCAGAACACGAATGAGGAACGGTACTCGCCGGGCGAACGCTACGGGCGCGTCTATCAAATCAACTACTTGCGGTGCATTCTTTGCGGGCTGTGCATCGAGGCATGCCCAACGCGTGCGCTTACCATGACCAACGAATTCGAGCTTGCCGATGACTCCAGAGCCAAGCTGATCTACGAAAAGGAAGACCTGCTGGCGCCGCTGCTGCCTGGCATGGAAGCGCCTCCCCATGAGCGCAGGCTGGGAGACAACGAGCAGGCGTACTTCCTCGGGCTGCCCGAGACCGGGCATCTCGACGAGCGAGCCGGCAGCCTGCGCGGAGCCAAGCGCCGGAAGGTCAACGAGGGCTTCGTCTATTCACGCAAGCACGGTCAGCACGAAGGATCGGGATAACCGTGATCCCATTGGTGACAGCGGCGGCGTTCGCGTTCTGGATGCTTGCGCCGGTGATGATTCTGGGCGGCCTCGGAATGATCTTGGCGAAGAAGCCGGTTCACTCCGCGCTCTGCCTCGCGGCAGTGATGATCTCCCTAGCCGTGCAGTACGCGGCGCAGGACGCTCCTTTCCTGTTCGCCGTCCAGATCATCGTCTATACGGGCGCGATATTGATGCTGTTCCTGTTCGTGCTCATGCTGGTGGGCGTCGACGCGGACGATTCGTTGGTCGAGACGATCCAGGGTCAGCGTCCGCTGGCGGCGCTGGCCGGCCTCGGGTTCGGCGCACTTCTCGTCTTCGCTCTCGGCAACGCCCTTGTCGGCGACCCGGTCGGCTTGGAGTCGGCGAATTCGGCGAACGGCGGAAACGTCCAGGGAGTGGCGGCGTTGATCTTCAACCGCTATGTCTTTGCCTTCGAGGCCACGTCGGCGTTGTTAATCACCGCAGCGGTAGGCGCCATGGTGCTGGCCCATCGGGAACGGCTGCAGAAGAAGCGCTCGCAGCCCGATCTGGCTGGCGAACGGATGCGCCGCTATGCCGAGACCGGGCAACATCCCGGTCCGCTGCCCACACCTGGCGTGTTCGCCCGGCACAACGCGGTGGACACTCCTGCTCTCCTGCCGGATGGCGGCACGTCTGACCTCTCGGTCTCAGCAACCCTGCGCGCCCGCGGTACCGTCCTGGAAAGTCAGGAGCTGGTCGAGCCGCTCGATAAGACGGTTCAGGCGATCACCGCATCTGAAACGGAGGAGGAGCGGTGAGCCCGACCCACTACGTCGTGCTGTCGGCGATCTTGTTCACCATCGGTGCGGCCGGGTTCCTGATCCGGCGCAACGCCATCGTTGCGTTCATGTGCGTCGAGCTGATGTTGAACGCCTCCAACCTGGCGCTGGTCACGTTCTCCCGGATGCACGGAACTTTGGACGGGCAGATTGCTGCATTCTTCGTAATGGTGGTCGCTGCCGCGGAGGTGGTCGTGGGTCTCGCGATCATCGTCACGATCTTCCGTACCAGACGTTCGGCATCGGTGGACGACGCAAACCTGCTGAAGTTCTGAGGACAGATGAACCTGTTGGAAGTCGTTCCGCCCGTGCCCGCAAGCGGCCTGTTCTCGTATGCATGGCTACTGATCGCTCTGCCCGCAGTCAGTGCCGCGGTCCTGCTCCTCGCGGGTCGCGCGGCAGACGCCTGGGGCCATCTGCTCGGCACCGTGACACCGCTGATCTCCTTCGTTATCGGCCTGGTGCTTTTTATCCAACTTCTCGGCCGTGACGAGGCGTCCAGATCGGTGGGCGTACAGCTGTACGAGTGGATCTCCGCCGGGCAATGGCACATCAACGCCGGTCTGCTGATCGACCAGCTGTCGATCGTTTTCGTGCTGTTGATCACTGGAGTCGGCGGCATCATCCACGTCTACTCGATCGGCTACATGGCGCATGACGATCGGCGCCGGCGTTTTTTCGGCTACCTCAACCTCTTCGTCGCCGCCATGCTTTTGCTGGTTCTCGCCGACAACTACCTGGCGCTGTTCGTCGGCTGGGAGGGTGTGGGTCTCGCTTCGTACTTGCTGATCGGCTTTTGGCAGCACAAGCCGGCAGCGGCGACCGCCGCCAAGAAAGCCTTCGTCGTCAACCGCGTGGGGGACATGGGCATGTCGCTCGCGATCATGTTCATGCTGGCCAGCTTCGGATCATCGGCATTCGTTGATGTGGACTCCGGTGCCCCTAATCTGGGCGCGATTCCCGCCACGATTTTGGGTCTGCTGCTGCTGCTCGGCGCCTGCGGCAAGTCTGCCCAGGTTCCGCTTCAGTCCTGGCTGCTCGACGCCATGGAGGGTCCGACCCCAGTGTCGGCGCTGATTCACGCCGCAACCATGGTGACCGCAGGGGTCTATCTCGTCACCCGCAGTCACGAGGTGTACGCCCAATCCGAAATTGCCAGTACCGGTGTCGTGATCGTTGGGGCGGTTACCCTCCTGGCAGGGGCCTGGATCGGCTGCGCCAAGGACGACATCAAGAAGGTGTTGGCCGGTTCCACCATGTCTCAGATCGGCTACATGATGCTGGCCGCCGGCATCGGTCCAGCCGGCTACGCGTTCGCGATCTTCCACCTGCTGACCCATGGCTTCTTCAAGGCCGACATGTTCCTCGGGGCCGGCTCGGTGATGCACGGCATGAATGACGACGTCAACATGCGTCACTACGGTGGCCTGGCGCGGCTGATGCCGATCACGTTCTACACCTTCGCGGCCGGCTATCTGGCCATCATCGGCTTCCCGTTCTTCTCCGGCTACTACTCGAAGGACCACATCATCGAGGCCGCGTTCGAGCACAACCTGGTGGCCGGGCTGGCGGCGCTGATCGGCGCCGGGGTGACCGCCTTCTACATGACGCGGCTGATGCTGATGACCTTCGGAGGGGATCGCCGACGGTGGCAGCAAGGGGTTCATCCGCATGAATCGCCCGCCATCATGACGGTTCCGTTGATCGTGTTGGGTGCTGGTTCGGCCCTGAGCGGCATGCTGCTGAACGGTTGGATCGGTGGCTGGCTCGACCCTGCCGTCGGGGGTGAACATGCCCCCGGCGAGGAGCCAGGGCTGCTGCATTTCTCGGCGGTAGGGCTGTTGACGCTGGGCATGGTTGCCCTGGGTGTGATGATCGCCGTACGGATCTTCGGCCCCCGGCACCGAGTCGCCGAGGAGACGCCGGCGAGCAGGTCGGTGCTGGTCCACGCCGGTCGCAACGATCTTTACGGTGACGTGATCAACGAGGCGGTCTTCATGCGGCCCGGCCAGCAGCTGACAGCCGGCCTGCTTCGGCTGGAGGACAACGGCATCGATGGGACAGTGAACGGGACAGCGGTGGCGATTGGCAGCCTTTCGGCCTGGTTGCGTCGGGCACAGAACGGCTTCGTGCGCAGCTACGCGCTCACCATGGTGGTTGGTGCCGCCCTGGTCGGTGCGGTGCTGATCTTGGGTCGGATGGGCTGAGGAGGCGATGGTGGACCAAATCCTCACCCTGACGGCCCTGCTTCCTGCTATTGGCGCGATCTCGCTGATCTTCCTCAGGGGAGCGGTGGCAAAACTGGTGGCGTTCGCCGCCTCGCTCGGGGTTCTAGTCGTCGCTCTGTTTCTCGCCAGCCGATTTGAGCCGGGTGCCGGCATGCAGTTCTCCGAGCAGGCCACATGGATCGGCCCGCTCGGCGCGTACTACGCGCTCGGTCTGGACGGGATCGGACTGACGCTGGTGCTGCTCGTCGCGATCATCACGCCGGTGGTCATCCTTGCCAGCTGGCGGGACTTCGACGATCCCGTCCAGCGATCCGGCGTGTTAGCCCCTCGGTACGGCTTGCATGTCTTCTTTGCCCTCGTCCTTGCGGTCGAGAGCTGCGCCCTATTCCTGTTCCTGGCGACTGACGTCTTCCTCTTCTACGTGTTCTTCGAGGTCATCCTCGTCCCGATGTACTTCCTGATCGGCGGGTTCGGGCCGGGCCACGGACGTACCTATGCGGCGGCCAAGTTCTTGATCTTCGGCCTGTTTGGGGAATTAGTGATGCTGGACTCGGTGTTCGGGATTTAAGTGTTGTACGATCAGGCATGAGAGCCCAGTTAACTGCTCAACAAGTTAAGC
>Ga0126312_10001987_pt1 | contig 13545 bp, 10 predicted proteins | sample Plot104A_FD_92537 | JGI IMG/M metagenome (GOLD analysis project Ga0126312, IMG submission 92537) | Serpentine soil microbial communities from UC McLaughlin Reserve, CA, USA - Plot104A | ecosystem: Environmental > Terrestrial > Soil > Grasslands | place: USA: UC McLaughlin Reserve, Lake County...
ATGGTCCCGATCCCTTCTAGCCCAAGGGGTTGGGACCATTCTCCCTTGTCAGAGGCATATTCACCGCTCGACACGCCTCGACTTTTTCAGGTCGAAGTAACTAGTTGGTGGGCGTAGATTCAGCTGCTTTTGCGCGCCGTCCATCCCGATGCGACCATGTCGTCGACCGAGTGGCGCATCCGCCAATTCAGGTCCCGCGCGGCCAGCTCACCACTGGCCACGATCCGGGCGGGGTCTCCGGGCCGAGGCGGCTTGATCTCCGGAGTGAAGTCGATGCCAGTGACCCGGGCGACGGCGTCCATGACCTCGCGTACGGACAGTCCTGTCCCGCTGCCGAGGTTATAGACCGGCTCCGGCGGTCGCCCGGCGTCGAGAGCTTTGGCGGCGGCCACATGCGAGATGGCCAGATCGGAGACGTGAACATAGTCCCGGACGCAGGTGCCATCGGGAGTCGGGAAATTGTCGCCATTGATATGCGGTGTGTTGCCGGCCAGCAACGCCTCGAAGACCAGTGGGAAGAGGTTGTGCGGGCTTGTGTCGTACAGGTCGGGATACCCGGAGCCCACCACGTTGAAGTAACGCAGCGATGTGTGGCGTAATGGCGCACCGGTGTCTGCCGTCGCCCGCGCCTGATCCCGAAGCAGCCATTCGCCAACCAGCTTCGATTCCCCGTACGGTGATTCTGGCCTGGTAGGGCTCTCCTCGGTAACTACGCCGGTCTCTGGGGTTCCGTAGACCGCCGCGCTCGAGGAAAAGACGATCTTGTCGACGCCATGTGCCGCCATCTCGTCCAAGAGCGTGATCATGCCAGTGACGTTTTGGGTGTAAGTGTGCAGCGGCCGGCTTACCGAGACCCCGGCGTACTTGAACCCCGCCAGATGGACCACCCCCGCAATCTGATGCTCCTGGCAGATGTCCTTGATCAGCTCGTGCTCCAGGATGCTGCCCGCGTAGAAGGGCACATCCTCAGCGACGAAGTCCCGATGACCGCTGGACAGGTCGTCGATAACGACAGCCTCGATACCGTCTTCGGTGAAGGCCCGAACTATGTGGGCACCGATATAGCCGGCACCTCCGGTAACCAGCCAGGCCATGCGCGCCTCCACTTCGTAGCCGATTCAGCCTAGCGATGAGTAAAACGAAGCGATCACCTTGACGGGGTTATGCGTGGCGACTAATATAAACTGATACTTATAGACTGAGGAGGAGGAGTGATGTCAGAGATCACTGCACTAGTGGACGCCGTGACCCGCAGCGTCGCATCCGTTGAGCACGACGGACGGCCGGCCAAGGTGGTTGAAGCGCGCCGTACGTATAGCGCCGCCATCGACGACGTTTGGGATGCATGCACCAATCCCGAGCGGCTGCCTCGCTGGTTCCTGCCGGTATCCGGTGACTTTCAAGTTGGTGGCCGGTATCAATTCGAGGGCAACGCGGGCGGAGTTATCGAGCGTTGTGACGAGCCCTCTCTGCTCGCCGTGACCTGGGAATACGGGGGAGAGGTGAGCTGGCTCGAGGTGAGGTTGTTCAAGTCTTCGGGCGGCACCACGCTGGAGCTGCAGCACACAGCTTATGTTGACGATCGCTGGCCGGAGTTCGGGCCAGGTGCGGTGGGGGTCGGCTGGGACACGGCGCTGTACGGCCTGGGCATGCATCTGGACTCCGGTGAGCCCGTGGATCCCGCAATGGCACAGGCGTGGATGGCCACAGCCGATGGCATCGAGTTTGTGACCTCGAGCAGCCGTGAATGGGCCAAAGCTAATGTGGCTGGAGGCGAAGACCCAGGTGCGGCTGAGGCCGCCGCTGAGCGAACCACGGCCGCGTATACGGGTGCTGCGCCAGATTCCGAGCAGGGCTGAAAGGCGAACAGGCATGGGGGCGTTCGAGGCCCTGGCTGATCCGATTCGCCGGCGAATTGCGGAGCTGCTCGCCGATGGCGAGCTGGCGGCCGGCGGTCTTGGACAGGTCGTGCAGCGCGAATTCGGCATCTCCCAGCCGGGTGCTTCCCAGCATCTGCGCGTGTTACGCGACAACGAGGTCGTACTTGTCCGATCAGAAGGTGCTCGGCGCATTTATGCGCTGAATCCGAAGGCCCTCGCCGAGATTGATCAGTGGCTTGATCAGTTCCGCCGCACCTGGGAGCAGCCGCTCGATGCGTTGGAAACCGAGCTGGCTCGAGGCCGAAGACAAGGGCGCCGGACTCAGGGCGGCCGCCCGGCAGCCGGGAGCCGTTCTGCGTGATCAGTCCGCAGCGAGCACGTGCACATCGCTGACCCTAAGCTCGAGCACCGCCTCAGTTGCGGCGATCGCATCTGCGAGCTGATCCTCGGCGAGGCGGGGATGCGGATCGAGCATCTGGACCTCTATGTCGGTCCGACTGCCTCGAGTGAGGGTCTTCCAGCTGGCGACGATGCGACCGCGGTGGAGCACGATCGGTGAAAACAGTCCGTTGACTTTGGCCCAGATCGACGGCAGCTGGTGCTCGTCCAAAAAGCGCGTGCGGTGCTTGCCGGCGTAGCCGACAAGCAGACCGTCGAACTCGGGGAGCATCCGCAGACCCGGGTCGGTCTGGCCTCCGCGGGGTGGCTCTGCAAGATCGAGGTAGTCGTCACGATCAGGACCCGGAAGCTGCACAATTTCATCGCCCAACTCTCTGACGGCTAGGTCGACCGTACGGACATTCGTTCCGAAGAAGAAGGCCAGGTCGTCACGCGTTGCGGGGCCATACGAGCCGAGATGAACCCGTATCAGGGCTCGTAGAGCCAACTCGAAGTCGGCCTGGTCCAGCTCCGGAACAACACTTCGAGCCCGACGATGGAAGACGTCTGTGCGCTTCTCCCATCGGTCGTCGCGAGGTCGGCGAAGTAGCCCGCTATGGCCCCATAGCAAGCTCTCTGGCAACGACTCTTGGATGGCCGATGCGCTCGCCATGGACTCGTTCTCGGTGAGCCAGTCGCGCAGATGAGCCACGATCTCTGTGCGGGCCCGCCATCCGGCTGAGGTAAAGTCCTCCACCTCGGTGGCGATCTGGTGGGCACTGACTCGGTCCAGTTTGAGGTACTTGCCGAGCTGGGCCGCGCGGGTACGTCGAGCCACCGCATCCAGCAAGGAAAAATGCTCCCGCGTGCTGGTGTGCACAGTGCCCCGAATGTTAGTGGTTTTCAGCAGCCGATGGGATTCGAAGAGATCACGGACTGTCTGGTACGAAACCCCCGGCAATCGGGAGGAGACCGTAAGAAATGGCGCTCGAGGGACCTGCGACTGAACTGGGCCGAGACGCGAGAACAGTTCCAGAACTGATTCCGGTCCGGTGCCGTTGATCTTGGGGAACTGACGCTGCAGTGTCCTGCGGCGTAGCTGCTCGGCGGTCAGTCTGCGCATAATTGCAACGCTATTGGCGACGTCCGACAGCAGCATCGCAACTGTGACACCCAGAGTTGTCCGGTTCCCCCGGACACCCATCGAGATCCCCCAAGGAAATCCCGACCTGCTTTCCGGCGTGATTGCGCTACTGTAAAGGCATGCGTCGAGTTGCGCTCCTTACTTAGCCGCGTAGGTAGCACCTGCGCGGCAGCCCCTCGTGCCTGGACGGCGAGGGGTTTTTTCATGCCCGCGAGTGCGCGGGGTGTTCGGAGCGCGGGAGCGCATAAGAAGGAGATTTCGAGGTGACCGACCAGATTGAACGCACAGGCGTTGCAAGGTCAGCAGGTGACGACGCTCGCCCTGCTCGAGGCGGCTACCAGGCGACGGCGGCCCAACAGCGGTGGGCGCAGTTCTGGGAAGCGGACGGCACCTTTCTGCCCAAGGACGATGGCTCGGCCGAGCGCCGCTACGTGCTCGACATGTTCCCGTACCCGTCCGGCGACTTGCATATGGGCCATGCCGAAGCGTTCATCATGGGCGATGTCGTGGCGCGCTATTTGCGACTGAAGGGCTACGACGTCCTGCATCCGATCGGCTGGGATTCCTTCGGACTGCCTGCGGAGAATGCGGCAATCCAGCGGAATGCCCATCCCGCTGAGTGGACCTACGCAAACATTGAGACTCAGGCGACCTCCTTCCGACGCTATGGCTTGAGCTTCGATTGGACGAGGCGGTTGCATACCTCCGATCCGGAGTACTACCGCTGGACGCAGTGGCTATTCCTGCGGTTCCGTGAACGTGGCTTGGCCTACCGCAAGGCGAGCTATGTCAACTGGTGCCCGCAGGACCAGACCGTGCTGGCGAATGAACAGGTTGTGGCGGGCCGCTGCGAGCGGTGTGGCGCCGTGGTCACCAAGAGGCAACTGACTCAGTGGTATTTCAAGATCACGGAGTACGCTCAGCGGCTGCTGGACGACATGGGCATGCTGACCGGCGGTTGGCCGGAGCGCATCCTGACCATGCAGCGGAACTGGATCGGCCGATCCGACGGGGCCTGGGTCGACTTCACGATCGAAAATCGCCAGGAGCCGGTTCGGGTGTTCACGACCCGGCCGGACACGCTATACGGGGCGACGTTCTTCGTCGTGGCACCCGAGGCGCCGCTGGCAGCCGAGATAGTGACCGAAGATCACCGGGCCGAATTCGAGGCCTACTTGGAGAAGACCAAGCAGGAGACAGAGATCGAGCGGCAGAACACCGAGCGGCCGAAGACAGGCGTTTTTCTGGGTGTGCATGCGATCAATCCGGTCAACGGTGAACGGATCCCCGTCTACGCGGCCGACTATGTCCTGGCCGAGTACGGCACCGGCGCGTTGATGGCCGTACCTGCCCATGATCAACGTGATCTGGACTTTGCGTTGGCGTTTCAGCTGCCGGTGCGGGTGGTCATCGACACCGGTGGACCGGATCCGGTCACGTCGGGCGTCCCCGCCCTGGGCGACGGCAGGTACGTCAACTCAGGCCCGTTGGACGGCCTGACCGGGATGGCCGCGGGCATCGGCAAGATCATCTCCGAGCTGGAAAGCAAGGGTATCGGAGAAGGTGCGGTGACCTTCCGGCTGCGGGACTGGCTGCTGAGCCGGCAGCGGTATTGGGGCTGCCCGATCCCGATCATTCACTGCGAACGATGTGGGGAGGTGCCTGTGCCCGATGATCAACTGCCGTTGGAGCTGCCGTATCTGATGGGCACAGATCTCGCCCCCAAGGGAAATTCACCGCTGGCTGCGGCAACCGAATGGGTCAACGTGTCCTGCCCGCAGTGCGGCGGGCCGGCGAAACGCGACACCGACACCATGGACACGTTCGTCGACTCGTCCTGGTACTTTTTCCGCTACTGCTCGCCCGACTTTGAGGATGGGCCGTTTGGGCCAGAGGACGTGCAGCGCTGGATGCCCGTGGCGCAATACGTGGGCGGTGTAGAGCACGCCATCTTGCACCTCCTGTACATGCGCTTCTTCACCAAAGTCCTGTACGACATGGGCATGATCGACTTCACCGAGCCGATGCGCCGGTTGCTCAACCAGGGACAGGTGATCAACCAGGGAAAGGCGATGAGCAAGTCGTTGGGCAACGGCGTGGACCTGGGTGAGCAGATTGACGAGTTCGGCGTCGATGCCATCCGGTTGACCCTGGTCTTCGCCGGGCCACCCGAGGACGACATCGACTGGGCCGACGTTTCCCCGGCCGGTTCACTGAAGTTCCTGCAGCGGGCGTACCGATTGGCATCGGACGTGCGCAGCCAACCCGGAGCGGATCCCAGCCCCGGGGATCCAGGGTTGCGCCGGGAAGCACATCGGTTGCTGGCTGACATCGAACAGAACATAGAGGGCCAGCGGTTCAATGTGGCCGTTGCCAGGATCATGGAACTGGTGAACGCCAGTCGCAAAGTCATTGACCGTGGCGGCAAGCCGGACGATGGGAGTGGCGGCGCTGCCGATCCGGCGGTGCGGGAGGCGGTGGAAGCTGTCACGATCGCGCTGAGCGCCGTGGCTCCGTACGTTGCGGAGGAGATGTGGAAGCTGTTGGGTCACGCTCCGTCAGTGGCTAATGCGAGCTGGCCGACGGTCGATCCGGCCCAACTGGTCACCGATGCGGTGACCTGCGTGGTCCAGGTACAAGGCAAGGTACGGGCCCGCTTGAAGGTGCCACCGGAAATCGAGGAGGGCGACCTGCGCTCTCGTGCCCTGGCCGAGGCCTCGGTGATCCGGGCATTGGCCGGGAGAGATATCGCCAGGGTGATCGTTCGCCCACCCAAGCTGGTCAGCATCGTGCCTCGTTGAGGCGTTAGCTCGTTCGGGCGATGCTCGCGATCAACCCCAGGTGGTCGGTCCCGCTGATCGTGACGGTGGTGATCGAAGTGGCGGTCAGCCGGTCATTGACCATCACATGATCGATTGGCAGCAGCAGGGGCAGCAGACGATTCGCCGGATAGGTTGGCAACCAGCCTGCCCCGACGATGTCGGTCGCACTGGTCAAACCGTCGCGGACCAAGGCTCGAATCGGGCCATGATCATCCACGGCGTTGAAATCGCCGGCAACGAGCAGCGGCTCCCTGAGGTTCTGCTCAACCGCCGTGCGCAAGATCGCGTGCTCGCTGGCCCAGCGACCCTGACCGCAATAGGGATTGCAGGGGTGCGCGGAGATAATCCGAACCGCTCCAACTTCCGGAGCCGTCACCGTTGCCACGTATTGCTGGAAGGACGTTGCAGGGAGCGGGGCAGGGTTGCTCAGTGGAAACCGGGAATAGATGGCGGTGTCACTGACCAGGTTGTCGTTCACGTCCCCCACGGAGTAGGGAAACCGTGCGTCCCAGTCGAAGGCTTTCAACGCCCACAATGCCTCGGGCGTCACTTCGACCAAGATCACTACATCGGCACGAGCAGCTTCTGAGGCGACCTGCTGCGGGTCGGCTAGACCGTGGTACATGTTCAGGCTGAAAACGGCGAATGTTCGCGAGGTTGCTGGCCGATCATCCGGCACGAAGAGCGGTGCTAGCCAGCTGAGATGAAGGGTTAGCAGTCCTGCCAGCACTGCCATGAGCACTGCTAACCCCACCTTCCGTCTGGACATGATCAGCGCGATGCCAAAGCAGAGGAGGGGAAGCGCGTAGCCGAATACTCCGTACGAGATGAAGGCGGCGACCATCGCACTGGCGTCGTCGCTCGGCGGGACGATTCGCAGAAAGGTGGCGATTAGACCAGGAATGAGGAGCAGCCCGCCAAGTGTGATCAAGGCAGCGACCGATCGAACTGGCGGCGACGGGCTGTCCCAGCTTCTGCCCACTGTCATCGGCTGCGCCGAGGAGCCGCCGGGTTGCGCCGAACCATCCGCAACTCCGGAGGCCGTGGTGGGAAGGCGCAGTTGCGGCGGTCGTCGGTCTCATGCCAGTCATGGGTTCGATAGAAGGCACGTCCGACATGGTTCTCGGTGAGCACCCACAGCTGCGCCTCGGTCACGCCGCTGTCGAAGATCTCCAGCGAAGCAAACTCCAGCAGAGCTGAGCCGTAACCGCGTCTTCGATGCCGTGGGACGACGCCCAGCTGCAGGACGGTGTCTGTATTGAAAGCGACATAGCCCACGGGAGCGTCGAAGAGCTCCAGGACGTGGACCCTCGCGAATCGGTCGTGCAGCAACCGCCGCCAGCGCTTCGCGATGGCGGCTGTGGGGAACGGGAACTTAGTCGGAGGAAATATGTGTGCCAACGAAGCCTCGCTGGCCGCACGTTCCATCCTGGTGAGCAGAGCCGCCTCGTCGGGCCTGGCGCGCCGGATTCGCAAGCCGGTCTGATCATCGGTGATCGGCGGATTGTGCTGCTCGAGGATGTCGATCAAAGTGGAGGCGATTCGGTCGGCGCGGGTGATCTTTCCCCGCATGATGGCGGAGTTGGACTTCTGCACACACCAGGCCTCGGCCAGCTGATCTTCAGAACCGATCAGCAGGCCGTTCTCGCCTGGGGCGATCAAGGTGATGTCATCCCAGGCGAACTCGTGATGCCGAAAGGGGTTCTCAATGCGAAGCACGTTCTCCTCCGCTCGAATGCAGGGATGCCAGCCGAAGCGCCAGGCATACAGCACCGCCAGCGCGGCCAGGATGAGCAGGACGATCGCAAGCCAGGTTAGGTGTTCGCGGCTGAAGATCAGGTAGGCCAAGACGGGAATCGCAATACAGGCCAGCGCGGCGAAGATTGAAACGATCACTAAAGTGGGGATTGCGGCGCGCCACACGTGCTTGGTCGACACCGTCATTCGTACCTCATCCGTCCCGAGCTACCAGGTCCTAGTCTGTGGCAATGGCAGGCGTCGCAGTGGTGACCGACTCTACGTCGTCATTGGCTGCGACAGTCGCCAACCGGGCCGGAGTCGTTCTCATCCCGCTCAACGTGATCATCGACGGTCAGAGTCGTCCGGAGACCGAGGTTGAACCCGGGCTGGTGGCGGCGGCGCTACGAAATGGAACGCGAGTCACCACCTCCAGCCCGGGCCGGCAAGCGTTTGGGGCGACTTATGACGGACTTGCTGAGGCGGGCTACCGGGCAGTTGTCTCAGTTCACCTCAGCGCAAAGCTGAGCGCAACCTGCCAGGCAGCGCAGGCCGCCGCCCGAGGCGCACCGCTGCCGGTAATGGTGATCGACAGCGGTTCGATCGGCATGGTCACCGGCTTTGCTGCACTTTCGGGTGCCTCGTGCGCTCGGGGCGGTGGCCGGGCAGAGGACGTGGCAGCAATGGTGCGGACCAGGGCCGAGCTCACGACAATCTACTTCGCTGTTGACAACCTGGAATACCTGGGCCGCAGCGGCCGGATCAAGACCCGCGCCGCGATGATCGGATCGGCCCTCTCTGTGAAGCACATTCTGACGATCGCCGGTGGTGAAATCCGGCCGTACGAGCGGGTTCGGACCACCTCGAAAGCGTTGGCCCGTCTGGAGGAACTCAGCGTGTCCGCAGTCGGCCGTGCCGCGGCTAGAAATCGCGGGGTCGACATTGCTCTTCATCATCTAGATCACTGTGGAATCGCTGAGCGGTTAGCGGAATCGCTTACCCAGCGTCTGGGATGCATTGACGAGGTCATGGTCTGTGACGTCAGCGCTGTCCTTGGGGCACACGTCGGACCTGGGACCGTCGGGGTGGTGATCGCACCGGGACCCTAGACGTTGCCCCAGCCCGGCCGACATCGGACCCCGCGGTTCAGGTCGCGGACGGCGCCGTTCGAGATGTTCCTCGTCCTTGCTTTCACCGGCGTGAGGTCACGGAGGCCAGGCCCGATCTAGAAGCATCTTCGCTTTTGGCCGGGGAATTCGTTCAACTTCAGGCAGAAGGAAAGGTGATTCAACACTACGTTCGGGGCCGACAGTTGGCCAAGAAGGGACTTCGCAGCTGCCCTCGGAGGAGCTCATTCAACTACGGCGCAACCCATGGCGCCTGAGTTTGTGCTGTTGGCGTTGGCGCAAGTTAACACTTCAGACGGCCTGGTCGAAATCGGCAAGCAAATGCGTAGATGTCCATGAGGACAGACCGCCTATTCGTGTGGCGCTCAACGACAAAAACACTCAGGACAGGCCGCATATGGGTTTGGATGAGACCAGGTCAATAGTGCGCTGGACAACGGCGGATGAGTGCTGCTAGATCGGTCTAAAGAACCCAGGCGTTGCGTTCATGCTGGGTAACTCGGCTGTCAACTCTTCTCGCTCGAATATGTTTCTACTATTGAAATCGTTGTGTAATAGGTTTTCGGCAAGCTTGTCAAGTTAACCTCAACCGAGTCCCTCCGCAGCGCCAATAGCTATTGTGCCCCGCGGCCAGTCACATCAAATCTAATTTTTCTAACCAATGCTCACCAAACTCGCAAAACCAATCCGCTTTTTTTGCGGCACCGCAAGGACGTGACGCCTGTCGCAACTGACGAGCATGGCAACTACTGTGCAAACTGTCAGTACCCGTCGACTGGCATGGCGGTAGCAATTAGCTAAGGGGTGGAGCTCCTACACCGGCTGCTTGCTAAGATCAAACAATGACGGATAGTGAAGACGTTCCGGTCGTGACCGAAACGGGTAACGCCGTCATGCACATGGGTGCGCTGGAAGAAAGTGCCGTCAAGCTCATCGAGACCTGCGCCGAACAGAAAGGGCCGATCACCATCTCCGAGGCGGTGCGCCGAACCGTCGATCAGCATTACCCCCTGGATGCGGACCGCTACGAGGCGTGGGGGATGTGGATTGAGCGGCTTCAGCAGTTCGGCGACCTCCACTGCCAGGAGTCATTCGGGAACCATCTCGATGAATTCGGTGGTCCCGAGCGCACTGGCTACGAGCGGCTCCAGGCCCTGGTGCGTACTCTGGCCGCCCTGGAGCTGCAGTGGAGCCTTGAAAACAACCCGATCTATGCGGAGGCCAGCGTCAAAGCCGCCTCCGAACAATAACACTGTCTCGGTCATCGGTACTCCTCGACTCAGCGCCTAGCGTCACCTATCGATTTAATCAACTCTTGACTAATTTTAGGCATTCGTCCCTACCTAGAAGTTATCGATCATCGCTCGTTGAACTTCACCAATTACGACTTCTGGTTCAACACGCCAACGTTATCGATATCAAGGTGTGGCCACATCGGCGTGGTCCGGGCCTTACCTGGCAATCGGGTCAAGGCCCGGTGAACATCAGGAGTTCGGCCGCGATACTCATTTGCCCTCAGCGTTCCACGGGGCGACGTCAACATGATCCAGTAGCGGGATGCAATCAGCTGCTACGAATCGGCATCTTCAGGGTCTGAACTCTGACATTTCCGAATGCCTCCGGAATCATGAACAGATCACGGTAGAGGTAGCCCTCCTGGGTCGTCAGTTGACAGCCTGAATCGTGAATGACCACGGCGTGTTCTACCGGGGGCACCAAGGTCGAAATCCAGACTGCGGGCAGGTTAGCTATTGCAGTCCTCGGGGCACACGTCGGCCCTGGGGACAGTCGGCGTGGTGATCGCGGCCCAACCCTAGAAGTTGTCCCCAGCCCCGGCCGTCGCCGGACCCGCTGTCCACAGGTCGCGGACCGCGCCGGTCGATATGTCGGCGCCTCCTTAATTTCACCGGCGTGAGGTCACGGACGCGTGAGGATGCTCTGGCGGCGCAGGTGGTCAATGACCGCCTGGCGTATCTGCTTGGTCAGCAACAGCCACGTCGGGCGGCGTCCCAGCTAGGCGGCGCACGATCACGGGAAGCACACGAGGAGCCCGAGGAAACTGAAGTGGTCGCCCAAGATCAGCTTCAGTCCCCGGACGGGGACGGCGGTTTTCGGTATCAGCGCCGGTTCAGCCGGTTGCACGTCGCCGTAGTGTGTTTGCTGCTTGCCTTGGGGCTGGTGCTGGCTGCTGCTGCCCTACTCCGGGCCCGCCCGGTCGCTATAGCGACGCCACAAGCCACCGTGTCGATTGCTGCCAGCCAGCCAGCGGTCACGCCAGACGGAGCCGGATCCAATTCATCGCCGGCTCCCCAGATTGTTGTGCACGTCCTGGGAGCCGTTCGCCGACCCGGCTTAGTCCATCTGCCCGAACGCTCCCGGGTTTCCGACGCCATCGAGGCTGCCGGGGGACTCCGCGGTTCAGCTTCGCCGGGTGAGCTGAATCTTGCCCAGACTCTCAGCGATGGTCAGCAGATCCTGATCGGATCGGCAGGCAAGCCCGGTGGCGAGGTCCGCGATGGCGGAGGAGGAGCCCCCGAGGGCAATGCGAACTCCGGTTCGTCGGGGCAACTGGACTTGAATGCCGCCACGGCGGCACAGCTGGACACCCTGCCAGGTGTCGGCCCGGTGACCGCCGAGCGAATCCTCAGCTGGCGTGCTGATCATGGTCGCTTTCGTCGGATTGAGGAGCTCCAGGAGGTGGAGGGCATTGGGCCAAAGACATACGCCCAAATTGCGCCGCATGTGCGGCTGTGAGCGTGACCGATTCGCGCCATGGCCTGGAGGTAGAGCCGCGACTGAGGGGCGACGACCTTCGCCTCCTGCCGCTGGCGCTTGCTTGCTGGGTCGGCAGCTGGATCGGCACATTCGGCAGCATCACTGCCACCACCACGGGTCTTGGCACGGGCTTGGTGCTAGCCGCGATCGCGGTCCGCCGTAGGTCTAGCTGGCTGATCGCAAGCTGCGTGGTGCTCATGCTGACAACCGCCATCGGTTCGCTCTACGCCTACCGGCTGAGTGCGGGGCCGTTAGGTCGGCTGGTAACGGCCGAGGCCACGGTTGTCGCTGAAGTCGTCAGCAGGGGCGACCCTCACCTCCGGCCTGCGGTTGGGGTCCGGCCTGACTTCGTTACCGTCCCGGCCACTCTCGCTGGTGTAAGCGGCCGGGGCGGCCAATGGCGTACTCGGCTGCCGATTCTTGTCACAGTCAGCGGCCAGCAAACCCAGATCTGGCGATCCGCACCGGTCGGTACTCGATGGCTCGTACATTGCCGGCTGCAGCCGGCCATGTCGAGATCTGGCCTGGCTGCTGTGCTGCGGGCTACCAGCTCCATACCTCCGACGTTGATCGCAGAACCCGGACCAGCGTTACGAGGGGTCGAACGCGTCCGGCAGGGCCTTAGGGACGCGGTCGCCAACCGAGCTCCGGGACCGCGCGCGTTGGTCCCTGCCCTGGTGCTTGGTGATACCTCCGAGCTGACGCCAGACCAGCGGGCCGATTTCAATACTTCGGGCCTCACTCATCTGACGGCCGTGTCGGGCGCCAACCTCACGCTGCTATTGGCGTTCTTGTTGACGGTGGCGCGTTGGGCGGGGATACGCGGTTGGTCGTTGCGTGCCGTGGGCCTGGCCGGCGTGGTTGTCTTCATCGGCCTGTGCCGAAGTGAGCCGAGTGTCCTGCGCGCTGCAGCAATGGGATTGGTAGCGCTCGCTGCCCTTGGCTCAGGTGGGCGGCGAGCCGGGCTGCGGAATCTCTTTCTGGCTGCTCTGGTGCTGCTGTTGATCGACCCTTTCCTAAGCCGGTCGATCGGATTCGGCCTCTCTGTTCTGGCGAGTGCCGGCATTCTGATTTGGGCACCACGGTGGACTGGCCAGCTGCAGCGATGGGTGCCGAGGCTCGTTGCCGAGTCGTTGGCAGTGCCCTTGGCGGCGCACCTTGCAACTCTGCCGGTGGTGGCAGCCATCTCAGGCAGCGTCAGCGTCGTCGGTGTCATTGCTAACGCTCTTGCTGGGCCACTTGTTGGACCGGCGACCGTGCTGGGCTTTATTGCGGCTGGTCTCTCAGTGTTCAGCGACACCCTGGCCGCCATTGCTGGATTCGGCGCGGCATGGCCAGCCCAGTTGATCATCTGGATTGGTTCGACGGCAGCCCAGCTGCCAGGAGCTTCGTTGCAGTGGCCGGGATCTCCGGTCGGCCTCACCATCCTCGGCGCTGTGTCGCTGACTGCCGCCCTGGCAATGCGCCAGATCCTTGGCAGGCCATCGCTTGCAATTGGTTTGGCTCTGGCGATGGTCGGCGCCCTGCTTGTCGCCCCGTCCCAGCCGGGTTGGCCGCCACGCGGCTGGGTCCTCGTACCCCAAGCCGTCGACACGGTTGGCGATGCCTCGTGGGTCGTCCTGGGACCCTCGTCATCGCGCCCGCCGATCTTGGACAGTGAATCCGAGCAGCAGGACGACTCC
>Ga0126312_10001988_pt1 | contig 13542 bp, 9 predicted proteins | sample Plot104A_FD_92537 | JGI IMG/M metagenome (GOLD analysis project Ga0126312, IMG submission 92537) | Serpentine soil microbial communities from UC McLaughlin Reserve, CA, USA - Plot104A | ecosystem: Environmental > Terrestrial > Soil > Grasslands | place: USA: UC McLaughlin Reserve, Lake County...
CCGAGGCGCAGGCCGAGGCCCGGATCCTGATGCTGTCGGCCAACAACATCCTCTCGCCGGCGCACGGGTCGCCGCTCGCAACGCCCACCCAGGACATGGTCCTCGGCGCCTACTACCTCACCTTCGGGCCCGATCAGACCGTGCTCGCCGAGCTCGAAGAGACCCTGTTCGCGGGCAAGTGGGACGAGAAGAAGCAGGGGCCGCGCCCGCACGTGTTCCGCTCGGCGCAGGAGGCCGAGCTGTCGCTGCACGAGCGCAAGGTGAAGCTGCACGACCTGGCCGAGTACCGGCGCCGCCACCGTGGTGACCACGTGCTCACCACGGTCGGCCGGATCATCTTCAACGAGCGGATCGAGCGTGGGCTCGAGGAGACGCTCGACGAGGAGTACGACCCGACGACCTACGAGTTCGTCAACCGGCCGCTCAAGAAGCGCGATATGGCCGACGTGATCGAGGATCTCGTCGCCACCCACGGGCCCTACGCCACGGCGTTGGTCCTCGACGCGTTCAAGGAGCTTGGCTTCCACTACGCCACGCAGGCCGGGATCACGATCTCGAAGAACGACGTCGTCGTTCCGCCGCAGAAGGAGGAGCTCCTCGACCAGTACGAGCAGGAGGTCGGGGAGATCCAGGATCAGTACGAGACCGGCCTGATCTCGCAGACGGAGCGGCACGACGCCGCGGTCGAGAAGTGGACGAGCGCGACCGAGGAGGTCGGGCAGGCCATGCAAGACAACCTCGATCCGCTGAACCCGATCTTCATGATGGCCAACTCGGGTGCTCGTGGATCGTTCAAGCAGATCCGCCAGCTCGCCGGGATGCGCGGCCTCATGGCCAACCCGAAGGGCGAGATCATCGAGCGCCCGATCAAGGCCAACTTCATGGAGGGCCTGACGGTGCTCGAGTACTTCATCTCCACCCACGGCGCCCGCAAGGGCCTCGCGGACACCGCATTGCGGACGGCGGACTCGGGCTACCTGACCCGGCGGCTCGTCGACGTGGCGCAGGACGTGATCGTGCGCGAGGAGGACTGCGGCACCAAGGACCACGTCGAGATGCCGGTCCACCTCGACGGCCAGCCGAACGAGAACCTGCTCGGCCGCTTCGCCGCCAAGGAGTTCAAGACCAAGCGCGGCCGGTCGCTGCTCGCGAAGGGCGGCCTCATCACCCAGACGGAGCTAGACGAGCTCGTCGAGGCGTTCGGCGGGGACGAGGAGGCCGGCGTACCGGTTCGCAGCGTCATGAAGTGCGAGGCCGACGCCGGCGTCTGCCAGCAGTGCTACGGCGTGGCGCCCGCCACCGGCAAGGTCGTGGCGATCGGCGACGCCGTTGGCATCATCGCCGCCCAGTCGATCGGCGAGCCCGGGACGCAGCTGACCCTGCGCACGTTCCACACCGGCGGCGTCGCCGGCGCGGACATCACGCACGGTCTGCCGCGCGTCGTGGAGCTGTTCGAGGCCCGTAAGCCCAAGGGTCTGGCCGAGCTGTCCAAGGTTCAGGGCAAGGTGACCGAGACCGAGGAGACCGACAAGGCGACCAAGGTCGTCATCACCGACTCAAAGGGCGAGGAGCACGCCTACACCCTGCCGCCGCGAGTCCGCCTGCGCGTGTCGAAGGGCGAGGCGGTCGAGTCCGGCGAGCAGCTCAACGAGGGCTCGGTGTACCCGCACGACCTGCTGGCGTATGCGGGCAAGGGCGAGTCGGACCGGCGCACGGCGACAGAGCTGTACCTCATCCGTGAGGTCCAGAAGGTCTACAAGTCGCAGGGCGTCGACATCAACGACAAGCACATCGAGATCATCGTCCGCCAGATGATGAAGAAGGTGCAGGTGGAGCAGAAGGGCGACACCACCTACCTGCCCGGCCAGTACGTCGACCGCAACGAGATGCTGAGGAGCAACGCCGAGGTCAAGAAGGACAAGAAGGAGCAGGCGCAGTTCAACGAGATCATCCTCGGCATCACGAAGGCGTCGCTGGCCACGGACTCCTTCCTCTCGGCCGCGTCGTTCCAGGAGACCACCAAGGTGCTCACGGACGCCGCCCTCGAGGGCCGGACCGACAAGCTGCTCGGTCTGAAGGAGAACGTGATCATCGGCAAGCTGATCCCGGCGGCCACCGGCCTCAAGCGCTACCGGCGCGTGGAGATAGAGCCGACCGAGCCGATTCGGCGCAGCACGCCGGACGACATCGGCCTCATCGACGAGACGGAGTTGGCGGCCGAGCTCGGCCTCACCGACTCGGGCGAGATCGAGGGCTTCGGGGTCGGCGGCGACGGTGGCGACGGCGAGGGAGCCTTCGGCGACCTGGCCGACCTGCCGGCCGAGGGCGACGGCGACAAGTAGCTACCTCGCGTCAGGCCAGCGGCGCTCGTCGCTGGCCCTCTCGCACGGCTCCTTCCGGGCCCCACCGCGAAGTACGGCAATGCCGTGCTGAAAGTACGGCGATTCAACCGATGTGCGCGGGGCGGCGCGCGCTTAGCGTGGCATCACACGCCAACGGAAGGAGACTTACATGCAGCTCTACGGAATCCAACGACGCAATGCCTGGGCCACGGCGGCGGACCTCGAGGCCTCGGCCGAGCGCTCGGCGAACGAGGGCGACAAGCCCGGCTCCGGGGTGCGCTGGATCCGCAGCTACGTCCTCGGCGAGGAGGGCGGCGAGCTGGGGACCTTCTGCGTCTACCAGGCGGAGAGCCCCGAGGCGCTTCGCGCCCACGCCAAGGCGTCGGGCATGCAGGCGGACGAGATCGTGCCGATCGTCGACACCGTCGTCGTCCGGCCGGACCCCGAGCCCGCCAAGGTCTGAGCCGTGGCAGCCGCCGGCGGCCCTACCGGCCGCCGGCGGCGCCAGCTTAGACTCGCCTCATGGTGGCCACCCGGAGCGGCTTGATCGGTCGCCAGGCCGAGCGTGACCTTATGCGGCAGGCGCTGGAGGCGGCCGAGCGCGGCAGCGGCTCGGTCGTGCTCGTCGCGGGTGAGGCGGGGGTGGGCAAGACCCGTCTGGCCGATGACGTGCTGGAGGAGTCGGACGTCGTCGCGCTGCGCGGCGCTGCCGGCCAGGGAGCGGGAGCGCCTTACGGCCCGGTGGCCGCGGCCCTTCGCTCGTACCTGCGGGCGAACCCGAAGGGCCTCGACCACTGCGGCCCGCTCCGCCCGCACCTCGCGCTGATCCTGCCAGAGCTGGGCCAGGCCGCTCCGGCCAGCGACCGCGCCACGCTGGTGGAGGCGATCAGGGCGGCGCTCGCGCACATCGCGCGGCAGGGCCCGGCCGTGCTCGTCCTCGACGACCTCCACTGGTCCGACGATGCCACGCTCGAGCTGCTGCCCGCGCTCGCCGAGCCGCTCGACGAGCTGCGGCTGCTCGTGCTCGCCCTCTATCGGAGCGACGGCCTCCCACGCGATCACCTGCTGCGTCGGGTTCGGCACGAGCTCCGCCGCGCCGGCCGCCTTCAGGAGGTTACGGTCGAGCCGCTCGAGCGCGACGAGGCAGAGGAGCTCCTCCGCCGCATCCTCGAGGGCGAGCCGTCGCCCGCGCTGGTGCGCATGCTCCACGATCGCACCCAGGGCGTGCCCTTCTTCCTCGAGGAGCTGGCCCACGCTCTGCTCGTCGCCGGCGCGCTGCGGCCCGGCGGCAACGGGTTCGAGCTGACCGAGCGAGGCCAGATGCCGCTGCCGGACACGGTCCGCGACGCCGTCCTTCTGAGCGCCCACGAGCTGTCGGATGAGGCGCGGGCCGCCGCCGAGGTTGCCGCGGTGGCCGGAGAGGAGTTCGAGCTGGACCTGGTTGCGGGCCTCGCCAGCGACGCGGGCCTCGCCGAGCTGCTCGACCGGGGCGTGGTCGTCGAGGCGACGCCCGCGCACGGCGCCTTTCGCCACTCGCTCACTCGTGAGGCCCTCTATGCGGACGTGCCGTGGCTGCGCCGCCGCGGACTCCACCGCGGCCTCGCCGAGGCGCTCGATGCGCGCGGCGGCTCGAGCATGGCGGTGGCGAGCCACTGGGTCGGCGCGCGCGACGAGTCCCGCGCTCGCGAGGCGCTCCTGCGGGCGGCCGGCGACTCTCGCGCCCTGCACGCGTATCGCGACGCGGCCCGCGCGGGCCGTCAGGCGCTCGACCTATGGCCCGAGGGGGAGGACGAGGAGCGGAGGATCGCCGCGCTCGAGTCCTATGCGAGCAGCGCCGAGCTGTCGGGCCAGCTGACCGAGGCGATGAGGGCCTATCGCGAGATCTGCGCGATTCGCGCCGACGACGACGAGGGGCTTGCCGAGGCGCAGCGGCGGCTGGCCGCGGTCCAGGACCTGACAGGCGACCGCCAGGCGGCGCTGGCGGCCCGGCGCGCCGCTGCCGACGCGTTCTCATCCGCCGGCAAGCCCGCGGACGCAGCCGTCGAGCACCTGGCGCTCGCCAACTACCTGCGGGCGAGCGCGGACTACTCGGAGGCGATCGAGTTCGCGCGAGCCGCGGCGGAGGGCGCCGACCAGGCGGGCCGCATCGACCTGCGGGCGCGCGCCCTCGGGCTGGAGGGCGTGGCGACCGCCAAGCGGGGCGAGTTCGAGGCCGGCCTCGAGACCGTCCGCACGGGCCTAGCGCTTGCGCTCGAGCACGACCTGACGCCGGTCGCCGCCGACCTCTATCAGCGGCTCAGCATGGTGCTCTACGACGCCGCCGACTACCGGCGCGCGCAGGAGACGCTCGACAGCGCGCTCGAGCTGTGCGAGACCGGCGGCGACGCGGCCACGGAGGTCGCCTGCGTCACCTGCATGGTCTACGTCCTTCGCGAGTGCGGCGAGTGGAAGGAGGCGCTCAAGCTCGGCCGCGACCTCATCGGTGCCGGCACCGCCGTCTGGGTTGCCGAGGGGCTTATCGGCGTGATCCACGCGTTCCAGGGCAAGCTCGGCTCGGCCAGGCGGCTGCTGTCCTCGTCGCTCGCTACCGCGACTCGGGTCGGCCACTTCAATATGTCGGTGGACGCCCTGCGCGGCCTCGCCTGGCTGGCCGCGGCGGAGGGGGCCGACGACGAGGCGGCCGACCGCTGCCGGGCGCTGCTCGCGCGCTGGCAAGCGAGCGAGGACCATCACTACGCGGTCCGCGGCCTGCGCTGGAGCGCCTCGTTCTTCGCCCGCCGCGGCGATATCGCGAGCGCCCACGCTTGCGCCGAGGCCCTCACGCGGATCGCCTCTGACACCGGCCATCCCGACGCGCTCGCGGCTCTCGCCCATGCCATCGCCGAGACCGCGCTGGCGGAGGGCGACGCCGAGACCGCGGCCGCGCAGCTCGGCCAGGCGGTGGAGCTCCACCGGGGGCTCGACCTACCCTACGAGCGCGCCGAGATCGAGCTGCGAGGCGGCGTCGCGCTCGCCGCAGCCGGCGAGCGCGAGCTCGGGCTCGAGAGGCTGGGCGACGCCTACCGAACGGCCCGGAAGCTGGGGGCCCGGCCGCTGGCGGCGGAGGCGGCGCGGGAGGTGAGCGAGCTGGGCGAGTCGGTGGTCCGGCGGCTCGGCCGGCGGGCGGAGGCCGACGCGGAGGGAGGCGGCTTGTCCCGGCGCGAGCTGCAGGTCGTGCGCCTGGTGGCCGTGGGCCATACCAACCGCGAGATCGCCCGGGAGCTCTTCCTCAGCCCGCGCACGGTCGACATGCACGTGCGCAACGTGCTGCGGAAGCTCGACTGCCGTTCGCGCGTGGAGGCCGCGAACCGGGCCACCGAGCTCGGCCTGGTGTCCTAGCGCCAGCCCGGGATCGCGCGCAGCAGCCGTAGGCCCAGGGTGATCGCCTTGGTGAAGAGCTTGGGGCCGACGAGCCCGTGCGGCGCGATCGGCAGCAGCCGCTGGACGGCCACCGTCTGCGACTCGGTGTACTTCTGGATCCCCGTCGCGCCGTGGCGGCGGCCGATGCCGGAGTCCTTCATACCGCCCATCGGCGCGTCGACCGACCCCCAGGCGGCGATGTAGCCCTCGTTGACGTTCACGGTGCCGGCCTCGAGCCGGCTCGCCAGGTGGCGGCCGCGCTTCACGTCGCGCGTCCAGACGCTGAAGTTGAGGCCGAAGTCACTCGCGTTGGCGCGCGCCACCGCCTCGTCCTCCGAGGAGAAGGTGGAGACCGCCACGACGGGCCCGAAGGTCTCGTCCGCGAACAGGGTCATCCCGTCGCGCACGTCGCCCAGGAGCGTCGGCTCGTGGAAGTAGGGGCCGACGTCCGGCCGCGCGTTGCCGCCGGTGAGGATCTTCGCGCCCTTCGTGGTCGCGTCGTCGATGTGCTCCCTGACCGTCTCGAGCTGCTTCTCCGATACCAGCGACCCCATGTCGTAGTCGTAGTTGAGTCCCGCGCCGATCTTCATGTTGCGGACCCTGTCGACCAGGCGGCCGATGAACTCGTCCGCGATCGCCTCATGCACGAGCAGGCGCTCGACCGAGATGCAGAGCTGGCCGGCGTTGGAGAACATCGCCCGCTCGGCACCCTCGACGGCGCGGGCGACGTTGGCGTCCCGGAGGACCAGCATCGCGTTCTTGCCGCCGAGCTCCATCGAGCTCGGGATGAGCCGCTCGGCGGCCTGGCTCGCGACCCGGCGGCCGACCGCTGTGCTGCCGGTGAACATGAGGTAGTCGATCCGGTCGATCAGCGGCGGGCCGAGCTCGGACCCCGAGCCCGACACAACCTGGACGACGTCCCGTGGCAGCCCTGCCTCGTCGAGCAGCTCCATGGCGGCGAGTGCGCTGAAGGGCGTCTGGCTGTCAGCCTTGATGACGGTGCCGTTGCCGGCGGCGATGGCGGGCAGCGCGTCGCTGATGCTGAGGGTGAGCGGGTAGTTCCAGGGCGTGATCACGCCCACCACCCCGACTGGATGGTGGTTCTCCCAGGCCCAGGTGAGCAGCGGGAAGGCGCCCCAGCGGCGACGTGTGCGCAGGTGCCGCTGGGCTGTGCGCGCGTAGTAGCGCGAGACCACGGCCACGTCGATGATCTCCTCGAAAGCGTGCCGACGCGCCTTGCCGGCCTCGAGCTGGATTACGTCGAGCAGCCTCTCCTGGCGCTCCAGCACGAGGTCGTGGAAGCGCAGCAGGACTTCCTGGCGCTCGGCGAAGCTCGTCTCCCGCCAGCGAGCCTGCGCGGCGCGGGCCCGTTCGACCGCCTCGGCGACGTCTTCCTCGGTGCAGCTCGGCACGGTCGCCAGCAGCTCGCCCGTCGCCGGGTTCTCGACCTCGATCGGATCGCGGTCGGCGGCGGTCGTCACCCGGCGGGCCAGCGCGGCGAGCCCCGGTGCGGACTGCGAGCGAGGAGACTCGACGGCGACGCTCATACCGCGAAGCGCATCCGGTAGAAGTCGAGCATGTGGGGCAGCGGCTCGCCCGGCTCGAGGCGCGGCTCTTGCAGGCGGGGCGAGTGCCGGGTCAGGACCTGCGCCAATACCGCCTTGCCGAGCAGGTGGACGAGCGGCCCCCCCGGGCAGTCCTGCGTGCCGTTGCTGAGGTGGTTGAAGCGAGGATCTCGGCCGCCGTCCACCCAGCGGTCGGCGTCGAGGCCGTCGGCGTTGCGTTCCCTCGGGTCGCGATGGTTGAAGACGTTGAGGATCAGGACCTGCGTTCCCTCCTCGAGGCGCTCGCCGGCCAGCGTGGTCTCGCGGGTGGTCTCCCGCCCGATCAGCGGGGTCGTCGGCCAGAGCCGCATCGCCTCCTCGAGGCAGCCCTCGAGGTAGCGCAGGCCGTCGACCGCGGCGGGATCGGAGGGATCCGCTCCGTCGAGCTCGTTCCTCACCCTCCGCTCGACCGTTGGGTCGGCCACGATCGCGCCAAGCGCGCGGTAGGTGTTGGCGCCGAGCGTGTCCCGCGTGGCGAACATCCAGTGCGGAATCTGCTGCACCACTCGCGTGCGGTCGGTGTGCGGTGCCTCGCCGAAGCGGGCCAGGAGCGTCGCGGACTCCGGGTCGCGCAGGTAGCGCTCGAGCCGCCCGTAGAACTCGTAGTAGGTGTCGTTCGGCCCCGGTCCCGGCAGCCGGTTGGCCTGGGCCAGGAGCTTCTCGAGCAGGTCGGTGAGCTCCTGGTCGCCCGCCGCGCGGTCGCCGAAGATCACCCGTAGCGTCAGCCTGTCGAAGAGCCGCTCCCAGTCCTGCCAGCCGAGGCCGTCCTCCACGTCCAGCCTCCGCACCTCGTCGTCGGCGATTGACACGAAGCGCTCGGCGAACGGGTGAAGGCGCTCGGAGGTGGCCAGCACCGACTCGTTGAAGGCCCGCCGGTCGCGCCACTCCTCGCCGCGCGAGAGGGTCAGGGCCTCGGGCTGGAAGTGGGACATCCCCTTGGCCTTGACGCCCGCGTCGGAGGCATACACGTCGGCGGACCGGTCCAGCACCTCCTGGATCGCGTCGCGGCCCCAGACGACCACGAGGCGCCCGCGGAGGAGCCGGATGCCCTCGCCGCCGTGCTTGTCGCGTAGCTTGGCCAGCGCCTCGACCGTGCGCCGGTCCGTGTCGAGCCTGGTCAGGAGCTTCATCGCTCCGCGCCGCGGCACGAACAGGCCGCGAGCGATGCTCGGCACGATCGCCGTGCGGACGACCTTGAGACTCTCCGGGAGCGAGGCCTCGGGCAGCCCATTCCCAGCCTGCTCGGCCCCTTGGGTGAGGGGCTCGGCGACCTCGGTGCTCACGCGTTGATCGCCTCGAGAGCCTTCTTCATGCCCTCGACCCGATGCTTGAACCGGCCGTCGGGCTTGCCGTCCTGCCCCACGGGGTGCCACGGCAGAAACGCGTTCGGCAGCCCTTCGAGGGCGGGCTCCAGCTCGGGGTAGTGACGCAGGATGACGTCCTTCATCTTGGTCTTCGTCACCCAGTCGACTCCGGTCTGCGTGTACACCTCCGGCCGAAAATCGGTGGTGAAGAAGCGGTCGCTCTTCAGCCGCCGCGAAGCCATCAGGATGAACACGCGGAACGCCGTGTCCGAGAAGCCGAAACCGGGCGGCAGCGGCTCCGCGTACATGCCGACCTGGAGGTCCACCTTGTCGATGTCGTTGTCGTAGACCCGGCGTATCTGCTCGGCCCAGTCCTTGTTGGGCGTGAGCTCCTCGAACGAGCGAATCCTCGGCATCCGCATCTCCCCGCGGAAGTCGTTGTAGCGAGGGACGCCGCGCTCGCGGTCGCGCAGGATGTCGAGCGTCGCGAGGTCCATGACCTCGCCGTCGATCCGGGTGAACCGCTGGAGCGCCGCCGGGTAGTTGTGCAGGGTGATCGCGCCCGGATGCTCGACGCCCATCGAGTAGATGAGGTCGGGGATGTCGTAGTCGTCCATGAACGAGCGCGTGCTGGCGCCCTGGAGCTCGACGAACTCCTTCTGGTCGACGAGTTGACCGCTCCGGTGCTCGAAGAGGTTCCAGTCGTCGCGGACGAGTGGGTGCATCCGATAGACGGAGATGAACTCCTCCGTCAGCTGGAAGCGCGCGTCGTGGTGCTCCTGCGGGGAGCCCATGATTCCGCTGAACAGCTCCGAGTCGCCGAGCCGGCCGAAGCGGTCCTTGATGTTCTGGCCGAAGATGCCCGACCAGTTGACGTTCATCGCGAGCCACAGCGCCGGGGTGTTGACGATGCCGGGCGTCCACTCGACGGTGTGGATCTTGGCCATCAGCGCCGAGTTGATGAGCCAGGCGGTGTCGAACAGACGCTGGTCGTCCCAGCGCGGGTTCTCCCTCTTCAGCACGTCGCAGATCGCGTTGTGCTCCTTGGTGAAGAGGCTGTGCAGGCAGGAGAGGCCGAACCACCAGTTCTCGTTGAAACCGGTGAGGTCGACGCCCTCTTCGTGCGGGTCGGGCAGGAGGCGGTCGTTCTCGCCGATCTTGAGCTTCCCGTCCTGGAACGTCCGGACGGCGTCCTGCTTCTCCTTGGTCGAGCCGTAGAGCTGCGAGCCGTCCCACCAGTGGGTCTCGGTGTTGCCGAAGTCGATCGAGCGGCCGTCCCCACTGCCGTTGCCCGAGGGGGTCCCGCCCGAGTTGTGGGCCGGGACCGAGACGGTTCGGCGAACGCGCATCGGGTGCTCGGGCCAGTCGTCGCCGTCCTCGATCGGGACGTCCATCGTCTCCTCGGGCTTGCCGCGCCCGTGGAAGAACCAGTTGTGGTTCTCGAACTGGATCCAGGCGGCGGCGAGGACGTTGAGGGTCTCCGCCGGCTTGAACTGGTCGCGGGTCAGCAGCTCGAGCGACACCTTGCGCGCGCTCGGGTCGTGCAGCCGCGGCGGCGTCTCCGGCTTGATGTGCCTGGGGTTGACGTTGCGGGTGAAGGCGGTACCGGTCGAGCCCATCTCCGGGTCGTTCAGGTCGTTCCACTTGCCGTCCGGCCGGCGCGCCTTGAGAGCTTCTGCCGGCGGGTCCTCCAGGCCGTGCTTGCGGATCGGCGTGCCGGTGTCGTACAGATTCAGGTCGCGAAGGTCGAGCCGAAGTGACAGCAGGTTGAGGGCCTTCAGCCCCACCGTCGGCAGTTCGTACCATTGACGGCGCTTGTTGATGCGATGGAACACCGCGCTCAGCGCACGGCTAGACAGCGATCTGGACACGCTCATCCTCCCGACTCGGTCGACCTTCCTGGTAGCTACCACGGTCGGGCGAATTGGAAACCGCCCTGGCGGGCATATCTGACCCGTGGCGGTCCAGCACCAGCGGCTCCTGCTCGTTCAGGCGCGCAACCTGATAACCAACCTCGCCCTGCCGGCGTTCCTGGTCGACCCCGACGGCCGCTTGCTGTTCTTCAACGACGCGGCCGCGACGCTGCTCGGCCGGCGCTTCGAGGAGGTAGGGCAGCTCTCGCAGGAGGAGTGGGCACGCGAGATCGGGCCGTTCGATCAGTACGGCGAGCCGCTGGCGGCCGACCACCTGCCGCTGGCCGCCGCCCTCCGCGACGGTCACCCCGCACAGGGCCGGTTCCACGTCAGACTGAGCGAGGGCGGGCTGCATGAGGTCGAGGTGAGCGCCCTGCCGCTGTTGGAGCCGGACTTCTACGAGGGAGCGTTAGTGGTCTTCTGGCGGGTCGAGGACGCGGCCCCGGAAAAGATCTGACGCGATGCGCGTCCGCTTCTGGGGCGTGCGCGGCTCGGTGCCCGTGCCGGACCGTCGGATGCTCGGCTTCGGTGGCAACACCTCCTGCGTGGAGGTCCAGCTCGGGGACGGCACCCAGCTGATCCTCGATGCCGGGAGCGGCATCCGAGAACTCGCGGACGGGGGGGACGGGCCGAGGAAGATCCAGCTCCTCCTCACCCATCTGCACCTGGACCACATCCTCGGACTTCTGTTCTTTCCGCCGCTCTTCGACCCCCGGAACGAGATCACCGTCTATGGACCTCCGGCACCGGGGCCGAACCTCGACCGGCGCCTGGCTCGCTACCTCTCGGCGCCGCTGTCGCCCGTCGACCTGCACGAGCTACCCGCGCGCGTGGAGTTCGCCGCCTGTCCGTACCAGGCGTGGGAGGTCGGCAGCGCGCGGGTCGAGGCGGCGATCGTCGCGCACCGTGGGGTAACGCTCGGCTACCGGATCAGCGAGGGCGACAAGGTCCTCACTTACATCCCCGACCACGAGCCGGCGCTCGGCAGCGACCTCGCGGACGCGCCGGCAGACTGGATCTCCGGGATAGCGCTGGCCGACCGCGCGGACGTGCTGATTCACGACGGCCAGTACTTCGACCGCGAGTACGCCGATCACGTGGGTTGGGGCCACAGCGGAATCTCGGATGCGGTCACGTTCGCCCGGCGGGCGCGCGTCGAGCGCCTCGCCCTCTTCCATCACGACCCGGCCCACGACGACGACACGCTCCACGAGCTCGGCGAGGAAGCCGGCGCCATGTGGGACGGGCGCTCCCTTCTGGTCGCGCGCGAGGGTCAGACGCTCGAGGTCTAGGCCGGTCTAGGCGGCCTCGGCTGCGGGCGGCGGGTCCACCTCGTCGGCCCAGGCGAGCAGGGTCTCCACGTGCTCGTCCGTGATCCCGACCGCGGACTCGGTCTCGACGAGCAGCGTCGGCGCATCGCGCGCGTCAGCCCAGTGACGGCAGGCATTGTCGATGCTGTCGTCGATCCAGGCGGCCGGGCGCTCGGCCGCGTACTCGCTGATAGCGTTCAGCTTCCAATGCGCCGTCCCGAAGACGGCCTGACCTTGGAACATCAAGCACGGCAGGTCCCGGGCCGGGAGCCGAAGGATGTGGGGGAGGTACTCGTTCGCCTTCTCTTCCCAGCCAGTGGCCCAGACGAGCTGGAAGCGATTGGACAGACGGACGAGGCGGGCGCCGACGTCCACCGGGATGCAGTGGGCGACGCCGTCGATCCAGTGGAAGGGACCCGGCAAATCCCCTGCATCCGGCGAGAAACCGAAGACGCTTATCACTCCGTCCACGTCGACGAACAGAATGGGCCTCTTTGTGCCTTCCGTCACCAAGGTGTACGCGTCTTTTTACTCGGGGAATAGCTAGCTTGACTATCCCATCGGCTTCAGGCTAAGGCGGGAGGCTCAAGAGCCGATAGCTCGAATAGCGATCTGGGTAGTACCGAGCCAGGTCGCCGTACCGAAACGATGACTCTTCACATCGGAATTCTCCTGGCGCTGCTTTGCGCCCTCGCGACGAACCTGGGCTTCCTGTTCAAGCACCGCGGCGCCTGCGCCGCTCCCGACGTGAACATGCGACACCCGCTCAGGAGCGCGGCGGGCCTGTTCCGTTCGAAGTGGTTCACCGTCGGAATGCTCGTGGCGATAGGGGCGTGGGTCCTTCACGTCGGCGCGATGGCGCTCGCCCCGCTGTCGCTGGTGCAGGCGGTGATCTCCGGCGGGCTCGTCTTCCTCACGGTCATGGCCGAGCGCTACTTCGGCTGTTCAGTCGGCACGCGCCAGTGGCTCGGCGTCGGCCTCACCGCCCTCGGTCTCGTCCTCCTCGCGATCACCCTGCCGTCCCAGACCGGCGCCCACTCGCGCTACTCCGTGGTCGGCATGGTCGCCTTCGAGTCGGTGCTCCTCGCGGTCGGGATGACGCTCGTCTTCTGGAGGCGGCTCGGGACGCACGAGCACCACGGCGTCTTCCTCGGCACGGCCGCCGGCATCCTCTTCGGCGTCTCCGACGTCGCGATCAAGGCGCTCACCGGCAGCGTCGGCTCGGAGGGCGCCGTGGGTCTCGCCTCCCCGTGGCTCGTCACCTGCGTGAGCGCCTCGGTCATCGCCTTCTACGCGTCCGCGCGCGGCCTCCAGAAGGGCGAGGCGGTGCCCGTCATCACGCTCACGAGCGCCGCCGCCAACATCTCGACGATAAGCGGCGGCATTCTCGTCTTCGGCGACCCGATGCCCGGCGACCCCGTCGGCATCGTGCTCCAGAGCCTCGCCTTCGTGATGGTGATAGTCGCGGCCGCGCTCACACCGGCGCCGCTGCGAGCCGCGCGTAGCGGCACCGCGGCCGCCTAGCCGGGGCGGCACGCCCGAGGCGCGTTGCTACCATCACGCGCCGCATGCCAAGCATCAACCAGCTCGTCCGCAAGGGCCGTCGCAAGCCCAAGAAAAAGGTCGCGACGCCCGGCCTCAAGTCCGGTCAGGGACGCAAGAAGCGGATC
>Ga0126312_10001989_pt1 | contig 13541 bp, 9 predicted proteins | sample Plot104A_FD_92537 | JGI IMG/M metagenome (GOLD analysis project Ga0126312, IMG submission 92537) | Serpentine soil microbial communities from UC McLaughlin Reserve, CA, USA - Plot104A | ecosystem: Environmental > Terrestrial > Soil > Grasslands | place: USA: UC McLaughlin Reserve, Lake County...
CGTCCAGCGACGGCCAGGGAACGGAGACGACGAGCACGTCGCCGTGGCCGGCGGCGTCGCCGACCGATCCCCACCGGGCGCCGATCGCGCCGGCCATCGCCGCGAGCTCGTTGCGGTCCCGCTTGAAACTGAGGAGCACCTCGTGACCCCGCCGGGCCCACTGCGCGGCGAGGTTGCCTCCAATCCGTCCGGCACCCACGATTCCGATCTTCATGGTCGACACGGCAAGTGCGAACCAACTACACGGCTCGGCGTATTCCGAGCCCCTCGGAGGTGCGACATGAACCGAGACGACTTTCCCGCGCCCGAGCACGGCGTCCTGCTCACGCACTTCCTCGTGGTGTCGGATATGGATCGGTCACGCGAGTTCTATTCGTCGATGCTGGGCGGAACGGTGGTCGAGGAACGCAGCCCGGTGATCATGCGGATCGCCAACTCGTGGTTGATCCTCAACGAAGGGGGCGGGCCGACCGACGACAAGCCCGACGTCATCCTCGAGACGCCGCCCGATCCGAGCCGCACCAGCGCCTTCCTCAACATCCGCGTCGCCGACATCGCAGCCGTCTACGACGACTGGCGCCGCAAGGGCGTCGAGTTCCTCACCGAGCCCAAGGATCACGGGCGGGAGATCCGCGCCTACGTGCGCGACCCCGACGGGCACCTCATCGAGGTCGGTCAGTCCACTGGCATCCTCGAACGTTTGTGAACGTCGCGGGTCGACAACCGCCGACCCGCGGCGCCCTCAGGTGCCCGCGCAGAAGCCGGCTTTGTTCGTGTTGAAGGTCCCGTCGGCGCAACGCACGTCGGGGTTGTCGTGGGAGAAGACGCCCAGCGGGCTCTCCCACGACGGCACGACCCAGGCGTGCACCATGTACCCCGTCGTCTTCAGCAGGTTGCCTTGTACGCTCGCACACTGCGCCGCCGTCACGTCCTGATCGGCTGGGAACGGCACGTCCAAGCCGCTGGGGCCGTTCTTCAGGCACACGTTGCTGTGCCGGTGCCAGTGGTCGTTCGGCCCCGCGAAGCCCTCCGGCGCGCCCTGGCCCATGCCGTAATACATGAGGCCGATGACCTGCGACGTCGGGCTCGCGCCGTCGTAGATGAGCGAGATCGGCTTGGTCGGGTCGAACGTCCCCTGCCCCGTCAGGCCCCCATAGGTGATGTAGTGAGCCCCGCTCCCCGGCGCGAAGCCGCCGGCGAGGCGGTACCCCGCAGCGGTCGCGTCGGCGACCGTCGGGTAGCGAAGGGCAAAGTCTCGGGCCTCCGAAAGTTGCGTCTTGAGCGTGGCGCGCGTCGTCGCGTCGAGCGGCTGGTTCGGTTGCGACTCCTCCTTCACGTCCTCCGCCTTCACCCCCTTCACCGCCTGGCCGTTCAGCGTGGTCACGCCGTGCTCATGACTCGACGCGGCTGCGCTGCGCGTTTCCTTCCCAGCGGCGGCGTGATCGTCGTGTGACGAGGACGCCAGCGCCGGCGTGAACGCGAGCGACGAGATCACCGCGACGCCCAGCCCGGCGATCCCGACGGCGGGGACGGCGATCGCAGGTCGCATCGTGCGTTGCGCAACCTCCGGCCGTGCGAGCACGGCAAGCGCCAGCGCGACGATGCCCAGCTCGCACACGGACGAGAGCGCGTCCGGCCAGCCGATGCTCTCGGGCGTCCAGGCATCGGGGCCAACCGGCACCCCCCACACGCGAGAAACCGTCCACACGCCGAGGATCCCGGCGTTCAGGAGCGCGCCGGCGGCCAGGAGCCACCGCGTCGGCCTTACCACCACCGCGACTGCCCACGACAACTGGAGCCACGCGACCACGGCGAAGAACGTGCCGTGGGCCCACGACAGCTCGTAGTGCTCACCGCTCACTGCGAAGTGGATCACTCCCGCCCCGAGCGACAAGGCTGCCAGGAGCCAACGCAGGTAGCGACCGACCGTGCGCTCGTTCGTCGTCATGGTTCCCCCCGCGACGTCAATCGTGCACTGTGCTCCGGTCCGGGGGGATCGTTGCCCTGTGCTCGGCGAGCGTCAACTGCTCGTTCAGGACATTCTCAGGACTGGCGGCGAGACTGGCCGAAATGCGAATCCTCGTGGTGGACGACGAGCCGGCCGTTCGCCGGTCGGTGCGCAGCGCCCTCACATTGGAAGGCTACGAAGTGCGGCTCGCACGTGAGGGAGGCGAGGCGCTCGACGTGCTGGCGTCGGAGCACGTCGATGCCGTCGTGCTCGACCTTCTGATGCCGGGTGTCGACGGCCTCGAGGTGTGCCGGCGGCTCCGCGCCGACGGCGATCCGACCCCCGTCCTCATGCTCACGGTGCGCAACCTCGTCTCGGACCGGGTCGCCGGCCTCGACGCCGGCGCCGACGACTACCTCACCAAGCCGTTCTCCCTCGAAGAGCTCCTTGCCAGAATGCGCGCCCTCCTCCGGCGAGCGTCGGGCACGAGCGAGGTCCTCCGATTCGCCGATCTGAGCCTCGACGTCGACACGCGCGAAGCGCACCGCGGCGACCGTCTCATCCGGCTGACGCCAACGGAGTTCTTCCTGCTGGAGCTCCTGCTCCGATACCCCCGTCGCGTCCTGCCCCGTGAGTTCATCTTCGACCGCGTCTGGGGCTACGGGACCAAACCGACCTCGAACTCCCTCGAGGTGTACGTGGGTTACCTGCGACGCAAGACCGAAGAGGCCAACGAGCCCCGCCTCGTCCACACCGTTCATCGCGTGGGCTACGTGCTTCGCGACCAATGAGCTTCCGCGTCCGCCTCACTCTGCTGTGCGTGCTCGCGGTGGCGGTCACGGTGGTCCTCGCTGCGGTCGTCTCGTACTTCGCCGTGAGCAACCGTCTGCACGACCAAATCGACGACTCCGTTCGCGCCGACGCCACCCGGCTCGCCAAGCTCCGGAGCCCCGAGATCGCGCTGCCGTACTTCGACCTGCCGACTCCGAACGCCCGTGACTACTTGCGCGTCACGTTCGCAGACGGGCGCAGCCAGATTCCCCAGAACCAGCCCACCGCGATCCCTGCGAGTCGAGACGACATCGCGATCGCGCGAGGAGACCGCCGGTTCGAGCTCCGGGACGCGACCGTGAACGGCCGGCACCTACGCATCGCCAGCGCCGCCGGACGGGACGGACGATCGGTCCAGTTCGCTCAGGACGTCGATGACGTCGACGACACGATCGCGGACCTGCGAACCACACTGCTGGTCGTGGGCGGGTTGAGTATCGGCCTGGCCGCACTGCTCGCGCTCTTCGTGGCCCGTGCGAGTCTTCGACCGGTGGCGCGGCTCACACGGGCGGCAGAACGCGTGGCGACGACCCAGGACCTCGCCGCGTCGATCGACGTCCGCCGTCGCGACGAGCTCGGCCGCCTTGCCTCCAGCCTCAACGCCATGCTCGCGGCGCTGGACATGTCCCGCGAGCAGCAGCGTGAGCTCATTCGAGACGCGAGCCACGAGCTGCAGACGCCGCTGACCAGCCTGCGCACGAACGTCGAGGTGTTGGCGGGCCGTCCGAGCATGCCCGAGGAAGAACGTCGCCGGCTGCTCGCGGACGTCTCCCAGCAGGTGGCGGAGCTGACCGCGCTCATGGACAACCTCGTCGAGCTCGCCCGTGACACGGACACGCCGACAGAGGAGACGACCGAGCTCGACCTCGATCGAGTGGTCACAGCCGCCGTCGATCGAGCCCGGTTGCGGGCGCCAGATGTCACGATCGAGCTCGAGCTCGAGCCTGCGCGCATGGTGGGGCGGCGACAGCAACTCGAGCGTGCGATCGTCAACGTGCTCGACAACGCATGCAAATGGAGCCCGCCCGGCGAGCGGGTCGAGGTCGGCCTGCATGACGGGACGATCAGCGTTCGGGATCACGGGCCCGGCATCGATACCGCGGACCTCCCCCGCGTCTTCGACCGCTTCTACCGGGCGCCGGCCGCGCGGGCGATGCCCGGCTCAGGACTGGGCCTCGCGATCGTGCGTCGGGTGGTCGACGGTCACGGGGGCAGCATCGTCGTCGAGTCCGCTCCTGGCGGCGGAACGATCGCGCGCATTCATCTCCCGACGGCCGGCGTCGACTACGGCACGTTCGACCAGGCGGGTGGACAGGTCATCGGGTCCGGAGCAGGGCCGCGTTCCTGAGCTGCCCGGAGAGCCATCGCCACACGACCCGGGCGCCCTCCGGAGACAGGTGGGTGCCGTCGGGGTCACGCGCGTTCACGCCAGCCACGGTCGGCGTGTATTCGCCCTTGGGGCACAGAAAGCCGTGGAGGTCTACGAGCGATACGCGAGCACGGTGCGACTTCGCATATCTGCGCAACACGTCGTTGAGGTCGTGGACGCGAGCCGCCTCTGAGCGCTCGGGAAAGCCCGCGAGGCCACTGTCGGGCTGCGCGAAGCACGGTGAGGTCATCAACACGACCCGGGCCCCGCGGGCGCTCAGGACCTCGGTGGCGACATCGAGCTGATGAGTCATGTACACGACCCAGGCGTCAGTGCCCACCGTCAGGAGGTCGCCGTCGATCCGGTGATCAACCACGTCCCAGGCGCCGACCAGCACGACGGCGACCGACGGGTGGTACTCGTCGACGGTCTTGCGCCATCGCAGCGGCCAGCCGGCGCACTCGTCCCTTGTCGGAAGGTCGTTGCCTTCGCTGTGCACCGTCCCGCCGGTGAGGCCGCACCCGAGCGTCGCCTCGGTGCGTAACTGCACCCCCCGCGTATCCCGTTTCGGATCGAGCCAGTACCCGAGCGTGAGCGCGACGGAGTCGCCGGCGATGAGCACCTTGGGCACGACGACCTGATCGGGACGGGTGATGGGGGTCGGCGCCGATGCCCGCCCCGCGGCGCGCTCGAGATCGCTGACCGTGGACACGCTCCGTCCCGGTGAGAGGGCCACCGCGACGAGTGCCACGGCCGCCGCCACGCCAAGGCACGACGTGAACGCGATCTTGCGCGGCCGGCTCATGGTGCGGTGACGGATGGGCTGCTCGACCAGACGGTACGAGGTCAGCGCGAGGGCAAAGGCGACCCCGAGCCGGACGACGAGCAGCTCGGCGTCGTCGAGGCCGGTCCGCGCCGGCGTCAGGTACACGTAGACGGGCCAGTGCCACAGGTACAGGCCGTACGAGATCCACCCGATGGCTCGGAGGGGCGCGAGCGAGAGCACCGGCCCGAGGATCGGCGAGTACGGCCGAGTCGCCGCCGCGATCAGAGCCGCGACCGCCAGCCCCTCGACCAGGAAGCCACCCGTGTACAACCACGTCGAGGTGTCCGCGACGTGCGTCCAGAGCCAGCCCAGGTACACGACGGCGAGGATCCCTGCACACTCGAGCCCGATGAGACTCGCGGCGTCGCTCGCCGGTCGCGGCCGTCGCCGCCGCGAACGCCGCCGCGGATGCGCGAGGAGAAGCGCAAGCGCCGCGCCGATGAGCAGGGCCTGGGCGCGCGTGTCGGTGCCGTAGTACACGCGCGACGGATCGCCGGCCGGGTCGAAGAGCGCCGCCATGAGCAATGCGGATCCGATCGCGAGCGCGGCGATGACGCCGATCACCGCCCACCGGCGACCGGCGGTCACGCGCAGCACGAGCACCAACGCGAGGGGCCACACGAGGTACCACTGCTCCTCGATGCCGAGCGACCAGGTGTGCCGAAGCGGGGATGGCGTCGAGAGCTGGGCGAAGTACGACGATTCGAACAACTGACGCCAGTTGGCGACGTACAGCAAGGACCCGAACGTGTCGCCGCGGATTCGCTCGAGCTCGTCCGGACGGGCGACGAACAGCGCGTACGCGCCGACGGCGACGACGACCAGGACGAGCGCGGGGAGCAACCGCCGGGCCCGGCGCGCCCAGAACGCCCGGAAGTCGATGCGGCCGCGCTTCCGCCACTCGTCGACGAGGAGCGACGTGATGAGAAAGCCGCTCAGCACGAAGAAGGCGTCGACGCCGAGGAACCCTCCCGGCGCCCAGCTCACGCCGGCGTGGTACAGGAGCACGCCGAGCACCGCGAGCGCCCGCAGCCCGTCCAGCGCGGGCTGATACTCGAACGAGGACGCGGGCTCGGGGACGCGCCGGGTGGGGCGCGCCGTTTCCGGCTCGGCAAGCGCGACCGCCGCGGGCATTCGCGACTGTTAGCGCCTACCTCCGTGAATACCGTGAAAGCGACATGAAGGACATCTGAGATTCGTCCCGACGGCTCTACGACGCCGTCGTTACCGCGTCGCTACGGTGCCGCTATGCGCTCAGTCCTCTGCCGGCAGTACGGACCCCCCGAGTCGTTGACGGTCGAGGATGTCGACGATCCGACCGCGGGCGACGGGCAGGTGATCGTGGACGTCAAGGCGTGCGCGGTGAACTTCACCGACGTCCTCATCATCCAGAACCGGTACCAGTTCAAGCCAACGCTCCCCTTCTCCCCCGGCGCCGAGATCGCCGGCGTCGTGAGCTCGGTCGGGGCCGGGGTCGACGGCGTCACGGTCGGCGATCGAATCTTCGCGTCGACCGGCTGGGGTGGACTCGCGGAGAAGATCGCGGTCGGCGCCGGCTCCCTGGTCCCGATCCCCGACGGCATCGACTTCGGCCCCGCGTCGTCGTTCCTCTATGCCTACGGCACGTCTCACTACGCGCTGAAGGACCGCGCCCGGCTGCAACCGGGCGAGACCCTGGTCGTGCTGGGCGCCGCCGGCGGTGTCGGCCTCGCCGCAGTCGAGCTGGGCGCTCTCATGGGCGCGACTGTCATTGCGGCTGCCTCGAGCGACGACAAGCTCGAGCTGTGCCGCGAGTACGGGGCAGCGATGACCATCAACTACGGGTCCGAGGACCTGAAGGCGCGGATCCGCGATCTCACCGGAGGCCAAGGGGCCGACGTCGTGTACGACCCGGTCGGAGGCGGGCACAGCGAGCCGGCTTTGCGCGCCACCGCGTGGAAAGGTCGCTTCCTCGTCATCGGCTTCGCCGCCGGGGAGATTCCTGCCATCCCGCTGAACCTGACCCTGCTCAAGGGGTGCGACATCGTCGGCGTCTTCTGGGGCGCATTCGTCGGGCGGGAACCCGAGCGCCATCTCCGAAACGTCGAGGAGCTGATCGGGTGGTGGCGTGCCGGGAAGCTTCGCCCGCACGTGTCGTCGACCTATCCGCTCGACCGGGCCGCCGAAGCGATCAAAGAGCTCGCCGACCGAAAGGCGAAGGGCAAGGTCGTCGTCACCGTCGGCGACGGCTGAGAACCCTACAGCGCAAGCCGCAGCCCGGCCTGCGCATGGCTTCGGAGCGCGCCGGGTAGGCGCGTAGTACCTAGTCGTCGTCAAGCCGTCACGTCGAGGACTCTCATGATCGCGGCGCGCCTGCCACGGGTGCGGGCACCTCGCCTGCCGTCGCTTCCGAAGCCCAGGATGCCCAGCCCCGGCGAGGTCCTCGCGAGCCTGCGGGGACGCGACCAGCTTGCGCCGTCCGATCACGCCGACCACCCGGCCGACCTCGCGCCGATCGCCGTCGAGGCGGCCGGCGTGGGCGCGTATCTAGCCGCGTTGCCGGTCGGGCTGGCGGGTCTGGTCATCCGCCGGGCGCCAATCCCCGTCGAGGTGTCAGCGATCGTGAGCCTGGCCGAGAGCGAGCCTCGGATCCGCCGAGCCCTCGAGGGCCACATCGGCCGGTTTCCCACCGACATCGGGGTCACGGTCGCCAGCGCCGGTGCCCAGGCGCTCGCCTTCGGTCCCCTCGGCATCGTCACCGGCATCGCGAATCACACTGCGCAGCTGGCGGACCTCGCGGCGCGGCGGAATGCGTGGTTCCGTCGCGCGGCCGAATGGGACGACGACTCGGACCAGCGCTCCGGCACCGGCCGTACCTCTGTGGGCCGCGACGGGTGCGCCGAGCCGCTGCCGGACGGTCCGATCGAGCGCTACACAGCGGTCACAGAGAGCGCCGGCCTCGCACTCGGCGGTCTCGCGCTGCTGACCCCAGCGAGCCGACGCGTGAGCGCACTGGCGGTGGCGGCGCTCCCCCGCGCCGCACATCTCGGACGCGACGCCTTTTGCGCCCGTCTCGGGCGCGGCCTCGCGGGGCGCGACGTCGTGGTGCTCGATCGCGACGCACTCTGGCGCCTCGACCGGATCGACACGATCGTCCTCGACGCCCGTCTCCTCGCACGCGACGGTGATCTCTCGCCCGGCGCCGACGACCTGCTGCGCGCGGCCGACGCGGCGGCGTCGGCTCTCGTGCTCGCCGGCGATCCTCCCGCCGGGGCTCAGGTACCCGAGGCGCGGTGCGTCGATGCGACGAACCTCGCGGCAACTGTCCGGGATCTCCAGGAGGATGGCGCCGGTGTGCTGGTGGTCACCGACCGTGACGACGACGCACTTGCCGTGAGCGACGTCGGCATCGGAATCACCGCGCCGCCGCACGTGCCGTGGATCGCCGACGTCCTGGCGGGACCCGACCTCGACGACGCCGTCCTTCTGATCGAGGCGACGAGCGCGGCCCGCGACGTCAGCGCGCGCAGCGTCCAGATCGCGGCCGGCGCGTCCGGCGTCGGCGGCGTGCTCGCGCTCACGCGGCGCGGGGCCGGTGCTCCCAGGGTCGCCAGCACGTCCGTCAGTCTCGCTGCGCTCGGAGCGTTCGCGTGGGCGAACGTTCGTGGGAGCGAGCTCGGCCGTCGACCCCGGCCGGTGCGCGCCGACTCGACGCCGTGGCACGAGCTCGACGCCAAGGAGGTGCTCGACCGGGTCGACACGCGAACGGACGGGCTCACCGCCGCGGAGGTTGCAACACGACAGAGTCAGGATCGTCATCGGGATCAGCCGCGGCAGCGGCTCGGGTTCGAACGTGCGCTGTACCAGGAGCTCGCCAATCCGCTGACCCCGGCGATGGCGGCGGGAACGGCGGTGTCCGCGACGCTCGGATCGATCGTCGATGCGGCGATGGTCGGGGGTGTCCTCGCCGCGAACGCCCTCGTCGGTACGACACAGCGCTTGCATACCGACCGCATCCTCAACCGCCTCGAAGAGCGGACGGTGGAGCGGGCGTCGGCGCTTCGCGACGGCAACGTCAGCAACGTCGAGTCTGAGGAGCTTGTGCCGGGTGACGTGGTCGTCGTGGAGTCCGGCGACGTCGTCCCCGCCGACTGCCGACTCGTCGAGGCGGACGCGCTCCAGATCGACGAGTCGAGCCTGACCGGCGAGTCCTTCCCGGTCGACAAATCGATCGAGCCGGTCGGCGCCCCGTCGCAGGTCGCCGACCGTACGTCGATGGTCTACGCCGGTACGAACGTTGCCGCCGGGTCGGGTCGCGCCGTCGTCGTCGCGACCGGGCCGTTGACCGAGGCGAACCGCAGCACCCGACAGAACGGTGACCATCGGGTCAGCGGCGTCGACAACCGTTTGAACCGCCTGGGCCGGCTGGTCACGCCCGTCGCCCTCGCGTCGGGCGGCCTCGTCGTCGCCAGCGGCCTCCTCCGGGGCCGATCGCTGCGACAGACATTGGGCTCGGCGGTCGGCATCGCGGTCGCCGCGCTTCCGGAAGGGCTGCCGTTCGTGTCGACGGTGGGCGAGCTCGCAGCAGCCCGTCGGCTCTCCGAGCGGAACGCGCTCGTTCGCGACCCGGGGACGATCGAGGCGCTGGGCCGCGTCGACGTCGTCTGCTTCGACAAGACGGGCACGCTCACCGAGGGCCAGATCGAGCTGCAGCGGGTCACCGACGGTGTGGTCGACGAATCGGTGCGCGAGCTCTCCGGTCGCGGGCGCCGACTGCTCGGCGCCGCGTTGCGCGCGAGCCCCCTCGAGGACGAGGACGAGCCGCTCAGCCACGCCACCGATCAGGCTGTGGTGCACGGCGGCGAGCGTGCCGGGGTCGACGTGGGAGAAGGATCGCGGCATTGGCGGCCGCTCGCGGAGCTGCCCTTCGAACCCGGCCGCTCGTTTCACGCCGTCCGTGGCGACGCTGACGATCGTGCCCTCGTGTGCGTCAAGGGCGCGCCCGAGGTCGTGCTGGAGCGGTGCACGTCGTGGCGCCGCGGCGACGAGGTCGTGAACCTCCAGGACGGCGCGCGAAGCGAAGTCGAGGCGGTCATCGAGCGGGTCGCGTCCCACGGCTATCGCGTGCTCGCGGTGGCGCAACGCGACGCCTCGAGCCGCGACGAGCTCGTCGAGGATGATATCGCCGACCTCGAGCTCCTCGGGTTCGTGGCGCTCGCCGACAGCGTGCGAACGACCGCCGCAGACGCACTCGCAACGGCGCGTCGCGCGGGCATTCAGGTCGTCATGATCACCGGCGACCATCCGGCGACGGCGGGAGCAGTCGCCGAAGAGCTCGGCGCCGGAAACGGCCGGGTCTTCGTCGGTACGGACCTCGACGGCATGAGCGATGAGGAGCTCCGCGCCGCCATCGAAGAAGGCGCGGTGTTCGCTCGCGTGACCCCCGTGCACAAGGTGCACATCGTGGAAGCCCTGCAGCATGGCGGTCGCGTGGTCGCGATGACCGGCGACGGCGCGAACGACGCCTCGGCGATCCGCCTCGCCGATGTCGGCTTGGCGCTCGGGCGCCGCGGCACGCCCGCGGCCCGCGACGCCGCCGACGTCGTGATCACCGACGACGCGCTCGAGACGATCATCGAAGCGATCGTCGAGGGTCGCGCCGTCTGGGCATCCGTCCGGGATGCCCTGGGCGTCCTCGTGGGCGGCAACCTGGGCGAGATCGGCTTCACCGTCTTGACGAGCGCTCTCACCGGCGCGTCACCGTTGGGACCGCGCCAGATCCTCTTCGTCAACATGATGACCGACCTCTTCCCGGCAATGGCGATCGCGGCACGACCACCGGCGGATCGGTCGCCCGAGACGTTGCTGGGCGAGGGACCGGAGTCTTCGCTCGACGCAGCGCTGAACGCAGACATCGTGCTGCGCGGTGTCGCCACGGCAGCCGGAGCCACCTCCGCCTGGTTCGCGGCGCGGATGACGGGCAGCGCACGGCGGGCGAGCACCGTGGGCTTGCTCGCGTTGGTGGGCACCCAACTCGGGCAGACACTGGTGACCGGGGGTCGGAGCCCGTTGCTTCTCGCTACTGTTGCCGGCTCCGGCGCGGCGTTGGCGGGGACGGTGCAGACGCCAGGGATCAGTCAGTTCTTCGGATGCACACCGGTCGGCCCCGTCGGGTGGGGCATCGCCCTCGGGGCCAGCGCCGCGGCCACCGGGGCGTCGGTGCTGCTTCGTCCCGTCGCGCAGCGCGTGTTCGTTCCGACGCCGACGGCGGTTTCGGCATGATCGGGTGAGGCACGCTCGGCTTGCACGTTGCGAGGGCGACCGGGGCGGCCGCATGTGCACACCATCGGAGCACGATGCGTACGTATGCTGCAGCCATGCCCTTGTACATGGATCGCCACGACGCACCCGGAATCAGCCCAGAGCAGCTCGCCGATCTGCATAACCGTGATATCGAAGTCCAAGAGCGCCACCATGTTCGTTATCACACCTATTGGTTCGACCCGGCCAACGGGTCCGTGTTCTGCCTTGCTGAGGGGCCGACGCAACAGGCCGTGGAGGCCGTACATCAGGAAGCACACGGTCAGCTCGCCTCGACAGTCCTCGAGCTCGACCCGACCGTCCCGCTGAACACGATGCTGGGCGCGCCGCCGGAGTACCCACCGGGGACGCCGTACGTCGCCCCGGCCATGCGAGCGATCCTCTTCACAGACCTCTGCGGGTCGGTCGAGCAGACGTCCCGGCTCGGAGACGAAGGGCATTTCGCGCTGCTGCGTGTTCACAACTCGATCGTTCGCGAGAAGCTCAATGCCCATGGCGGGCGCGAGGTCAAGCACACCGGTGACGGGATCATGGCAGCGTTCAACTCCGTGGCTTCGGCGGTGACCTTCGCGATCGCGGCGCAGCGCGCATTCAGTGACCACAACGAGGACGGTGCAGTTCCTCTCGATGTGAAGATCGGGATCAGTGCGGGCGAGCCGGTCACGGACGACGCCGACGACCTGTTCGGCGCGGCGGTACAACTCGCAGCGCGTCTCTGTGACTCGTCGTCGGCAGGCGAGATCACGGCGTCGCTTGCGGTGCGAGAGCTGTGTGTCGGCAAGCAGTTCCTGTTCGAGGATCGTGGGCCGCTTCGGCTCAAGGGCCTTCCCGAGCCCACCACCGCGTATCGCGTGTCGTGGCGGGACGCGAACTAGCAGGGCACCGACAGCGGGCGGACTCCGGCGAGGAGGCGGTTTGGTCGGAGCCCCCGACGCGGGTTAGCACGGTGTCGCTGAGACGAGCGACGAGGGGTCGACCGGTGGACACCGTTGAGCGGCTCGAAGCGATCGAGGAGATCACGCAGCTCAAGGCGCGCTACTTCCGTTGCATGGATACGAAGGATTGGGACGGCTTCACGACGGTGTTCGCGCCCGATGCTCGCATGGAGGTCTCGGGCGAACTGTCGGACGACGAGTCGGAAGGCGCCGGCATCACCATCGGCAATCGCGAGATTGCAGCGTTCGTGCGGGGATCCATCGATGCCGTGACGACCGTCCACCACGGTCACACACCCGAGATCGACGTCACGTCGCCGACCAGCGCCGCCGGCATCTGGGCGATGGAGGACCACCTCTGGTGGCCCGAGGGCTCCCCTGTCACGACGATGCACGGGTACGGCCACTACCACGAGACCTATGAGAAGCAGGAAGGTCAGTGGCGGATCACGTCGACGACGCTGACGCGTTTGCGCACCGATGTGCAGACGGCATAGTCGAAGACGCCGCTGGCCCCTCACGCACCCGAAGGTCGCTCAGGCTGCGCTCGGCAGCGCCTCGGGCTCGAGCGAGACCGTGAGCACGTCGCGCACGTCATCGGCCAGATGGAAGGACATGGCGTCGCGTGTCGCTTCAGGCACGTCGTCGAGGTCGGGGCCGTTGCGGGAGGGCAGGATCACCTCGGTGAGCCCCGCCCGTTGCGCCGCGAGCACCTTCTGCTTCACGCCGCCGATGGGCAGAACCCGACCCTGGAGCGTGACCTCGCCCGTCATCCCGACGTTGCTACGCACCGCCCGACCGCTCACCAGGCTCGCCAGCGCGGTCGTCATCGTGACGCCGGCGGACGGACCGTCCTTCGGCACCGCGCCCGCGGGGACGTGCAGGTGGAAGCGACGGTTGAGCGCGGCAGGCGCGATGCCGAGCTCGTCGGCGTGCGCCTGCACGTATGACAACGCGATCTGCGCTGACTCCTTCATGACGTCGCCGAGCTGCCCGGTCAGGGTGAGCCCCGGCTCGCCGTCCATGACCGAGGCCTCGATGAACAGCACGTCGCCACCGCTGCCGGTGACCGCGAGGCCCGTCGCCACGCCGGGACCGTTGATCCGGTCGGCGACCTCGTTGAAGAACTTCGCACGACCGAGCGCGTCGCGCACGACCGCCTCATCGACGTCGACGGGCGCGTGCGCGTCGCCGCCGACGAGCCGCGCCGCGACCTTGCGCAGCAGCTTGCCGATCTCGCGCTCGAGGTTCCGCACGCCGGCTTCACGTGTGTAGTCGGTGACGACGAGCCGAAGCGCGTCGTCGGCCACGGTGACGTCGTCGTCGCGCAGC
>Ga0126312_10001993_pt1 | contig 13527 bp, 9 predicted proteins | sample Plot104A_FD_92537 | JGI IMG/M metagenome (GOLD analysis project Ga0126312, IMG submission 92537) | Serpentine soil microbial communities from UC McLaughlin Reserve, CA, USA - Plot104A | ecosystem: Environmental > Terrestrial > Soil > Grasslands | place: USA: UC McLaughlin Reserve, Lake County...
AGCTTGCCGGCCAGAAGTGGGGCGTGAGCCTAGGCTCAGTAGATCTCGCTGACGTTCCGATTGATCAGGTTCGGGAGCGAATCGTGGTCAGCGATGCCGCAAGTCAGGTATTTGCCGGCACGCTGCAGTCGGTCATTGATCCGCACGGACGGCTCAGCCTTTCCGAGGCGGAGACGGCGCTGCGCGCGGCTGCGGCCGAAGATGTGTTTACTGGCCTGCAGGGCGGTTGGCAGGGCCGGATCGACGAGCGTGGCCGCGGGCTCTCGGGTGGCCAGCGCCAGCGTGTGGTGCTGGCACGAGCGCTGGGCCTCGACCCGCAGATTCTGATCTTGGTCGACCCCACGTCGGCGGTCGATGCACATACCGAGGCCTTGATCGCTGAGCGGCTGGTGGCCCGTCGCCGGAGCAAAACGACGATCGTGACCACGGCCTCGCCACTCCTGCTGCATCACGCGGACCGGGTGGCGTTTCTGTTCAACAAGCAGATCACCGCGTACGGCAGCCATGAGGAATTGCTGCGCACCAACCCGGACTACCGGCATACCGTCGCCCGGTCCTTAGATCAGCCGGCGGATATGGGCACTGCTCGCGCGACCGACGCTCGCAGCGCGGTGGACTCCGATGACTGATCTGCAGACCAGTCTTCGGGGCTCGGCTGAGACCTGGCGGGTGACTCCGGCGGCGCCCGAGGTTCCGGAGGAGTTGCTGCCTCCGAGGAGCGGGTCGCTGGCTTCGCGGCTGCGCGCCTGGCGGCGGCGGCACCTGCTTCGGGAGCGACGTGCTGAAGAGTTCTTCGCGGCCTCGCGCCACCCGGATCGCGGGCTTCCGGTTGCTGATCGTCGGGAGGTTGGTGCCTTCGCGTCTCGGCTGCTGGGTGCCCGGCGGCTCATGATCACTGCGCTGTTGGTATTCCACGCATTGGCTGCCGTGGCTGGCCTGGTGGTGCCGCGAATACTGGGCTCGCTGGTGGACAAGATGTCCGCGCCGGGCACTGTGGCATCCACGGTGGACGCACTGGCTTTGGCGGTGACGAGCGTAGTCGTGGTGCAGGCAATCCTGATCTTCTTTGCGCTGCGAATGTCAACGATCTTTGGTCAAGATTTGCTGGCTGAAGCCCGCGAATACGTCGTACGCACAGTCCTCGGACTGCCTTTGAGCAAGGTCGAAAGCGCGAGCACTGGTGATCTTGTCACGCGAGTCACTCGTGACGTGAGCACGATGAGCATGAGTGTCCGCTTTGGCCTGCCTGAATCAGTGATCGCGGGCATGACGACGCTGCTTACCGTAGTCGCCATGCTGCTGAACTCGCCGCTGCTCACCCTGCCGCTGCTGGTGACGGCACCGTTGTTGATCATCGCTGGGAGGCGCTACATCAAGCGGGCGCCGAAGGGCTACATCACCGAGGGCGGCACGTACTCCCAGATCAACTCGACGTTCACCGAGACGGTCGAGGGTGCGCGCACCGTCGAGGCGCTTGGGCTGCAGCGCACTCGGATCGAGCGCGGCGATTCCGACATCGCAGTCTCCGGGCAAGCCGAGCGCTACACGATGAGCCTGCGCAACCTGCTGTTTGTCGTGATCGGCTTCGCATACGACACGCCGCTGGTCATGGTGCTGGTCCTGGGTGCCATCGGTTACACGAACGGCTGGGTGAGCTTGGGCCAGGTCACCACTGCGACGCTGTATGTGCAGGCGCTCGTCGAGCCGCTGGACCGGCTGATCCGCAACGTCGACCGGCTCCAGGTTGGCATTGCCTCGACCTGCCGGCTACTGGGCATCGCCGCCGTTCCACAAGATCGCGAGCCGGGGGACAGGCTGCCGGTTGGCAATCGGTTGATCGGTCGTAATCTACGTTTCGCCTACTACGACGAGCATGATGTGCTGCATGGAATTGATCTTGCACTGCGCCCTGGAGAGCGGCTGGCCATTGTCGGGCCGAGCGGCTCGGGCAAGTCGACGTTGGGTCGACTGCTGGCGGGCATCAACAAGCCACGTACTGGATCGGTCACCGTGGGTGATGTAGAGCTCACCGAGCTGCCGCTGCCCGTACTGCGTACCGAGGTCGCTCTGGTGACCCAGGAACATCACGTGTTCGTCGGCACCGTGCGCGACAACATCATCTTGGCTCGGGAGTCATCAACCGACGACGTGGTGATCGAGGCGCTGCGAACCGTCGATGCGTGGGACTGGGTGGAGCGGTTGCCGCAGCAACTTGGCACCATGCTGGGTTCTGGGCACCAGCGACTCACGCCGGCGCAAGCACAGCAGGTGGCGTTGGCGCGGCTGGTGGTTGCCGACCCTCACACGCTGGTGCTGGATGAGGCCACATCGTGATCGATCCGCACACGGCTCGGCACTTGGAGGGTTCGATGGCCGCGCTGCTTGAAGACCGGACGGTCGTCGCGATTGCGCATCGCCTGCATACCGCGCACGACGCCGATCGGATTGCGGTAGTGATCAACGGCCGGATCATCGAGCTAGGCAGCCATCACGAGCTGGTGGCGGCCGAGGGCGAGTACGCGCGTCTGTGGAGGGCCTGGACCTCCTGACGTTGCCTGAGCCCCATCCCTTTTGTGGCGTTTCTCCGCACAAGGCCACGAGTGGGATGGGGTTCGGCGCCTTCGGGATCCGTTTCTCCGCACAAGGCCACGAATGTTGATCGCCAGAGGCCAGGAGCGGCTTATCCACAGCTGCCAGCATCTGGCAAGCGCCGTCCACAAATTTTGGTGAGGCCGCACGATTTGCCGGCTCGTCATGAAGCCTCCACCATGACTAGATCAACCGTTCTAACCAGGGCGAAGGCGCGGGCTGTGGGAATCGCCCTGTCCGACCTGCTCGGCCCGAACTTCACCCGTCTCTTCCATGACGCGTACGTCAGCTCCGGCCAGATGATCAACTTGCGGCTGCGCGCTAGCACAATAATGAAAAGACTGCCGGCAGCGACGCACGTGAGTCATCACACGGCCGTACGGCTGTGGGAAGGTGTGGCTCCTGACTCGGCCGACATTCATGTGAGCATGGCCTCGCGGGAGGCGCGATGCCGGCGGGCCGGGGTCGCGGCACACCTGGGAAATCCGGCAGCACAGACGACTGTTTGCAATGGACTCTCGATCTCTACGCCCGCACAGGCATTTCTTGATCTTGCCGGTGCCGGTGTCAGCCTCGTTGACTTAGTGATCGCTGGCGATAGCTTGGTCAAGGCGAATGACCTTGAACCCGTGCAATTTCTGGCGGCTGCTAACGCGTATCAGGGTCGCAACGCCAAACGTGCCCGCCGCGCCGCCTCCCTGATACGTACTGGCGTCGATTCGCCGATGGAGACGCGGATACGCCTGCTAATCGTGTTCGCCGGGCTGCCTGAGCCGCAGGTCAATTTCATCATCCGAGTCGCCGGCGGCAAATGGCGCTGGCGGTTCGACCTCTGTTACCCGGAGTACAAGTTGATCATTGAGTACGACGGACGCCAGCATGCATTTGACCCCGACCAGTGGATCCATGATCTTGAACGACGCGAATGGCTTGATCAGAACGGGTGGCGGATCATCATTGTGGTCGCAGAGGACATCTATGGGCAGCCGCTGCGGACGTTGCAACGGATCAGAGTGGCTCTGGTGGATCGAGGAGCTCGAGTGCCAAAGTCCTTCAACCAGGAGTGGACGCGACACTTTATGGTCCGCGCCTAGATCGCACGGCGCGGCGCACGATGGTCGTCCACACTCGTGACCTTGTGCGGAGGAACTCAGCCGAAATTGCCCAATCAAGCGTCATACGTGGCCTTGTGCGGAGAAACGCAGCTCACCCGGGATCCTCAGCAAAGGATCATGCAGGACCTGGGGGTGACCTGCCGACTCATCACCGATACGTTTGGGCTACACGGGAAACCCGCGCATCTCGTCCGGTCTGCTTGTGAGAATGACAACCCGAAAGGGTTGGCGATCAACAAAGCGGGCAGGAGTGGTTTGGACGAACGAGAGGGCTGCCATGACTGACACGATCACCAACGCGCCGACCGGCGCCATGACCAACGGCATAACAGATATCGATCCGCTGGAAACCGAGGAGTGGCTGGATGCGCTTACCTCGGTCCTGGATTTCGAGGGTGGGGACCGGGCTCACTACCTGCTGGATCGGCTCATCGTGGAAGGGCGTCACAAGGGCGCACCTGTGCCGTACTCGACCACCACGCCGTACATCAACACCATCCCGGTCGAAAAGCAGCCGCCGTATCCCGGTGATCTAGCGATCGAGTGGCGTATTCGATCACTGAACCGGTGGAATGCCATCGCCATGGTGCTGCGCGCCAACAAGGAATCTTCCGAACTGGGCGGACACATCGCGAGCTTCCAGTCCTCGGCGACGCTGTACCACGTCGGATGGAACCACTTCTGGCACGGGCCGACGGAAGACGATCCCGGTGACCTCGTCTTCTTCCAGGGCCACTCCGCACCGGGGTTCTACGCCCGCGCGTTCATGGAGGGCCGGCTGACCGAAGAGCAGCTCGACAACTTCCGGCAAGAGGCGTTCAACGACGGACTGCCGTCGTACCCCCACCCGTTCCTCAAGCCGGACTTCTGGCAGTTCCCGACGGTGTCCATGGGCCTCGGCCCAATCATGGCCATCTACCAAGCACGATTCCTGAAGTACCTCGAAGGACGCGGCATCGCTTCCACCGCCGATCGCCACGTGTGGTGCTTCCTGGGCGACGGCGAATGCGACGAACCCGAGTCCCTCGGCGCCATTTCCCTTGCTGGCCGAGAGCATCTGGACAACTTGATCTTCGTGATCAACTGCAACCTGCAACGCCTAGACGGTCCGGTACGCGGCAACGGCAAGATCATCCAGGAGCTGGAAGGCGTCTTCCGCGGCGCGGGATGGAACGTGATCAAGGTCATCTGGGGAAGCAACTGGGATCCGCTGCTCGCCCGGGACACCAGCGGCCTGCTGAAGCATCGTATGGAGGAGTGTGTCGACGGCGAGTACCAGGACTTCAAGTCCAAGGATGGCGCTTACGTACGCGAGAACTTCTTCGGCAAGTATCCGGAGCTGCGCGAGATGGTTGCCGGCATGACCGATGAGCAGGTTTGGGCGCTGAATCGCGGCGGCCATGACCCGGTCAAGGTCTTTGCGGCGTACCAGGCGGCCGTGGAACATACCGGTGAGCCGACCGTCATCCTCGCCAAGACCGTCAAGGGCTACGGCATGGGCGAGGCCGGTGAAGGCCAGAACATCACTCATCAGCAGAAGAAGATGGCCGAGAACGCACTGCGGGTGTTCCGTAACCGCTTCGATCTGCCGATCGCCGACGAAGACCTGCTGAAGTACCCGTACCTCAAGCCAGCGGACGACAGTCCTGAGGGTGGCTACCTTGCCGAGCGGCGCGCCGCAGTCGGCGGAGGTAGTGTGCCGGCTCGGCGACAGAAATCGTCCACGACACTCCAGGTGCCGGAATTGTCCGCGTTCAAGAGTCAGCTGCAAGGAACTGGGCCTGAGCGCCAGATCTCCACAACGATGGCGTTCGTACGCATTCTCAACACGTTGATGCGGGACAAGCAGATTGGCGCCCGAGTGGTGCCGATCGTGCCGGATGAGTCGCGGACCTTCGGCATGGAGGGCATGTTCCGGCAGTTTGGGATCTTCTCCCAGGTCGGTCAGCTCTATCGGCCGCAGGACGCCGATCAGCTGATGTTCTACAAGGAGGACAAGAAGGGCCAGATCCTGCAGGAAGGCATCAACGAGCCCGGCGCGATGGCGTCCTGGATCGCCGCCGCCACGTCGTACAGCGTCAGCGACGTGCCGATGATCCCGTTCTTCATCTACTACTCGATGTTCGGGTTCCAGCGCTTCGGAGATCTGGCGTGGGCCGCAGGAGACAGCCGGGCGCGGGGGTTCATTTTGGGTGGTACGGCGGGGCGTACGACGCTCGCCGGCGAGGGGCTGCAGCACGACGATGGGCACAGCCACATTCAGTCGTCGGTGATCCCGAACTGCATTTCTTACGATCCGACCTTCTCGTACGAGGTTGCGGTGATCGTCCACGAGGGCCTACGCCGGATGATCGGCGAGCAGGAAGACGTCTATTTCTACATCACCCTCATGAATGAGAACTACGAGCATCCAGAGATGCCCGACGGGGTGGAGGAAGGCATCATCAAGGGGATGTACCTGTTCCGCTCGGGAGAGGGGAACAAGAAGACTCCACGGGTCCAGCTGCTGGGTAGCGGGACGATCTTCCGAGAGGTGCTAGCGGCGGCGGATCTGCTGAAGTCAGACTTTGGCGTCGCCGCGGACGTATGGAGTGTGCCGAGTTTCACCGAGCTGCGTCGTGAAGGACTTGACGTGGAGCGATGGAATCGGCTCCATCCCACCGAAGAGCCGAGGCGCAGTTACGTGGAAACGATGCTCGCCGACCGACCCGGTCCGGTGATCGCGTCGACGGACTATATGAGGGCGTTCGCCGATCAGATCCGGCCGTTCATTGATCGGCGGTATGCGGTGCTCGGGACCGATGGGTTCGGCCGCTCCGATTATCGGAAGGCGTTGCGCCGCTTCTTTGAAGTTGATCGTCACTTTGTGACACTTACTGCCCTGCACGCGCTGGCCCAGGAAGGTCAGATACCTCAAGAGCGTGTGGCAGAAGCGATAAGCAAATACGACATCGATCCGGAGAAGCGGAACCCGATGCGGACCTGATTGGAGCGAGGCGTGACCACTCAAGTAGCAGTTCCCGACATTGGCGACTTCGATGACGTCCCCGTTATCGAAGTGCACGTTGCAGCGGGTGACGTCGTCGCCGTGGACGATCCCTTGGTGACCCTGGAGTCGGACAAGGCGACGATGGATGTCCCTAGCACCGCTGCTGGGGAGATCCGTGAGTTGTTCGTCAAAGAGGGCGACCGAGTCAGCGAGGGGACGCCTCTGGTTGCGGTCGAGGAGGCGGGAGCACCAGCAGCCGAGCCACCGACCATGATCGGTCAGCAGGAACCGACGCCCGCTGCCGCAGCCCCGGCGGCGCCGGTGCCGGAGGTGGCGCCGCCCGCCGTTCAGCCCGCAGCCGCTCCAGCGGCCCCGGGGGCTGCCGAACCAGCGCCGGCGCCAGATTTCCTCGGCATCCATGCCGGACCGAGCGTACGCCGGCTAGCCCGTGAGCTGGGCGTTGAGCTCTCCTCAGTCAACGGCAGCGGACCGAAGGGCCGGATCACCAAGGAAGACCTGCTGCAGACCTTGCGTGGGCCAGCAGCTCCGGCTGCCGCGCCTGCCGCCGCACCCGCTGGCGGCATGGGCATTCCGCCGATTCCGGCCGTCGACTTTTCAAAATTTGGCGAGATTGAGGTCGAGCCGCTGCCGCGGATCAAGAAGATCTCCGGCCCCTTCCTGCACCGGTCGTGGCTCAACATTCCGCACGTCACGCACGGCGACGAGGCCGACATCACCGACGTCGACGCGTACCGAAAGGAGCTCGACACCGCGGCGAAGGCCGAGGGCTACCGCGTCACGCTGCTGGCGTTCCTGATGAAGGCGTCGGTGTCGGCCTTGCGCGCGTACCCGACCGTGAACAGCTCGCTGTCGCCCGAAGGTGACAGTTTGATCATGAAAAAGTACATCAACATCGGTATCGCCGTGGACACACCCGACGGGCTCGTTGTTCCGGTGATCACCGATGTTGATCGTAAGGGCATCACCGAGCTGAGCAAGGACCTTGGCGCGGCCTCGGCGAAGGCTCGTGACGGCAAGCTGGGGCCCAGCGAACTGCAAGGTGGCACCTTCACGATCACGAGTCTGGGTGGCATTGGCGGCACCAACTTCACGCCGATCGTGAACGCGCCGGAGGTGGCGATCCTTGGGGTCGTGCGCTCAAAGCGTGCGCCGGTCTGGGACGGCGAGCAGTTCGTGCCACGGATGATGCTGCCGGTGTTCCTCTCCTACGACCACCGAGTGATCGACGGCGCGCTGGCAGCCCGGTTCATGCGTCACCTGTGCGACGCGCTCTCCGACATGCGCCGGCTCCTGCTCTAAGAACCGGCGTTCTTTCAAGCGACAGTGGCACCGATGCATCCGTCAGCTGATCAGAGGAGAACCGCATGAGCGTCCAAGAGGTACGGGTCCCCGACATCGGTGACTTCAGTGACGTACCGATCATCGAAATCCACGTCAGTGCCGGCGACGAGGTGGCGGTCGACGATCCGATCATCACCCTGGAGTCGGATAAGGCGACCATGGACGTACCGGCGCCTGTTGCCGGCACTGTCACAGCTGTTCCGGTGTCGGTCGGAGACACGGTTTCCGAAGGTGACGTCATCCTTAGCGTCGAGGTGGCTGGAGCCGAAGCTGCGCCCGCCGGTGAAGCAGCGCAGCCGGCCGCGACAGCGACGGCCCCCGCTGCCCAACCGGCGGCGGCGACCGCAGCGGCTCCCACGCCAGCTCCCGCACCCTCACCTGAAGCGGGCGATTTTGATGCCGAGGTGCTGGTGCTCGGTTCGGGCCCGGGTGGTTATACCGCGGCGTTTCGGGCGGCGGATCTGGGCGCGCGGGTGGTGCTCGTCGAGCGGTATCCCTCGCTTGGCGGCGTGTGTCTCAATGTTGGCTGTATTCCGTCGAAGGCGTTGCTGCACGCCGCGAAGGTGGTTGCCGAAACCAAGGAGATGGCCGAGAACGGCATCTCCTTCGGCGAACCCACGTTCGACCTCGACAAGTTGCGTGACTGGAAACAGGCCGTGGTCGATCGGCTCACCCGTGGTGTGGGCGGATTGGCCAAACAGCGCAAGGTGGAAGTCGTCACTGGGGTCGGGACCTTTTCGTCGCCAAACACCATCGATGTCCAGACCGATGGTGGTAATCGGACCATAAGTTTCGAGAACGCGATCATTGCGGCTGGATCGGAATCGGCGAAGCTGCCGTTTATTCCCCATGACGACCCGCGCGTCATTACCTCCACTGGGGCGTTGGAGATAAACGAAATTCCGGAGCGAATGCTTGTCGTGGGCGGCGGCATCATTGGGCTGGAAATGGCGGCGGTGTATTACCAGCTCGGCACCCGTGTAACGGTTGTGGAATTGCTTGATCAGCTGATACCCGGAACAGATGCCGACCTCATTACTCCATTGCAGCGCATGATCACCAAGCAGTACGAGAACGTCTTCGTGGGCACCAAGGTGACCGCGGTCGATGCAAAGGATTCTGGGCTGACCGTGCACTTTGACGGAGCAAAGGCGCCGGAGACAGACACGTTTGATCAAATTATGGTGGCAGTTGGCCGGGTGCCCAATGGTGCGGCGATCGGTGCCGATAAGGCTGGCGTGATCGTCGATGGTCGCGGTTTCATCAGCGTTGACAAGCAGCAGCGGACTAATGTGCCGCATATCTTCGCTATCGGAGACATCGTTGGGCAGCCGATGCTGGCGCACAAGGCGACCCATGAGGGCAAAGTCGCTGCCGAGGTGGCATGCGGTCAGAAGAGCTACTTTGACGCCCGGGTGATTCCCTCGGTTGCCTACACCGATCCGGAGGTGGCGTGGGTCGGCGTTACCGAGAACGAGGCGAAGGCGGCGGGCGTCGCGTACGGGAAAGGTGCGTTCCCTTGGGCGGCGAGTGGTCGTTCCTTGTCGCTGGGCCGCAGCGAAGGACTGACCAAGTTGATCTTCGACGAGGCGAGCGAACGAGTCATCGGCTGCGGCCTTGTCGGACCGTCTGCGGGCGACCTCATTTCCGAGGTCGCACTTGCCATCGAGATGGGCGCCGATGCCGCTGACATTGCGCTTACCGTGCATCCGCACCCGACACTGTCGGAGACGGTTGCCTTTAGCGCCGAGGCGTTTGAGGGCACGATCACCGACCTCTACATGCCCAAGAGGAAGAAGAAGTAGCTCCAACGCGGCTGGATTGATCACCCCATAACGTCTGATTGCTGCGGCTGGGCTAGCGGCTCACCGAGAGGATGATCTTGCCGATGTTCTCGCCTGACTCCAGACGCGCATGAGCAGAGGCTGCGTCGGCGAGCGGGAACACAGTCAGGGGTGATTGCTTGATCGTTCCGTCGGCGATCAGCGGCCAGACATTCTGAACCAAACCGCGGCAGATCGCAGACTTCTGCTCGACTGATCGGCGGCGCAACAAGTTCGCGGTAATAAGTCCTCTTTTGCTTGCCAGAGATGACAGGTCCAGCGTGCCCTTGCGGCCACCCTGCAGGCCGATGTTGACCAGCGCTCCGTCCATCGCGAGCAGCTCCACATGATCAGCGAGATACTTGGCACCCATGTTGTCCAAGATCATGTGTACGCCTTCGCTGGCGATCTCGCGTACCGCAGACGCCCAATCACTACGGTAGGAGATCGCATGATCGGCACCGGTCGAACGGCAGTACTCGAGCTTGTCCTCGGTGCCGGCAGTTGTGATCACGGTAGCGCCGAGATTTTTCGCGTACTGGATGGCAAACGAGCCAACGCCGCCAGCACCCCCATGCACCAGAAAGCAATCGCCGTCTGCAAGCCCAATCAGCTCGATATTGGAGTAGACGGTCGCTGCCACCTCGATCACACTGGCCGCCGCGGCCAATTCCACGCCCAGCGGCGGCGGCACCACCTGACCGGCCGGCGCTGCAACGTATTCTGCATATCCGCCACCAGTCAGCAGTGCGACGCAGGGATCATCCAACTCCCAGTTGGAAACCTCCGCACCCACCTGCGCGATCGTTCCGGAAACCTCGAGTCCCAGAATGTCGCTAACGCCGGGCTGCGACTGATAATGCCCTTGACGTTGCAGCACATCGGCCCGGTTGACGCCGGCTGCGGCGACCTTGATCAGCACCTCGTTGGGTCCCGGGCTCGGCGACTCGACATCTTTGAGTTCGAGTACCTCTGGAGGGCCGGGTTCGCGTACAACGATGGCTTTCACGCCCCACAGCGTGCCACAGGCGGCCGCTGGGGTCGGTTAGGATCTGGATGCTCATCGCACCTGGATGCGTTACAAGCTGTTGGGCGAGGTCGCATAGTGGACTAGTGCAGGCGCCTTGAAAGCGCCCGAGCGGGAGACCGTTCCGTGGGTTCGAATCCCACCCTCGCCGCCGCCTGATGTCGATCGTAGGAACTGGTGAGTTGAGCCTGATGCATAGGGTGCAGCGGTGAGCGAATCAGGCAGCAAGCGTCCGAAGGAAACGCGGTTCGTGCTTACGCCGCCACCGCCGGTGCGCTCGCTTGCGATCAGCTCTGTGGCCGCTCTCATCGCAGCAGTCATGATCGTGCTCGGGAGTGCTCTCGATCTGCCACAAGCGATCGTAATCGCCGGCGTCGCTCTCATGATCTTCGCGATCGTGCTGGCCCTCGTCGCCCTGGTGCTGACCGCACGCCTTCGTACGACCTTGATCCTGGATGCGGAAACCATCACCATCGCTCGCGGACAGCACCGCAGAGTTCTGCGGTGGTCCATGATCGACAGGGTGAAGACGCAGGGGCTGCAACTAGTGTTGATCACCCTTCCCGAGAGCAAGCCCGATGCGACGGTGATCAATCCGCGTGGCAACAACGATCCAACATTCAGTGCGTTGATCACCGAAATTCAGCAGCGCCTCAACGCTGATCGGGGCTATCGGCAGATTTCCTAGCCGGCTGCCAGAGCGCGACTGTGTGCTAGTTCAGCGGTACGGCCGGGACGTCGCTGCGACCTTCGGGTCGTACCCGCAGCTGTCATTGACATCTTCACTCTGCGGCGAGGCGCTCGCGCTTGCCTTCTTGGCCGACTTTTTGGACTTCCCTGTCTTGGTTTCGCTGAGTGCTGCTTTGGCCCGGTTACGCATTTGCGTGAAGTCGGGACTGGAGGAATGGAAACCAGCGACCCCGGACTTGAACACAACGCTGCGAACATTGCCGTCTTTCACCCGCAGACTCAGATCGACCATCAACGGCAGAACTTCCTGCGGAATGTCGGTGTAGACCAGCTGCTTGCCGGCGTTGGCGACGTCCTCGTAGCGGGCCAGCATGTTGCTCGGATTGGCCTGCTTGATGATCGCGTTGATCACGCAGCGCTGCCGATCCATCCTGGCAAAGTCGTCCGAACCGTAGCGCCCCCGGGCGTACCACAGAGCGCTACGTCCATTGAGCTTTTGATGCGGTCCCGGCTTGAGCCATTCCTTTGGCGGGATGTGCTTATCGGTGTCGCCGCCGATCGGGATATAGGTGTTGATATTGAGCTTGATGCCGCCCAGCGCGTTGATCATCTTGCTGAAGCCCTCCAAGTTGATCAACACGTAGTAATCCACCGACAAGCCGAGCGCCTCGCCCACTGAGAGCTTGAGTACGTCGGCACCGAGATTGTCGGTTGGACCAAGCAGGTCGTTGGGCACCGACCGCGGCACATTGCGATACATCGCGTTCAGGAAGTACTCGGCGTTGCCCGAGTCACCGCTGGTGAAACCGTAGGGATAGTACTTGTGCAAGGGCGAGCGCTTCGGGAAGGGCATCCGAGTCAGATTTCGGGGCAGGCTGAACAGCGTCGTATCGCCGGTCTTGGTATTGATGCTCGCCAAGATCACGGTATCGGTACGGGTGCCGACGCGGCCGGGTCCCGCATCTCCGCCGAGCAGCAGCACGTTCAGTCTCGGCTTACCGGCCCAAGGGTCCTGCGGTTTGGGCTCGCCGGGCGTGGTTTGGGTGGCCTCCAGAGTCGGGCGGGTCGCGCTTTTTGTCTCGCTTTCGCTTTTGAAAACCGCACCGACCGAGCTTGCGGTGACGTAGGAGTAGTGCGCGGCTACCGCCATAGGGGCGGCAACCGCGAATGAGAGTACGCCGACGAGGACGCCACCGATCACTCGTTGCGGTCTTGTCACGTGATGCCGCAAGGTCAGGTGAGTGGCGATGATGATCCCCACCCAGACCAGCCCGATGATCATCAACGCGACGGCCCCACGGCGCAGTGACGTCGGGTCGACGGCGTGCGCAAGCAGATCTTGACGATCAACTGTTGCGTAAATGCCGATGGCGAGAAGCGCTGCCGCGAAGATGCCCAAGATGACACTGCCGATGATGCGGCGCCGTCCGGCAATCAGCCCGAGTCCAGGGATGGCTGTTCCGGCGATCGTGAAGAGGACTGCTCGTCGAAAGCTTCCGGAGCCCGGAGTCTCGGTTCGGGTGCCTCGCGCAGGCGCAGGGGGCTCGTCGGGGAGCCGCCAGCTCCACGAACCCTGCTCAAGTTGATTAGGCATCAACATTCCTTACGCGCCCGGGGAAGTCAAAACCCGCTCCACAATACGTGTGCAAGCCGATCAATATGCGATTCTCGGAGCAATTCCTGAGTGAGCGCAAACCGGGCAGTTATCGGCGTACGGATTGCCAATCGCCATTCGACCGGATTGGCTTTGCCTCGCGTAGCGTGAGGTCGGTAGTCTTGCCCAGCGTTCGGCCCTCACGATCGATGCGGCGGTCGAGCTTGTGGTGTGGGAGGCGTCGCCTAGTCCGGTCTATGGCGCCCGCCTGCTAAGCGGGTTGAGGGCACAACCCTCTCGCGGGTTCAAATCCCGCCGCCTCCGCCACTATGACCGCG
>Ga0126312_10001994_pt1 | contig 13524 bp, 9 predicted proteins | sample Plot104A_FD_92537 | JGI IMG/M metagenome (GOLD analysis project Ga0126312, IMG submission 92537) | Serpentine soil microbial communities from UC McLaughlin Reserve, CA, USA - Plot104A | ecosystem: Environmental > Terrestrial > Soil > Grasslands | place: USA: UC McLaughlin Reserve, Lake County...
GCTGCATCATCAGCGCTGCGTCCGCCGGCGTCGCGATCCCGCCGGCGCAGAAGAGCGGCACCGGCAGGCGGCCGGCGCTCGCAACCTCCTGGACGACTTCGAGTGGCGCCTGGTGTTCCTTTGCCGCCGCCGCCAGCTCTGCGATGTCGTCGCCACGCATCGGCTCGCCCAGCTCCACGGACGCCGCGGCGAGCCGCTCCGGGTCGTTGAAGTGCGTGGTCGCCTCGACGATCGCCCGCGCGCGACGCTCGGGATCCTCGGACTTGAAGATCCCGGAGCCGACGAAGTTCCCCTCGGCGCCGAGCTGCATCGTGAGCGAGGCATCGGCCGGGGTGGCGATCCCGCCGGCGCAGAAGAGCGGCACCGGGAGCCAGCCCGCGCGGGCGACCTCCTCGACCACGTCGATCGGCGCACGCAGCTCCTTCGCGGTGCCGGCGAGCTCCTCCTGCCGCAGCGTCGACAGGCGCTTGATGCCACCGACGATCTCGCGCAGGTGGCGAACGGCCTCGACGATGTTGCCGGTGCCGGCCTCGCCTTTGGAGCGGATCATCGCCGCGCCCTCGGAGATCCGCCGCAGCGCCTCGCCTAGGTTGGTGGCGCCGCAGACGAACGGTGTCTCGAAGGCCTGCTTGTCGATGTGGTTCGCCTCGTCGGCGGGCGTCAGCACCTCCGACTCATCGATGTAATCGACCTCGAGCGCCTGAAGGATCTGCGCCTCGGCGAAGTGGCCGATCCGCGCCTTCGCCATCACCGGGATCGTGACCGCGTCCTGGATCTCCTTGATCACCCGCGGGCTCGCCATCCGGGCGACTCCGCCCTCGGCGCGGATGTCCGCCGGCACGCGCTCGAGCGCCATCACGGCGGCGGCGCCGGTCTCCTCGGCGATGCGCGCCTGCTCGGCCGTGGTCACGTCCATGATCACCCCGCCCTTGAGCATCTCGGCGAGGCCGCGCTTGACGCGAAATGTTCCCGTCTCGGCCATCCCGGCTGAATATAGAGGGGCGGCGCCGCCGGAAGTGGACAGAACGCGCCCGGGCCCGCGGTCGCGTCTCAATAACCCGGCGGGTGCGTCGCGACGTATCCGGTGGGGTCGCGGGGCTCCGTCTGCCAGCGAGGCGGGGCGCCCGAGGTGTCGAAGCGAAGACCGGCGATGACCGCGTAGGCATGGCCCGGGTTCGAGTAAACGGTGATCCAGTTCCCTGTCCCGGAGTCGCCCCAGGTCATGAAACCGGTCGAGTCCAGCGGCGAGGACAGCAAGCCGCCGCCGTGCAGCGCGTAGCTGACCGATCCGGAGCAGTCGTATCCGCTCGACTCGAATGAGCCATGACCACCTCCATATAGGTAGGGCGCGTTCGTGATCGCGTTCGCGGCCACGATCGCGTCCTTGACTGCCTGCGGGGCGTCGGCCGGAGCCGTAGCAGTGCCGTCGGAGTTGAGCGTCGCGGTCGACCCGCTGGACGGCGCGACGTCCTCGGCGGGCGCGGGAGCGACCGCAGCTCCTTCCGCCGGGGCCGGCGCAGGAGCCGAGAGCGCGTCAACGAGGGTTCGCTCCTGGCCCTGGAGCTTGCCGAGCTGCTCGCGGCGTTCGTCCTGCGCCGCGCGCAGCGCCGCTTCGCGCTGCTCGAGCGACGCTCGCGAGGCCGCGAGGGCCTTCTGGCGCTCGGCGATCGCCTCGCGGGCCGCCGTCATTCGCGCGACCGCGCCCTCCATGTCGTCGACCCGGGCGCTCGCCGTGGCACGCAGGTCGCGGACTCGGACGACGACGCCGTTCTCGTAGTCGCGAATCCGCTCGAGATAGACGGATCTCGTCGCGAGCTGATCGAGGCCGTCGGCGTCGAGCAGGACGGTCATCGTGTCGATCTGTCCGTATCTGTAGATCGAGACCAGGAGGTGCTTGAGGTCAATTCGCGCCTCGCGCAGCCGGCGTTTCGTCGCGGCCAGCGCGTTGCGAGCGTCGCTCAGGTCCCGCCTCGCAGCGGCGAGCTCCGCCTCCTGCCGGGCGCGTTCGGCCGCGAGCTTGCGCTCGCGCGCGCGCAGCTCGCCGACGTCCCCGAGCATGGCGTCCACAGCAGCGTTCTGCCTCTCGAGCTCGGCGCGGATGCGGTCCTGCTCCGCGCGCACCTCGCCGAGCCGCTGGCTCTGCGCGCTGCTGCTCGGGCCCGCCGCAAGCGCGATTCCGAGGGAGCAGGCGACGACCGAGAGCGCCACGGCCAAGCGGCGGATCGATGGGTGGGGTTGGGGCGGCGCGCTCGGCATGAGTTCGCCGGGCTGCGAGGCCTGCGGCGCGAGGCACCCTATGAGTCACACGCGCAAGTGTCAGCGTTCTATGAGCATCTGCACGATCCGTTGCATGGGAGAAATCTCCCAGCGGATCTAAAGGCCGGCAGTTACTTGAGCTTGAACGCCCGGATGCGATCCCTGTAGGCGCCCTTGTCGCGGGCGTAGACGCCATGGGCGAGCGCCTGGACGATCGCGAGAAGCGATGTGTTCGAGCGCGTGAACGACGGCGAGTTCGAGGAGTAGTAGAGCGTCAGGTCCGAGTGCTCGCCGATGTCCGAGAGCGTGGCGTCGGTGATCGCCATCGTCGAGGCGCCGCGGTGCTTAGCGAGCTTCATCGCCCGGACGACGATCGGGTGCGCCCGGCCGGCCGAGAAGGCGATCACGAGCGCGTCGTCGTCGACCCGCGAGAGGCGCGTGATCGAATCCTGGCGCGGGCTCGCGACGACCTCAGCGCGGATGTCGAGCAGCGCCAGGAGGTGGCGAAGGTAGCTCGCGAAGAAGGCGAGCTGGTCCATGCCGACGATCAGCACGCGGCTCGCTCCGCCGAGCGCGGTGACGCACGCCTCGACCTGCTCGCGCGTCAGGTTGCGGACCGTCTCCTCGATGTTCGAGTGGTCCGCCGCCAGCGAGGCCTCGAACTCGGAGTGGTCGAAGTCGAAGAGGGGTGCCGTCGAGGTGCCGTTCTCGGCGGGGCCCCTGCTGCGGTACTCCTCGATCGCCGCCTGCTGAAGCTCCGGGTAGCCCTCGAAGCCGAGCGCCTGCGAGAAGCGCACGACGGTCGAGGACGAGGTGCTGGCGCGGCGCGCGAGCTCCTCGGCGGTCTGGAAGGCGGCCTCGTCGAGATGGTCGACGATGTAGCGGGCCACGTCCTTCTGCGACCGCGAGAACTCGTCGAAGCGCTCGGTGATGTAGGTGGAGAGCGCCTTGCCGTTGGGCCGCGTCGCGGTGCGGCGGCCGGTGGGGTGCGAGGTTCGGGTCCGGCCGGCGGGGCGAGTCTTGGTGGCGGTCTTGGTCACGGCCGGTTGTTTCGCCTCGCCGTTCGCTTTTCCTTTTCGCCTGCAAGCCATGCGCCGCCCTGCAGGCATCTGATTGGATCGCGCGCCCCGCCTATTGGTAGAGCAAGAAGTCGGGCTCGGGCTCGAGCGCGAGCACCGCGGAGGGTTGCATCAGCGGGTCGTCTCGCTGGTAGAAGAGCGAGAACCCGTTGAACAACCTCGGCGTGCCGAGGGCGACATAACCGTTCGCCTTCGCGCGTGGCGAGCCGATCCCGTCGAAGTTGAGGAGCGGCTGCACGCCGAAGCGCGGCCTGACCCGCGCCCTGCCGCGGACGCTGGCGGGGCGGAACTGGTGGACGACGAGGAGCTTCGGCGGCAGGTCGCCATCGCGCACGGTCGCGGAGAGGATCCGGATCACCCGGTTGAGCTCGCGCGCGCCCACTGCCCCCTCGGTGCGACCCGGCACGCCGCGGCGTCCCACGTTCCACTCCGGATCCAGCGCCACGTCGACGTCGGGTTGCGCGACCCAGTCGCGAAGCGCCCGCACCTCGGACTTGAAGGTCGAGCGTCCCGGCTGGATGTCGAGCATCAGCCGCGCGCCCGCGGCACGGGCAGCGCTCAGATACTCGGAGATGATCTCCGGGTCCTGACGGACGCGGTACTTGCGGTCGGCTCCGGGTCCGGCGGTAGCGAGGACCGAGGCCAGGTCGAGTTCGAGGACGACCGGCCGCACGCCCAGCTGGTCATACGGCCTCGCCTGCGAGGTGAGCTTGCGCAGCGCCGCCTCCGGCGAGCGCATCCCGACCGCGGTCGCCGGCATCTGCGGCGAGCCGTAGAGCGAGACGACGCGGCTGCCCGGGAGCAGCGGGCCCGGGGCCGGCCCGCGCGCGGCGGGAGGCGCCGCCCGCGACCGCTCGCCGCCACGCTGTTCGAGGAACCGATCGGTCGCCCGCTTCACCGCGCCGACGCTTGGCGGCTCGGGCCTGCCCGCGGCACCCGCGCTCGCCGGCCCGGCCGCCAGCGCGACGAGGGCGGCCGCGAGGACAGCGCGCGAGAGGCTTCGGGTACCCACGCTCCGTAAACAGGGTAAGCGGCGGTTCGGAGCGCAGACGCCTCAGACGGCGTCGACCGAGCGCGCCCGATCGCGCAGCACTCGCCGCAGGATCTTCCCCGACGGCGACTTCGGGATCTCGTCGGTGAGCTCGACGAGCCGGATCCGCTTCTGCGGCGAGACTCGCTGGGCGACCCACTCGATCAGCTCGTCCGGGTCGAGCCCCTCGCCCGCGGGGACGACGAACGCCTTCGGCAGCTCCCCGGCCTCGTCGTCGGGGACGCCGACGACCGCGACGTCGGTCACCGCCGGGTGGGTGATGATCAGCGCCTCGAGCTCGGCGGGCGCAACCTGGAAGCCCTTGTACTTGATCAGCTCCTTGAGCCGGTCGACGATCTCGAAGAAGCCTTCCTCGTCGACAACGGCGACGTCGCCGGTGTGCAGCCACCCGTCGGCGTCGATCGTCTCCGCGGTCGCGTCCGGGTTGTCGAGGTAGCCGCGCATGATCTGCGGTCCGCGCATCCAGAGCTCGCCGCGCTCGCCCGCTTCGAGATCCTCGCCCGTCTCCGGGTCGACGACCCTGCACTCGGTGCTCGGCAACGGCAGCCCGATCGAGCCGGGCTTGTTCTCGCCGCTCGGGCGGATCGTGTGCGTGACCGGGCTCGTCTCGGTGAGCCCGTAGCCCTTGATCACCTTGCAGCCGATCCGCTCGCTGACCTGCTGGGCGATGTCACCGCCGAGCGGCGCCGCGCCGGACATCACGGTCCGCACCGTGCTCAGGTCGCGCCCCTCGAGCGCGGGGTGCTTCGCGAGGGCCAGCGCAATCGGCGGGACGACGTACGTCCGTGTGACGCCGTGGCGCTCGATCAGCTCCAGGAACTGGTCCAGGTCGAAGCGCGGCATCGTCACGATCGTCGCCCCTGCCCACAGGCCCTGGTTCATGATCACGGTCATCCCGTAGATGTGGAAGAAGGGCAGGACGCCGATCAGCGTGTCCTCGGGCTCGATCGGGAACGCCTCCTGGACCTGGAGGAGGTTGGCGACCAGGTTGCGGTGCGTGAGCATGACGCCCTTCGGCAGCCCGGTCGTCCCGCTCGAGAACGGGAGCACGGCGATGTCGGCCTCCGGGTCGACCTCGACGTCGGGCGCCGCCGCCGGGTCCCCCAGCAGCTCCGTGACCGGGCGGGCGCCGGCGGCCTCGCCAAGGACGTAGAGCCGATCGGCGATGCCCGCCCGCTCGGCCGCCTCGCGCGCCGCCTCCAGGAAGGGGACCACGGTCAGCAGGAGCCGGGCGCCGGAGTGCTCGAGCTGCTGGGCGAGCTCGTTCGCGGTGTAGAGGGGGTTGACCGTCGTGCACTTGCCGCCGGCCCGCACGGCGCCGTGGAAGGCGACCGCATACTCGGGCACGTTCGGCATGTAGAGCGCCAAGACGTCGCCGTGGGAGAAACCTCGGGCAGCGAGCCCGGCGGCGAAGGCGCGGACCGCGTCACGTAGCTCGCCGTAGGTGAGCGTCCGGCCGCTCGGGCCGTCGATCAGCGCCGGCTTGTCCGCCCGCGAGTCGGCGTCCGCGAGTACGAACGACGCGATGTCCGTGCTCGGGACCTCCACATCTGGCTCGGGTGCACGGTGGATCATCTCTCCGCGCGGCAGTATCTCGATTTTGAGGCCGATGTGGCGCCGGCAGTGCGATCGCGTCCGGGCCTCCGGCGGGCGCAATACTCCCACGGGATGACCGACGAGCGCTACGTCAAACCCGGTTGGTTCACGATCAACATCTTCAACCGCGCCGTCGCCGGCCTAACGCGTCTCGGCGTCAGCTTCTGGGGTTCCCGGGTGCTCGAGGTGCGCGGCAGGAGCTCCGGCGAGTGGCGCACGACGCCGGTCAACCTCCTCACCTACGAGGGCAACCGGTACCTGGTCGCGCCACGCGGACACACGCAGTGGGTCAAGAACCTGCGCGCGAGCGGCGGCGGCCGGCTCCGGCATGGCAAGCGCATCGAGGAGTTCCGGGCGAGCGAGCTGCGCGATGTCGACAAGCCGCCCCTCCTGCGCGCCTACCTGAAGCGCTGGAAGGCGGAGGTCGGCGTCTTCTTCGAGGGCGTCGGAGCGGACGCGAGCGAGGAGGAGCTGCTCGCCGCTGCGCCCCGCCACCCCGTGTTCCTGATCCAGTCGGACGAGCGAGCCGCAGCGGCGGCCGGATAGCCGTACCGGTCGCTTCCGGCTAACCGGCTGGCGCCGCTTCGGCGACGGCGGCTACGGTGCCCCGGACATGAGAGCTCTGGCGTCGTTCGTCACATCCCGACGGGGGAAGTGGGTGGTCCTCGGATCGTGGATCGCGGTCTTCGTCGTGCTGATGCCGCTCGGCTCGAAGCTCTCCGACGAGACGCGCGACGACACGACCTCGTACCTCCCGGCCAGCGCCGAGTCGACTGACGTCGTCCACAAGCTCGACTCGGACTTCGCGAGCGGCGAGACGCTGACGAGCACGATCGTCTACCAGCGCGACAGCGGTCTCACCGCCGCGGACAGGCGCAAGGTCGCCGAGGATGCAAAAGCGCTCGAGGCGCTGTCCGACGACGAGCTGCCGCTGACCGTCCCGCCCGCCGTGCCGTTCGCGCCCGGCTCGCCAAGCGGCCTCGTCTCCTCGGACGGCACGCTCGCGTACACGGTGCTCACGACCCCGAGCCAGTACGACGACGAGGCCGACTGGGGCAAGGCCGTGCGCGACACCACCGGCAACGACGCCGACGGGATGCAGATCCTGCTCAGTGGCGAGCTCGGCTTCGCGGCCGACTCGGAGGAGGTGTTCGGCGAGCTCGACACGAAGCTCCTGCTCGCCACGGTGCTGCTCGTCCTCGTTCTGCTCGGCTCGATCTACCGCTCGGTGCTCGTCGCGCTGACGCCACTGGTCGTCGTCTTCTTCGCGTACACCGCGGCGACTGCGTTCGTCTACCTGTACGCGAAGTCAGGCGCGACCGTGTCCTCGAACGGGACCACGATCCTCGTCGTCCTGATGTTTGGCGTGGGGACCGACTACTGCCTCCTGCTGGTCTCGCGCTATCGCGAGGAGCTGCAGAGAATCGAGGACAAGCACGAAGCGATGGCGCGAGCCGTGCGCCGCACAGGCCCGACAATCCTCGCGAGTGGGCTGACGGTGTCGCTTGCGATGCTCACGCTGACACTTGCGGACGCGCGCCTCACGTCGACCCTCGGCCCGGTGGCGGCGATCGGCGTCGCCTCCGGCATGGTCGCCGGGCTCACCCTGCTCCCCGCGCTCCTCACGATCTTCGGGCGGCGCGGCTTTTGGCCGCGGGCGAGCACCGTCGCCTACGACCCCGACCACGTCACCACGATGCGCCAGGGCGTCTGGCGACGTATCGGCGACCGGGTGCTCCAGCATCCCGGGCCTGCGTTGGCGATCACGCTCACCGCCTTCGTCGCGGGCGCCGCCGGGCTCGTCGCCTACAAGGTCGACTATTCGACGACGAGTTTCTTCAAGAAGTCGGTGGAGGCCGTGGAGGGCTTCCAGCTGATGGAGGAGGCCTTCCCGGCCGGGGTACTCGCGCCGACAACGATCCTCGTCGAGCGCGACGACGGGCCGGTCACCAAGGGGGACCTCACGCAGGCCGCTCAAGCGGCTGCCGGCGTCGACGGCGTCGCCAGCGCCGCGCCGACCGGCGAGATCTCCGAGAACAAGCAGGCCGGAACGGTGGACGTGATCCTCCAGGGCGACCCGTACACGAAGAGCGGCCTCGAGGTCGTGCCTGGCATCCGCGCGGCGGTCTCGGACCTCGGACCGGGCCTGACGGCGTTCGTCGGGGGCGGCTCGGCGACCCAGTACGACTTCGATCAGGCGATCGAGAGCGACCTCGAGCTGATCGCGCCGATCGCGCTGCTCGTGATCGCCGTGATCCTGGCGATCCTGCTGCGCGCGCTCGTCGCGCCGCTCGTCCTGATCGCGAGCGTCATCGTCTCCTTCCTCTGCACGCTCGGGATCTCGGTGCTGTTCATCCGCTTCGTGGTCGGTGACGCCGGCTTCGACGCATCGATCCCGACATTCGCCTTCATCTTCCTCGTCGCGCTCGGGATCGACTACACGATCTTCCTCATGGCGCGGGTTCGCGAGGAGGCGCGCCGCTATGGCACACGCGAAGGAATGCTGCGCGCGATCGCCGTGACCGGCCCGGTGATCACCTCGGCGGGCATCATCCTCGCCGGCACCTTCTCGGTCCTGATGACGCTACCGGTCACCTACACGTTCGACCTGGGATTCATGGTCGCGCTCGGGATTCTGCTCGACACCTTCATCGTCCGCACGATCATGGTGCCGGCCGCGGTCGAGTTGCTCGGCGACCGGATTTGGTGGCCCTCAACGGCCCGCGGCGACGCGGTGCTGCACGAGGACACCGGCGAGCACGCGGTCGCCGAGGCCAGGCCCTGACTAGCCGGTAGGCGCGGGAGCGCCCAGCGCCTCGAGCAGTGCGGCTCCCGGCAGCTCCCATGGGCTGCCGGTCGTGCGGGCTTCGCCGCAGCGGCCCCGCGGTGACGGACGTGTTGCCGAGCGCCGCGATCTCGACTCCGGACCGCGGCGCGTATAGGAGAAACGCGTGGCGCGAAACCCTAGCCACCGAGTGCGGCGGCTTCCCGGCCTGGCCGCTAGAACGTCTCGAAGTTGTGGACATCGAAGACGTTCGGCTGGCCGGTGAGCGGGATGCCCGCGTCCTCCAACCGCGGCCTCATGCGAGGCGTCCTCGTGAGCTAGCGCGAACCTATCCCGACTATGCACCCGAGCAAGCGCTCAGCGACTCCGGGGCCGGTTTTGTTAGCGATTGCTAAGGGTAGGGTGGCCGCGTAGTCGCAGGGGGGCAACTACTCCGTGTACGGAGTACGAAAGGCGGAAGTCCATGGATGCATCCAGAAGCAGCCTCACGTCTGAGGACCTGGTACGCGAGGGAGGAGAGCTTCTTCCTGACAAGGAGGTTCTTTCCGTCCTCGACCTCTTCGTCAACATCGACCTTGCGCTCGATCTGGCGGCGCCGATCGACCTCGCGGTCGCGGCGAACGCCAATGTCGCGGCGCCGATCGACGCTGCGGCGGCAGCCAACGTCCTGTCCTTCGGGTCGACCGCGGCCGCGCTCGCCGATCAAGGCGTGTTGATCGACCAGCACATCTCCGGTGACGCGATCGCTACGGCGCCTCAGGACGCGTCGATCGATCAGAGCAATGACGTGGTCGACGGCGGCACGACGGGCACGACCGGCGATGCGGGCGCACCGGTGGCGGGCGGCACCACCGACACCGGCGCAGGCGGCACGATGGCGGCCGACGGCGGCACGCTCGTCGACGGTGGCATGACGGCGGCCGACGGCGGCACGCTCGTCGACGACGGAACCGGCACGGTCGACGACACGGTTGGCACCGTCGACGACACGGTCGGCACGATTGCCGATACGGGTCTACTCGACGGCCCGCTGCTCAACGTCAACGTCGACGCCTCGATCGACGCCGATCTGGCGGCGCCGGTGGCCGGAGCGGTCGCTGCGAATGCGAACGTCGCGGCTCCGATCGATGCCGCGGTGGCCGCGAACGTCGCGTCGTTCGACTCACAGGCCACGGCAATCGCCGATCAGGACGCGATCATCAATCAGAGCCTCGACGACGTGACCGCGTCGGCCACGGCCGATCAAACCGCCGACATCACGCAGTAACCCTCGCCACCCCACGAGGTAGCGCTGATGACGGCGTCGGCAACAGCTGTCGCCCCGGCTGGCATCGCGCCGCCGGGGCGGCGGCTGGGGCTCGCACCGTCTCGGGCGCAGGGCCTCGAGCTCCTGGGCGAGCTGCCCGGGTCCGGTTACCGCGAGGCCCCGACGCTGCTTCGCCGGAGCGACGGCCAGCTCATCAAGCTCACGCCGCTCCTCTACCACCTCCTCGGCGCGATCGACGGTCATCGGGGTTACGACGAGCTGGCGGAGGAGCTGGGCCACCGTGCAGGCAGGAACGTCGCCGCGGACGATGTCCACTTCCTGGTCGAGCGAAAGCTGCGACCGCTGGGGGTGCTCACGGCGCCCGACGGAGCGCAGCCCAACCTCCCACGCGCGAACCCGCTGCTGAGGCTCCGCCCGCGGCTCGTCGTCTCGCGCCCTGAGATCACGCGGCGGCTCACGGCGCCCTTTACGTGGCTGTACCACCCGCTGGCCGTCGTGCCCGCGGTGGCCGCGTTCATCGGGCTGTGCGGCTGGCTCATCGTCGAAAAGGGACTCGCGTCGGCGCTTCATCAGGCCTTCTACGAGCCCGGCCTGATCCTCGTCATCTGGGGGCTTGTCGTGCTCTCTGCCGCCTTCCACGAGATCGGCCACGCCGCCGCCTGCCGCTATGGGGGTGCGACACCGGGCGTGATCGGCGCCGGCCTCTACCTGGTCTGGCCGGCGTTCTACACCGAGGTCAGCGACGCCTATCGACTGAGCCGTGGCGCGAGGCTGCGGGTTGACCTCGGAGGCCTCTACTTCAGCGCACTGTTCGCGCTCGGAACGGCGGGGCTCTGGGCGCTCACCCACACGGATGCACTGCTCTTGGTGGTCGCGGTCCAGCTCGTGCAGATGGTGCGCCAGCTGACGCCGTTCATCCGCGCCGACGGCTACCACATCCTCGCCGACCTGACGGGCGTCCCCGACCTCTTCGCTCACATCAAGCCGACGCTGCTCGCGCTCGTTCCGGCTCGCTGGCGCGGCGGCCGGCGGAGCGCGCTCAAGCCATGGGCGCGCGCGGTAGTCACGCTGTGGGTCGCGGTCACAATCCCGGCGCTGCTCGCGGTCCTGGGCATGATCGTGCTCTCGCTCCCGCGGCTCGTTGGCACGGCGTTGGACAGCATCGATTTGCGATGGGCAGAGACGCAGGCCTACCTGAGCGACGGTGATGTCGCGGGCGTCGTCGCGTCCGCGCTGTCCATCGGGCTCGTCGCCCTTCCCGCCCTTAGCGCGAGCTATCTCCTCATTTACGTCAGTCAGCGGGTCGGCCGCAAGGTCTGGCGCAATACCGCCGGACGCCCGCGTCTGCGCGCGTTGGCGGCGCTCGTCGGCGCTGGCATCGTCGGCCTGCTCGCGTGGGCCTGGTGGCCGGGCGCGAATTACCGACCGATCAACGCCGCCGAGCCGGGCTTCATGCCGACCGTCGTCGCGCCGAGCGCCGAGACGCCCGTCACCCTCACCGCGCTTCAGTGGTTGCCGACGGCGGCGCCGGCGCCGGTGGCGTACGGTGCTCCACTCGTTGCCGGCGCCGCATACGCGCCTGAGGCACCGCCGCAGGCACCGCTGGAGGCACCGCTGGATGACCTCCCGGGGGCGTCGACCCCGCGCGGCGCGGTCACCGCCCCACCGAAGGGGCCGGAGGAGACGCCGCCGACCCAGAGCGCGCTCGGGCCGCCAGAGATGCAGCAGGCCGACGGCCCGGCGACCCCGTCAGCGTCAGCCACCGGCGCGGCCGATGCGGCCGGGTCCGGTTGGCCGTTCCCGTTCGATCCGCCGGACCCGCCCGGTGCGGGCGACAACCAAGCGCTGAGCGTGAACACCGCCGACGGCTCGGCTCTGTGGGACTTCGCGTTCTCGCTCCTGATCGTCAACGAGGATAACTATCTGGACAACGCGAACGAGGCCTACGCCCTCGCGAGCTGCGAGAGCTGCTTCGCCGGCGCTATCGCGTTCCAAGTGATCCTCATGGTCGGCCAGGTCAGCGAGCTCGCGCCGTTCAACGCCGCCGTCGCCGTCAACTACGAGTGCGCGGGCTGCGTCACGTTCGCCTTCGCCTATCAGCTCGTGGCTTCAGTCACGGAGATGCCGAGCGACGACGTGCTGGCCGAGCTCCAGCAGGCCTTCGACCGGCTGAGCCAGCTACAGGACCAGGCCGGGTCGATGAGCCTGCTCGAGATCCTGACCGCGCTCGACGACATTGAGCATGACGTCCTCGACGCAATCGATGAGATCCTCGCTGTCGACAGCCTCGAGTCGTCCACGGCGGCGTCGCTGTCCGGCGACACCAACGCGGGCATCGACTCGGCGGATGCCTCCACGTCGTCTGATTCCGAGGCCACCACTACAGCGGAGGACCAGGGCACTGAAGCGGCGGCCTCCGCGACCTCTGACGTGTCCGGCGGCGGCGAGACGGCCGGTGACACCGCCACCGTCCCGACCGGCGAGGCGACGACCGAAGCACCGACCTCCCCCACTATCGACTCCACGGATCTGGAGACGACTACGGCCGATCCGACGGCGGGCGAGGACCCGGCGGCCACAACGACCTGCGACTCCACCTCCGGCGATCCCTGCGCCGGCGAAACCGCCCCGGTGGATTCGGGCACGGCCGACCAGACGACGCCGACTACCACGACGACGACGACCACCACGACGACGACCACGACGGACACGGCCGACGGGACCGGGACCGGGACCGACACGACGACGACGACACCGTGACCCGCGCCCCACTGCGCCGCGGGCGCGGGCTCGAGCTCCGGCACGTCGTGCGCCATCACAGGCCGCGCGTCTGACCCGAGCCGGCGCGGCCCGAGCCCGCGCGGTGACTGCGTCGACGCCGTCACATCCGCCGTGCCTGTCCCGTCAAGGAGGTAGAGACGCCAAATGCGGCCGAGCGCCGCGTCAACAAGGAGGCTTCAATGAACCCCGCTGCTTCTCGGACCGAAACGACGTTCGGCGCCGCCGTGGCGACAACCGGCTTGGGCGTCGTCACGTTGGCCCTGTTCCCGTTCGCGGTCCCGATCCTCGTCCTGACGGTCGTCGCGCTCGTCCCGCTGCTGCTGCCGGTGATCCTGCTCGCCGCCGCCGGCGCGATCGTCGTGCTTTTGTGGCTCGGCCTCCGTCTGTTCGGCCGCGGCATCCGGCATCTGGGCCGTCCTCGTGGCGGTGATGCGCCGAGCCGGCCCGCGCCGGTCGCCGTCCCGGCGCAGGAAACGCGGGTCGCCGGTTGAGGCGGCGCCCGCCGCTCGGATGCCGCCGTTATCGGACCCAGTCTCGCGGGTAGCGGAGGCCTAAGCGTCGCGGAGTACCAAGGAAGGATCCATCCAGATGGCCACGTCAATGCAGCGGAGCGGCGGGACACAGCCCTATCGTGGGGGGAGCGGGTACGTGGCGCGCTCGTCCTCGAGCGGTCTGTACGACGTACTCGAACTGATCCTGGACAAGGGAC
>Ga0126312_10001996_pt1 | contig 13521 bp, 15 predicted proteins | sample Plot104A_FD_92537 | JGI IMG/M metagenome (GOLD analysis project Ga0126312, IMG submission 92537) | Serpentine soil microbial communities from UC McLaughlin Reserve, CA, USA - Plot104A | ecosystem: Environmental > Terrestrial > Soil > Grasslands | place: USA: UC McLaughlin Reserve, Lake County...
AGCCCCGCGAGCGCCGCCCCGAGCCGCGGCCCGGCCAGCGCGGCGCCCAGGCCGAGACCCGCGGCCGATGACGCCAGCAACAGCTTGCGCCGCTCGGACGCGCCGGGATCGCGTCCCTCGCGCCCCAGACGCACCACGGTCTCGACCATGCGGGCCACCCCGGCCGCGACGCCGGGCAGCAGCCGCCCCAGAGAGCGCGAGGCCTCCGCGAGCGCCAGCGCGCCCAGGCCACCGCCGACGAAGGCGAGCGCCCCGGTCACCCGCGGATTTGCTCCAGGCGGGCGGCCAGCTGACCCTCTCGCGGCCGGCGCAGGCGACCGCCACGCCGGTAGACCTCGCGGACGCCCGTTCCACCCGCCGCGCGGACCACCTCGGTCACCGACTCGATTGCGCGGGAGCCGTCGCCGCGACGCGCCTGATGCACCACCACGTCGACCGCGCTCGCCACCTGCTCGCGCACCGCGGCGTGAGGCAGGCCGACTCCGGCCATGAGCGCGAGCGTCTCCACCCGTCGCAGCGCATCGGCCGGGGAGTTCGCGTGCACCGTCGTGAGCGAGCCGTCGTGGCCGGTGTTGAGCGCCTGGAGCATGTCGAGGGCCTCGCCGCCGCGGACCTCGCCGACCACGATGCGGTCCGGCCGCATTCGCAGTGCGTTCCGAACGAGCTGCCTGATCGTGACCTCTCCCCTGCCCTCGAGATTCGGAGGGCGCGCCTCGAGCCGGATCACGTGACGCTGCCGCAGCCGCAGCTCGGCCGCGTCCTCGATCGTCACGATGCGCTCCTCGCCCGGGATCGCGCCGGACAGGGCGTTGAGCGTCGTGGTCTTGCCGGAGCCGGTGCCGCCGCTGACGAGGATCGTCGCGCGAGCGGCCACGCAGAGCGCAAGGAACTCCGCCAGGGCCGGCGGCAGGGTCGCTCCGGCCACCAGGTCGCGCAGCGAGAACCCGCGGCGGCGAAAGCGGCGGATCGTCAGGCAGGGCCCGTCGAGCGACAGCGGTGGGATGACCACGTTGACCCGCGACCCGTCCGGCAGCCGCGCGTCGCAGAGCGGGGACGCCTCGTCAACCCGCCGGCCCAGCGGGGCCAGGATCCGCTCCACCGCGTGCATCAGCTCACCGTCGTCGCCGAAGCGGACCTCCGTCCGCTCGATCCGCCCCGCCCGCTCCACGTAGACGGCCGCGGGGCCGTTGACCATCACCTCGTCCACGCCGGGGTCGGCGAGCAGCGGCTCGAGCGGCCCCAGGCCGGACGCGAGCAGGACGACCCGCTCCGCCAGCAGGTCGCGCTCCGCCCCGCGCAGCGGCCCCGCCTCGTCCTCCACGAGCGAGCGCACCTCGTCCTCGAGCCGCCCGCCGCCGGCGGCGCCGTCTCGCGCGCGCTCGATGAGTCGCGAACGCAACGCCGAGGCGAGCTCGTCCAGGGCCTCCATGTGAGAGGAAGCCCCACCACGCGCGGGTTCGCCCCGGCTACAGCATCAGCACGCGGGCGCCGCGGACCCAGACCACGGCCGTGTCCCCGAGCCGGCTCCTGCTCCGCCTCGGGTCGGGCGTGGTGTGGCCGTGCAGGAGGTGGCGCGGGCGGTGGCGCTCGACCCACACGCGCAGCGCGGCGAAGCCGGCGTGCGCGCGATCGCCGGGCTCGTCGTTGACTCCGGCCGGTGGGCAGTGGCAGACGAGCACGTCGGCGGCCGGAAGCTCACGGGCGAGGCGCTCCGCCTGCGCCTGGGTGTACTGATGGGGCCCGTCCGAGTAGCGGACACAGCCCTCGAAGCCGGCGAAGCTGCGCCCGCCGACCTCGACCCGAGCGAGGTGCAGGTCGCGGACGCCACTCTCCTCCAGCGGGTAGCCGTCGTGGTTGCCGAGCACGCCGATCCTGGGCAGGTCGAGGTGACGCAGGCCGGCCAGCCAGTCGCGCGGCAGGTCGCCGAGCGTGATCACCACGTCCGGCGAGTTGAGCGCCACGAGCTCGGCCGCCTCGCGCGGCGGCTCCTGGTCCGCCACGAGGAGCGCGCGCAGCTCAGTGGTGGCCATGGTGCTCGCGCACGAGAGCGTGCCCCCGCCCGCGCGCGATCAAGCGCCGGTCGACCAGGAAGGCGAACGGAAACGCAATCGCGAATCCGAGCGCGATGCTCGCGTTGAGCGCCAGTCGGTTCAGATCTCCGACGATAGGCCGCGGGCAGTTGGCGGTGCACCCCAGCCCGTAGCATCGCCGGGATGCGCCGGCTGTTCCTCCTCGTGGCGGCGGTCGTGCTCGTCGACACCGCCTTCTACGCGGCGATTTCGCCGCTGCTTCCCCATTACGAGTCCGAGCTCGGTCTGTCGAAGATCGCGGCGGGAGTCCTGACGGCGTCCTACGCCGCCGGCACCCTCGCCGCCTCGATCCCGGCCGGCTGGCTGGCGGGACGGCTGGGCGTCAAGCCGACGCTTCTCGCCGGTCTCGGCCTGATGTCTGTGACGAGCGTGGTGTTCGGCTTCGGGGAGCACGTGGTCCTCCTCGACGCTGCCCGCTTCCTCCAGGGCGTGGGCGGCGCCTGCTCCTGGGCTGCCGGCCTCGCCTGGCTCGTGAGTGCCGCGCCCACGGAGCGGCGCGGCGAGCTGATCGGATCGGCAATCGCCGCGGCGATCGTGGGAGTGATGATCGGGCCGGTACTAGGTGGCGCGGCCACGGTCGCGAGCCCGGAGCTCGTCTTCAGCCTCGTCGGCGCCACGGGGGCGGCGCTGTTCGCATGGGCATTGGTGACGCCGGGGGTTCCGCGCGAGCCGCCGCTCGGTGTGCGCTCCGCCCTGGCGGCCCTGAACAGGCGCCCGATCGCGATCGGCTTCTGGCTGATGCTCCTGCCGGCCCTGTTCGCCGGCGTGATCGAGGTTCTCGTGCCGCTGCGCCTGGACGACCTCGGCGCCAGCGGCCGCGCTGTGGCCGCGGCCTTCCTCGTGGCGGCCCTGGGCGAGGCGCTCGTGAGCCCGGTGGCGGGCAGGCTCTCCGATCGCCACGGCCGCCTCACGCCGGTGCGGTTCGGGCTCGTCGGCGCGGTCGTGATGGCCGTGCTGCTACCCGTGCCGGACTCGGCTTTCCTCGTCGCGCTCGCCCTGCTCGCCACCGTCCTGGCACTCGGGACCTTCTGGGCCCCCGCGGAGGCGCAGCTCTCGGATGCCTGCGAGGAGGCCGGCCTGGCCCAGGGGCTGGCGTTCGCGCTCGGCAACATCGCCTGGGCCGGCGGCCATGTGGTGGGGGGTTCCGGCGGCGCCGCGCTCGCGCAGGCCACCGCCGATGCCGTCCCCTACGGGATCGTGGCCGTGGTCTGCGTGGCGACGCTGGCGCTGGTGATTCAGCCGTCGCTGGCGGCGGCGCGGCCGCAGGCGCCCCAGGGCTCGACGCCCTCGGCGCGGTAGAGCTTCAGCGCCAGCCGGTCCTGCGTCGCCTCGCGCGCCTTTGCCGGGTCGCCCGTGCCGCCCAGGCGCGTCCAGGTGGCGCGCGTGAACTGAAACTTGCCGCGATAGCGCCCGTCGGCGGAGACCGCCGTGGGGTCGCCGCCCGACTCGCACCTGGCGATCAGGCGGAGCACCCGGGGCAGCCTGACGCTGCTCCGGCGGTACACGCTCGCCCTGCTGAACGGGCGAAGATGGAGCGCCCGGCGGGTGCTCGGCCCGACCCTGCCGTTTGGCTCGAGGCCCTTGCGGCGCTGAAAGCGCTTGACCGCGCGCTCCGTGCCGCGACCGAAGACGCCGTCGACCGCGCGACGGAGCTTGCGCTGCACCCTCTTCACGGCCGGGCCGCGGTCGCCGCGGCGAAGCACGATCTCGCGGGGCTTCTGGGCGCTGACACCTCCGCTCGAAGACGCGCCACTGTCCGCGGCAGCGAGGCCGGCAGCCGTCACCAGGCCGCACGCTGCGAGCGCGGCGACGAACAGCACGAATGCGACGGCCTTGACTCTGATTCCCGGTTCCTTTCCCACTGCCTACGGGGTGAGCTGTCGGGCTCGCGCCGGAAAGTGGCGCTACGCCACGCACTGGTGGCGATTCGCCCCGGGGCCCTCTCGGACCCAATGGTTCCCCCGTTCCCTGCCGCACCGGGCGGCAGAGACTCGGCTGGTTCGGCCGGTATGGAAGCAAATCGTGCCGCCGGATGCACGGCTGGTCGTCGGGAGGCGGCGGTGTTCCGCGTAGATGCAGGCGGTTTCGCGGCTTAAGCCCCCTACCGCTCGTCGAGCTGCTCCGGGCTCTCGTCCTCGACCACGTCCGCGTCGACGGCCTCCGGCTCCGCGGCCAGCAGGTCCTCCACGACCGACGAGACGTCGGCCGCGTCGGAGACCGCCTCGACGGCGTCCACGTGGGCGTCGATCGGCTCAGGAGCGGGCGGGGGCGGGAAGGGAGCAGGCGCCGCTTCGAGCTCGGGGCGTCGAGGCCCGCCGAGCAGGCCCTGGCGCCGCAGGTACCAGCCGGCGGCGAGAGCGGCGGCGAGCACCGGGGCCGCCCTGCCGATCCCTCTGACCAGTCCCATCTAGGCGGCAACATAGCGTCGCTCATGGCTAGGGTGGCCGCGATGGAGCTCGGCTTGCAAGGCAGGACCGCGCTGGTGACCGGCGCTTCCAAGGGACTCGGCCACGGGATCGCCCGGGCGCTCGCCGAGGAGGGCGCCCAGGTCGCGATCAGCTCGCGCTCGCGCGACCGCGCCGAGTCGGCCGCGGCCAAGATCGGCGCGACCGGCTACGAGCACGACAACACCGACCTCGACGCCGCCCGCGCGCTGCTCGAACGGGTCGTGGCCGACCTTGGCCCGATCGACATCCTCGTGGCCAATACCGGCGGCCCGCCCGGCGGGCCGGATCCTCTCGGCTTCACGAGAGAACGATGGCAGGACGCTCACCGTGACCTCGTGCTGTCGCCGATCGAGCTGATCGAGCAGGTCGTGCCCGGAATGCGCGAGCGCGGCTTCGGCCGCATCCTCAGCATCTCCTCGAGCGCGGCCCGCGAGCCGATTCCCAGCCTGATGCTGTCGGGCTCGCACCGCCCCGGCCTGCTCGGGGCGCTCAAGACGATCGCCTGGGCGGTCGCGCCTGACGGCATCACCGTCAACACGATCCTGCCCGGGCGATTCGCCACCGACCGCGCGGTAGCGAACTTCGGCTCGCTCGATGCGGCGGAGGAGGCGGCCCGGGACCAGGTCCCGATCGGCCGGCTGGGCCGGGTAGAGGAGCTCGCCGCCCTTGCGGCCTTCCTCTGCTCAGAGCGCGCCAGCTACATCACGGGCACCGCGATGGTCGTCGACGGCGGACTGACCCGCAGCCTCTAGCTAGCCGCCGCAGGCCGGCCAGCTCGAGCCGCCGCTCTGCGCGTAGAGCATCGCCGCGCGGCGATCCTGCTCCGCCTCGGGCGCCGCGGCCGGGTCGCCGCTGCCGCCCACCGCGGCCCAGCTCTCGCGGGTGAACTGGTACTTGCCGCGGTACTGGCCGCCGCCGCCGATCGCCTGGGGATTCCCACCCGACTCGCACTGAGCGATCGACTCGAGGTTGCCGCCTGCGGCCGTGCCGCTTACTCCGGCCGACGCCGGGCCGCTGGTGGCCGGAGCCGGCGCCAGGCCGAGCGCGGCCTTGGTCTGCGGGCCGACGATCCCGTCGACCACCAGTCCGTTGCGCTGCTGGAACTGCCTCACGGCGGCCTGCGTGCGAGTGTCGAAGACACCGCTGGTGGAGATCCCGACCGCCCGCTGGATCGCGCTCACCTCGGACCCCTGGGCGCCCGGGACGACGAGGCTGCCACCCGCGCCGGTCGCCTGCTGGCCGACCGCGGCGCCGGCCCCGAGCACGGCGAGCGCGAGCCCCACCAGGGCCGCCGACAGCCCGCCTCCGCGGAGGCGGAGGCGACGGCGCCGGGCCCGGCCCGCCTCCTCGCGGCGGGCGCGGGAACGCTCGAGCGAGTGTGTGTAGCGACGATCGAAAGCTGACTCGTTGTACGAGCTCACGACTGCGTTTACCCCTTTCCTCGCGCCTACGGGGTTAGCTTTGGCTGCGGTGCTCGCGCGATCACGGGTCGCGCTGCGCTCCTCGCCATGGGCTCGCGCTGGAAAGTGCGCTACGCCGCGTCGATGACGGCGATTCGCCCCTGCGGCCTCCCGACCGCGTCGGTTCCCCCGTTCCGCCCCGCCTGAGCGGTTCGGATTCGGCTGGTGCCTACGACGAGCGCATAATGGAAGCAAACTTGGCGCTCGGAGGTCCGCCCGCCGTGCGATGCTCCCCTCGATGGCGGTCTCCGGGGCCTACGAGTTCTCGCCTGAGCGGGCCGCCGCCGCCGAGGCGGCCACGCAACTGCTCGAGCCGGGGATGACGGTCGGCCTCGGCTCCGGCCGCGCCGTCTGGTCCGTGGTCGAGGCGATCGTGGCGCGCCTAGGGCCGCGGCCGCGGATCCGCGTCGCCGTCGCATCGGAGGCCACGTACGCCATCGTCCACGCCGCCGGCATCACGGTGGTGCCGCTCGACGGCAGCTTCGAGCTGGACATCGCCATCGACGGCGCCGACGAGGTCGACCCGCGTCTCGGTCTGCTCAAGGGCGGCGGGGGCGCCCTCCTGCGGGAGAAGATCGTCGCCTACGCCGCCAGGCGCTTCGTGGTGGTTGCCGAGCAGGCCAAGCTGGTGGACCGGCTGGGATCGAGCTTCCGGCTGCCGGTCGAGGTGGTGCGCTTCGGCTGGCGCGACACGCGCCGCCGGCTCGCGGACCGGCTTCCCGACGCCCCCCGCCGCGACATCGGCGACGAGCCCTACATGACCGACGAGGGCCACTACATCCTGGACTGCACGATTCCCGAGGAGGCCGATGCGCGCGAGCTCGCCGAGCACCTCGACCACGTTCCCGGCGTTGTGGAGCACGGCCTCTTCTTCGGCATCGCCGAACGCGCCCTGATCGGCCGGCCGGACGGCGAGGTCGACGTGGTCGAGGCCGGCTGACCGGTCAGACCGTCAGCGGGGCGAGGTCCGCCAGGTAGCGCCTGAGGAGCGGGTCGATGATCCGCCAGTCGCCTCGGGCGACGTGCTCCACCACTCCGGCCGTCTCCAGTCGCTTGAGGACCCTGTCGCGGACACCCGGGTGCATGGGCGTGGGAAGCGGATCTCCGGTGGCGAGGCCACGCGCCAGCGCCAGCGCCTGCCTGTGGAGCCGCCGGATGCTCTCGACCGTCTGCTCCATCGTGGGCCGGTCGCCCACCAGGGCCCGTTGGAAGCCGAGCTCGACCAGGTCGGCGCTGATCTCGGTCGTCTCGAGCTGCACCGACAGCAGATGCGCCTGCTGCGCGATCAGCATCGTCGCCCGGGGATGTCCCGCCCCCAGCTCGATCAGGCGACTCAGAGCCGGCTCGGCGATGGTGCAGCCGTCGGCGGCGTAGCGCTCGGCCAGGCCGGCGCGCCAGTCCTCGACGGAGATGGGGCCGAACTCGTAGAAGGCGCCGAAGCCGCTCAGGGCCCGTTTGCCCGGTCCAAACAGGTCGCGCATCAGGTGCTCGACGCTGCCAGCGAACAGGTAGCTCACGCTGGAGCCGCGCTGGAAGATGGCGCGCATGCGCTTGGTGAGGGCGTCGGGATCGCCGTAGGGCTTGCGCTCGGCCGCCACCTCCTGGAACTCGTCGAAGAAGAGCACGAGCCGCTTCCCGTCGGCCCGCGCCACCGCCTCGGGCAGCTCGAGCGCGGCGTCGAGAGCCTTGGTGGGGTTCTGCGCGGCGAAGCCGGGAGTGAGCGCGATCTCCGCCCCTTCGCCGAGCTCCTTCCCGAGCTTCACCGAGGCTGTGGCCTGGGCGGCCGACAACGCGGTCCGGCCGGCCCTTCGCGTGACGCGAACGAGACGGCGGGCGGGCGAGCGGTTCTTGATCACCTCCACCGCCAGCACCTCGGCCAGCTCGGCAGCGTCGCCGACCCGAAACAGGTCCACCTTGGCCACGTAGCAGCCCCTCCCTTTGCAGCGGGTAAGCGCTGCGTCGCAGACGCTGGTCTTGCCCGTGCGCCGTGGGCCCGCCAGCCACGAGTGCACGCCGTTCTGGAGCCGGCTGGCCAGCTCCTTGACGTCCTCGTCACGTCCGATCATCTGGCTGGCCGGGATCGGCTCGTTGGTCGGGAACAGCTCCGCGCTCGGCTGTCGCATGCGCGGCTAGAGTGTACACATTACACAAGATCTGCGTAGAAAATACGCAGTATCTGCGCTCTAAAGATCGCCCGCCGAGACGGCGGCGCCGTCCGTTCGGCGGCGGTCCCCTGGCGGGCGTGCCAACAGGCGCACCTCTCGCGCGAAGTTCTGCGCCGCCGTGAGGTAGACGGCCTGACGAAGGGTCACGCGCATGGTCGCCACGGCGTCGGCGCTGCCCTCGCCCGTCTGGGCGCGGACGGCAAGGAGCTCGACGTCCTGGAGCGCCACGAACGTGCGGCGCCCCTCCGTCGACACCACCACGTCAACCCGTGTTCCCGGCCCGGCCTCCCCGAGCGCGTCGCCACCCGACACGCGCAGCTCGAGTGCGCGCTGGCCTCGCGGCAGGCCGTCGCCCCGCCGAGCCGCCCCGCCGAGCGCGCCGGCCGTCACATAGCCGCCCGCCGGGAGAGCCACCGCCGTGCGCCCGCCGCTGGCCTCCGCCGGGGACGTCAGCGCGTCGCGTGGCACGAACCGGCGGGGAACCGCGCGGACGGCGAGGTCGCCGGCATCGATCCGCGAGTCGGGCGCGAGCGGGTGCCGGGCGACGACCACCGGCAGCGGCCGGCCCACGCGGGCCTCGACCCGCTCGACCGTGTCGTTCACCCGCGAGGCGGCCAGGCCACCGCTGGCAAGGGCCAGCGAGAGCAGGATCAGGGCACGGCGCCGGCGCGACTTCATGCGGCGTCCGGCAGCTCCAGCGCCGCGACGACGCTCAGCGACCCGCCCGCGTCCCTTGCCGCGTCGGAGGCGATCCGGAGGCCGCGGCCCCGGTTACGCACCTCCACGCGGACGGCCCGGCCGCGCCGCTCGGCGCGGAGCCGCACCGGTCCGTCGCCGTGCTCGGCCGCGTTCGCCAGCAGATTGCCGAGCGCCTGCGCGAGCCGGCCGCGGTCGGCCAGCACCATCGCGGGCCCGGCCCGCCAGTCGAGATGGACCGAGCGACCGGCGGCCTGCCACGCCTCCACGCTGCTCCGGACGAGGGGCTCGAGCTGGCTGCGCCGCGCCCGTCCGGGCCGGCGGCGGCCGCCCCGCGCCGCCGTGAGGTCGGCGAGGCCGGCCCGCAGCCGCTCGAGCTCGGCGTCTAGCGCCTGCCCGTAGCGTCGTCCCGCCGGCTCCCTCTTCATCCGCTCCGCCGCCAGCGACACCACCGCGACCGGGCCGCGCAGCTCGTGCTCGGCGCGCGCCACCAGCTCCAGCCGCCGACGCAGCTCGACGATCCAGCAGAGGAGGCCGCAAATAGGTGGTAGGCAGTAGGTCGTAGGTCGCAGGGGCAGCGACCCGAATGCTCTGCCCGCTGCCAGCCGCCAGCCGCCAGCCCGTGGGCTGGTCACGCGAGCACGCCCCAACGGGATCACAGCGCCTCCGTGAGCTTGTAGCCGACCCCGCGCACGTTCACGATCCACGGTCGCCCCGAGCGCCCGAGCTTCTTCCGTACCCGGCAGGCGTGGGCGTCGAGAGTCCGCGTCCGGCCGATCGAGATGTACCCCCACACGTCCCGCAGAAGCTCCTGCTTCGTGTACACCCGCGTGGGCTCCTGCGCGAGCGCGTGCAGCAGGGAGAACTCCTTGGCCGACAGCTCGACCGGCCGGTCGGCGAGCCGGACGATCCGTGTGACCGGGTCGAGCGTGAGCTCGCCGACGTTGAGGACGCCCCGGCGCGGTCGCCCGTGCGCCCGCCGGAGGAGAGCGCGGATGCGGCCGAGCAGCTCCCCGTAGAGGAAGGGCTTGGCGAGATAGTCGTCGGCCCCGCGGGCGAAGACGCGGACGCGGTCGGACTCGCCCGCGCGACCGCTGAGGACCATCACCGGAACCTGGGGATCGACTCGCGTGGCAAGGCCGTCGGCCGCGCGGACGCGGTCGAGCAGCTCGAGGCCGTTGCCGTCCTCGAGGAGGAGGTCGAGCACGACCAGCGAGGGCCGACGCACCTCGATGGCGCGCAGGCCCTCCCCCACGCCGCCGGCCACCGCGACGCGATAGCCGTCCGCCGCCAGGTTGTCGGCGAGGAAGGCCGCGGTGGCGGCGTCGTCCTCCACCACCAGAAGCGAGTCCCGCTCGTCCATGCCCGGATAAGTCGGGACGCCGAGAAACTACGCGGGCAGCTGGCCGCCAGTGCGCGGGTCCACCGCCTCGAGCAGGAACTGGGTGCAGCGAAAGAGCGCGAGCTCGCGTCCGTCGCTCTCCCGGCTCACGGTGGCGTCCCAGATCTGGGTCTTGCGGCCGCCGTGCGCCATGGTGGCGGCGCAGGCGAGCCCGTCGCTCGCCTTCGCCGTGCGCGCGAAGTTCGTCTTCAGCTCGATCGTCGTGAAGCCCGAGGTGCGCTCGGGTAGCGAGGCTATGCAGCCCATTCCGCAGGTGGAGTCGGCGAGGGCGATCACGGTGCCCGCGTGGAGGAAGTCGTTGGGCGCCATGAACTCCTCGCGCAGCGACATCCGCGTCTCGCAGCGCCCCGGCTCGACCGCCACCAGCTCGATCCCGAAGATGCCCGGGAGCCTCCCCGCCATCCGCTCCTGGAGGCTTCGCCGGAGGTCGCTCACGGTCGCGGGAGCATAGGCAGGGTGAAAATCGGCTTGCAGTCCGCGCGGGGAAGCAGGAACCGGGCCTATGATCACGACGCCCGCACGGGACGTTCGGGCCCTGACCAAATGGATACGACGCGGCGAGGCAACTACGAGTCCGGCTCGGACTATGTGCTCGAGTACGGCGAGCTGCGCTTCACCTTCAACGAGCGCGACTTCACGGAGCGCGTAGAGCAGGCGGCCATCAAGCTCGGCTTCGTGGACGCCCCCCTCGGTGACGCCGAGCGCGAGGACCTGGTCAACCTCGCCGTGAACGGCGAGGTGCCGGAGCCGCACTCCGAGCTCGGCGAGCACATCAACGGCTGCTGGCACGAGCTCAACGGCCCGTCGGACCGGTCACTGGTCCACTGGCTGCGGCGACTCGTATTCCGCGGCGCCTGGCTCGACCAGCGCGTAATCGAGGGCGAGCTCGAGGTGGCCTTCAACGAGACGACGAACAGCTTCGGCTATGCGCAGCCGGACCGCGACTTCGAGCTGATCGAGCTCTCGCCCGAGCCCTCCTGGGATCGAGTCGCATACCGGCGCTGACGCCGCCGCTTGTCTCCGCGCGCTACGTTAAAGGGGCAAGGATGCGCTACCGCCTCGTCGTCACAGCCGCGCTCGCGCTCGCACTCACCGCGACAGCCGCGCCGGCCGCCTCCGCCAAGGAGCGGCTGCTGACGTTCTATTCCCCCAAGATCCACACGCTGCCGTATGTGCACGACACGCACGAGGTGACGTTGCGCGCCGACGGCCGTCACGCTCCTCAGCGCGGCGGCTACATCACCGGCTGGGCCTCGCAGGACCTCGTCGCCTCGAGGCGACCCAACGCCAAGCCGCTGCCCCTGCGGCGGATGATGGTCCACCACTTCCTCGTCTTCGCCCCCGGTAAGGTCGACCAGGCGCCCGGCAGCTGCTGGGGGCCATCCGGGTTCATCGGCGGCCGCGGGGAGGAGCATCCGAGCGGGAAGATCAGCCGCGTCGGCTGGGCGCGCCCGTTCCGTCGCCGCTACGGCGTCAACAACCGCAAGCCTGACGGGACCGCCCCCGACTGGCACCTGACCGCGATGGTGATGAACCACTACAAGCGGCCGAAGAGCTTCTACGTGCGGCTGCGGGTCTGGTACGTGACCGGCGAGCGGCGCAAGTCGATGATGCCGACGGTGGTGGGCAAGTGCTCGCATTTGCTGAACGGAATGTCGTACGACGTTCCGGGCGGCGGCGGGCCGCGCTCCAACTTCGTCGACAAGAGCCGCTGGACATCGCCGGTCAACGCCCGGATCGTCGGCGCCGCCTCGCACAATCACGGGGGCGCGAAGTACCAGTCGCTAAGCAGCGTTACCTGCCACCGCCGCCTGTTCAAGGCGCGTGCCTACTACGGGCGGCGCAACCACATCTACAACCGGATCCGCCCGATCCTTCACGAGCCCGGCCCGATCGGCAACGGCGCCTACGCGACCGTCAAGGGGATACCGCTCGCCAAGGGCGAGGTGCTTAGCCGCCGCGCCGTCCACGACAACTCCAACCTGCACGTGGCGGCCATGGGCTTCTGGGTCCTGAACCTGGTGCGCGAGGACGACGTGCATCCCTGCGGGCGGCTTCCCCGCGACGTTCGTCAGATCAACAAGCCCAAGCGCTGGGACCGCACGCCCAACTACGGCCTCGTGGTTCCCCAGCTGGCCAGGCCGAGCGGCACCTTCCAGGCCTTCACGGGCTCCCCGCTGTCTGTCGGAGACCAGTTCTTCAGGCCGGGGAAGATCACCGCGCACGTGGGCCAGTCGGTCACCTGGCGCTTCACCGGCAGCCAGCCGCACAGCGTCACCGTCGCCAACGGGCCGCGCGGGTTCTCGTCGGTCTACTGGGGCCGCCGCCGCGGCAGCTACAGCTTCACGCCGCAGGTGAAGGGCGTCTACCGGATGACCTGCCTGGTCCATCCCACCACGATGGGCCAGACGCTCGTCGTCAAGTAGCCGCTAGCCCAGTAGCTCGCTACGTAGACTCCCCGAGCGCGCGGCCGAGACGCCCGGCCTGCCGTCCTCGCCGGGTGCGTCGAGCAGGATGCGCGTGGTTGCCCAGCGCTGCGGCTCCCAGGCCATCCCCGTCGTCGCGACGACGGTGAGCGAGCCGCCCTCCTCGGTCTTGCGCCCCGCCCCGAAGACGCGGCGGGCCGCGCCGGCCGGAAGCCCCTCGAGGGAGTCGACGAGCAGCACCGCGTGGCCGCCGCGCTCGACCGCTCGCTTGGCTCGCTCGACCGCCAGCTCCGCTGCCTGGGCCTGGGCTTCGTGGGAGCGCTCGAAGGAGCCGCCGTAAACCGGAACGTCGACGGCGACGCGCCACTCGCCCACCTCCTCGGGCCGCACGCCGGCGAGAGCGACCGCGAGCTGGAGGTCGGAGTGCTTCTCGGTCAGGACCTGGGCGAGCTCGCGAAGGAGTGTCGTGGCGCCGGCCCCGGGCGGCCCGCCGATCGACACCCGGGAGCCCCTGCCGAACGGCACGGACTCGAGGGCCGGGGGACTGGACAGCCGCTCCGTCGGGAAGACCGGCGTGAGCTCCGTGAAGTGCGGGCGCTCCTCCGGCGGCTCGGCGTCCGACCCGTTGACGGTCTCTACCCGCACGAGCGAGGGGTGGCGCTCGTTGCGCCTGGGCGGCCGGACCGGCCCGGCCAGCTCGTCGCCCGCGCGCAGCTCGCAGCGCCGGATCTGCGCCGGCGACACGTAGACGTCCTCGTTCGAGTGGCGGAACAGCTCGACGCGCATGAAGCCGCTGCCGTTCGGGAGGATGTCGAGGACGCCGGCGCGCGGCTCG
>Ga0126312_10001997_pt1 | contig 13517 bp, 19 predicted proteins | sample Plot104A_FD_92537 | JGI IMG/M metagenome (GOLD analysis project Ga0126312, IMG submission 92537) | Serpentine soil microbial communities from UC McLaughlin Reserve, CA, USA - Plot104A | ecosystem: Environmental > Terrestrial > Soil > Grasslands | place: USA: UC McLaughlin Reserve, Lake County...
CACGTCTCGATGTGGTTGCGCCCTGATACAACGTCTAAGGGTAAGGCTTTGGCGACTCAAAGTTGGGCTTGTGCGAAGCTATAGCGGCGCACGTGCGGGAGTGGCGAAGGAGAAAACGCCCTCATTCGCTTGCATCGCTCATCAAGCAGCGCGTCTTTCAGATTGCTTGTGGATATGAGGCTTCGATAACAGGATGACCCTCGCCATCTACAGCTGCGCCACAGAAGGTATGCAAGACTCCGCAACAGACGCCCTAGAAGAGACCTTTTCTCGATCCGGCTGTTGACACGCCTTTGTCATAGGGCTCCAGCGGCACCGCCAAAGGTCTTTCTTTTCCCGCTATTTGCAGGACTTTTATAAGTGGCGGGACCCGGATTCGAACCGGGGACACCATGATTTTCAGTTGCAATCTTTGCATTCTAAGCCCTTCTATCCTGTCCACCAAATCGGCTGATTTGCAGGGTGTTTCAGGGTTTGCCGACGAGGGTTTGTCCGTTGCGTACCAGCGCGTGTCAGCTCGGTTGCAGTACGGTTGCGGTACATCCGCGGTCCTCAGCCCCCATCGGGGACGAGGCTGCAGACGTCGGCCAAAGGGTGCGCTAGGCGCGCGTGGGCGGTGCCCTCCAGGGCTTTCAGGAGCCTGCCATCGGCGGTGATAACCGCTGTTTCCGAGTCCTCGGGAGAGCCAGGAAGAGGGCGTCGTAGACGATCACGCCGGCCTCGAAAGTGATCTCGGCGGCACGCTCTCGCTGCTAGCCCCCGTGCTCCATACCCGGCATGGAGTCCACGCCGTCGGGCGATTCCTCGGCCGGGGCTTCTGCGTCCATGTTTTGGAGCATCTTTTGCATCGTCTCGATCTCAGTTCGCTGCGAGGAGCTCGGCCTCAACTGCACCCGCGTGCGCGGGTGGGGCTCTCGTGGGCGGTTTTGGCCGCCTACTGGTCCTTCGAGGACGGCGGAGATGGTGCGGGCGTCGTTGACGAGTTGAAACCTTGTGCTAGGTGTATCGTAATACCGGGCAGGACCGAAGGCACCGGAGAAGGCGGACCAGCATGACGGAAGAGAACAAGATCATCGCGAGGAGGGTCTACGAGATCATCTCGACGGGGGACTTCGACCGGGCTGGGGAGATCGTGGACACCGAAGCCCCGGACAACGAGCTCCTTCCTAGCGATCCGCCCGCCAGGCTCATCGAGACCTTCGAGGATACTTTCACGGAGGCCCGAGAAGCCTTTCCAGACCTCAGCGTCGCCGTCGAGGATGTGATGGCGGAGGGAGACCGGGTAGCGGCGCGCGTCACGATGCGCGGCACGCACCGGGGAGAGTTCCAGGGGATAGCGCCTACCGGCAAGCGGGTGGAAGTAAAGGCCATAGACATGTTCCGCATCTCTGAGGGCAAGATCGTGGAGCATTGGGGGCACGCCGACGATCCAACCAGCTTCCTGCGCCAGTCGGAGTGTTCCTGAATTTGACCTTCTGAGAAGCCCCTGACCGAGAAGCTACCCTCGGCCGCTCTCCCTTCTGGGTAACTCGGAATAAGGAGGAGAGTAAGCCGAGTTGGCAACGGTGAGAGATCTATCTATGCGGCCGCTCTACCGGCATCTCTCCTTGCCGGACGAAGGCTCGCCACGTAGGCAAGTATCAGAAGAAGGGTTCCCACGGCGATCGTTGCGTACATTACCGCCAAGTTCGGCTGCACGTACATCCCGACGTACAGGATGATCCCTCCACCGATCGCTGGCAGTGCTGCCCACCGGCGGCGCAGCACCACTGAGGCAACCATCAACAGTACGGAGATGACCAATATCTCCGGTCCCCAGCGTAGGAGGACATCTAACCATCTGGGAATTTGCGCTGCGCCAGCGGCGTGTGCGGTAACAGCTTCGGCTCTGCCCTGGTGATTCGACCTCATCCCTGCCATCCCACCCTGGGCCGCCGCAGTCCCTCCTGCTGCGAAGAGCCCCACTGCTGCGGCTATCATGCTCAACGAGCAAACCAGCGTTCCACCGAGGCCAACGATACTGCCGAGCGTCGCCAACCGACCCTTGTCCCTCCTAGCCGCCGTGTCCGTTGATCCTCCGTATGACGCCTCCTCATGGTCCGTCATCTCAATCCCCTCCTTGCTCTCCTAGATAGGAGGGCAGCAGCCGACCGGCAAAGGAGTTGGTCAGCACCAGGCTGACGCTCGCTGCCATCGCCAGCATCGCCCAAACAGGTGCCACGAGGCCTGTGATCGCCGCCAGGACACCCACGCCGTTGAAGGCGAGGGCTAGGGCCAGGTTCCTGACCGTCAGACCGTAGCTACGCCCGGCGAGTTCCCTGGCCTCGACCAACGTGCCGAGACGCCCGCCGACGAGCACTATGTCCGCCGTCTCAAGGGCGATGTCGGTGCCGGCGCCTATAGCGATGCCGAGGTCCGCCTGCATTAAAGCCGGGGCGTCGTTGATGCCGTCGCCGACAATTGCCACCCGGTAGCCTTGCCGCTGGAGATCCCGCACCGCCTCGGCCTTGTCCTGGGGCAGCACCTCGGCGCGGTACTCGGCGATGCCCACCTCTTGTGCGACTGCCTTCGCGGTGCGTTCGTTGTCGCCGGTGAGCATCACCGGCTCCAGCCCGGCCGCCTCGAGACGCTCGACGGTTTCTTTGGCATCTTCCTTGACCCGATCGGCGAGGGCGACGAGGGCCGCCGGCGCACCGTCGACGGCCAGGACCACCACGGTGTTGCCCGCAGCTTGCAAATCCTCGATCCGGTCATGCGCCGAAGCGAGGTTCGCGCCTTCGCCCTCGACGAACCGAGGGCTACCGACCGCGACGGAGCGCCCCTCGACGCCTGCCGTCACCCCCATGCCGGGCGCGGCCCGGAAGTCCCGGGCCTGCGTGACCCCGAGTTCCCGCTCCTCGGCCGCGGAGACCACCGCCTTCGCCAGCGGGTGTTCGGAGCCGCCCTCGGCCGCGGCGGCCAGGCGCAGTGCCTCGTGCTCGCCGTACCTGTTCAGGGAGATGATCTCGGCCACGGCAGGTTCCCCGTGGGTGAGCGTGCCGGTCTTGTCGAGCACGATCTTCTTCACGCTCTTGAAGACGTGAAACGCCTCGCCGGAGCGCATGAGGAAGCCCCTCTCGGCAGCCTCGCTGCTGCCCCGGATGATCGCCAGCGGGGTCGCCATGCCCAAAGCGCACGGGTAGCCCATCACCAGTACGCTCAGGGCGGCGAAGGCGGCCCTCGCCACGTCCGGCTGCCCGGCCCAGATCCACGGGCCGACGCTCCACAACAAGAACCCCAAAGCCGCTGCGCCGAACACGGCCGGCACGAAGACGAGCAATATCCTGTCCACCAGCCTGAGGACGTTCGGCTTGAGCGCCCGGGCTTCGGCCACCTGCCGGGCGACGTTGCGCAAAAAGGTGTCCTCGCCGAGGCGAGTAACGCGCATCACGAAGCCGCCCGCCTGGTTGAGGGAACCACCGATCACCTCGTCGCTTTCGAGTTTGTCTTGGGGTATGGACTCGCCGGTGATGAGGCTCTCGTCCACGGCCGAGGACCCTTCCTCCACTGCGCCGTCCACCGGGATGCGCCCGCCGGGGCGCACGCGCACGAGGTCGCCCACGAAGAGCTCTTCCAGGGGAACGTCCCGTTCGGCCCCGTCCTCTTCGATGCGCCGGGCCGTCGGGGGCTCCAGGTCGAGGAGCTTGCGCACCGACTGCGAGGCGCGCACGTGCACCAAGACCGAGGCGTACCCGCCGATGAGGTGGAAACCGAGGACGAAGACCGTCGCCCCGAAGAAGCCCCCGGCGGGGAAGGCCGGGACGAGTAGACCCACGGAGCCCTCCAAAAGGCCGCCCAGCGCCGCTGCCGAGACGAGCACGTCCTGGTTGAGGATGCCTCTTCGGATGGACTGGAAGCCGTTGCGGAAGACGATGAAGCGGGCCGGGCCGAAGAACATCGTCAGCGCCAGCACGCCCATCGCGGCGATCAGGTAGATACTCGCGCCCAAAAAGAGCATGGCGACCATCAGCGCCGAAGCACCGAACAGGAACCCACCCGAAAGCATCGCTTTGCGACGGGCGGCGGCGAGCTCCCGCTCTTCTTCGGCGAAGATCTCCGCCTGATCCGGCGCCCGGGCCGTGTAGCCGAGGTCCTCCAGGGTCCTCCTGATGTCCGACTCGATTACCCTCGTGGGGTCGTAGCGGACCAGCGTCTCCTCGTGGGCGATGCTGACCCGCGCGTCCTCGACGCCGTCCAGTTGCGTAAGCCCCTTGTGGATCGACTCAGTGCACAAAGAGCAGTGCATCCCGCCGACCTTGAGCTGCAGCTTCTCGATGCCGCTCTCTTGAGGAGGGGTCTCCGGTGTGCGGATGCTCACGCGGTGCCTCCCCCATTTCCCTCGTAGCCGAGCATCTGTAGGCACTCCCGGACCTGCTTCCTTTCGACTCGCTCGGGATCGAGCGTTACCTCCACCCGCTGATCGCCCGCGCTGGCTCGCACCTCCTTTACACCGGAAAGGCGCCTTAAAGCGCGGTCGATGCGTTGCTCGCAACCCTCGCAGTGGATCTTCTGCTCTCCTGTTACCCTGAACTCCACCGTGTTGGTCATGGGTGCCCGTCTCTTCGCTAGTTGCTTTCACAGCAAGATCAGGATAGACCTTATACTTGCTATAAGGTCAAGAGCTTTTCTGGACCGTGAGAAATCCGCGGAAACCAAAGGGGTTGTGTGATGAGCGAGATGAGGATCGGGGAGCTGGCACAGCGGTTGGATCTGAACACCCAAACGATCCGCTACTACGAGCGCATAGGGATCTTGCCGGAGCCGGATCGCACCGAGTCCGGCTACCGGGCCTACGGAGAAGAGGACGAGAGGCGCCTCAGGTTCGTGAGGAACGCCCGCGGCGCGGGGCTAACGCTGGGTGAGGTCAAGGAGGTGTTGGCCTTCCACGCGAGGGGCGAAGCCCCCTGTGCGTATGTCGCGGAGGCCATCGCCTGCCACGTCGAGGAGATAGAGCGCCAGATAGCCGAGCTGATGGAGTTCAAACGCGAGCTCGAGCGGCTCCACGAGCGGGCAACGAATCTGTCAGCTAGAGAACTGCGACCGCAAGGCTACTGTCACATAATCGAGCATAGCAAGGGCCAAACCCTGTAGAACTTCGGAGAACAGGGAGCAAGGCTAAGTTCAGCCCCAGGCTCCTTGGTACGGGAACAGGGTCTACTGTAACCTTGCGCAGCCACCGCGAGGAGGGCAAGACCGGCGTAAGGGACTGCTAAGGTGCCGAGTCCGGTGGTGAAGGCCTCGCGGGCGGAGTCGAGCAACTCGGTGCCGAGAGGGTCGGGCGGGGATTGGAATTTGATGCCGTCGTCACCTCAGCAAGGTCAGGACAGGGTTCGCTCGGTTGAGGCCTACTAGGAGTCGCTGGACCTAGGTTGTGGCACCATGCGCTGCTTGCGCTGCCCGTACCTGGTCATGCCCTTCGGCTTGTACACTGCCAGCACCGTGGCCACAAGCAACAGCACCATGGCCAGCGCGGCGTGCTCGCGGGGGAAGGTTCCCATCGCACGGATATCGGCAGTGGACATTGTCGGGTCTGCCGACATGCTTGCCATGATGCTGAATGTCTCCATGAAGATCAGCAAGACGACGGTGGCGAAGACGTTGATCAGCAGCTTGAAAAGGACCCAGTAGTGCCGGAACAAGCCCCACGTGGTGCCCAGTGCTTGGACAAGCCCGGTGAGCAGCGAAGCGAACGCCAGCGGGACGAGGACGTACCAGGCGGCCGGCTCCATCACGATATACGCGCCACGCACCGTCTGAGCATCCTGGCCGGTCAGACCGATGATGGCGAGAGCTAGGAAGACAAGGGCCGCGCCGAGCCAGCCGACCGAGGAAACGACATGCGCGGTGAGCGCGAACCTGCGGAGGCGCGGCGTCATGGTCATCCGTGTCCACCATCCGCCCCGAGTGCTGTGACGCTGGAGGACGGTGCGTTACCACCGCCACTGTGCATACCGGGCATACCGGGGCGCATGGGGCCCTCGGTAACCAGCTGGAAGACAAACAGCAGGATCACGACGAGGGCGATGATCCCAAACACCTTCACCCAGCGGGGTGTGCCGGTGGGCGCTCCGCGGTCGGTCCACACGCCGGTGTCGTCGCCAGTTTCGCCCTTAGAGTCGGGGTAGCGGGGTGGGTTAGCCATGTGCGCATCCTCCTCTGTCGCGCGGTTCTCAAGGTGTTCGTGACGGTGAAAGTCTACGACGACAATATGTCGATGTCAAGACAATATGTTCAATACTAGGAACAAAAGGTTTCGACATCGCCATCACGTATCACGTATACTGGGGTGATGCCGAAGCAGTGGAACGAGACGATCGAGGCGCACCGCCGCGAGGTGCGCGACGCGATTTTGGACACCACGGCGGCGCTGGTGGCCGAGCACGGGCTGCTGTCGGTGAGGATGTCGCAGATCGCCGAGGAGACCGGCATCGGACGTGCGACGCTGTACAAGCACTTCCCAGATGTCGAAGCGATCCTGTTTGCCTGGCACGAACGTCAGATCGCCGGCCACCTCGAATACCTCGTCGAAGTCCGAGACCAAGCTGGCGGTGCTGGCGAGCGGCTCGAAGCTGTGCTGGAGGCCTACGCGCTCATCTCTCACGAGTCTCATGGGCACAACGACGCCGCGCTCGTGGAGTTTTTTCATCGAGACGAGAACGTCGCCCGAGCACAGCAGCAGCTTCGCCACATGATCCGAGACCTGCTGACCGAAGGCGCCCAGATCGGCGACTTCCGGGACGATGTCGCACCTGAGGAGCTCGCGAGCTACTGTCTGCACGCCCTCACAGCAGCCAGCAGCCTGCCTTCTGAGGCCGCGGTCCGCCGGCTCGTCCAGGTCACTCTTACGGGCCTGCGACCGAAACCGTGAGCCATCGAGGTCGACGCCACCGTAGCGCGACACCGCGGCTCACCTCGGCCCGAAGGCGGCTATAGAGACAGCACTCCGAAAAAGTGCCAAAGTGCAGGGGGACCTCCCCACTCCAGCGCCCATCCGTCCGGAGGGCATTTCTCAACAAGCTGATCCCGTCCCCGCAGTTCGCTGAATAAGGGCAAGCGGAGGGCGAGGCTGCTGTGGAAAGCCCGGCCCTCCGCTTGGTTCTAGGTACTTTCTGCCCTCTCTCCCCGATGAACCAGGCGAGCGCGATGCTCAAGATCCCCAGGGCAAGGTGCAACAGGTTGTCGAAGAGGGTGTAACCGTGCGGGATCAGGCCGAATATCATGGGCACCACGAAGCCCAGCACGCCCACCACCAGGTAGATCACCCCCAACACTCCCACCACTGTGCGGGTGAACGTAAGGTCCACCCGCCCGAAACCCACGTAGGCCAGAAGGCCTCCGGTGATCAGGTGAACTATGTCCTCCACGATGTCGACGTTCAGGATGCCGAGCCACACCCGGTCGCCCAGCACCAAGCCGATCACGCCGACCAACAGCAGCACCACCCCGATGATCTGCGCGTACGTTCGTGCGTACATTTAAGTTGCCCTCCTTGTCGCCAACAGTTCCTCCTGTGTCTACGTAGACGTAAGCCGTTGGATTAGCTCCTTGGCAGCGTAGCAGGCAGCGATGAATCGGCGATGAATTCGTGCTACTGCGAACTTCATCGTTTTGCAAGAGCCTCGCCCCTACTAGGCAGCTCGGTGAATGAAGCCTCGATCTACGTTACGACACCTGTAACGCATAAACGGTACAATGCCGCTGTGACCTTGCGCCACACATACCTCTTTGCACTAGCGGTACTCGTGGCCGCATTCGTAGCGCTGTACCCCTATCTGGGCAGCATGGGGATGTGCGACTTTGGAGAGTGCCCGTATGCGGCGCAATCTTTTTCCCACACATCCTCCGCCAGCCTGGCGTCGGTGTGCGTCAGCGCTGTGCTATCAGCATTCCCTGCGGTGCTTGCCTTCGCCCTGTTTCGAGGATGCCGCTTACTTGCCGCCGACTCGCGGCCAACGCACCTTTACCTTCCCCCGATCCTCCACCTCCCCGCTCCTTCTTGAGCTGGTAGATACCGCCGTCTCCGTGCGGCGACTATCTCACGTGCGTCGAGGTGCGTAAGAAGTCGTAGTTGGCGACTCGGACGCACCACCTACTCTCTCGTGGAGAACGAAAGATGAAGATGCTGAAGATGTGCCTTAACTGGAAGGTGCTGGCCAGCCTAGCGGCTGTAGGCGTCGGGGTCTACCTATTCGCTCCTGGTCTGCTGGCTGAAGCCGTCCCGATTCTGGGTTCTGTCGCGCTCTTGATGAATAGGCTTAACCGTGAGGCTCTGTAGAGTCGGACAAGGAGAAGCGTCGCATGAAAACCGTTGTCGCCAGCCACGAACTGCTACCGAAGGGCGGAGGATCTGTTTCACCAAAAACGCGACAGAACCCGCACTTCGTGGCTAGGTTTGCAGGGACAGCTTAAAATACGGGCAGCTATATGACCGTCCGGGTGCTCATAGTAGAAGACGAGAAAAACCTAGTGAAGCTGCTCCGGGGATACCTGGAGCGGGAGGCCTACGAGGTGCACGAGGCCCTGGACGGAGAGGTCGCACTGGAGGTGGCCCGGCGGGTGGACCCTGATTTGGTGGTTTTGGACTGGATGCTCCCCAAGCTCGACGGGGCGGAGGTCTTGAGGGAGCTCAGGCGCTTCTCCGACGCCTACGTCATCATGCTCACTGCCCGCACAGAGGAGGTGGACAGGATCGTGGGCCTCTCCATCGGGGCCGACGACTACCTGAGCAAGCCCTTTTCTCCTGGGGAGCTGGTGGCCAGGATCAAGGCGATGCTGCGCAGACCCCGCGGCGCGACCCGTGGGGTTTCGGACGAAGAAGCGCCGCTCGAGTTCGGGGAGCTTACGATAGACTCCGCCAGGCGCGAGGTGCGGCTGAGAGGGGAAGAGATCCCTTTGACCGTCCTGGAGTTCGACTTGCTCAACGCCCTGGCCTCGCGTCCGGGGTTCGTCTTCGCCCGCTCGCAAGTCCTGGAGCGGGTGTGGGGCGAGGGCTACTTCGGCGGTGAGCATGTGGTTGACGTTCATGTTGCCAAGCTCCGCAAGAAGATCGAGGATGATCCGGCCAACCCCCGCTACGTTCAGACGGTTCGCGGGGTGGGGTACAGGTTTCGCGGGCAATGAGAGTCCCCCGCTTTCCACCTCGCGGTCTTCGCACCAAGCTCTACTTCTCCCACTTCCTGGTCGCTCTCGTGGGAACCCTCACCCTGTTTACGGCTATATTTTTAGCGGCGCCGATCATCTTCGGAAACTTGTTGAGGGAGACGGTGGATAGTGTGGCCCGGGCCTTCGGGCAGACGCTGCTTTTCTCTGTGCTTGGCGCCGGGCTGGTAGCCACGGTGGTTGCCGCGGCGGCCAGCCTCTTCGTGTCTCGGAGGATCATAGATCCCGTGCAAAACATGCTCGCTGCGACTCGCCGCATAGCCTCCGGGCGCTACGGTGAGCGTGTGCCGGTTCGGGAAAACGACGAGCTGGGCGCCCTTTCGGAGAGCTTCAACTCCATGGCGGCCTCTCTCGAGGAGATCGAAGGGCGGAGGATGGACGCGATCTCCGACGTCTCTCACGAGCTGCGCACCCCGCTCTCCACCCTCCAGGGCTACGTAGAGGGCCTCTCGGAAGGGGTGGTCGAACCCTCGGAGGAGACCTGGGACCTCCTGCGCGAGGAGACCGGGCGCATGCGACGCCTCATAGACGACCTCCGGCAGCTCTCCGAAGCCGAGGCCGGCCGACTCGCCATGCATAAAGTCCCCATCGCCACTGGGGAGATCCTCCGGCTCGCCACCGAGCGTATGCTACCGCTGTTCGAGGAGAAGGGGGTAGAGCTGGCGGGTGCGGCGACCCAGGACCTGCCGCCGGTGCTCGCGGACGCCGACCGGGCCGTGCAGGTTGTGACCAACCTGCTTTCCAACGCCCTGCGTCACACGCCGCAGGGAGGACGGGTCACGGTGGGGGCCGAGGCCGGGGATGGCGAGATCACCTTCGAGGTCGAAGATACCGGAGAAGGGATAGAGCCCGAGCACCTGCCGCACCTATTCGAGCGGTTCTACCGGGTGGAGAGGTCCCGCTCCCGGAGCGAAGCCCGCGGCGGCTCGGGGGTGGGGCTCGCCATTTCCCGGGCGCTCGTCGAGGCCATGGATGGGAGGATATGGGCCGAAAGTCCGGGGCCGAACGAAGGAGCGGCCTTCTCCTTCACCCTGCCTGTCTCTCCTCCTCAAATCTTGATCGAATCTTGATCTTGGCTAGACACCGGCTTGAGGTTAGCCCCTTACACTGGGAGCGTAGGTAGGTCGCATCGAGGAGAGATGAAGGACGAATGATGGGCATGGACGGAATGATGGACCACATGATGGGCGGATGGGGCGTTTTCGGCCTGATCGGGATGCTCCTCAACCTGCTCGTCCTGGGAGGGTTTCTGGCCCTGATAGTCTGGGCCGTCGTGCGGATCTCCTCTTCTCGGCGGATCGGCAATCGAGATCAGTCAGCCGAGGACATCCTGCGCGAACGCTTCGCCCGGGGTGAGTCTGATGCCGGGGAGTATCGGAGGTCTCTCGAGGTCTTGCGCAAAGACTCCCCACAGCGTAGCTACGAGGACTACGTGCGGGAAGCCGAAGACCAGTTGAGGCCGAGGTAGGGCGATGTGCGGCTCAATGATGGGCGGTTTCGGCGTGCTATGGATGCTCGTACCCCTCCTGTTCTGGGGCGGCCTCCTGGCGATAATCGTCTGGCTCGTGGTCAGGATCTTTCCCGCTCAGCGCGGGGGGAGTGGGGCTTCTGAAGCGCCCAGGGACTCGGCGGAGGAGATCCTGCGAGGACGCTTCGCCCGCGGCGAGATCAACGCCGAAGAATATGAAAGATCCGTGCGGGTTCTACGGAACCGGAGAAGTGCCACAACCGGCGGCGTCTAATAGATGCGTGCGGAGTATCCGCTCTTGTGGACTCGACCGAAAGGAAGGTAGCGCAATATGTCTGAAAACCGATCTCTGGCTGATCCCGCCACTACCGCGGAGACGGAGCGGGTACGACGCATCTGGGAGAAAGAAGCGCCGAGGTACGACAAGCACATCGGGTTCATGGAGAAGCTTCTGTTCGGGGACGGTCGCGAGTGGGTGTGCTCTCAGGCCGAAGGCGAGATGCTGGAGGTCGCCATCGGCACAGGGCGCAACCTCCCCTTCTATCCCACAGGAGTGCGTCTCACCGGCGTGGACATAAGCCCCACTATGCTCAACATCGCCCGCGAAAGGGCCGGTAATCTGGGGATGGATGCCGATCTCCTAGAAGCCGATGCCCACGAGTTGCCCTTCCCAGAAGGATCGTTCGACACCGTGGTATGCACGCTCTCTTTGTGCAACATCCCCGACGACAGACGAGCTGTTGCCGAGATGAAGCGTGTGCTCAGGCCCGGCGGGCGGCTGCTCTTGCTGGATCACGTTAGCAGCACGTCCCGGTTCGGGCGAGCCGTCCAGAGGATGTTTGAGGTATTCACGCTACGCTTCGAGGGCGACCACTGGCTCAGGCGCCCTCTGGTGCATGTGCTGGCCGAGGGGTTCCAGATCGAACGCCAGGAACGGTACAAGAAAGGCATCGTCGAGCGCATCATGGCGCGCAAGTCATAAAGCGCCGGTCGGTAAATTTCTATGAGGAAGGTTGTTCGAGGTTATGGAGACCTGGAAGGACAGACTACTCAAGGCCGTGAAAGGCACAAACGCAAAACTACTGCTGGCCGGCCTCGCTGCGGCGCTCCTTCTTGCGGTGGGGGCTACGGTCGGCTACGCCTTCGGCCAGACGGCCTCCCCCCAAGGCGGATTTTCGACCGGCAACGGCCGGACGGCCTCGGCAACGAGCGGAAGCGGGTTGGACTCGATGATGGGCAGTGGCGGCATGGACCAGATGATGAACGGCGACCAGATGCAGACGATGGGCTCCTTCGACAAGGACAAGCCCTTCGACCTTCAGTTCCTCGACCAGATGACCATGCACCACGATGGCGCAATCATGTCCTCCAAGCACATGATCTCCGACTCGAAGCGACCCGAGCTGCAAGAGCTCGCCCAGAATATCGAGAAGAGCCAACTCGAGCAGGTAGATCAGATGTAGGAGTGGCGCGACGAATGGTACCCCGATGTGGAGCAGGCCCCCGCCATGCCTGCTGGAATGATGGACGCCGGAATGACGGAGCATATGATGGGCGGCTCTATGCAGGAAATGATGGGTGGCGCCGCCACCGATGAGATGTTCCTGCGCATGATGATCCCGCACCACCAGATGGCCGTGGATATGTCCCAGAAGGCGCTTGAGAGATCCGAACACCCGGAGCTCAAGGAGCTAGCCCGCAAGATCATCGACGAGCAGACAGCGGAGATAAAGCTGATGGAAGGCTATCTAGAAGAGATCGAGGGGGCGGAGAAGGGCTAGCGGGCCGACGGCACGCGCCCGTGGCGTGCACGACGAGCAAGCTCCCGGTTGGGGTGAAGACCAACAAGGTTAGCCGCCCCACCGGGAGGCTGTATACTCTGGTTGCTTTGACCATACGACGCACATACCTGTTCGCGCTTGCGATCCTCGTTACCGCCTTCGTGGCGCTGTACCCGTACCTAGGCGCAAAGGACATGTGCGACTCAGGGAAGTGTCCCATGGTGACGCAGTCCACCTCTGGTGGGGTCTCGACGGCGTGCTTGATCGTGGCGCTCGTAGCGGCACCAGCGCTAATGCGCTTCGGTTCCGAACGCCGACTGCGCGGCGCAACTTCCGAGCTCCGGCCCATCCAGGTGTTCTCCTCTCCCGATCCTCCGCCCCCCCGTTCCTTCTCTTAGCCGATAGGCAACACCGGATCTTGCGTTACCCATCACGCGTGGCTCCGGGTGCTGAGAAGTAGCCCACACTCCGGGCGTATCGCCTACCCTCCCAGGAGGACCCAAAAAGTGAAGATGCTGAGGATGTGCCTGAACCCGAAGGTGCTGGCCGGGCTGGTGGTGGCGGGCGTTGCGACCTACTTGATCGCCCCCAACCTGATAGCAGCGTCTCTTCCAATCCTGCTTGTGGCGGCCTGCCCGCTGTCGATGCTGCTCATGATGTGGGGAATGCGGCAGACCCAGGGGAAGCAGACGACCCAAGAACCCGACGTTGGCCTGACCCGCGAGGAGCGGATCGCGCTGCTGCGTGCGCAGCAAGCTATTCTCGCCGACCGGATCGGGGCGCTGGAGCGGGGTGAGGCCCACCCAGCCGAGAACGGAAGGGGGCGGTAGGAACGTGCCCAGAAAGACGCAGAAGAAGACCAATGGGCAGGTGCGGCTCCTGCTGTCAGGCGTGGTGGCTCTAGCCATCGTGGCGATGGCGGTAAGCGCCGTCCTGTTCTCAGCCAACCCTCCTGGTGATCAGGGATCTGGCACGTTCGAGCAGCCCTTCGTGGGGGGCGACCTGCACTCGCTGGCGGTAGACCCCAACAACCCAGACAGGGTCGTGGTCGGTGGCCATGAGGGGGGCGC
>Ga0126312_10001998_pt1 | contig 13515 bp, 18 predicted proteins | sample Plot104A_FD_92537 | JGI IMG/M metagenome (GOLD analysis project Ga0126312, IMG submission 92537) | Serpentine soil microbial communities from UC McLaughlin Reserve, CA, USA - Plot104A | ecosystem: Environmental > Terrestrial > Soil > Grasslands | place: USA: UC McLaughlin Reserve, Lake County...
GGGCGCCCTCTCGAGCGCCCACGACATCGCCGAGGGCGGCTTCCTGGCCGCCGTGGCGGAGTCCTGCCTGGCCGGCGGCATCGGCGCGACCCTCGACCTCGGGCCCTCGGACGATCCGCTCAGGCACCTGTTCGGCGAGGGCCCGGGCGCCTTCCTGGTCTCCGGCCCGCGCGAGACCCTGGAGCGATTGGGCAAGCGCACGCCGGTCGACGTGTTCGGCAGCGTGGGCGGCGATTCGCTCGGGGTGACGATCGCCGCGTCGAGCTTCAGCGTGGGGCTGGACGAGCTGCGGGCCGCCCACGCCGGTCTGGCGCCGGCGTTAGCCTGAGCCGGTCGCGGGTGGATCAGCGGTCGCGCAAGTCGCTCGTCGCTAGCCGGAGGACCGCTCGAGGCGACGGGCCGCCGCCACGAGCCACTTCTTGACGCCGGCCAGCTGAGCCGGGCTCACCACCTCGTCGATCGCGGCTTCGAGCCGGCGGACGTCGGGCGTGGCGGCGTCCAGTCGCCGCTCCCCCTCCGAGCTCAGCGTGACTTGCAGGATGCGCCCGTGCGTCGGATGTGGGCGGCGCTCGATCAGGCCATCGCGCTGGAGCGTGGCCAGCACGCCGTTCATCGCCTGCGCCGTGGTGTTGCAGGCCCGCGCCAGGTCCGCGCCGGACATGCCGGGCTCGCGGCGGAGGACGCTGAGCACCGCGTACTGGGCCCCCGTCAGGCCGTGCTCGCGAAGGGCGGCTTCCATCGCCGAGCGGAACGCCTGCCAGGCCTGGCGCAGCAGGTAGCCGCTGTGGCCTTCCACGCCGCGATAGCTCTCGCCGATCTGTGGCGCGCTCACGCGGTCAGAGTATCAGGGACTTGACACAGCAGGGACCGTGTCAGTATGTCAGGACCCTGATAACTCCTAAGAAGAGGTTGGAAATGGCGACTCAGCAGACAATCACTCGCGCGGAGATGGACGTCCTGGTGGAGGGCCACTACCGGGCCGAGGAGTCCGGCGACCTCGACGCGATCGTCGAGGGCTTTGTGGCGGACGCTGAGCACGACGTGGTCGGGCGGCCGGACGAGGGGCTCCACGGCACCGATCAGATCGAGGCCTTCTACCGGGCGCTTCTCGCGGAGCTCCGGATCGACCGCTTCGAGCCCGTGCGGCGCTGGTACGGCGACGACCACGTGGTCGACGAGGCGATCCTCCACGCCACGGCCGAGGGGCACCCGTTCGGCCTCGACGGACGCGGCCGGCCGGTGCAGGCGCGCTTCCTGCACATCTTCGACTTCCACGCGGGCTTGATCGAGCGTGAGAGCGCCTGGATCGACCTCGCGGCGATACAGCAGCAGCTCGCGTAGGGAGGCGGCCACCCGTGAGATTCGGGGGATCCCGCTGGTACCCTAGGCCTCAGTGGCCGGCGCCACCGAGAAGGCCTTCGACTTCCGCCTCGCCGGCCGCGTCGGATGACCTCTCGAGACCCGATTCCCGATCGCGACGGTCCGCGCGACGAGTGTGGCGTCTTCGGCGTGTACGCGCCGGAGTCCGACGTGGCCAGGCTCGCCTACTTCGCGCTCTACGCGCTCCAGCACCGGGGCCAGGAGTCGGCCGGCATCGCGACGAGCGAGCGGGGCCAGATCACCACGTATCGCGACCTCGGCCTGGTCTCACAGGTGTTCGACGAGGACAAGCTGAGGGCGTTGACGGGCGAGCTCGCCGTCGCCCACGTGCGCTACTCGACCACGGGCTCGTCGGCCTGGGAGAACGCGCAGCCGGTCTGGCGCTCCGACCGGCGCCAGGTGGCCCTCGCCCACAACGGCAACCTGATCAACGCGGTCGAGCTGCACGCGGAGCTCAGCGACGAGGGCGCCTCCTTCCGCGGCACCTCGGACTCGGAGATCATGGCCGCGCTCCTCTCCCGCCACGACGCGGACACGCTCGAGGACGCCGTTGCCGACGTCGTCCCGCGGCTCGAGGGCGCCTTCTCCACGGTTGTCATGACCGGCGACTCGGTGGTGGCGTTCCGCGACCCGGCCGGGCTGCGGCCGCTGTCGCTGGGGCGGCTCGGCGACCGCTACTGCGTCGCCTCCGAGAGCTGCGCGTTCGACATCATCGGCGGCGAGCTGCTGCGCGAGGTCTCGCCGGGGGAGATGGTCTCGCTCGGTGAGCGCGGGATCGAGACGCGCCAGCTGGTCGAGTCGCAGCGCAAGGCGTTCTGCGTCTTCGAGCACATCTACTTCGCTCGCCCGGACTCGGTCCTGGGAGGCAACCGCACCCAGGTGTCCCGCCGCAAGATGGGCGAGATCCTCTGGCGCGAGGCGCCCGTCGACGCCGACGTCGTCATCGCCGTCCCCGACTCCGGGAACCCCGCCGCCGCCGGTTACTCCAAGGCCTCGGGCCTGCCTCGTGACGACGGCCTTATAAAGAACCGCTACGTCGCGCGCACCTTCATCCAGCCCGGGCAGGAGCTGCGCAAGCACGGCCTGCGGATGAAGTTCAATCCGCTGCGGGAGGTGGTGGAGGGCAAGCGCATCGTGGTGGTCGACGACTCGATCGTCCGCGGCAACACCACCCGCCAGATCGTCAAGATGCTCCGCGACGCCGGCGCCACCGAGGTCCACATGCGGATCTCGGCGCCGCCCATCCGCCATCCCTGCCACTACGGGATCGACATGTCGACCGCTCAGGAGATGGTCGCGCACGAGCGCACCGTCGACGAAGTGGCGGAGGAGCTCGATTGCGACTCACTCGCATACCTCTCGCTGGACGGCGTCTACGAGGCGATCCGCTCCACCCGCGAGACGCACTGCGACGCCTGCTTCTCGGGTGACTATCCGCTGGAGCGGACCGACTCAGCCAACGGCAAGTTCGCTCTCGAAGAGCTAACCACCGCTAGCCGCTAGTCGCTGCGCGACCGCGTCCTCCAGCCGGCGGGCCACCGCCGGCTCCGACTCCCTGAGCGACCGGAGCGCCTGCTCGGTCATGACGATCAGGTCCATCGGCGACGTGGCGGTCACGGTGGCGCCGCGCCGCCTGCGGCCGAGGATGCCCATCTCGCCGAAGAAGTCTCCGGGTCCGAGGTCGGCGACGTGGTCGCCTCCGTGAGTGACCTCCGCCGTGCCCTTCTCGATCACGAAGAACTCGTAGGCGAAGTCGCCCTCGCGCGCGAGCTGCTTGCCCTCGGCGACGTCGATCGCGTCGACCCGGGTGGCGAGCGCCTTGAGCTCCTTCTTGCGCAGCCCCGCGAAGAGCGGCGCCGAAGCCAGCCGTTTCTCCTCCACTATGCCTCCCCTCCTCCGGTCACGGTCACAGCAACCCGCTGGACCTGGTTGTTGGCGAACCCGTGCAGGTTCCAGGACGCCTCGAGCGGCTGAGTGTTGCCGGCCGAGTCGGTGGCTCGGCAGCAGAGCTCATAGTCGCCCGGACCCGACGGGGTCCACTCCCAGTCCCAGGCGCGCCAGGACCAGCGGGAAGCCTGCTCCCCGAGCTGGGAGTCTTGCCAGGTCGCGCCGCCGTCGTCGCTGACCTCGACACGCTCGATCGTGCCGCGGCCTGACCAGGCACGACCGCTCACCCGGTGCCTCGCGAGCTCTGCGTGGCGCTCGCGGGTGGCGAAGATCGGGATCCCGGGAGGGACCATCAGCGCCCGCGGCTCCATCCGGGTCACCCGCTCGCCGGCGTCCTCCGGCGTCTGCCGGAAGTTGTAGCTCCAGGTGTTCTGGTAACCCTCGAACGGCTGGTCGAGAAGGGTGACCCGCTCGAGCCACTTGACGTTGGTCATGCCGTACCAGCCCGGCACCACCAGTCGCAGGGGGAAGCCGTGCTGGGGCGGCAGCGGCTCGTCGCCGATCGCATAGGCGAGCATCACCTCGTCCTGTAGGGCCTCGTCGACCGGCAGGCTACGCTCGTACTGCTGCTCGACGCCGCCCTCGACACCGCGGTCGAGGCCGGAGAACAGCACCTCCACTGCCCCCTGCCGGATCCCGGCCTCCTCGAGCAGGGGGCGCAACGGGGTTCCCGTCCACTCCGCTGTACCCACCGCCTCGTTGAGCCAGGGCTGCGAGACCGGCCGCGGAGAGAGCCGGCCGCGGCCGTTTCCGGCGCACTCCATGGTCACCGGCTGCCGGACCGACCGCCTCGCGCGCAGGTCGTCGAGCGACAGCTCGAGCTCGCGCCGCACCGAGCCGCCGATTGTCAGCCGCCACGATGTTGGATCCACGACAGGTATGTCGTAGTGGATGAGCAGGTAGTGCAGGCCGACAGGCGTGACGTCGTAGGTGAGTGCCTCGAGCGGCATCCCGTGGTTTCGGGTGGCCAGCGCCAGTTCCTCCGGCGTGATCGACGCCGATGCCTCCAGCTTCGACATCGGCGGTGCTGTTTGTGCTCGATCCGTGGCCGTGCGCGGATTGTAGGGACGGTGTTGCACGCACTGCAACAAGTCGGTGACACCGCTCCGGATGCCGCCGAGCCCGGCGCTAGGGTGGCGGCCGTGGACCTCACAGCCGCCCTTCGCGAGCACTTCGGCTTCCGGGACTTCCGCCCCGGCCAGCTCGAGGCGTCTCGCGCGGCGCTCGCGGACCGCGATGTCCTGGTGGTCATGCCCACCGGCTCGGGCAAGTCGCTCTGCTATCAGCTGCCGGCTCTGCTGCGCGACGACCTCACCGTTGTCGTCTCGCCCCTCGTCGCCCTGATGCAGGACCAGGTTGAGGCGCTGCGGGCGCGCGGTCTCGACGAGAGCGTGGCCCTGGTCAACTCCCAGCAGGACGGCGCCGCCAACGCCGACGCGGTCCGGAGGGCGGTGGCGGGCGACCTGCGCCTGCTCTACGTTGCGCCCGAGCGGTTCGCGGCAATGGGGTTCGTCGAGCGGATGCGGGCGGCGCGGATCGGCCTGTTCGTCGTCGACGAGGCTCACTGCGTATCGCAGTGGGGTCACGACTTCAGGCCGGACTACTTCCGGCTGGCCGACGCCGCGCGCGTTCTCGGCGCCAGCGCCCTGATCGCCTCCACCGCCACGGCCACGCCCGGCGTGGCTCAGGACGTCGCCCGCCGACTCGACCTGCGCGATCCGGTTCGCGTGGCCACCGGCTTCGATCGGCCGAACATCGCCTTCGCGGTCGCCCGCCCCGCCGGGCACGAGAAGCGAGGGCTGATAGCCGCGGCACTGCGCCAGCCCGACGCGCTCCCGGCGATCGTGTACGCAGGAACGCGCGCCGGGGCCGAGCAGCTCGCCGACGAGCTCAGCGAGGAGCTCGGGGTGGCGGCGGCGGCGTACCACGCGGGGCTCGAGCGCGAACGGCGCGCCGAGGTACAGCGGGCGTTCCTCGCCGATCAAGTGCCTCTGATCGTGGCCACCAACGCCTTCGGCATGGGAGTCGACAAGCCGAACGTCCGCTCGGTCATCCACGCCAGCGTGCCGGCCTCGCTCGAGGCCTACTACCAGGAGGCGGGCCGGGCCGGCCGTGACGGGCGGCCCGCGCGGGCCCTGCTCACCGCCGAGAACCGCGACAAGGCGCTTCATGTCCACTTCATCAAGTCGGACGAGATCGAGCACGGGTTGCCGGGCTGGCTGGCCGACCGCTTCGCGGCGGCCGCCGACGGGCACGGCCGCTACTCGCTCGACGCGGCCGAGCTCGCGCGCGACCTCGGCGGTGGCCGCGACCGTGTCCGCTCGCTGGTCGGCCATCTCACTCGGGCCGGTGTGCTCCAGCCCTCGCCATCGCTGCCGGACCGCGTCGACGGGCGGCTGACCGGCGCCTTCGACAAGCGCGCCGAGCTGCGCTGCCGCGCCTCGATCGAGGAGGCGGCGCGCGCGCGCTGGCGCCAGTACCGCGAGATCTGGGCCTACGTCGAGCGCGATTCGTGCCGCCGCGAGGCGGTGCTGCGGCACTTCGGCGACCGCTCGCAGCCGGAGCGCCGGCCCGGGGCCTGCTGCGACGTCTGCGACCAGGGGCTCGTGCCCGCGCTGCCCGCCGCCGACCCGGCGGCGCTCGAGGGCCTCGACGAGGCGATCGTCTCGGTCGCGCGCACCGCCCGCCCGTCCGTCGGCCGCACCACCTGCGCAGAGATCCTCCACGGCGCCCGATCCCAGAAGATCAAGCGCAACTCGTACGACGGCCTGCCCGCCTACGGCGTCTCGGCCCGCATGCGCCGCGCCGACATCCTCGCCCGCGTCGACGAGCTGATCGACGACGGCAGGATCGAGACGAGCGGCGGGCCCTATCCGGTCCTCAAGTGCCCTTCCGCGTCGCCGTCCTGATCTCAGGGGAGGGCACCAACCTCCAGGCGATCCTCGACACCGTCCACCGCCGGGACGACATCGAGGTGGTCGGCGTCGCCTCGAGCCGGCGCGACGCCGGTGGCCTCGAGCGGGCGCGCCGCGCGGGCGTCGAGACGGCGGTCTTCGAGATCGGCGCCTACGACGATCGCGGGGAGCGCGACGAGGCCCTGGCCGACTGGCTGGACGAGCGCGGCGTGCAGCTGGTGGTGCTCGCAGGTTTCATGGAGGTCCTCGGCGCCGGCTTCATCGGCCGCTTCCGGGGCCGGATAGTCAACGTCCATCCCGCTCTTCTCCCGGCGTTCCCCGGCGTCGGCGCCGTCGAGCAGGCGCTCGAGCACGGCGTCAAGGTCATGGGCGCGACCGTCCACTTCGTCGACGAGGGCGTCGACAGCGGCCCGATCATCTTGCAGGAGGCGTTCGAGCTCTCCTACCCTTCCGACATTGCGGCTATCGAGCAGCGCGTTCACGGGATCGAGCACCGGCTGCTGCCGCAGGCGGTTCGTATGATCGCGGCGGGCAAGGTGCACCTGGACGAGAACAACCCACGGCTGGTCCGGATCGATGGCGGAGGCGATTAAGGGTCGCGGCATAGAGCCCGCGCCGCCGGGCCAGGTGCGCGTGCGGCGGGCGCTGCTGACCGTGTCCGACAAGCGCGGGCTGGTCGACTTCGGCCGCGGCCTCAAGGAGCTCGGCGTCGAGCTCGTGTCGACCGGGGGCACGGCCCGGGAGCTCGGGGTGGAGGGAGTCGAGACGCGCGCGGTGGAGGACTACACCGGCTTCCCGGAGATCCTCGACGGACGCGTCAAGACTCTCAACCCGCGCATCTATGCGGGCCTGCTGGCGGTGCGCTCGAACAGCGAGCACGTCGCGACGCTCAACGAACACGCGATCGAGCCGATCGACATGGTCTGCGTGAATCTCTATCCGTTCGAGCGCGTCGCCTCGGCCCGCGGCGTGGCGCAGGAGGACGTGATCGAGAACATCGACATCGGCGGGCCGACGCTGATCCGGGCAGCCGCCAAGAACCACCCCTTCGTGGCCGTGGTCACCTCCCCCGAGAGCTATGACGCGGTGCTCGAGGAGCTTCGAGCGAGCGACGGCAAGCTCTCCGAGCGCACGCGCGAGTCGCTGGCGATGGAGGCATTCTCGTACAGCGCGCGATACGACGCCGCGATCTCGCGTTGGTTCGCCGAGCGGGAGGAGGACTTCCCGTCGGCCTACGCGCAGGCGTTCGAGAAGGTGCTCGACGTCTCCTACGGCGAGAACCCCCACCAACGGGCTGCGTACTACGCGGAGGCCGGCGCCCGGACGCACCTGCTGTCGATGGTCTCGAAGCTGCACGGAAAGGAGTTGTCCTTCAACAACCTGCTCGACCTCGACTCGGGCCGGCGCCTGGTGGAGGAGTTCGAGGTCCCGGCGGCCGCGATCGTGAAGCACAATAACCCCTGCGGATGCGCCGTCGGCGCCGATGTCGGCGACGCGTTCGACAAGGCGCTCGCCACCGACCGGACGAGCGCGTTCGGCGGGGTCTACTGCTTCAACCGGAAGGTCGACCGGCCACTGGCCGAGAAGCTCCACGAGATCTTCGTTGAGCTGGTCTACGCGCCGGGCTACGACCACGATGCTCTCGAGGTCCTCGAGCAGAAGCCAAACATCCGCATTCTCGAGGCGCAGGAGCGGCGCCGCGTGCCGGTCACCGAGCACGACTTCAAGCGCGTGCGCGGCGGGCTTCTCATGCAGGACCGCGACACGGGCCTCGAGGTCCGCGAGGAGATGTCCGTCCCGACGCAGCGCAAGCCCACCGAGGAGGAGTGGGGCGAGCTGGCGTTCGCCATGCGCGCCTGCAAGCACGTCCGCTCGAACGCGATCGTGCTCGGCAAGGGGCTCGCCACCGCCGGCATCGGCGCGGGGCAGATGAGCCGGGTCGACTCCGTGCGGATCGCGATCGGCAAGGCGCGCCAGGCGGGGATGGATCTGCAGGGAGCGGTGATGGCGTCCGACGCCTTCTTCCCGTTCCCGGACGGGCCGCGGCTGGGGATCGACGCGGGCGTTCGCGCGATCATCCAGCCGGGCGGCTCACGGCGCGACGACGAGGTGACCGCCGCCTGTGACGAGGCCGGCGCGGCCATGGTCTTCACCACGCGCCGCCACTTCAGGCATTGATCGCCGACTCTTCGATAGTTCTCAAATCGAGCGGCTAGGATTGAGGCCGGTGGCGCGATGAGAGAGCCTCATCATCCGGCGTGTGCAGAGCTCGAGCTCTCGGACGTGCTGCACGCGCTGAGTGACCCGGCCCGACTCGAGATCGCCCGACGCCTGAGCGCCGCGGAGGAGGAGTGGGCCTGCGGCCGCTTCGATCTCGGCCTCTCCAAGGCCACTCTCTCTCACCACTTCAGGGTCCTCCGCGAGGCCGGCGTCGTGAAGACCCGCGTGGAAGGACGAAAACGCCTTCAGTCCCTACGCCGCGACGATCTCGACGCGTGCTTCCCGGGCCTGCTCGACGCCGTGCTGAACGGGCACTCCCGCCGGGCGGCATAGCTGCGAGATCATCGAGCCGCGCCCCCGTAGCTCAACTGGCAGAGCAGGCGGCTTTTAACCGCAAGGTTGGAGGTTCGAGTCCTCCCGGGGGTACTTCGTCAGGCGGCGGCGCCGCCTGGGCGTCTCTCGGCGCGCCGCCCGGGGAGCCACGGACGGCTCCAGGCCGTCCGTAGAATCGGCCCCGTGGCCCCGTGGTGTAGTGGCTAGCACACGAGATTTTCGATCTCGGAGCGCGGGTTCGATTCCCGTCGGGGCTACTTCGCCGGCCTCTAGGCCGTCTCCCCCTCCGCCTCCGGCTCGTAGCTGCCGCACGACGCCGCGAACACCAGCAGCGCCGCGCCGACGCCCGGCCAGTGGCTCGTGACCAGCAGGACGATCGTCCCCGCCACTCCGCCCGCGAGCGCCGCGAACAGCACGTAGCCGGCGGGCAGCGACAGCACCCGGGCGGTGATCAGCGAGCACGCGATCCACGCGAGCGGGCCCACCAGGAAGCCCCAGTCCTTGAAGAAGTCGTCCGACAGCGGGAGAGCGATCAGCGCTCCGGACAGCGCCCCGACGGCCGCCGCCTGGACCACCAGCGATAGCCAGAAGAGGCGCGAGCTCACCCGCCGGATACTAGGAGGAGGGCGACTGTAGACTCGGCCGCCCCGGGCGGTTAGCTCAGTTGGGAGAGCGCCTGCCTTACAAGCAGGAGGTCACTGGTTCGAGCCCGGTACCGCCCACCTCAGGAAGCCCCCGCTAGCGCCGGGTTTTCTCCTGTCGGTCGTGGCCTGTCTAGCCGCAGCACAAGGCCGGGGAATGGGCACTGGTGCCCAAAAATGTCCTCTCTGATCCGGCGTCCCGCGCCTGCCTCTCGTGTCCGCGCCCGCACAACGCTGTCATCCGGCTCCGGGACGAGACTGAGCCCTCGTGGGGCGCCGCAATCCGAAGCACAGCCGCGAGATGCGGGAGGCGATCGTCCAGGCGGTCGACCGGGGCTACACCGCATGCGAAGTGGTCGAGCTCGCCGGGGACGGCCGGTTCGACGGCCTACCGCCGTTCGAGGTCGCTGAGAACACAGTCAATGACGTGGCCAGGAAAGCGCGACTCGACCGCACCCCCGAACAGCACGCCCCGGCAAGCGACCCCACCGTCCAGCGGATGCGGAAGCTGGCCGAGAAGACGATCGAACGGCTAGAGGGGATGGAGACCCCCGGCGCGAAAGACCTTTCGGCGCTCCGCGAGGCGCACAGGGTCCTCGAGCAGCTCGACAGGGCCGACAGGCGCCGCCTCCCAGCGGCCGAGACCAAACCCGGGCATCAACCCTCCGAGAGCGAGTCGGACCTAGTCGAGCGCATGCAGGCCGACATCGACGCTCACTTGCGGGCGGTAGCGGCGGGGGCGCGTGCTCCCACGTGGTCTCATGGAGCGACAGGGACTACTGCGTCAGCTGCTGCCGGCGCAGGGACGGTTGGGACGATCCGTCCGCCGTGCCCAAGCCCGCACGAGAACGCACCCTCCCCTAAAGCGGCTAACGAGCAGCAGGGGCCAAACTGGCTCAGGAGTCAGGACACTCAGCCCACTCATCGAGCCCCAGCGGCGTAGCAGACTCAGACGGCCAAACCCCAACGTCATACGCCGAGCGCGTCATACGCGAAAAGAGGGCGAAGGGGCGCCGATGTGCACGCGGGCGCGATGATCGGGTGCGCGCGGGCGCGGGAAGAAGACCTGGCGTCGGATCCGGGACTTGAGCGCGAGAAGCAGCGACCGCCGGCTGCACAGGCAACCGTTCAGCCACCGCGCCAGGCCAGACGGGAAGCGGGATCGCCGGGGCGAAGGCGCGGGGAGCGATGGGCACTGGACCGTCGTGGTGCCCAAACCACCCTGCCCCTCTCCGCATCGAGAGAGCAGTGGACTCGCAGCTGCCTGCGTGATGGGGGGAGCGCGGGGTGACGAATCCGGTTCCCCAACACCCGCATGCGCCTACCCCCGGCCACCCCCTCTCGGCGCATATGAGGACTCCGCCACGGACAGGGCTCCCACCGACACGCACGCAGCCGTTTGTCGGGACTGGGAGGGTCATGGGAACGGCTAGCGAAACTCGCCACGGCTACTCCTGCAGCCCCACGGCTTCGAGGGCTTCCTTGGGTTCGCGAAAAGTCCGGAAGTGGATGACCTTGCCATCTCGGAAGGTCCAGAGGTAGGCGTAGCGCATCTCGTCCTCTATGCCGGTGTATCGCGCCTTGTATCGAAAGCGGTGGATCGAGACGAGACGGTCGCCGGATTCGACTACCTGCTCCAGCTCGATCGTGAACCGCTCGTATGGCTCAAGCCACGTGCGAATGGACGCATGACGCCCTCGCGGCCGCGATACGTCTCCCCTGCGTGGTCAGGCAGGAAGTCGTCTTCGAAGACAACGGCGGGGTCGAGAAGGGAGAAGTCTGGCGGATCGCCGCGGTCCCAGGTGGCACAAAAGGCGCTCAGTCTTTCCATGTTCTCCTGCGACATCGCCTACTCCCGCAGCCCGACGGCCTCGAGGGCGTCGGTTCGATCCGTGAACCACTCGTCGCGGGAGATCTTTCCCTCGCGGAACGTGGTGACGATCCAATAGTCGACCTCGACGTCTGCGCCGCTTGCCCGGCCGCGTCCCTCCTGCCGCTGATGGCCCAAGACTTTGTCGCCGCCGGCGTCCACATACTCGATGCGGGTGCGCCCGAAGCTGAGAGTTTGGACGATGTCCCGATAGAACTGCCATCCAGCCTCGCCTCCGCGAATCGCCCGAGCGTCCGGCCAGTCTCCGGTAGGGGTGATCTCGTAATCCTCGGCCAACAAGGCGAGCCAGGCAGTCCGATCGCCCCGGTTGAAGTCGTCCACATGTCGACGGACGATCTCCACGTTCTCTTGCGACATCGCCTACTCCCGCAGCCCCACGGCTTCGAGGGCCTCGTCAAGCGTCCCGAACCACCTCACGCTCGTCACCTTCCCCGCCTCGATCGACCACAGCCCGTAATGCGTTTGCTCGACAGCGACTCCGCTTTCTCGCCCGCGCCCTCGCGACGTCACGACCGATACCACCTTGTCGGCGGCCTCGATCAGCTCTTGACATTGGTCCTCGGCCTCCGCCCATGACTCGTACCGCTCGCGGATGAAACTGCGAAGCCCGTCATGCCCGCGATAGACGCTCTTGTTCTGCATGTTCCCGAACGGGCTGCGAGAGAAATCCAACTCGACACCGGGGTCGTACTTCGCGAGCACCGCCTCGGAGTCGCCAGCGGCGACAGCCTCGTACACCTGACGCACGACATCCACGTTCTCCTGCGACATCGCCTACTCGCGCAGCCCCACGGCCTCGAGGGCGCGGTCGCCGTCCCAGTAGAGGACGAGCTTGATCACCTTGCCGTCGCGCAGCTGATACAGAAACGCGCCTCTTGTCCGCACGTCCCCGACCTCCAGCCCGCTTGCCTTACCGCGGGCGCTGAAGTGGAAGAGGCCCAGCACGCGCTCACCGTCGAGCGCCCGATACTCGTCGGCCTCGCCGCGCCAGTGCTCCCAGGCGCCCAGGAACTCGCGCCAGCCCTTGCGCATCCCGGCCAGGCCCGTCCAGCTGCCCGGCGCGGGCCCGTCGGCGATGACGAACTCGATCTTGGGGTGCGCCCACTCGACCGAACTGAAGTCGCCAAGCTCCCAGGGCGCGGAGATCGAGCGCACCAAGTCCACGTTCTCTTGCGACATCGCCTACTCCCGCAGCCCCACGGCTTGGAGGGCTTCCTGCTTGGTCTGGTAGAGCGTGAGCGAGGTCTGCTCGCCGCCTCGGATCGTGATCAGCCAGGCGCTGCGAGCCTGAACGTCGACACCGCCCCGGCCGCGCAGGTAGGCGATGTTCTCGGCGACCACTACCCCGTCCTCGACCTCCACGGGGTCCAGCAGCTCGACCCGGAAGTCTTCAAACGCCTCCCGGAACCCCTTGGCGAACGCCCGGATATCGGCGTGTCCCCGATAGACGCGCGCATCCAATCCGCGGGAGTTGGACCAGTCCACAACGGCGTCGGGCGCCCAGTTCTCCAAGAAACCCTCGAAGTCACCACGGCTGAGCGCCTCGGTCACTCGCCGCACCAGTTCCACGTTCTCCTGCGACATCGCCTACTCCCGCAACCCGGCGGCTTCGAGGGCGGCTGCTTCGGTTTGGTGAGTGTGAACCCACGCGATCTTTCCCGCGACGATCGCTCCAACCCACGCGAGGGGCAAGACGACCTCCAGGCCACTCGCCCGGCCCTTCCCATAAAGCTCGCCCGTTGCGAGAAAGCGCTCGCCGAACTCGCGGACCTCGTCAAGCCGCGCCTCGATTACCTCCCAGGCCGAGTCCGCATCCTCGAAGTACCTACGCAGGCCATCGTGACCGCGATAGGTCGTCGTTTCCATCATGGACGACAGGTAGGGCACCAACTCGAAGCTTGGGCTGGCCAGGTCGGCGAGAGCATCCATGTCTCGCCGGTTGAACGCCTGCGCCCACGCCCGCACAATCTCCACGTTCTCCTGCGACATCGCCCCGCAGTATCGGCCGTGGACGGGGCGGGGGGCAACCGGCACCGGGGTAGACCGGACCGCCCGGACCGCCCGGCTAGGCCCTACTAACCCCGAGTTGCTCCGACACCTGGGGGATCGTTAGCGAGGGTTTGAAGTGCGACGCCCCGGCCAGCTGGCCGGGGCGTCCGCGCTTGCTCTCAGGCTCTTCCGTCGACCA
>Ga0126312_10001999_pt1 | contig 13511 bp, 14 predicted proteins | sample Plot104A_FD_92537 | JGI IMG/M metagenome (GOLD analysis project Ga0126312, IMG submission 92537) | Serpentine soil microbial communities from UC McLaughlin Reserve, CA, USA - Plot104A | ecosystem: Environmental > Terrestrial > Soil > Grasslands | place: USA: UC McLaughlin Reserve, Lake County...
CCTTAGCAGTATTTATCAAAATGATATTATTCTCTCTGTCTATCCAGGTAGGAGTAACCTGAGGAGAGCCATCTTTCTTAACTGTTGCTAAGAAAGCGAAGTTTTTCCCATCAAATAGTTTCACAATATTTTCATCGGTGATCTTCTCTAAGTTACGGCTCATGTAATGATTACCGGTACGTGATATCTAATAACTATATCAGTTGACTAGTATCGCAAGTTGATTTAGATTCAAAAGTAAGCGTTTTTCAGTCGAGAGTCAAATAGTAACCCATTTACGTTGTTGAAATGATATTCTGATTCTTGTATTTCATACCGTGCAGCAAATAATAGTCAGTCTAGTAAAGGATTAATTCTAATAAAAATTTGGTATACTGCCACCAAGTAAAGAAATTAGGCCTTCAGAGTTGTATGATGCCTGCTTCACTTAGAATATTAACGTAGATCCTCTAAATCCATTTCATTGCGGTAATATTCTGGATTCAATCTGAATCCGCCGGTATTTTGGTAGGGAATATCCACTAATTTGAGATAATACTCCAAGCTCCTTTTCTTTAGCTGCTTTGAAAGCCAGAGTACAAATTCTTGTTCCAACATATGCCCTTCTTCCTTTTGTATATCTGGATAGACTTCAATCAATTTTTCTACGAAATTCTGATTGAAATAAATCTGAAAAAAGTCCCAACCAAGAGCCTTTCCTGTAGAGGAAACCTCACAATCTGATTTAGTATGGGTTCCCCACTCGAGTTCTCCGATAAATTCCATTATTCGTGGTCTTTCCCTATCGAAGTTCAGACAAGATCCCGAAACTACTATCATTGGCGGCTTCTCGGCGTATCTTCTCTTCATATAACTCACTTTAGATTTGCTTCTCATGATATAAAAGTAATTTGGTTTGATGCGTCGGCGTCAACAGCTACTATTCATTGATGGTCTATATCTTCTAACTGAGGAATTATTTCTTGGTCAAGATAGTTCCTACAGTCACACTCTTCGAATGAACATTCTCCTCTGCTGCTGATAGAGAGGCTATGATATTCTATAGAATGACCACAAGAGAAGCAAAAGGCAACATCTACTCCATCAGCAGATATCGAAATTCACCACGCCATTCTAACGGCACAGGAATTGATGTATAAATGTTTAGCATCGCTCTATCTAGGACATTGATAGTGCACGCTTACCATTAGCATCGTGGTAACAAGGAAGAGACGCTGATGTAATTGAAGTTTGGCTATTGTATACAAGAGAAAATATTCGGAAAGAATATCGAAAAAAATTGATATTTTTTTTACTATTGAAAATCATGTAAGCGTCTCTCTCGCTGAAACCTTATCTTTTTTTCAAGGGCATCTCTATGTTGACCCAAAATATGCTTCTCTGCACAAATATTATGCATTATCCCTATATCACAAAATTCGCACGATGTCACAAACTCCATGTCCCGGAATACTTGCTTGCATGAGTTACAAAGATCGCCTCCTAGTTCAAGATCAGATAACGGCTTTAGCCATGCTTCACGCCACAGGATTATCATTAATGTTATCAACCAAACGAGCGGCTGTTGTATGACCTTCTAATACAGCCATTTTCATATACTTAAGAAACATTTAGATATATTAATCTATAATATTGTCATAGTAAATTAGCAGTGAAAAATATGGGTATGTCTAAATCCTCAATCCAGCTTTCTACAGCCAATAAATGTCCCTCCTGTAATAGAGAATTTGAGAGCTGCAGATAGACAAAGACACTTGGTTATCGAGCATCTTCAATACGGAGATCTCAGTTGGTTGCGCAAAAAACACTCAGAATAAGTATAAACAAGAGATTCGACCTATTGAGCAATGAAAGAAGTATATCTAACTAACAAATTCAGATAGGGACATATAGACATTATCCGGTTTCAGTTTCACTCTATTCCTTATTGTTTAAGAGGTGACTGTACAAAAAAAATTCTTAAATCAGGATTCATGCCTCATCTATACACATCTAAGGTCGCCATGTAAATTTGGGAGACTGCCTGAAAAATTCATATGAATTATACATAGTGACATTTTCAATATCCTCGGTAGTAAACTCGCCTGATTTTCTCATCTCTCGGGCAACTAATGGGACACTAAGCGGATCCGATATTCCCCAATCTGCTGCACTATGAATCATTATTCTTTCTGTTCCATGCTTTTTTATTATTTTCATTGCCCTCTCTGGAGAAAGTTTAGTAAAAGGATAAACTGAAAGTCCAGCCCACATTCCTAGCTCCAACGTTTTCTCTATTGTCTCTTCTACGTTGTGATCTACCAGTATTTTTTGCCTGTTGTATTCATTGTCTCCTTTCAATATTCTCTCGATTCTTTTCATTCCTTCTGGTTTATTGTTATGCGGCAAATGAATTGTCATGAGCATACTCTTTTCCGTAGCGATGTCCATTTGTTTTTTGAATATTTCCTCTTCCAAATCATTAATCAAATTATATCCTATTTCTCCTATTGCAACCACCCTTTCTCTATCTAGATACCCTTTGCTAACCATAGCATGTAGAGCGTCCAAAGCTAGTGGTCTTTCAGCAGCCTCTTTTGGGTTCACCGAGACACAAACAAAATGCTCGATTCCAAATTCTTTAGCTCTGCTTGTTTCAAATGTTATCATATGTTCCCAATAGTCTTCAAATGTTCCTACGTATCTTCTAGGAGCGCCAAGCCAAAAGGAAGGCTGAACTATAATTTCAATCCCGGCTTTGGACATAGCGTCGTAATCATCAGTGGTTCGAGAATACATGTGAATATGTGGATCGAAATATCTGCCCACGGTTTATGCCTTTTTTCTTTACCACCATTATATTAAGCAAATGATCCTAATGCGATTACAAGGTCATATCCAATACATTTATTATAATGTATGCTTAAAAATAGCGAGACACTACATCTTAAGGCTCTGGTTATGCTATGCAATTTAAAAAAATAATATATCTACCATAATAATAATTTGTAAATACCAAGTGTGTTCACATCAGAATCTCAGGGTAGTCTATCTGCAGTTGGTTTACCATACCCATTAGCAATAAAGGAGTTAGCCTCCCTACCCATCCAAAATCCAGTATTTGTCTGTGTCGTTTCCTATACAGCAACCTGCGAGATTCCCGGCATCACAGTGGCAGGAGCTAGTCCAGAATTATTGAAATACACATCTCCAGCAGACGCTGAATTCTTATATTATGGTCGTTGTAAATGTATTGATAAAGTTCCAATAACACCAGATGGTAAACCGACACCCGCAATTATTACCCGTGCAGCTCTAAAATTGTCAAATATCCCATTTTTCATAATTGATGCAGGTTCAAACATAAAGCCATCTATACCTTACATCTCATTCAACATACAATCTGGCAAGAATATAAAGTCCGGAAATGGGCTACCCATGGATGAAGTCAAACAGGCATTTGAATATGGAATTATTCTTGGAAAACAGCTAGGTAAGACCAATAGTATGGTAGTAATAGGTGAAAGTATACCAGGAGGCACTACAACTGCGCTAGGTGTACTAACAGCTCTTGGGATAGACGCTATCGGCAAAACTAGCAGCAGCATGCCCCAAAATCCCCATGCATTAAAAAATCAAATCGTTTCAGACGGAATGAAGAAAGCAAATATCTCATTTGGAAGTCTACGTGATGACCCGCTGAGAGCAGTCTCCTTAGTGGGCGACCCTATGATGCCTGCTGTGGCTGGAATAGTCGATGGAGTACTTAGATCCGGCTCAAGTCATGTGATGCTAGCAGGAGGAACTCAGATGGCGGCAATACTTGCCCTTCTAAAGTTTCTCGGACGTCCTCTCAAGAGAATCTCTATTGGTACCACCATATACGTGGCAGAGGACAAATCTTCAAACCTTACAAACCTCATTGATGCGATATCTATTGGTACCCGCGTTTACAAATCAGACCCACATCTGGCGCATTCGTCACATCCTGGCTTACAGTCCTTTGCAAGAGGTTTTGTTAAAGAAGGCGTCGGTGCAGGCGGGGTTTCAATTATAGCAATGATCAAATCAGAGGGTCAAATTGATGGCAATAGATTGTTGAAGGCAGTAGAACAAGAATATGAAACCTTAATAAACAAGACAAGCTAAATCCTGTGTCTTCCATTTTTCGGTCTACCTAGATGCGGTTAGAGAAGTGTTTAGAAAGGTAGGGCAGGCAGGCTGCACCTTATATAATATTCTTGGACGAAATAGACTCAATAGCGTCACATAGAGGAGCCTCAGAAGGTGACTCTAAGTAGAGTGTTCAAATGTACTTAGAGTAACTGAATGTATATAAGCCAAATATTGACCTAAATGGATGGTTTGGAAGAGGGAGCACTACTTAGGCCAGGGAGATTCGAATTGCATACTCGAATTCCCTCGTTCCGACAGAGCCGCGCGAAAAGAGACATTAAGGATCCTGCAAGAACAGCATCTCGACTAAACCGTTAACCTGAAAAAAATTGGTTGAACTAAAAAAATATTACCTCAGCAATGTCCGCCATAAAAGAACATACTACTCAAAGATATATTGAAGTTTGCGCCGCATGCAGATGACTTAATTCATCTTACAGTTTTTATACCTAACAATCCTATAGGCATTAGGTCTGAATGTTCCAACGAATAAGCGCAATTATACTTTTAGTCCGAGACATGAAAAAATCGATTGAATTCTATACCAACGTGCTGGGGATGGAAAAGAAGCAGGAGTCAGAGGATTGGGTAGAATTCTTGAAACAAGGCACCGTTTTGGCTTTGCATCCTGCCAAAAAGAAGACAAAAAATCATGAGCAACAAGGGGAGAGGGGTAGAGTCGTAAAAAGCGGCAATATTCTAATAGGATTTAACTTCAGTGATCTGGAATCTGTATGCAATGATTTAAACAAGAAAAACGTCAAATTTTACAAGAATCTAAAAAATGAATCATTTGGGAAGCATGCAATCATAGAAGATCCTGAGGGTAACCTAATATCCTTAGCTGAAATGGCTCCTAAGGAAGAGTTTATGCAAATACCATATTATCATGGATTTGCTCCATTATAGCGATTCGATGCATCACCGGCCAATTTCAAATCAATAGTGCTCTATTGATCATAGGAGAACCTTGTCGTCCATTAGAATCGGGACCTCAGGATACAGTTACTCATGGAATCAAGGCAAACCGAATCCATTTAAATGGTACGTGGGTCAGGGGTTCAACTCAGTAGAAATTAACGCTAGTTTTTACCGTTTTCCTTCTGAAAGCTGGATTCGAACATGGATATCCGCTCCAGAGAATTTTACTTTCTCTATTAAAGTCCACAGGTCAATTACTCATTTTAACAAGCTCAAGGGAAAATCTTTGGAGCTGTGGGACAAATTCAGGAAGTCATTGAGGTCACTTGAAAATAAGGGCATCATTGACTTCTGGCTATTCCAGATGCCTTCAACTTACAAGTACAATCAAGAAAACCTAAGATGTGTTAATACGTTCTTTGAATCAGTCAATTTGAGGAATAAAGCCGTCGTAGAATTTAGGGACCAATTATGGTGGAACGAGATTGACCAGGTCGAGTATTCAGGGGCAGTATTCTGCTCCGTCAGTGCTCCTGCTCTGCCCAATAAATTAATACCCTCTAACGATGTTGTATATTTGAGAATGCACGGATCTAAGGATTGGTACAAGTCTATATACTCAAAAAAAGAACTTGATGATATTTTATCACAATTAAAGAAGGCGACTGCAGATACGAAGGCGATCTATCTAAATAATGACCATGGAATGCTTAAGAATGGACAATATATTTTGCGACATCTGTAAATATATACGAGAACATATTGACACCGTGCAGTTAGTCAGGCACAAGATCTATATGGCTCTACCGAGGATAAATGACTCGAATAAGAATGCTTTATAGAGATATAACCAGTCAATCCTATCTAATTCGGACAAAGGCTAACAATTGAGGCAACAATGTTGACAGGAAATATCAAAAAGGAAAAACATTGCATAATTTGTGGATGTACCGAACATCGATTAATTGGCTGTCCTGCACACTGGATACGTCATAGAAAGAATAAGAATGGAGTATGCGAAGCAATATGTTGAAAGTATTTGCTCCAATCATTTAAGCTCATACAAGGCAACAGATAACTTAAATACTAATTTTTCATCCGTTCTTTCTGCTATCGGGACAACGTATTTTTGGGTTTCCTCCTTATAGCGCAATACTTTGTCTTTTTGGATAGCGTTTTTCAGACTTCGAATGTTGTCCAGACGGTCCGCTAATTTAATATATCGGACATCTTCTGGACCTTTCGCAATATTTCTAAAATATTCTCCTAATATCCTCTCTTTTTCTTCGCTTTTTGCAAATGGCTTTGCTAGGGTAGTTACTATGCTATATACCCGCTCTCCAAATTCGCTCTTTAGTCGAGCCTCTAATGAGTCTCTCTGACTATCTGTCTGGCTTTTGGGGCTAATCATGCTCGTACCAGCATTTACCCCTAAAGTGTCGTGCAGGATAGCAGCACAGACAAGGTCTATATCATATTCGTGAAGCTCCTCAGTTAAAATCAGGGCTACTCTTAATGGATGGTTGATATATGGTTCAATCTTGTTTCCTTTTTTAACCTGGCCAGAATGAACTTTTATCGCTATGCTAAACGCTCGGGTTATCTTTAGAATGTCACCAATTGAATTCTCAAATGGTTTCAGTAAGCGAGTAAATCCCGATTTAGTAAAGTCATTTATACCTCCTATCATATTGCTATGTGTAGACATTTACATTGGACAATAATATTATTAGTATTATATTATTTGACTTATTTGTACGACGATATATATTGACGGCGTTATCTTGAGATCCTTTTTTGCATTATATGGGTTAAAAGTAAGCCATATGGCCGCAGAAAGTGAGACACGTTCGGGCTTTCTTTCGTATTGTATTAGAAACTTGAGAAAACCAAAATCGGCAAGAGTCGTGCTCGCGGTTAATAAGCTTAGTGTATGCCAATGATAGCCAAGCGATAAGATTAGGATTATTTGGTTTAAAGCGTAGATATATACCCTATATGACAATTTAAGTTAGACCTTGTCAGATGCTAATAACAGCCATGACACCGGAGAAATAAATGATTCATCTCACGTAGTTTGTATCGTAAGCGGAGGACTTGATTCGGTCTGCACTGCTGCATATTTGAAAAAAGAAAAAAATTGTACCCTATATTTTCTTAGCTATATCTATGGACAAAGGGCGAGAAATGAGATTCAAGCTGCAAAGCATTTTGCGAGAATTTTAAAGGTAAAGGATCATCGCACAATAGACATTGGATTCATGAAAGAACTTTACTCTAACTCAAATGTACTTACAGATCCTACTCAACAGTTACCGGGAAGTTTTGATTATAGCATTGTAGTCCCAATTAGAAATGTTGTTTTTATTGCGATAGCCTCTGCTTGGGCCATTAGCCTGAACGCAACAGTAGTAGCATATGGTGCCCATAAGGACGATAACCATTATCCAGACTGCCGCCCTGAATTTATTAAATCAGCTACTTCGGTACTCAATTTGGCAGAAGAAGACGGTATACAATCAGGGATGAGACAAAAAGTAACTGTATGGGCTCCTGTGCTTCAGGGAATGCATAAAACTAAACTCTTAAAGATAGGTTATTCATTATTGGGGGATGAAGTATTTGATACTTGGAGTTGCTATTCAAATGGCATTAGAATCAAAGGGAATTATCTTCATTGTGGTCGGTGCGAATCATGTATAAACAGGAAAGCTGCAATTAGGGACGCAGGTATAGAGGATCGGACACAGTATGCAAAAAATGAACGGTAATAGAGTACAACTGAATGAAATATTTACTAGCATAGAAGGGGAGGGTCCTTTTTTTGGGACCAAAACCATGTTTATAAGATTGGCTGGATGCCACCTTGGTTGCTACTGGTGTGACACGACCTATGCCCTCGGGATGAATAGTGGCAAAAGCTATTTGATTAATGAAGTAAAGGATCTGATAATAAAACAGCTACAACCAAGTACATATAAAATCAATTTTACTGGAGGCGAACCCTTAATCCAATATGAGGCAGTTGCTGAGCTTGGTAAATTTATTAAACAAAACAAAGGCCTGAGAACCTATATTGAATCCTCATGCTTTGACTCTTCTAGGTTTGCGAAGATTCTTCCTTACATTGACATTTGCAAAATAGAGTTCAAAATGAGTGATTCCAAAGCTGTTGATTACAAAAATTACGAAGATTTGTTATATAACGAAGGTAGATGTCTCAATTTGGCAATCTCACAAAGCAAAAGTACATATGTTAAAATAGTAGTCACTAATTCAACAAACATAATCGAGTTCAGAAATCTAGTGAAGGAAATTTTCGAAATTGCGAATGCTAATAATTTGATTGGATTTGTTATCCAACCAAGTTACGGGATAGATGAGCCCACTTTAGAGAAGCTGCTTGGTTTTTATGATTGTGTTTATCCGGTATATGAAGAGGTTAGAATAGTACCGCAATTGCATAAACTGATAGGGGTCCGATAAATACAGGTTTGACGAAACCAAATATCAATAAAAGAGCGAACAAGAGCACAAAAAGGATCGAAAAACTAATAAGACAACTTCTGAGTGAACTAGGGGAAAACCCAGACCGAGAAGGTTTAATTCACACCCCAGCTCGTATGGCTGAAATGTATGAAGAGATATTTGCTGGTTATAGAATGAACGCTGAACTAGATGTGAGTTTCAGTGAGGAAACAGATGCCATTATTGCAAAGAATATTGAGTTTTATAGCATGTGTGAACATCATATGCTTCCTTTTTATGGAAAAATACACATAGCATATGTTCCATCTGGCAAGGTGTTTGGTATTTCAAAATTGGCCCGTCTAGTAGAAAAATACGCCCGCCGCATGCAAATCCAGGAGAGACTAACTAAACAAATAGCTGACGAAATAATAAGGAGAGATATAAAAGGAGTTGTTGTAATAGCCGAGGCTGAACACCTTTGCATGAAAATGCGTGGAGTTAAGAACGACAGCCTAATGATTACTGTGTGTAATCGTGGGATTATGGAGGAACAAAAGCAGCTTCGAGAGAACGTCCTTGCGTTAATTTATGCCTCCAAGCCTGAAATGCGTTCCGTTTGATTATAGCAGATATATGATTCATAGTTGTGACAAAGGCTTATAAAAAAGACTATTTCCAATAGGTCAGAAGAATGGCAGGTACTATCTTCAGGATACAGTCCCATAAGTTTAGTCAGGATAATATTCAAGCTACACTTGTTTGTTCAAAATGTGATGAAATATTCTCAAAGGATTTCCTACTTGACCTTGAAGGTCAGACTATCGAATTCAAGTGTCCTGTATGCGGAGCAGCCGGAGAGGCAGACCTTCCGTATAAGAGTGCTGAGGAAAGAGAGGAATTTGAAGAGGACTTTGAAGAGGTAGAAGAAGAAGGGTCAGATGAAGAGTTTGAAGAAGAATACTAGTTCATATACAAGAGTAAACTGAGAGATGAGATTCAGATAAACTATTTTGGATTATGTCCAAGCTTGCCGAGTTGAGCAAGTAGCGATACCAATTGTATTTCGGGATGGGCCCCTGTAACTAAGCGGTAGTCGTATTCAGCCATCAAAGCGGCAAATTCGTCTGGACGGTCTAATTTCAAATCGTAGGCTTCTTGGTTAGCATATTTAAGAAAATCATTCTCTGACATTCCGTAAACTTGAATTAGTTCAAATAGCTTAATTCTAGCATCATAAAATTTGCCAGCGAGAGCTAGTTTGATAATTTCCTTAACTCTTGATTTGCCTGATAAACCTATTGATGAAATGACATTAGAGGATGAAATGTAGCCCATTCCAGCTGCTGCCTGAAGTATGTTGATAGAATGACGGAGATCCCCCTGCGTGGCATCATATATTGTTGAAAGAGCTTTTTCTTCAAATTTTATTCCTTCCTTATTACAAATAGACCTTAAATGATCTGAAACATCTTCTCTGGAAAGGCGCCTAAATTTAAAGACCACGCATCTGCTCTGGATAGGTTCAATGATTTGCGAAAGATAGTTACATATAATAATAAATCGAGTTGTCCGAGAACTATCTTCAATTATCCTCCTCAAGGCAGTTTGAGCTTCGGATGTCATTTCGTCAGCCTCATCTAGTATAATAATCCTAAACATCTTTTTGGTATCCCTGTCTGTTGGAAGCTTCATCACGGCAGCAAATTCTTTAACTCTCTCACGAACCATCTTGATACCACGCTCGTCAGAAGCGTTCAATTCAAGGGTATCTCTACGCCAAGGTTCGCCAAGTAATTCTTTGGCAAGACATAGAGCCGTAGTAGTCTTACCGACGCCAGCAGGGCCAGAAAAGAGCAAATGAGGAATCTCATCAGGCTCTTTTGAAAAATTGCTAAGGCCAGTAACAATATCTCGCTGATTAATTATTTCCTTCAAAGTTGTAGGACGGTATTTCTCAACCCACATCAAATTTGACAAGTCACTGTTTACTGGAGACATTTACGTAGGAACAACTGAGAGTAGCTCAAGTCATAATAATGTTTATAAATTTTTGTTTCAGTTATTAAATGACATTGTTTGGTGTTCTCACGCGTATATATATCCAATAAAGTTTACAAATGCATCAGAAAATAGCGGTTTGAAGAGCCGAGTTTGAACATTGTACACCTTAATTCAATTAGTATAGCTAGACAGTTAAGAAAAGCTATCTTTGCAAATGATATAATTAATTAAGTAGCGTCGTTATAGAGAACATCTATGAACACTTGTCTTCCATCTTTAGAAAGCAAGATAGATGTAGTCCGGGGAGTTCGTTATATTGAGTATATGATGGAAGATATTAGAGTGAGTTTTCTAAAAGACGTAAGAGTGAGAGTAAACGGCTTCTCCTTGGATGCAAAAGAAGGTGATATATCCTCAATTCCTAGGTGGATGGCAAAGATACTACTAAACCATGAGGACATTGAAAGTCCAGACCACGATATTTCCACATATATTTCGAGAGCGTTTAATCGTGAGAGAATAGCAAAGCCGCACGATTTATCCAGTTTAGATGCCGATTTCTATATACGAGTGAATGATTTTTTTGAGAGTTTAAAAGAGAGGGAAAGGGAGAATATGTTAGTCTCATTAAACTCTTTTGTTACCTCTAGACTCGAAAAGATTGTCAAGTTGGCAGCTGCTTCTCCCCTTTCGGCGCAATTAGAAGAAAAGCTGTCAGCAGAGGAAAATCAATTGTATTCGCTTATTCACCGCTCGTCTGCCTTGTTCAAAAATAGGGTGCTAAAGAATCTTGGCTGAGCAGCAGACAATTGCAGCTTTAATAAATGATTTAGAAAATTTTCTTCGTGCTTTCAAGGATAGAGGAGGGAAATACAAATACTTTGACAAAATTAATCATATGATGGCTTCTAATTTTGTTTCGCTTACAATAGATTACATCGACTTTGACAGCTTCAGTCCAGATCTTGCCAAGCAGATAACTCACAACCCAGACGAAATGCTCGAAGCCTTTAATGGATCAGTATTATCTATTCTCAAAGAAATACATCCTGATTATGCAGAGGAAATCCAAGATAAGATTAGAGTAAGAATCGGAAATTATACAGTACAAAAGGGTTTGCGAGACATTAATGCTGACATTATTGATAAACTAATTGGTGTCTCTGGCATGGTGGTGAGGTCTTCCGAGGTGAAGCCTCTGGCCAAGAAAGTAGGCTATCGGTGCTTGAATTGTAGTACAATAAATGAGGCTCAACTCAAAGGATTAGTTTTAAAGAGACCTTCTAGATGCATGAATTGTTCTGAAAAAGATCTAGAAATGGATCCGGAGAATAGCTCCTTCACAGACTTTCAAATGGTTAGGCTCCAGGAACTACCAGAAGACCTGCCTGCAGGACAGCTTCCTCATTACGTAGAAGTCACAGTAATGGGAGACCTTGTTGACCAATGTCGTCCTGGTGATAGAGTTATGCTAACAGGTATTGTACGAATAGAACAAGAGCAGCTCTCTCCTCAGGTCAAAACAAGTCTTTTCAAATTGCGAATGGAAGGAAATAATATTGAATATCTTGGAGGCAGAGCCGGTAACAAGGATACTAGGACTGTGGAGAGGATAATGATAAATGCGGAAGACGAAAAGAATATCTTGTCTATTGCTGCAAAGCCAGACGCATACGACAAGCTAATCGCTTCATTCGCGCCTCATGTGTATGGGCATGAGGTAATTAAAGAAGCAATCCTATTGCTAATTGTAGGTTCTGTTACAAAAAAATTAGGAGATGGATCAACTCGAAGAGGAGACATTAACGTGCTCCTAGTGGGTGATCCCGGTACTGCGAAATCAGAAATGCTAAAATTTGCAGCTAAAATTGCACCCAGAGGGCTGTATACTTCTGGCCGAGGTTCGACTGCAGCAGGCTTAACTGCAGCAGTCGTTAGAGATAAGACAGGTATTATGATGCTCGAAGCCGGAGCTGTGGTACTGGGAGATCAAGGGTTGGTATGTATCGATGAGTTCGACAAATTAAAACCTGAGGATCGTTCTGCATTACACGAGGTAATGGAACAGCAAACCTGCTCAGTGGCAAAGGGCGGTATAGTCGCTACACTGAATGCAAGAACCTCTATCTTGTCAGCAGCCAATCCTTTGTATGGCAAATACGATCCGTTTAAGAATATAACAGAAAATGTCAATTTGCCAGTTCCGTTATTGACCCGGTTTGACCTCGTTTATGTTGTAAGAGATACACCTGAAAGAGAAAAAGACAGTCGTATTGCAAGTCATATTTTAGAAATCCATCGTGACACCGAGCATGCTGCTCAACCAGTCATAGATATTGATCTTTTTAGCAAGTATCTCGCATTCTCAAAGCAGCTAGAGCCGAAATTAACAGGCGAAGCAATAGACCTGATTAGAAACTATTATATGAAGATGAGAAACGTGGAGTCGGAGGGGATGATTACTGTCACCCCCAGACAGCTTGAAGGCCTGATCAGACTTGCTACTGCTCGGGCAAGGTTGCTATTAAAAGACAAAGTAGAAGTATACGATGCAGAACGTGCAATATATCTTATACAACGCATGTTAGAAACTGCAGGAGTAGATGTTAATACAGGAAAAGTAGATCTCGGAGTCCTCCACGGAAAACCTCACAGCGAAGTTTCAAAACTGAAGATCTTCATGGATATATTTAACGGGCTGTCTGGCGAAGACAAGAATGACGTTGAAGAAAAGAACTTTGTGTATGAATTAGTAAAAACAGGAAAATTTACGGAAGATGAAGCAACAACTTACATCAAAAAAGCAATGCAAAACGGGCAGATCTACGAAAGAAAAACCGGCTTTTATGCTAAAGCTTGATAAAAAATGCCATTCTTTCAGACACAGAGGCTAGCGTGACAAGAAAACAAAATACTACTGATACTAACATAACAGTAAGTCTAACCAGAATTCAGATAAGCAA
>Ga0126312_10002000_pt1 | contig 13510 bp, 12 predicted proteins | sample Plot104A_FD_92537 | JGI IMG/M metagenome (GOLD analysis project Ga0126312, IMG submission 92537) | Serpentine soil microbial communities from UC McLaughlin Reserve, CA, USA - Plot104A | ecosystem: Environmental > Terrestrial > Soil > Grasslands | place: USA: UC McLaughlin Reserve, Lake County...
CCAGCGCTAGCCGTGTACGCGATCTTCCTTGTGTATCCAGCGTTCACCTCGTTGTGGTTCAGCTTCACGGATTGGGACGGGCTTAGTCCGACTTACAACGTCGTGGGGCTTGACAACTACACGCAGATGCCCAAGGACCCGGTAGTCGTCCAGGCGGTGATCAACAACATCATCTGGACCGTGGTCACCATCGTCTTTCCGATTGTCATCGGTCTTACCTTGGCAATGGTTTTGAACGGCAAGGTGCGCGGGAAGCCAGTTCTGCGGCTGATCTTCTATACGCCTGCGGTGCTGCCACTAATCGCGATCGCCTCGATCTGGGGCTGGCTGTACAACCCGCAGTACGGTGCGATCAACGCGTTCCTCAGACTGATCGGGTTGGACAGCCTTGCCCAGCCATGGCTCGGGCAGGACTCGACCGCATTGGCGGCTGTGATGGTGCCGGCTATCTGGTTGCGGGTTGGCTTTCCGATGCTGTTGTATCTGGCCGCCCTCCAGGGCATCAACGCGGACATGTACGAGGCCGCCACGGTTGACGGCGCAACTCGGTGGCAACAGTTCTGGCACATCACGATGCCGAGCCTCCGGCCAGCCCACTACATCGTCATCGCCCTTTCACTGATCGACTCGTTCAAGGTCTTCGACCTGATCTACGCCATGACGTACGGCGGGCCCGGCACTGCCACCCAGGTGATGGGCACCTGGATGTACTTCAACGTCTTCCAGTACTACCAGGCCGGCTACGGCACTGCGATCGCGGTGGTGATCACCATCGTCGCGATTGCCGTCAGCATTCCTTACGTCCGTTCCCAGACCAAGGAGCATGCCGTATGAGCACATTTGCTGAGGGCGCCGAACTTGCTCCCGTCTCGACGCTTCCCGACGCTCGGCTTGCCCCACCTGGTCAGCCCGGCCGGGAAGCCAAGCGGAAGGGGGGCATCGGGATGACGATCATCCTCGGCTTGGTCGCCCTGTTCTGGATCTCGCCTCTGGTGTTGTTGGTGACCACCGCTTTGCGCCCACTTTCGGACTTCATAGCCAATGGGCCGCTGACATGGCCTCAAGAGTGGACACTGCAGAACTTCGCCGACGCGTGGGGGGTTGGCAACTTTGCCACCACGTACCGGAACAGCGGGTTTCTGCTGATCTTGAAAGTTCCGCTGGGCGTACTGATCTCCGCGATGCTGGCCTTTGCACTGGCGAAGCTCAGGCTTCGTTTCGGCAGCGTGATCATGTTCGCGGTCTTCCTGGGCCTGACCATCCCCATCTACATCACGATCGTGCCGGTCTTTGTGCTGCTGCGCACCATGGGGGCCGTTGACAGCGTTCCTGGTCTGGTAGGGCCGTACCTGGCCTTCGGCATCCCGTTCGAGGTACTTGTTCTGCAGTCGTTCTTTCGGCAGCTGCCAGACGAGCTTATTGAGGCAGCCAAAATGGACGGCGCCGGCCCGTGGCGGATCTTCTTCACCCTTGTGTTGCCACTTTCCACGCCCGCGCTGGTCACGGTGTTCATCCTCGACGCGGTGGCGACCTGGAACGAATTCCTCTTCGCCTTGATCTTGTTGAGCTCGGACGCGAACAAGACCATTCCGGTCGGCCTGCTGAACTTCCAAGGCCAGTTCGCCAATAACAACACTGGGCTCGCGGCCGGGATCTTGATCGCCGTCGTACCCATCTTGATCGCCTACATCTTCCTGCAGCGCTGGATTGTCGGAGGCCTGACCGCCGGAGCAACCAAGGGCTGAGCGATTATCGCCTTGACGCTTTCCATTGATTGGAGTAAGCCATGAGTGACTTGCCGCTTTTCGGTGCAGGAATCTGGCATTTCGCCACCTACAAGGACCGCTATGCCACCGACGGCTACGGACCACCTGTTGGCCTATTGGAGCAGATCGACCGGGCCGGCGCGGTTGGTGAGCTGGCCGTCGTCGACCTGAACTGGCCGTTTGCAGGTTTCGACGGCACCCTTGACGACATTAAAGCAGCGCTCGAGCGCAATCACCTGCGCGCGGTAGCGATCACGCCGGAGATCTACAACCGCAACTACATCAAGGGCTCGATCACTAACCCGGACCAGGCGGTCCGAGCTCAGTCGCTCAAGTTGCTGAACGAGGCCACTGAGCTGGCCAAGGAGCTCGGCTGCGACTACGTCAAACTTTGGTTCGGTCAGGACGGCTGGGATTATCCGTTCCAGGTCGACTATCACGACATCTGGAAGATGGCAGTGGACGGGCTCCGCGAGCTCGTCTCTGCCCATCCGGAGATCAAATTCGTGATCGAGTACAAGCCCCGCGAGCCACGCAACAAGATCATCTTTCCGAACGCGGCTCGCACGCTGTTGGCCATCGAGCAAGTGGGGCAGGACAACCTCGGCATTTTGCTCGATTTCGGCCATTCCCTGTACGGGCTGGAAACCCCGGCTGACGCCGCACAGTTGTGCATCGACGCCGGACGACTGTTCGCGATCGACGTCAACGACAACTTCCGCGGCTGGGATGACGACATGGTCGTTGGGTCGGTTCATCTGGTGGAGACCTTCGAGTTCTTCTACACATTGCGGAAGAACAACTGGGACGGCGTCTGGCAACTTGATCAGTTCCCGTTCCGTGAGGACAGCGTGGCAGCGGCAAAGGCAGCCATCCGGTTCCTCAAGGCGCTGCATGGAGCGCTGGACACCCTGGACGTTGACGCGCTGCGCACCGCTCAGGCCTCACATGACGCGCTCGCCGCGCAACGGCTCGTCCAGGATGTCCTGCTGACCTGCATGGCAGGGACGACGGAGAAGCAAGAGGTGTCCGCATGACGGCCCTGGCGTCCGAGCACATCACGATGCCGGTCTTCCACCGGCTGCCTCCCCACGCTCATCGTGACGACCAGATCGCTCACATCGCTGAGGCGGCGCGCCAGATCCGGCTCCAGGACCTGAAGCTGGTCCACTACGCCAATGCCGGCCACATTGGCGGCGACCTCTCGGCCATCGACATCCTGGCCACCCTCTACGGTGCCGTTCTCAATATCACTCCCGACACCGTCGAGGATCCCGAGCGGGACAGGTTCATCCTCTCCAAGGGCCATGTGGCGGGCGCCCTTTACACGACCTTGGCCGCCTTCGGATTTCTGCCGGTGGAGGACTTGGCAACCTTTCTTAAGCCGCTGTCCAAACTAAATGGCCATCCCAACCGCCAATACGTTCCCGGCGTGGAGGCCAATACCGGGCCACTCGGTCATGGCCTGCCTATCGCGATAGGCCACGCCATCTCGGCCAAGCTGGACGTCTCCCGCCGACGTACGTACGTACTCGTCGGAGACGGCGAACTGCAGGAAGGCAGCAACTGGGAGGCCATGATGGCGGCCTCCCATTATGAATTGGACCGGCTCACAGTCATCGTGGACCGCAACCGGTTACAGCAGGGCGCGACCGTGAGGGAGACCAACGACCTGGACCCACTTGATCAAAAGGCGATGGCGTTCGGCTTCGCCGTTGTCGAAGTCAACGGCCATGATCATGGTGAGCTGCTCGACGTGCTCTCATCGGTACCATTCCGCCCGGGTAAACCCACATTCGTGATCGCCCATACCCACAAGGGCCACCCGATCTCCTTCATGAGCAACAACGCGGCCTGGCACCACAAGGTCCCGTCCGCGGCTGAACTCGAGCAAGCCCTCGACGAGCTCTCCGTCGATAGTCATCGTGCAGGCGCCGCAGCATGACTGACACCATCTCAACGCCACAGACATCGGTTGCCGATCGGCCGCGCTATGACTGTCGTAACGCATACGTGGAGACTCTGGCCAAGCTCGCCCAGGAAGATCACCGCATCGTCGGCGTGGTCAATGACTCCGTCGGCTCCAGTAAGCTCGACGCCTTCAAGAAGGCTTTTCCAGACCGACTGATCAATGTTGGGATCGCCGAGCAAGACATGGTCGGTGTGGCCGCTGGATTGGCCAATGGCGGTCGGATCGCCTTCGTGTCCGCCGCGTCGTGCTTCTTGACCGGGCGGGCGCTGGAGCAGATAAAGGCTGACGTGGCCTATTCCAATCGCAACGTGAAGCTGTGCGGTATGAGCCCCGGGATGGCCTACGGCGAACTCGGCCCCACTCACCATTCCATTGAGGACATCGCCTGGCTGCGGGCGATTGACAACATGATCATCGTGGTGCCGGCCGACCCGATCGAGACTGCGGCAGCCATGCGCTGGGCAGCCGAGACCGAAGGTCCGGCGTTCATTCGGGTCAGCCGGATGAGCGTGCCAGAGGTGTATCCCAAGGACTACACCTTCGTTCCCGGAAAAGCGATCACCCTGCGGGAAGGCGACGACGTCACCTTGATCAGCAACGGCACCGTACTGTGGCGGGTACTCGTCGCGGCTGAGCAGCTGGCCGAAGAAGGCGTCTCCGCCCGAGTCGTCTCCATGCCCACGGTCAAACCGCTTGACTCGGCATCGGTGATCAAGGCGGCCCAGGAAACCCGAGGGATCGTCACCGCCGAAGAAGCCACCGTCTCCGGCGCCCTGGGCGGCGCTGTTGCTGAGACCGTGGTCCAGAGCCATCCGACCAAGATCAAGATCCTCGGCGTCCCAGAGTTCGCACCTACCGGTTCGGCGGGGTTTCTGCTCGACCGTTATGGCATGTCCCCAGAGGGCATCGCCGAGTCAGCTCGCGCGCTGCTCAGATAACGCCCGCGCTCCCTCGGGTGGGCAGCCACCCGTTCGACACTGACGCGGCAGTCACTGCGTCGCCGTGACGATGCACCGGCGCAGCTCCTCAATCGCCTCCTGGGCGCCTTCAACGGTTGTCCCGCTCGGCTTGCCGGGATCTTCGCGGTTCCACACCCAACGCAGCACGGCCGTCGGCGGCCCGCTTACGGTCACGTCTGCCGCGCCATCACCGGCACCGTCCTCGACCGCGAACAGCCCCGGGCCGGTCCGCACGTACCATGCCGCGCCGTCACTGCGCACCAAGTAGGTCCAACCCGGGGAGTGGCCCAGGATATCGGTGAAATAGTCGCTCCATTCAGCGACGCTGTACGCCACAAAGACCTTGAGCAGCTCGTCGATGCCGTCAACGGCAAGTTCGGGCGGGACCGGCGCGACCATCTGGTCCGTGCCCAGCTCCGCGTCGATCCGGTGAATAACCGTCTCGTGCGTCATCCGCCGGATCCAGAAGCCGACCGTCTGGTCGGGGCCGTACCAGGTGCCGGCCGGATCCTCCGGCTTGCGGGTGGCGAATTCCTCGCGCAACTCGGCGTACGCCCGGTCCAGGAGTGCCAGAGGTTCTTCGTCCGCGAGCTCCTTCGGCGGCCAAGGCTCAGGCTCGGCGCCCTCGCGCATGGCAAGGGTCTTGTGCAGGTACACCTCACCGACATGGCGGGTCAGATCGGACACCGTCCAGCCCGGACAAGTTGGAACCGGCGCGGCGGGGTCAGCTGGCACGACAGAACGGAGACGCTCGAAGTCGGAGCTGAGGCAGTCGAGGAATCGGGCATAGTCCATGCCGATTAGTCCAACACAAGCTCCTGACAGTCCATCTCATCACTGGGGAAATCCAACGCTGATTCGATGACGGCCGAAGCAACGACGCAGCTACCCGACCACTGGGGCGGCCTCAAACATTGGGCTTACAGGAAGCGCATCTCCAGTTCAGGGTCGTCCTCGACGAGCTGGTCACAGGTCGGGCAATACCACCTGACCTCGATCGGCGTGCCGCACACCGAGTGGCGGGGTGCATCGGCTGGGTCGGTGTGCCGCCCTCCCCATTGGGCGAGCATGCGAAGGGCCCCAGCAAGTTCCCTGCCCTCCGCGGTCAGCTCATAGGCTGCACGCGGTGGCCGCTCGGCGTACGGCCTCGATCGGAGAAGCACGTCGCGTTCAAGCCGCTTAAGTCGCTCGGACAGGATGTTCGGTGCGATCCCGGGAATTTCCTGCTGCAGGTCGTTGAACCGTCGAGGTCCGGCTAGCAAGGCCTGGACGACGAGCAGGGTCCATCGGTCTCCTACCCGAGCGAGTGCCTCGGCAAGCGGAGCGCGCTCTGGTGTCACCGATTCCCGTTCGCTCATAGACAAACCGTATCCAGTGCCATTGACATCTCCGTAGTGAGTAGTAACTTGCAAGTTACTACTAAGGATGGAGGAGTCATGGGAGCCTTAGACGGTATCCAGGAAGAGATCCTGCGCGTTGCTGACCGGACGGCCAATTCGGTCGTCGGCATCGGGCAGCGCTGGGGCGTCGGCTCTGGGGTGGTTATTGCCGACGGCCAGGTGCTGACTAATGCACACAACGTACGTGCCGAGGAGGTCGACGTCAGCTTCAACGATGGGCGTACGGCAACTGGTCGGGTCATGGGACATGACATCGACGGAGATCTCGCCGTTATTGCGGTCGAAACAGGCGACTCGCCAGCCATCGAGTGGACGAGCGACGGAGTGCCGGGACTCGGCGCTCCGGTCTTCGGGGTGGCCAATCCGGGAGGGCGCGGGCTGCGTGTCTCGCTCGGCTTCGTGACGGGTGTCGAGCGGAGCTTCCGAGGGCCGCGCGGCCGGCGCATCACCGGAAGCATCGAGCACGATGCTCCACTGCTGCCCGGCTCGTCTGGCGGTCCAATAGTCAACGCCGACGGACGGCTATTGGGTCTGAATACGCACCGCCTGGGCGAAGGTTTTTACCTCGCCATTCCGGCGGATGACGCATTGCGAGGGCGGGTGGACGCCCTGGCCCATGGTGAGACCAAGACGCGGGTTCGGCTGGGCATTGGCGTAGCGCCGTCGCACGTAGCCAGGCGGATGCGGCGGGCTGTCGGTCTGCCGGACGCCGAAGGATTGCTGGTTCGCCTCGTTGAGGACGATAGCCCGGCATCGCGCGCGGGACTCGAATCCGGTGATTTGATCGTTCAGGCGGCAGGCCGGCCGGTACGGGAGGCGGACGATCTGTTCGAAGCACTGGAGACGACCGAAGAAGGAGCCATTCAGCTCGTGATTCTTCGAGGTGCCGAAGAGCGGACCGTTGAGGTACGGCTTGGTCGGGACGGCGGCGAAGTTCGAGAGGTCTAGCAGGCCTCGCTCTGGAAACCGTTTGACGATCCGGCCGCCGGTCGCCACCGTGGTGGCATGCATCTGGATCTGGCCGCGCTGGAAGCGGGCCTTGATCACATCCGGCGCTCACCGACCAAAGAGGGAAGGGTCGAGCTGATCGCCCGGCGTCCTGCCGAAGACCGGCGCGAGACTCCGTCGGAAGTGCACTTGGACAGCACCGCCGGTCTGATCGGCGATCGGTGGTTGCGGGCCGGCGGCCACCCAGACTGCCAGGTCACCGTGATGAATGCACGGGTCGTCGCCCTGGTGGCAGAGTCCGCAGAGCGCTGGGCTCTGGCTGGCGACCAGTTGTACGTCGACCTCGATTTGAGCGGGCACAACCTGCCTACCGGAACCGAGCTTCAGGTCGGTTCGGCAATCTTGCAAGTAACGGCACAACCACACCGGGGCTGCAAGAAGTTCGCCGGTCGATTCGGGCTCGATGCGTTACGGTTCGTGAATTCGCCGGTCGGCTACGCGCTCAACCTGCGCGGCATCAACACCCGAGTCGTCCGAAGCGGAGTGGTTTCGTGTCGGAGACGTCATCTGCAAACTGCCCGCCCCAGACGCCGAGTCCCAGGGCACGGACTCGCTGAATTCCGACTGACTAAATCAGGGTGTCGGGCTCCGCCGGACGCGGCATGTGCAGATTCTCAAGCCTGGATTCCGACAGCGGTGGAAGCCGCCAGACCGCTTCGGCCACGCGGCGGGGACGTGAACAGGCGATATCCATTCGGTGAGGCGTCTCAAGGAAGATCACTTCGACCCGCAGCGTGTGATCGTCCAACAAGCCCCCAGAGGCAGCCACGGGGATGGCATCGCCGTGACGGTCAGTCGGCGTGGACGTTACCCAATCGCCCACGCCGACGGGGAAGCTCAGCTCATTCGTGGGCTCCAGAAGTGTCACCTCGAACCCCTCGGCTGCCTTGCCCACTTTGATCGAGGTGAGACCAGCAGGGACTTGGATCCCCTCCGTCGCCACGGCCAGGGCAAAGGGCTCGGCACCCCAGTCGCTCCAGTCAATCCGTACGGGTTGACCGGAGGCGGCGGGCAGCCGGAGACCAGCGAGACGGGCTTCGAGCTGTCCCTCCGTGGCATTTTCAGATGAGCTCACGCCAAGCCCCGGTAGGAGGTGCTCCCACAGGGCATCGAGGACCGCCTGCATGTCTTCGGTCGCGGCGGTCGTAGCAACAACGGTGTCTTGCTCAGGCAGGATGACGCAGAACTGTCCGAAAGCACCGTCGCCGCGGTATCCGTACCGAGCCATCCAGAACTGGAAGCCATACCCCTGCTGCCAGTCAGGATTGGGCTGATCCGGGCTTTCGGTATCGATTTGGTGGGACGTAGCCTGCGTGACCCAGTCCTTGGAGATCAGCTGCGTGTCGCCCCATCGACCTCGCTGCAGGTAAAGCTGGCCAAGCTTGGCGATGTCCTCCGTGCGGGCATGCAGGCCGGTGTAACCCTGCTCGTAGCCAGCAGGCCATTTATGCCAGCCAACCTGGCCGATTCCCAGCGGATCGAAGAGCCGAGGCCGCAGGTAGTCGGTCAGGGGCATGCCGGCATTGCGCTGGATGATGCTGGCGAGCGTATAGGTGCAGGGCTGGCTGTAGGCGAACACAGTGCCCGGTTCCTGGTCCGGCGGAATGAGCAGGAAGCCGCGCACCAGGTCGGTGGGATCGCGCATCGCGGCCTCCGCGAGCATCTCGCGGCTGTGACCGCTGGCCATGGCTGCGACGTGGCGAAGTCTGATGGACCGGCTGCGGTGATCAGTGATCTCCGCGTTCAGCTCTGGGAAATGCGATACCACCGTGTCGTCGAGATCGAGCAGACCCTCCGCCTGAGCAAAGGCTGCCGCGGTCGATGTGAAGCTCTTGCTCAATGAATAGAGCAGTTGCGGCCGGTCCGCGGAGTACGGCGCCCACCACCCCTCTGCCACGACACGGCCATGACGGACCACCATCAGGCTGTGCATCTCAATGTCAGGACGGCCCTCGACTGCGTCGAGGAACGCCAAGACCGCGCGGGGCTCAACTTGCTGCTCAGCCGGCGTGCTGCGGGGCAGTGATGTCATGATGATGATGCGCTTGCGCCCCGGGTTGAGCCTTGCAGCCTGTCCCGGAACCAGTGGCCGCTCCGCTTTACGATGCGCTGCTGAGTCTCGTAGTTCACGTACACAATGCCGAAGCGGCGGCTGTAGCCGAACGCCCATTCGAAGTTGTCGAGCAGGCTCCAGGCGAAATAGCCGCGCAGCTGCACGCCCTGCTCGATCGCCTGCCGGGCTGCATCGAGGTGAAGCTCATAAAAGTGTCGGCGGTCCTCGTCCTCGACCGTGCCGTGAGCGGTCACCTCGTCGGGGTACGCGGCACCATTCTCGGTGATGTAGATCGGCAGTTCGGGTGCCCGATCGAACACCAGCCGTACGACGTCGATCAGCCCGTCCGGATGTACCTCCCAGCCCATATGGGTCCTTGGAGCACCGGTGTCGATGGTCCGGATCCCAGCGGTGCCGCCTGGGCCGGCGATCGTCGGGCCAGGGAATACCCCGTCCTCCGGTCCGACGACGGTATGCCGGGTGTAGTAATTGACGCCCATGAAGTCGAGCGGTGAGGCAATAACCTCCAGGTCGTCGGCCCGCTGCTCGAACCACCCGGTCGCGCCGGCATTTGCGAGCACGTCGTCGGGATAGCTGCCGAGCAGCACCGGGTCGAGGAATAGGCGGTTCGCCAGACCGTCCATTCGCCGGGCCGCCTCCTGGTCCGCTGCGGATTCACTGGCCGGGCGCACTGATGACAGGTTGAGGGTGATGCCCAGAGTCCCACCAGGCCCCTCCCGCATTGCCTGGACTGCGAGCCCATGGCCGAGCAGGAGGTGATGGACGGCCTCCATCGAAGCAACGCCGACGGTCTTGCCGGGCGCATGCACTCCGGTGGCGTACCCGAGAAATGCCGAGCACCAGGGCTCATTGAGCGTGATCCAGTTGGTGATCAGGTCCCCAAGTGCCTCCTGGGTAGCGGCGGCATAGTCGCGGAAGCGCTCGGCTGTGTCCCGGTTGAGCCAGCCGCCGGCATCCTCCAGGGGCTGCGGCAGATCCCAGTGATAGAGCGTCGCGTACGGTGTTATGCCCAGCTCCAGACAGGCCTCGGCAAGTCGGCGATAGAACTCCACCCCGGGCGGGTTGAGCTGACCGGAGCCGGTCGGAAAGATCCGGGGCCAGCCGATCGAGAACCGATACGCATTCATGCCGAGATCGGCCATGATCGACACATCTCCGGAATACCGGTGGTAGTGATCATCGGCTATGTCGCCGGTCGAACCGTCCGAAATCTTGCCCGGCGTATGGGAGAAGGTGTCCCAAATGCTGGGGCCGCGGCCGTCCTCGGTTACCGCTCCCTCGATCTGGTACGCGGCGGTTGCCGTCCCCCAGACAAAGTCGGATGGGAAGCCGTCCATGTCGCTCCTCCTCAGGTCGTCCAACGCACCGGTTCGAGCGCGCGTCACCGCGCTATGCCGCTCCCCCTGCTTGCCTTTGAGCCCGCTCAAGGCTCAGCCGTTCCAGGGATCGAAGTGGCTATGGCTCAACGTAGTAAATCGGTTCCGACCGTATCTAGCGCCACCTGTCAGACCTCTTCACGATATGAGGTCCGAAAGACTTCGAAATCTCATCTGCGCGGTTTTGCCGTCGCTTGCGCTCGCTGCCGTGCTCACCAGCTGCATCAGCGCCGATCCGAACTCGACTGTGGCTCCACCTGCCCAGCCGGAGACCTCGGCGCCTACTACCGGCGAACCCGATATCCCGCCCGACGATCCGGGTAACGGCAACGGAAGGCCAAAGCCATCTGTGCCACTGCCGCGGCTCCCAGTCGGCGGGACCGGCGAGTTCGTCGACCAAGAAACTCAGAACCTTCAGTGCGCCAATGTCAACTGGATCGTGGAAGACGGTGGACCTGCCGAGCTCCAAAGCGGCATCCGGATCGTCATCACCGGATTTCGGCTGGACGAATATTCCTTCCGTATCGCGCGGCATGGCTGTGAGGACATGGCTCCGTCCTGCATCGGATACGTCTTCACCTCGAACAGCGGCAGTCCGGCGTGCGCGCTCGCGGTACGCACGAGGCGGCCGTTGACACAAGCGCCAGACCCTTGGCTTGGGATCGCCGGCACCGTCGAATGTGTCGATGTCAGCGTCTCGACCTGCAGAAAATTCGTCGAGGCGGTCCGCAAGAGACGGGGAAGTGTCCAACTGTCAATTCCTTCGCTCGACACAACTCCCACATCTGACACAACAGGCAGCCCCAGCGGCAGCGAATCGAGCGCCGCGCCGAACGACGAACAACAGGACACCACTGACGATCAGGGTCAGCCCAGCACCGAGTCGTCAGGCCAAAACCCGACATCCGGCGAGGAGTCGCCCGGAAACTCGGGCAGCTGAGCAAATGAGCGAATCTGAAGAGCAGGCAGAGGATCGACTCAGTCAGCTGGGAAAGTGGCTGAGCCTCGGTGGCAGCATCATTGCGCCGGCGACGCTGATCACGGCGTTGCTGTTCTACTTCGGCTACGTGTCGTCGCGTGCCCAGTACGACTACTTCGGCGTTGACGTGGACACCATCGGGCTCAGCACGCAGGACTACGTCATGCGCAGCCCGCAACCCCTCCTGGTGCCACTGCTCGCCCTCACCCTTCTCGCCACCGGCTTCTTGGCCGCACACCTCGCTGCCAGACGTCGCGCGGCCGCCGACCCGTCGTTCCGATCGGTCGCTAAACGCATGACCCTTGTTGGACTCATTCTGCTGGGGCTAGGCGTCGCGCTCCTTTTTAGCTATCCGATCGTCGGCGACTGGGCCTATTACCCGCTCCTCACGCCGCTCGTCTTGGCTGGCGGCGGAATGCTCGCCGCCTATGGCCTGTCGACAATCCGCTGGATGGACAAAAGGACGGAGCGAAGCTCCGAACGCTCGGCTTTTGCCGGCCCGGCCGTTCTCGTGTCGCTCTGGCTCGCCGTCGCGGTGACCGTGTTCTGGGCCACCGCCACGATCGCGCAGTGGTCGGGACGCGGATTGGCTAAAGAGCAGGCACGCAACTTTGGCGAACTCCCGAGCGTGATCGTTGACAGCAAGCAACGGCTGTTCCTCCCTGCTGGCATCGGCGTTGCCGAGCGTGACCTCACCGGAGCTGGCGACGGGCAAACCTTCAGATACCGCTATTGGAACCTTCGCCTACTCATTCACGGCAGGGATCGGATGTTCCTGGTGCCCGCGAGTTGGCACTCCAACAACACGACGCTGCTCATCCCGCTCGACGGCGACGTACGAGTGCAGTTCCAATTTCGGAACGATCCGCCGTGATCTTGGTGTGGTCCGTCCTCGTCAAGCTGTTGCGCTCGTTAGAACCCTTGTCACCCCCTCGCGCAGACTAATAGCCGGATGACCCAGCACCTGCTGGAGGTCAGGCGTCTGGTACTCGAAGCCGCCCGCCCGGATGACTTGGGTTAGGCTGAGCGGATCGACCTCGTCGCCCTCTAACTCGCGGTATTTGACCGGCTGCCCGCTCACCTCGGTCAGTACCTCTGCCAGCTGCGGATAGGTCCAGAGTGGGCCGGTGAACTCGTACAGATCTTGATCGAGATCGTCTCTGCTGAGAACCAGGGCGGCCGCCTTAGCCAGGTCTGCGCGGAACGCCGTGTTGAGCCCGCGGCCAGCGGTGTTGCTGCTCACCTCTCCCGCCTCGAGGGCCGAGCGAAGCACCTCACGAGTGATGAACAGGTCGCTGTAGAGGGGATGCCGCAGGAAGATGTGCGGCAAGCCGGATTCGGAAATGATCTGTTCGGTGGCGTTGTGCTCGCCGAGCACCCCGTGCTCGACGACATCGGCTCCGACGCCGCTGGTGTAAGCGATCGTCCCCACGCCGGCATCCGCGGCCGCCTCAACCACCTTGCGATGCTGGTCCATCCGCGACCCAGCCTCATCGGAGACCGGACTGGAGATGAACAGCAGCCGGCCAGCGCCCCGAAACGCTTCCCGGAGGCTCTCCGGGTGGTCGTAGTCCGCGAAGCGCACGTCGACACCGCGGTCGGACCACTGCTCGGCCTTGCTGGGGTTCCGGACCGCAACAACTAGCTCAGTCGGAGAGACGCGTTGAAGCAGGTTCTCGACAACCAGAGATCCGTACTCACCGGTGGCCGCCGTGATGACGATCATGAAACCTCCCAACCGACCTAGTCGCCAGCAGCATAGGCGAGCAGCATTAGAGTCTTGGCAGCCAATCGGCTGGTGAGCCCGATCTTTCTTACCCGCATTTAGACTGCAGCCCAGTAGATTGCGGCCATGAAGGCGGTCGTGTTGACCCGCACCGGTGGGCCGGAGGTGCTGGAGGTTCACGAATGGCCCGACCCTGTCGTGGCAGCTGGTGAGGTTCGGATCGCCGTCCGTGCTGCAGGCCTGAATTTCG
>Ga0126312_10002001_pt1 | contig 13509 bp, 13 predicted proteins | sample Plot104A_FD_92537 | JGI IMG/M metagenome (GOLD analysis project Ga0126312, IMG submission 92537) | Serpentine soil microbial communities from UC McLaughlin Reserve, CA, USA - Plot104A | ecosystem: Environmental > Terrestrial > Soil > Grasslands | place: USA: UC McLaughlin Reserve, Lake County...
CAAGAGCAGCACTGCTACTGTCGGCAATATCCTTTATTGGAGTAGGAGGGGCTATTCCACAGCCGCAGCAGGCCTTTGGGGATGCCAATGTCACGCAATCAATAAGCCAGTCTGCATCTCAGGGAGGAACTGCAACAGACTGAGACACGAGGACTAATAGTAGTAGTGGACCGGGTGGGATTCGAACCCACGATCACCTGCGTATGCCACGCCGTCGCGACAACATGCAAGGCAAGTATTATACTCGGCTAAACTACCGGCCCACAGAATTTTAGCAAGACTTTAATGTATTTAAATGTATTATTATTATTAGTAAGAGTGGATCTCTACTTTGTGCTGCCGCAGGTTTTTCCACGAGCCAAAGGTCTAGCCGCACTTTTCGCAGGAATACTGCATGTGCCTAGTGTTGATGTTGATGTTGATGTTTTCAGAGCTAAGAGCAATAACACAAAACCTATAGTTATTGCCACACACCCCTGTTTTTTCTCTTTTTCTTATTCTCTTGAATTAAGCAGAACCGAAGAGCACAAACTTTGGAGGGCTGACTATCGAGTGTTTTTTCGGCTCTTCTTGTGAAGGGCAAGGAACTAGGTTTTGTTTAGTATCCACATTATTGAAAGTGACTGCTGCAGTAAAGAGTGCTGTCCATACGACATCATCAGTCTACGATGCTATGAAATCTTCTAGTTTTCTAATCCGCGTTTTCTTTGCCAACTCTTATATTTGCATATCATGCGTTTTCAGATTTGAGGGTTCGACTGGCTTGCAGATAGCAGTGCGCAGCGAAAGACTAAGCACCTGAAGAGATTGCTCTTGCTCTTTCGGTTGTCTTGAAAAGCTACTACTAGAAAATGCTCTTGAAATGCTTATAATTCACACAAGCGAACTTCAGTAATGCAGATTTTTCTGCAGAGCTGGAGCGAATAAAATGTCTGGAATACCTTCGTGGAAGATTGAAGGGGACTACTTCGAAGCATGCAACTGCGATACCGTATGTCCTTGTGTATTCTTGGGGAATCCCGATAAAGGAGAGTGCGATGTATTGCTAGCATGGCACATAGAAAAAGAACATTATGAAAATACAAGTCTCAATGATCTAAATGTTGTCGCAGTGTTTCATACCCCTGGAAACATGTTTACCGGTCCCAAATGGAAGGCAGCAGTTTATCTTGATGAGAAAGCGAACAAAGAACAGGCAGACGCTCTTGGCAAGATATACTCCGGACGGGTCGGTGGTTTCTTTGGCGTTCTTGTGGGGCTTATTGGCGAGCTGGCTGGCATTCGCTCTGTTCCAATAACTTTTGAAGCCAACGGAAAGAAAAGGTCACTACATATTCCAACATCAATTGATCTTGCCGTAGAAGCAATTGATGGAGCCGATAAAAATAAGGAGGTGACAATCAGCAACGCACCGATGCTCGTTGCACCAGGGTTTCCAGCAGTTGTCGCAAAGTCTACACAAAATAGGTATAATGATCATGGTATGAAGTGGGATAATTCTGGAAAGAATGGATTCTACTCCAGATTTGCTTACGCGCCCTAGGACGCCCACATATGCTGCCTTTATCCTTGGTTGATAGTAGTGAAGACATGATTTTTGACTGTATCAAATGCAGGTAGGTGATATAAAAGGTGCGCAAGGCGGCGGAAATTGGCCGGTTAGGCGGTGAAATTTGAGCGCGGGCGTTGCAAATGCCGCTTTCGAGGTGCGGCGGATGGCGAGGAAGTCCAAAGACTCAAATCTATTCTGCTCGCGGCTCACCTATACTTCCCATAAACAAAAGATGTCTCCACTATCGTTTTCTTGTATAATAAACATGAATAGGTGGTCGGCCGATCATCGTCGTTCCAAAGGAATTTCGGAATGAGGCTCTGAAACTCACGGGCAAGCAGCTCAGAATCCAGGTCGATGACGAATGGTAATTGTTCTGCCTAGCGACGTTCGCACACGTGAAGCCAATAGGCTTTTACGCACAGTCTTTAAGCACGGTCTTTCACAAAGCATATAGCTTGACGCTTGCAAAATCTTGCAAGATTTTGCAAAATGCTTGTATGATCATCTGCTTTCGACAGTTGTCCGTGCTCTAACAGAAAACAATTGTCGAAGTGCGGCGGGCGGATTTGAGATATGCTTTTGATCCTAAACCTTTCCAACATTGCAACGCCGCATTTCCTTTTCGGCATAAACGACTAAGCAGCTGCATTTGAAATTTGCCGCGTGCAGATTCTAAATTCTAGCTCGAAAAGGCAAGCTGGCGACATAGCAGATTTTTAGTTTGTTGTTTATTACTTTAAAGTATCCTGGATATGGACGAACTACAAGAGCAGGCGTAAGGCATGCTTGCTCAGGAACAAGCGATAGCAAACCAGTTAATCGTCGGCAACTGCAAGGACGTTTTGCGCGAGATGCCGGCCAATTCAGTGCAGCTCACGATAACTTCGCCGCCATATCGGAACGCTATCGATTACGACATGCACGTATCAGGAAGCGGCGGGTACTACCGGGGCAAGCTCAAGCTCGACACCAACGACTACCTGGACGATATGGCAGAGATTTTCGGCGACAGGGTCTACCGCATTACAAAGGAGGGAGGTTACTGCTGCATCGTCATTGCAAACGAAGTGGTCAACGGCACGATACTGCCGCTGCCGCACATGCTTCTGTCAAGGCTCGTCCAGCCGTTTGGCATGTGGAACCTGCACGAGGAAATCATCTGGCACAAGGTGACGGGCGGCACTAATCGCTACGGCTCGTTCGTGATAAACCCGTACCCGAAATATTACCGTGCAAACATTATGCACGAATTTATCTTGATACTGCGCAAGGGCGACGTGAACAGCGGCAGGACACAGAGGAGGGATGCACTGCCTGTTACGCATGAGGAATGGACAAAGGAAATAGCCAACTCAGTGTGGCATATTGCCCCAGTCCCGCCGGGATACATCGACCACCCGTGCCCCTTCCCGGAAGAGATCCCGTACCGGCTGATGAAGCTGTATTCTTATGAAAATGACACTGTTCTCGACCCGTTCAACGGCAGCGGCCAGACCACGAAAGTGGCGCACCGCTTTGGCCGCCGCTACGTCGGGATCGATACCGTCAACGAGTACGTCGAACTGGCAAAGATGAGGATCGCAAGCGAGCCACTGCACATAAGAAACGAAGCACTCATCGCCAACTGGAAAAAGATCCCATCGCACTACACGAACCCGCAGTAGAAGCTTTTATTCTCTTGATGCATATATGTATATATCGTGGTTATATCAGCAACAGCTCGATACAATCAGAGCAGGTAGCCAAGCTCTTCAAGGACAAGAATTTTGCGTACCTAGCTATGCTGGTGAAGGACGGATCGCCGTAGGTCACGCCGGTCTGGGTGGACATCGACAACGACGACAACAACAACCACATTATCGTCAATACCGCCGAGGGGAGGGTAAACCAAAAGAATGCTGCACGAGACCTGCGCGTGGCACTTTCAGTTGCAGACCGCGCCAACCCGTACAACATGATGCCAGTCCAGGAGGGGGTCGTCGAGGAAACGGCAAAAGGCGTGGTGAACGGATTGACAAGATGGCGAAAAAGTACCTTCGTGTTGACAAGTGTACCTCTTCGACAGACCGGGCAAAAAGTAGAAGATACCCGTGAAGATAAAGCCAGAAAACGTATCTATCAAAAGGCGGGATGATTATGTTGGGTCGGCCGGGTGTTACGCTCCTTAAGCAGGCGCCAGAGAGCCTTCTGCCTTATAATGGTGTCGACCACGTACTGCGCGTCACACCGGCTGCACACAGAATAGATGACGGCGCTGTTCTGGCTTGGCGTAATGACTTTTTCCGAGCAGAGGCCAAACGCGCTCGTTAAGCAAATGACGCATGACGCCTTGCGTTCAAGGGCCGAGCCGTCTGCGCTGATGTGCATCGCATACATCCCATAGCCCTCGTCTTCAAGTGGCTTCCACATTTTTGCAAACGCCTCAACAACCATTGGGCGGTCAAAGCCGAGCGACCCGAGCCGTGCAAGGTGCTCTTCCTTGGAGGAGGGCATGGATCCGCTAGAGAAAGGCGGGGATTAATAATCTGTGGGCAGGGAGCGTGTGTAAGCGGCCGTGACACACTGCAACTTTTCAATTCTCGCATGGTATTGACAATCAAATGCAGCAGATCAAAAAGGTCATCGTAATGACTACGATATCTGTTGGCATTATCCTCTTTGACTGTATGGTGCCTGTCTTCGTAATACTAATGACGTTTAACATAAAAGAGACTGCAAGCTGCATGGATTACGGCTGCGCAAATGCCGTGTATGCGCGGCGCGGCGTTTACCAGACATCATCATCAGACGGCAGCTCGTCCAACATAATTGATTCGTGGACCAAAGGGATGCAGGGCAGCTGTGCATGATGGGTCTTTTGACGGCGGCGCCAAGATGAGCGCTTTTGCTGCGCCATATCACCTTTAATAAGGCGTGGCTGCATATAGGATAATAATAATTGTCATGTCGGCGGCAACTACAAGCTCTAAGCAACCGCGGCAGCACCGCTGCAACCTATGCGGGAGAGTTTTTGACACGCCCGAGCTGCTTGAAAGCCACAAAAGAATTGACCACGGAACAAACAGTTCGCCGCCAGCTGGCGTAGGCTAAAGGCTAAAACAATTAATTTGACTGTGCAAGCATGTATAACGTGTGCCTTTGGCCGGCAAGATCTGTGTATCGATAGCAACAACCGGAGATGTCTCTTTGCTAAAAGAGCAGGCGGACAGGGCATTTTCGCTTGGGGCGGATTTTGCAGAGATCCGGTTTGACTTTGTCAGCTCTAACAGGATGCAGGCTGCCATCGATGCAGTCAAGGGAATAAGGAGCAAAGCCGTGTTCACCCTCCGCTCAAAAGACCAGGGAGGCAAGTTTGCTGGAAGCGAGCAGGAGCGCATTGAGTGGCTCAAAAAGCTGGCACAGCAAAAGCCGATGCTCCTTGATGTTGAGCTTGACACGATCAAAGAAAATGACGAGCTGGCGGACTTTCTCGAAAAGACACCAATACTGGTTTCGTGGCACGACTTTCAACAGACGCCGCCAAGCGACGAGCTTGCACACATACTGTCGGAGATGAGGATCTATAGCAACTACGTCAAGGTGGTGACGACCGCGAAAAGCGTCGAGGATTCGCTGAGGCTTTTGGAGCTGTATGAAAGCACCACCGGCTTGCACCCGGTAATCTTTGCGATGGGTGATGCCGGGATAGTCTCAAGGATCCTGTGCACAATTGTCGGGAACGCGCCATTCACCTATACAAGCCTTGAGAAGGCAGTCGCTCCAGGGCAGCTCACGGTAAAGCAGATGCGAAAGTTGTACGATAGGATTGCGAGCGGGACGTAAAGTTTGGTTTTGGACATACACGCGTCATTATATGCAAGCCCTTACACAACGGCTACAATAAGAAGCGAAGCTACGATCATTCCTCCTAGAGCAGAGGTTTGGCATTCTCGCTAGTGTCGTTATTGCCGTCACGTTCTGGCTCTGCTGGGCCACTATAGTCCATTACTGTACAACAAGCGTTGGCGAAAGCGAGCGGCCGGCAATCATGTGTGAAAAAGATGCAGTGGCAATTTTCCTGATTGAGCAAAAGACCTGTCTCTATCATAATGTGCTTTTTGCGGGGTACTGGGACAACTACGACAACAAGCTTGTCTCAATTGTTGCAGAGCCTTATTCGCATCTGCCTCTTACAATGGCCATGACGTACATGGTCTAGTTCAGGGTTGTTATTTATTTCAGGAAAAGAAATGGTCGGAACAGACACTGACGCCAAAGCAAGAACAGCAGCAATGATCGGCGAATAACATAACCTTCTCTCATGACACGGCTTCCATGCTAGATAACATATAAGACAGGATGTCCGGTATTCGCACCTGATGCAAGGCTCCATCAGGACGTACTGCATCATCGGCGACCCGATCCACTATTCGCTCTCACCGGGCATGCAGAACGCAGCCTTTGCGGCGCTTGGGCTCAACTGCACCTATATTGCGTTCCGGGTGCCGCCTAGCGAGCTAAAGGAGTCTGTAGAGTCGCTGCGAAGCATCAACATCGCTGGCTTTAATGTCACAGTGCCTCACAAGGTACAGGTGATGAAGCACCTTGACGAGCTTGACGTGACTGCGAAAAAAGCAGCCGCAGTCAACACCGTAAACAACATCGAAGGGATATTCAGGGGGTACAACACCGACATTCACGGCTTTATCGAGCCATTGCGCCGGCGCATGATAGACTTCCGCGGCATGAACGTGCTTGTTCTTGGAGCCGGAGGCGCGGCGCGGGCCGTTGTCGCCGGGCTTGCAGAGGAAAGCCGCAGCATATCCAAGGTGGTTATTGCAAACCGAGATGTCGAGCGGGCAAAAGAGCTTGCCAAGATAGGATCCGGCCTTGGTCTGAAGTGCGAAACGATATCACTGGATAAGGCGCAGAGCGTTTCGCCAGATTCGGACCTGGTAGTAAACGCGACAACCCTCGGCATCAACAATGAGCCGAGTGTAATTGATTACGATCACATCAAGAAGGGTAGCATAGTCTACGACATCGTGTATCGGCCTGTGACGACCAGCCTGATCGATAACGCTAAATATGGAGAGGCGAACGTCGTTTACGGCTATGAAATGCTGGTCGAGCAGGGGGCAAAGGCATTTGAGATATGGACAGGGATACAGGCGCCAAGGGACGTCATGAAAAAGAACCTGCTCGGGATGTTTGATGAGCCTGCATGATTGCAAGAAAGACAAGGGCGACGATGCATGGGGCCGTCTCAATAGTGAACGCCATAGCGACAGGCAACGGTTCGTCGCTAGGGATTTCGCTCAGGGTGAATGCTGAGGTCGAGCTTGCAAGAGGCCATGGCGTGAGGTTCCTGACAGGCAAGAACGATGACAGGCTGGTAAACAACATCATCCGCAACACCCTACCAAAAGAAATGATCGAGAGCAATCTCATAACAATCAAGGTAAAATCGGAAATCCCCATTGGGTTTGGCCTGAAAAGCTCCAGCGCAGTCTCTAACGCGGTTGCACTTGCTTGCAGCGGGCTCGCAAAAGAAGAAGAAGAAGAGGTAGATGACTATGCCGTCCTTGACGCGGCCGTCAGGGCGTCACTTGATGCCAAGGTCTCGATAACTGGGGCATACGACGACGCCACCGCCTGCTACTTTGGCGGCTTTACTGTCACTGACAACTATTCGCGCCGGCTGATACGCAGAGAGGAGGCTCCTAAAAACCTCTATGCAATAATTTTTCTGCCCCGCAACGCCCCACGAAGGGGAGATGTGCACAGGCTAAGCAATCTGTCAGACCTATTTACGGATGCCTTCAGGCTAGCAGAGGCCGGCAAATACTGGAAGGCGATGAAGCTGAACGGCGTACTTGCTTCTGCCGCCCTTGGATCAACATACTTGCCGGTGATGGCTGCCATAGAGCGCGGCGCGCTGGCGGCAGGCGTCTCTGGCAACGGGCCCTCTATTGCGGCGGTTGCGTATGAGGACGAAGTAGAAGACATTAAATCGGCGCTGTCAAAATTTGAAGGTACGATAATCATGTCAAGGATAAACAACCAGAAGGCGAGCGTGGAGGCACTGGGCTGAAAATGGTCAGCATAATAGTCAGAAAATCAAAAATAAACGGGAGCGTCAGGTGCCCATCAAGCAAGAGCTACAGCCACCGGGCGATAGCGATAGCATCGCTTGCGCCAAGGCAGTCGACGATAACAAACGCGCTTCTTGCCCGCGACACCCTCGCGACCCTTGCCGGCTGCCGCGCGCTTGGGGCAGAGATAAGGCACGAAGGCACGACTGTGCAGGTAAAGGGCAGGCACAGCTTTGACCCCCCTGAGAATGTGATAAACGCTGAGAACTCGGGAACCACGATAAGGATAATGACCACCATGTCCGGGCTTGTCAGGACCGGCTATACTGTGTTGACGGGTGACGAGAGCCTGCGCAAGAGGCCAATGCAGCCAATCCTTGACGCGCTAGGTCAACTCGGAGTCGAGACTTACTCGACCAAGGGCAACGGCACTCCTCCTCTGGTCGTCAAGGGTGGGGGCATCCGGGGCGGTACGACTATAATCGATGGGACCATTTCAAGCCAGTTTATCTCCGGCCTGCTTATCGCAGGAATTTACGCCGACTCGGAAATAACCATGCGGATCAAGGGCGACTTGGTGTCAAAGCCGTACGTGAGCGCCACGCTTGCTACAATGAAGCACTTTGCAGTGACAATAGACCACAGCCCTAACATGCTTGAATACCACATCAAGAACGCGGAATACAGGGCAGGCAAGTTCGATGTGCCAAGCGACTTTTCAACGGCGGCGCTCATATTATCGGCAGGCGTCCTTGCAGGGGAAAAACTCAGGGTAAAGGGGCTTAACTTTAACCTGCCGCAGGGCGACTCGCAAATAGTCGAGATCCTTGAGCAGATGGGATGCCCAATTAAGGTCGACAAAATAAAGGGAGAGGTGATAGTTCAAAGCGCCGGCGCGCTTGAAGGAGGCGACTTTAATCTAGGCGACACGCCCGACCTGCTGCCGGTGGTGTCGGTACTCGCGCTCAAAGCAAAGAGCACAGTCATGATCACGGGCATCGCGCACGCACGCGTAAAAGAGACAGACAGGGTGGCAAATATTGCTTCGGAGCTGGTCAAGTTCGGGGCTCGCATCAAAGAGTTCCACGACGGGCTGGCTATAACCGCGCCCAAGGTGCTAAAGAATGCGTCGCTTGAAGCATACAACGACCACCGGCTATTCATGGCATTTACGATAGCATCAATGATGACTGAAAAGTCGATAGTGGCAGGCGCCGAGTCGGTGGATGTTTCGTATCCAAACTTTATCTCGGACATGAAGGAACTAGGAGCAAGGCTCTCGCCGGCGCCTGACAGAGAATAACTTCCAGTGCAGATATAATATATGACGTTGGCGAGAGTCAATTTTAAACATGGCAAACCTCCAAAAAGCCAATATATAGAACAGGCTCAACTTCCCTCCATACAGACATGGGTGGCAGCATAATCGGTGAGCGCTTTCTCGCCATGAGTTTTGGCGAAAGCCATGGCAGGTGCGTAGGCATAGTGGTGGATGGATGCCCAGCAGGCATGCCCCTAAACGAGTCGGACATTCAGGGCCAGCTGGATCTGAGAAAGCCTGGCCAGTCAGTGATTACCACCCAGAGAAAGGAGGAGGACAAGGTCGAGATCCTCTCGGGCGTCTTTAACGGCTTTACAACCGGGGCGCCTATTTGCATGCTCATCTGGAACAAGGATTCTGATTCACTGCCCTACGAGATGATAAAAAATATCCCACGCCCGGGCCATGCCGACTATCCAGCGATTGTCAAGTATGGTGGTTTTGCCGACTATCGTGGTAGCGGGCGCTTTTCAGGCAGGCTTACCGCTACCTTAGTCATGGCTGGCGCAGTCGCGCAAAAGCTGCTAAAGCAGACACTGGGCATTGAGACGGTGGCATATACTACAGAGATAGGTGGTATAAGGGCCGGCAATATTACTTCTGCCAATATCCCGTCAAGGTACACGAATGAAGTTAGATGCCCTGACTCTGAAGCGGCGCAAAAGATGAAGGACGCAATACTTCAGGCAAGAAAGGAGGGCGACTCACTTGGCGGCGTCATCGAGTGCGTGAGCACCGGCCTTCCAGTGGGCCTTGGCGAGCCGATATTCGCTTCGCTGGAATCAGATCTTTCAAAGGCGCTGTTCAGCGTACCTGCACTCAAGGCAGTCGAGTTTGGCTCTGGCTTTGCAGGAAGCAAGAGGCGCGGCTCCGAGAACAACGACCTCTACTACCTTAAAGGCGGCAAGGTGATGACCAAGACCAACAACTCAGGCGGAATACTGGGCGGCCTTTCAAACGGCATGCCGCTCGTAGTCAGGGCGGCTTTCAAGCCGGCGGCGTCGATAGCCAAGACACAAGAGACACTTGACATTTCCAAGAACTCGCAGGCCAACCTTGCGGTCCCCGGCAGGCACGACCCCTGCGTCGTCCCAAGAGCCCCGCCGGTGGTCGAGTGCGTAGTCTCGATGGTTCTGGCAGACCATGCTATTCGGGCAGGCATGATACCGCCGGTGCTAAAGTGATGCCGATGGGCAAGAATGAAGAGCTGGACTCGCTGCGGAGCGAAGTGCGCGACGTTACCTCGGAGATAATGCGCAACGTCCAGAAGCGGATGGAGCTTGCAAAGCAGATAGGCGATATAAAGGGCCAGCTTGGGATCGACGTCAAGGACGAGCGGGTAGAGCAGGAGATAAGGACGACGGTGCTCTCGCTTGCCGGTGAAATCGGCATGAGCGACGAATTCTCCCTTAGGCTCCTCAACATCCTGCTTGCTGAGTCAGAGTCAGTACAGGCCCAGAATCGCCAGCGGCAACCAGAGATGCAGACGCACCTTGGCATCTTCATGAAGGCCAAGCAACTAGAAGCGGCCGGCAAAAAGATAATCCACATGGAGGTTGGCGAGCCGGACTATGCGCCACCTGCAGCAGTATGGAATGCACTTGCAGAAATCTACAAGCTAAAGCAGTACCATTATACGGACACGAGAGGAGTCCCAAAATTGCGCGGCGCCATCACCAAGAAAGAAGGGGTGCCAGAAGATCAGGTGATTGTGACGCCGGGCGGCCGATTCGCAGTTTTCAGCGCAATTGTTTCGCTATTGAAGGCAGGACAGGAGCTGGTAGTGATAGAGCCGGCATGGCCAGCGTACAAAGAGTGCGCCGATTTCATTGGGGCAAGGACAAAAGTTCTGAAAACAACACTTGAAGGCAAATGGGCGCCGGACACAAGGCAGCTAGAAGAAATGATAAACCCGAGCACCAGGATGATAGCGCTCAACTACCCAAACAACCCGACGGGCAAGGTCCTTGATAGCAAGACGATGGAAAAAATAGTGTCGATAGCCAAAGACAACGGCCTCTACCTGCTCAGCGACGAAGTGTACTCTGACTTTGCCTTCAAAAAATTTGACAGCATTCGGAAATACAACTACGATAAGACCATCATGGTTTCGTCTTTTTCAAAGAGCTTTGCGATGACTGGCTTTAGAGTAGGCTATGGCGTCGCCAGCAAGGAAATAGTCCAGAAAATGGCCAAGGTGCAGGCAGCAGGGGTGACGAGCGTAGCGGAGCCGATGCAGCAGGCGGCCCTTGCGGCGCTTGGCGAAGACCCGTCGGAGAACATCAGGACAATGAAAAGAAGGCTGGAATTTGTCGCCGGCAAGCTAAAAGAGATGTCGCTCGCCTTTGCCGAGCCTGACGGGGCGATGTACGTCTACCCTGAATTGCCAAGTGGCGAGGAAGACATCTCGCTGGTCGAGAAGCTGCTCGAGAAAGGCGTAGCGATAGCTCCAGGAAGTGGATTTGGTGATTCATACAAAACGTTTGTCAGGATATCTGCATGCCAGCCAGAAGAAATACTGGAAAACGGACTTGACATCATGGCGTCTGTCGTCAAGGGGAAGTCCTGAATTGCAGGAAATAGCAGTCGTTGGGGCCGGCGGCAAGATGGGGTCGTGGTTCACGAGTTACTTTGCTCACCGGCGGCCGCTTGTTTCTATTTACGACATTAATCGCAGATCGCTCAAAGCGTCACGCAACATCAGAATAGCAGGCAGCATAAAGGAATGCGTCAAAAGCGCTGACCTTGTGCTGATCTGCGTCCCGGTGCGCCTGACGCCAAAGGTTGTCGCGGAATGTGCAAAAAGCATGAAGGCAGGGGCAGTCATTGCAGAGATATCCTCAGTAAAGCACAGGACATTTCAGGCACTTGCAAGGTTGCAGCGCGACCTGCGGCCGCTGTGCATCCACCCGATGTTTGGGCCGGGGGCAAGTGAGAGCAAGAAGTACAAGGTATTGCTGGTGCCAGTAAGAAATGAAGAAGCAGAGCTGAAAACAGCGCATGAAATGTTTGAAAACGTGGTGGTAAAGATGCTTCCAGACGCCAAGACGCACGATGAATCCATCGCCATGGTTCTGGGGCTCACGTACTTTGCAAATGTGATCTTTGCCAAGGTGATCACGCGCGGCAACCTTGAGTTGCTGAAGGAAATCTCGGGCACCACGTTTGGTCTCCAGTTGCTTCTTGCAGAAAGCATACTGACTGACGAGCCTGACCTTATCATCGCGCTGATAAGGGAAAACCCGCTTGCCCGGAAATACATCAGGCAATACCTAAAGGAAGCATCCGCCACTGCAAGGCTTGTTTCTACTACTAAGAGCAGCAAGGGCCTTGAAGCTGAGCTGAGAAAGGTCAAGTCAAGAATGCAAAAGCAACAGGACCTGCAGCAGTCGTACAGGCGCATGTACGACATCACTGAGGGTCTCAAGTAAAAGGAAAAATACTCGCACTGTTTCACTGTTGTTATGACGCTTCTCTGGCGCGACTCATGGCTCAAGCCCCTTTCCGATTTTGACGTTGGGGTAGAAAAGTGCAGCTATTGCAAAAAGGCATTTGGAGAAATAGACTTTGTTACTGCATGTGACTTTTGCGACATCGCGATAATGCACGATGCTTGCGCGAACAAGCACATAGTGACCAAGCACAAAAAGCAGCTGCAGGAGAAAATAAACGCCCACAAGGATAAGCCGCTGCACGACTACCAATGATGATCTGGCACCGACTTCTAGTAATTTGACGTGAAATCGTTAATAGAGTTAGATCATGCCTAGTAACGTGAACAAGTGGCATACAAATAACACAATCCTTGCGTTATCTCTGGTCTTCATGATTGCTGCAATGGGGGCATCCTCCTCATCTCTGGCCCGTCTTGGAACTGCCTATGGTCAACAGCCGCCAGCACAAGATCTGGGCAATAGTAATAGCAGCAACATCTCATCATCCTTACCTTTTACAGAGCTATTCGAAGAGGCTGAGCAATCAATTGTTCAGGTCAGTGCCACGGTAAATGAAACATCATTATTTAATGAGGATGGGCAACCCCCATTTTTTGGGCAGGCTCTGGGCTCTGGCTTTGTGTATGACAGGGAAGGGCACATCATCACTAGCAATCATGTCATTTTCGCGGGGTCAGACTCTAGAATTGACGTCACTTTTACTGACGGCACGATCTACAGGGCCAGTGTCGTAGGCACTGACATCTATAGCGACTTGGCCGTTCTGCAGGTCGAAGACGTTCCCGAAGAAAAGCTGGTGCCTGTCCCTCTTGGCAATTCTTCTACTCTAAATGTAGGCCAGCCAGTCGCGGCCATTGGAAACCCTTTTGGCCTTTCCGGCTCACTGAGCGAGGGGATCATCAGCGGCCTGGACAGACTGATTCCTGCGCAGGCCGCATCTCCTGAAGAAGAGCCCCCGACAAACTCGTCCTCCCCATCCCCATTTCCCCCCATACCTCTGCCAGAGCAGCCGCCAGCCACATTTTCCATCCCTAACGTCATCCAGACGAGCGCGCCAATTAACCCCGGCAACTCTGGCGGCCCGCTTTTGAACATGCAGGGCCA
>Ga0126312_10002003_pt1 | contig 13506 bp, 9 predicted proteins | sample Plot104A_FD_92537 | JGI IMG/M metagenome (GOLD analysis project Ga0126312, IMG submission 92537) | Serpentine soil microbial communities from UC McLaughlin Reserve, CA, USA - Plot104A | ecosystem: Environmental > Terrestrial > Soil > Grasslands | place: USA: UC McLaughlin Reserve, Lake County...
ACATGGCCGAGCGGATCCCGCAGGCGGAGCTGGTGGAGCTGAACTTGCCCGACGTCTCGACCTGGACGGACGGCCGGGTGCTCGATCACGTGCAGAGCTTTCTCGCGGAGGGACGGGTGGACACCGCGCCCGAGCGAGTGCTCACCACCGTCCTGTTCACGGACATCGTCGAGTCGACCTCCCGAGCGGCGGAGCTCGGCGACGAGCGCTGGCGCGAGCTGCTACAGGCCCACCACGCGGCCGTGCGCGCGGAGCTCGCGCGCTATGGCGGCAAGGAGATCCGCGGCACCGGCGATGGCGTCTTCGCCACCTTCGACGGGCCGGCCAGGGCGATCGCCTGCGCCCATCGGGCCGTTCAGCGGGTCTCCGACCTGGGGCTTGACATCCGGGCGGGAGTCCACACAGGCGAGGTCGAGATGCTCGACGGCAAAGTGGAGGGCATCGCGGTCCACATCGGCGCGCGCATCACCGCGGAGGCCCGGCCGTGCGAGGTGCTCGTATCGAGCATCGTGAGGGATCTCGCCGCGGGCTCGAGCATCGAGTTCGAGGACCGCGGCCTGCGGCAGCTGAAGGGCGTGCCCGGCGACTGGCAGCTGTTTGCGGCTCGACTCAGCGACCGCGCCCGAATAGGGTAGGCGCGTGCGACTGTTCAACCAGGACACGAAGGTGCAGGCGCTCAAGCAGGTGCCGCTCTTCGCTGACCTCTCGCGCAAGGAGCTCGCCCACCTCGCGAAGGTGTCCGAGGACCTCGAAATCGAACCCGGCAAGGAGCTCACGAGAGAGGGCGAGACCGGCCAGGAGTTCTTCGTGATCGTCGAGGGCGATGTCGAGGTGAGGATCAAGGGCAAGCGGGTGGCCTCTCGCGGCGGCGGCGACTTCATAGGGGAGATCGCGCTGCTCGAGGACACGCCCCGGACGGCGACGGTCACGGCGACCTCGCCGGTTCGGCTGTTCGTGCTCACGCGCCAGGACTTCCGCAGCCTGGTCGACGAGAGCCCGAGCGTGGAGCAGAAGGTGATGCGAGCGCTGGCGCGCCGGGTGGTCGACCTGTCGGGCGACCCGACCGTCGCCTAGCTTCACTTCCGCCCACCATGCCGAGCCCCGATCCGTCTCACATCATGCAGGTCGGGATGGGCTTCTGGCCCTCGAAGACGGTCCTGTCGGCGGTCGAGCTCGGGCTGTTCACGGAGCTCGGGTCCGAGTCGCTGACCGGCGCGGAGATCGGCGAGCGGCTCGGTCTGCACGAGCGGGCGATCTACGACTTCCTCGACACGCTGGTGGCGCTTCGGTTCCTGGAGCGTGACGGCGACGGGACCGACGGCCGCTATCGCAACACGGCCGACACCGCGGTCTTCCTCGACACGAACAGCCCGGCCTGCATCGGCGGGATCCTCGAGATGTCCAACGCGCGCCTCTACCGGTTCTGGGGCGATCTCACCGAGGCGCTCCAGACGGGCCAGCCGCAGAACGAGGTCACGCACACCGGCACGGGGATGTTCGAGGAGCTCTACAGCGACCCGGCCAGGCTCGAGCAGTTCATGGCGGCGATGGCGGGCATATCGCTCGGCAACTTCCAGGCGCTCGCCGACAAGTTCGACTTCTCGAAGTACGAGACGGTCTGCGACGTCGGCGGCGCCACCGGCCAGCTCTGCAGCATCGTCGCCTCGCGCCACCCGCACCTGCGCTGCATCAGCTACGACCTCCCGGTCGTGGCCCCGATCGCCGACAGGGCGATCGCGGCTGCCGGGCTAACCGACCGCGTGAGCACCGCCTCGGGCGACTTCTTCGCCGACCCGATTCCCAAGGCGGACGTCGTCACGATGGGCCTGATCCTCCACGACTGGAACCTGCAGCGGAAGATGGACCTGATCAGGTCCGCCTACGAGGCGCTCCCCGAAGGGGGCGCCTTCATCGTCATCGAAAACATCATCGACGACGCGCGCCGCGAGAACGCGTTCGGCTTGATGATGTCGCTCAACATGCTGATCGAGTTCGGCGACGCGTTCGACTTCACGGGCAGCGACTTCGCCGGCTGGTGCAAGGAGGCCGGCTTCCGCGACGTCGAGATCCTTCCGCTGACAGGTCCGGCGAGCGCCGGGATCGCGTACAAGTAGGTGCGCAGGAAGGTGATCATCATCGGCGGGGGCGTCGCCGGCATGAGCGCAGCCCACGAGCTGGCCGGCCGTCGCGACTTCGACGTCGTGGTCTACGAGCTGCGACCGATCCCGGGGGGCAAGGCCCGGAGCATGCCGGCCAAGGACGGCACCGGCGGGCGCGGGCCGCTGCCCGGCGAGCACGGGTTCCGGTTCTTTCCCGGCTTCTACCGCCACCTGCCGGACACGATGAGGCGGATTCCCTACCCCGGACGGGCGGCGGGCGTGCTCGACAACCTGGTCATCGCCACCGAGGTGCAGATGGCCCAGGAGGCCGGCGAGAACGAGCTGGTGACGCCGGCGCACTTCCCGGCCACGGAGAGCGAGTGGAGAGCGACTCTGCAGTTCGCGGTCGAGTACGCCGTCCATCTCGGCATCCCGGTCGCGGAGCAGGGGCATTTCGTGGGGCGGCTGAGCGACCTGATGTCGGCGTGCGAGGAGAGGCGCTTCGAGGAGTACGAGAACCAGAGCTGGTGGGAGTTCTCGGGCGCGGAGGGACGCTCGGAGCCCTACCAGAAGTTCCTGGCCGACGGGCTCACTCGCTCTCTCGTGGCGGCACGCGCCGACGAGATGAGCGCCCGCACGGGCGGCTACATCCTGCTCCAGCTGATGCAGGACATGGCCAAGCCGCGCGGTCAGGTCGACCGGGTGCTCAAGGGACCGACCAACCAGATGTGGATCGAACCCTGGCTCAGCGAGCTCGAGCGCCTGGAAGTCGAGTACCGGCTCTCACACAGGGTCGAGGCCATCGCGAGCCAGGACAACCGCGTCACCGGCGTCTCCGGACACGAGCTGGACGCCGACGGCAAGCCGGTGCGCGCCTTCGACGACCAGGCCGACTACTACATCGCCGCCGTACCGGTCGAGGTCCTGCGAGAGGAAATCGCGATGGACGACCTGAGGCGGGCGAGCCCGGCGCTCGCGGGGCTGGGCGCGCTCCACGTGCGCTGGATGAACGGGATCATGTTCTATCTCAAGCGGGACGTCCCGCTCGTCCACGGGCACACGATCTACATCGACTCGGCCTGGGCGCTGACGTCGATCTCCCAGCGCCAGTTCTGGCCGGGCGTCGATCTCCACGCGCTCGGTGACGGCACCGTCGGAGGAATCCTCTCCGTCGACATCTCCGACTGGGAGACGAAGGGGACCTACACGGCGAGGGGGAAGACGGCCCGGACGTGCTCCAAGGAGGAGGTCGCCGCCGAGGTCTGGGCGCAGCTGAAGGCGGCGCTCAACGACCGGACAGAGGTGTTGACGGACGACAACGTCGCCGGCTGGTTCCTCGACCCCAGCATCGTCTACCCGAACCCGACCGAGGCGATGAACCTCGAGCCCCTGCTCGTCAACACCGCCGGATCGTGGGCCAGCCGGCCCGACCCTGCGCTTCCGGAGGTCGAGAACCTCTTCCTGGCCTCCGACTACGTGCGCACCTACACCGACCTCGCGACGATGGAGGCGGCGAACGAGGCTGCCCGACGGGCGGTCAACGCCATTCTCGACTCCGCCGGCTCCGACGACGAGCGCTGCGAGGTCTGGCCGCTGTCCGAGCCGGGCGGACTCATGTTCAAGGCCGCGCGCGAAGCGGACCGCGTGATCTACAAGATCTTCGGCAGCCGCAGGGGCCCGCCGCCCACGGTTGCCTTGAGCGACGGCGAGCTCGAGACCAACCCCTTCGGCCGTTTCGCGCGCGGCTGACGAGCTCTAGCGCCTCAGCACGAGGCCGAGCGCCGAGCGCTGACCGAGTCCCGCGAGGTCCTCGAGCGAAGCGACGAGTCGCAGGCCGAGCGTCGGAGCGAGTCGGGCTCGCCGGCGGACCGCGCGCGTCAACCGGAGCCGGGCGGACGCCGTACCCGCGGCCGCAAGGTTGGCCGAGGCGCGTCCCGCGAGGACGCGCGTCGTGCTCGCGGTCAGCCCGAGAGCACGCGCCGAGTCGCGCGAGAGGAAGGCCTTGGCGCTCATGCGACACGCGGTCGAGCAGCGGAGCGCGAGCGGTACGCCCCTCCTAACCGCGAGGCCCCGCGTTCCGCGTCGGCGGAGCTCGAGCCGCCGCGACAGCAGCGTCCGGATTCCGGCTTGCGAAATGGCCGTGTTCAAGCGGAGCGTCGCTTCATCCGCGCGAGCGAGGCGGCGGCGAACGGAGCTGTTGACCAGGACAGTGACGCGACGGGCCCCGGCACCGCTGAGCCGCGCCTCGGCTTTCCCGGCCGTGACGGCGGCCGCTCCGGCGGATCGCAGGGTGAGCGTCACGCTCACCGTACAGTTCCTGCCGCAGCCCGCGAGAACCGGGACGCCCTCTGAGAGCGCGTGCCGCAAGTCGAGCTCGGCGGCCTGCAGCGCCCAGGCGAGCGGCGCGGGCGCAGCCGGACCATCCCCGGAGCCGGTCCCCGTCCCGGCGCTGCTCGGGCTGATCGTCCAGGTCCGGATCGCCGGACTGGGGTCGACGTTCCCGGCGGGGTCGCGGGCGCGGACCTCGAAGGTGTGCGAGCCCGCGGACAGCCCCGTGTACTGCTGCGGGGAGGCGCACGGCTGGAAGCTGCCGGAGTCGAGCTTGCACTCGAAGCTGGAGCCCGGCTCGTCGGAGCTGAACTCGAACGTGGCGCTTGTGGAGGTGACCGTGCCGCTCGGCCCCGAGTCGATCATGGTCTCCGGCGGATCGATGTCGGATGTTGCGGTGTCGATCGTGAAGCTCGTGGAGCTGCTGACGCCGATGTTCCCGGCCTGATCCACCTGCTCCGCGCGCGCAGTGTAGGTGCCGTCGCCCAGCGCCGGGCTGGCGTCGACGCTGTACGCGCCGGTTGCGGGATCCCGGGTGGCGGTGCGAGTCTGAATGGGGAGGCCGAGGCTCGCGGAGCCCATCCAGATCTTCACCGTCACCGTCGGCGAGTCGCCGGGCGCTGTGCCTCCGGTGCCGGACAGTGCCGGAGTCGACCCGGTCAGCGTGCTGCCGTTGGCCGGCGAGTCGAGCGTCACGACCGGCGCGACCGTGTCGACCGTGAAGGTGTTCGCTGCGCTGAAACCGGTGTTCCCGGCGCCGTCCTGCTGCTTCGCCCTCGCCGTGTAGGTGCCCTGCGCCAGCCCGGCGGCGTCGACGCTGTAGGCGCCGGTCGACGGGTCGCGGGTGGCCGTCCGCGCCTGGAGCGGCGAGCCCGAGGTGCCGCTCCCCGTCCAGATCTCGACGGTCACGGTCGAGGAGTCGCCCGCGGCGATGCCGGCCGTGCCCGACAGCGCGGGCGTCGTGTCACTCGTCGACGAGCCGTTCGCCGGCGTCGCCAGGGTGAGCGAGGGCGGAATGGTGTCGACCGTCCAGGTCCGGCTCGCCGGGGTCGGGTCCGGGTTCCCCGCGGTGTCGCGCGCGCGAACCTCGAACGTGTGCGAGCCCTGCGACAGCCCCGTGTACTCCTTCGGCGATGAGCAGGCGGCGAACGAGTTGGAGTCGAGCTTGCACTCGAATGTCGAGCCCGGCTCGCTCGAGCTGAACGTGAAGGTGGCGCTGGTGGAGGCCACGCTGCCGCTCGGCCCGGAGTCGATCGTGGTATCGGGCGCACTGGAGTCCGAGGAGCAGGTCGCGGTGCGGGTGTCGGTTCCCCAGCCCGTGAGCGCTCCGACGTCCCCGGCGAACAGGTCGCGGACGCGCAGCGTCCAGGTGCCCTGCTGGTCCTTGCCGTCGAACCGCGAGAGCTGGTCGGCTTGCGGCCGGAAGCTGCCGGTGTACGGCGGCGTTCCGGCCGAGATGTTCGTCGACGCCTCGTCGTCGAAGACCGTGTTCGTGAAGTTGTCGCCGTTGTTGTCGGGCCCGCCGGGCTGGTCCGCCAGGACGACCGTGGTCCCATCCGGGCCGGTCAGCTCGAGCTTCAGGTCGCCTACCCAGGTGTGGGTGATGCCGGATATCCGAACGTCCAGATCCTTGATCCGGCCGGCGGTGGGGACGTTCAGCGTGGAGGTCACGCCCGCGCTGTTGTTGTCGGGGATCGACTTCGGGACGTCCGAGCTCGTTCGCGCCGTGACCGGGCCCGCCACGCCCGTCCCGAGGGTGATCGGCACCGCGTACGATCCCTGGCCGGTGTTCAGGGCAAGCGTCATCTGCACGTCGGCCCCGCAGGTGGCCGCGGCGGACAGCGAGCCCGCGAATGGCGTGGCGTTGGTCGCGGTCCCGCCCGCGGCGACGTTCGGATAGCCCGAGCTCGGCTGCGTGATCGACAGGCCTCCGCTCCCGGCCGAAAGAGAGCCCGACACGCTGGTGGCCGCGCTGTCGCCGAGGTTCCCGATCCGCTCGTCGAGCTCGAACGACTCGCCTGGCTCGAGCGCCCCGTCGCCGTCACCGCCGGCCGTGTCGTCAAGCGTCGTCTGGTCGTGGGCGAGCACCGGGAACGGCTGCTCGTCGGCGTTCGAGACCACGAGCGCGAAGTCCTGGTCGGTCGAGTCGCCGTTGCCGGGCACACCGTCCCCCGGAATCGCCGTCCCCACGACCTTCACGGAGAAGCGCCCGCTGGTGCCGGCGGGCAGGTATACGCTCTCGACGTTGTTCCGCGGGTCGGCGGATCCACCGGTGATGGAGAGCCCGCCCGCGAACACATTGCCCTTGTAGGTGCGACCGCCCGCGCTCACCACGAGGTCGAGATCGTTTACGAAGGCGTTCCCGACGGTTGGGCCGGGCGGGTCGGTCCAGGCGAGCGTCACCTTCACCGGCTTGCCGGTGTCCTGCACGGCATAGCTTTTCACCAGGCTGGCGCCGCTCGCGCCGAGCAGGTCCGTCTGATCGCGGAACTCACGCGGCGTGCCGTCGAGGAGCTCGCCCACGTCCACCCGACCCCAGCCCTGGTCGGTGTTCGGGAGGCCTGCGATCGTCGAGCCGTTGCCGTTGCTCCCGCCGGCGATGTCGGCGGCCGCGTTCACGAGTAGCGCCTTGGTGAGCGCGGGCGAGGGGACGACGGTACCGCCGCCGTGCTCGCGCCGGTACCAGTCGCGCACGAGCGCGGCCGCGCCGCTCACCTCGGGCGTCGCCTGTGACGTCCCGGACACGAGCGAGTAGAGCGTGTTGCCGGCCGGGAACTGCTGGTTGCAGGTGCCGCTGCCGTTGTACGAGTCGTGCTGGGGCGACGCGCCCGTGACGTGCGTGCCCGGCGCCACGATGTCCGGCTTCAGGCGCCCGTCGTTCGTGGGGCCGCGGCTCGAGAAGTCGATGATGTCGCGCGCGTCGTTCGCGCCAGAGTCCGGCACGCCACAGCCGTCCGTACCGCCGATCGCGCGAACGTTCTCCGAGGCCCCCACCGAGATCACGTTCTTCGCAGTGCCCGGCGAGCCGACGCTGTTGTAGCCGTTCTCGCCGTCGTTGCCGGCGGCGAACACCTCCACCAACTGCTGGTTTCCCGCCGCTGGGAAGTCGGACGTGGCCGGCTGGGCGTCGCGGACGAGAGCGTCGTACTCGCGCGAGTCCGCGCTGTAGCCGCCGAAATCGGACGAGCCCCACGAGTTGCTCGACACGCGCGCACCGTTCGCGTACGCGCTCGAGGTCAGGTCGGACAGCGTCGCACCGCCGGCCAGCTGGAACGCGCCGGTCGCGCAGCGGAAGATCTTCGATGCCCCGATCTGTGCCCGCGGCGCGACCCCGAGGCCGTAGTTGTAGCCCGCGCTGTCCTCGACCGCCGTGGAGCCCGAGGAGCCGGTGCCCTCGTTGATGCCCGCCGCGATCGAGGCGACGTTCGTGCCGTGGCCGCCGCAGTCCCGGCCGTCCGTGTCCTTGGTCCAGTTGCTCACGTAGTCCACGCGGCCGCTGAAGTCCGGGTGTACGGTGCTGGTCGAGCCGGAGTCGAGACCCTCGTCCGTGAAGTCGATTGCAAAGTCGAACGTGCCGGTGCCGAAGCCCTCGCCGGAAAGGAAGGCGAGATATCCGGGCGGGCTCGGCGACCCGCCGCTCAGATTGCCTCCTACGATCTGTGCCGCTCGCTCGTCGCGGAGCTCCGGCTCCACGTACGACTCCACGGCCACCACCCCCGGATCGCGGGCGAGCGACGACACCCTCACGCCGTCTAGCTCGACGTATTGCGCGCGGAGCTGACCAACGGTGGACTCCCCGCGCAGCTCGCGACCTGCCCGGCGCGCCTGCGCGCGGGCATCCGCCCCGGCCTCGCCGGTCACGGTGATGAGCGTGACGGGCCGGCGGCCGGGCGCCGCGGCATCCCCTTCGACCTTGTCGGGCGCTCCCAGCGCCACCGCGGCCCGCACTGCCGGATCGCGGCCGACGAGCCTCGCCACGGCCTCGAGCTGTGCACCGCTTCCGTGGACCACGTAGGCGTTCTGTGCCTGATAGGTCACGATCCGGACGCCCGTCTGGCGCAGAAGCTCGAGCCAGCGCTCCTTCACGGGGCCGACGAACTGGACGAGCGCGAGCCCGCCGGCCGGGCGCGCGTGGCCCTTGGCAGCGAGCGAGCGGCGCTCACTCGCCGGGTCGAACGCGCCGCGGGCGAGCCGGACCTCGCGCATGTCGTCCCGCCGGTCTGCCCCGGCGCGCCGCAGCCGATCGACATCCTCTCCGCTTGCCTCCACGAGCGCGAAGGCGTCGTAGCGCGCCGCGACCCGGGCGGCCGAGCGAGCCAGCGCGCCAATCCCCTCGGGGGTCCGGGGGACGATCATCAGGTGCGCCCCGGTGTCCGGCTGCGACCGGCTGCCGCCTGCGGCCGCGGCGGCGAATAGGATGGCCAGTGCCGCCGACGCGGCGGTCAGCCGAAGCAAGAAGCGTGGTCGCGATCCCATCATGGCGTTCCATCCGGCGCCCGCGCGCCGATTTCAGGGTAGCCCGGGATCGACCGCTTCACCCACGCTTGCCGATCGTCTCAGCTCGATCACGACCCGTTGACAAGCGAGCGGATGGCGGGGGCTAGCCTGCGCGGCCACTTGAACTCGGTAGAAAGGAAGCGGGTGTTGTGACCAAGTCGATCCTGACGGTCGGCGACAGCGTCAACGACAAGCCGGACGACACGCCCTACCGGCTCGTCGGGATTCCCGACGGCTTGGGCGCCTACGACAACGGCGACGGGACCTTTACCCTGCTCGCGAATCACGAGCTGACCTCGACCGACGGCATCGTCCGTGCGCACGGCAGCAGGGGCGCGTTCGTCTCGAAGTGGACGATCGACAAGGCCACCCTGCAGGTGCTCGAGGGCAGGGACCTGATCGAGGAGATCGCGTTCTGGAACGGCGACGCCGCCACGGGCGCGTACGGGGCCCCGGTCTCCGGCACGGCCGCCACTACCCTGAACCGGCTCTGCTCGGCCGACCTGCCGGCGCGGAGCGCGCTGTTCAACATCGCCAGCGGCAAGGGCTACGACGGCCGGCTGTTCCTCGACGGCGAGGAGGTCAGCGAGGGCCGCGGCTTCGCGCATGCCGAGGACGGTACGTCCTATGAGCTCGCGCAGTTCGGCAATCTCGCGTTCGAGAACTCCGTGGCGAACCCGGCGACGGGCGACCAGACGGTTGTCGCCTCGACCGACGACACGAGCACCCCGAACGACGCATCCGGCAATCCGCTCCCGTACTTCGGTGGTCAGGTCTACATCCACCACGGCACGAAGAAGGCGACCGGCAACCCGGCCGAGAAGGCCGGCCTGACGGGCGGCACGCTCTACGGCATCAAGGTCGACGGCATGCAGAACGAGCGGGCGGGCTTCGTTCAGAGCAGCACGTTCTCGCTCGTCCCGCTCTCCGACCAGTCGCAGAAGACGGGCGTCCAGCTGGAGCTCGAGAGCCACACGGGCGGCGTCACCGAGTTCGCCCGGCCCGAGGACACGGCGTGGGACCCGACGAACCCGAACGTCCTGTACGTGAACACGACGAACGCCTTCGGGCTTCCGAGCAGGCTGTGGAAGCTGACCTTCGCCGACCCGGCCGACCCGAACAAGGGCGGCACGATCGAGGCGGTGCTCGACGGGACCGAAGGCCAGCAGATGCTCGACAACCTGACCGTCAACGGGCGCGGCCAGGTCATCGAGCAGGAGGACCCCGGCAACAACGCGTACCTGGCCAAGCTGCGCCTCTACGACCCCGCGAGCGACTCGCTCACCGAGATCGCCAAGCACGACCCGGACCGGTTCCTGCCGGGAGGGTCGAGCTTCCTCACGCTCGACGAGGAGTCCTCCGGCGTGATCGATGCGGCGAGCATCCTCGGCGAGGGCTGGTACCTGGCAGACGTCCAGGCGCCCTACCGGACGGATGCCGAGCTCGTGGAGGGAGGGCAGCTGCTCGCCCTGCACCTCCCACCGAGGCACTAGCGCCTCGCTGGAGCACTCGGCTCGAGCCGCGACGTCCCGGTCTGACCGGGACGTCGCGGCGACGGCCCGGGATCGCCCCCTGCGAGAAGGCGTTCGCCTGGGCCTACGGAGCCCGCTCATTGTGCTTCGATCATGCTCTTGATGCTCCTCACGCCCGATACCGAAAGCCTCCTTGGCAGGTATCGAACCGAGATCGAGCGGTGGACCGCCGGCAACCAGCCGGAAGCCGGCTCCTCTCCGTGACGATCGACCTGCCCGGCGCGGCCGACTTCATGGCCACTCACGCGCGCGTCCTCGACCGGCGCCGCTTCGAGTTGATGCACGGCCGGGGAGATGTGGCCGGCGCGCTGGCCGCGCTGGACGGCTACCGGAATGCCGATGGCGGCTACGGCTGGGGCCTGGAGCCCGATCTGCGCTCCCACGAGAGCCAGCCCGGCGCCGCCCATCACGCGCCTCCGTGTCGTCGCTCCAGATCACCTCGGTGACGGCAGCGGCGGCGCAGCGCGTCGCGGCCCACGATCCGGCCGTCGCCACACACCCGTGGGTCGAGCGGGCGACCCGCTACTGCCTGAACGCGATCGAGGCGATCGAGGAGGCGCCGTTCGCGTACGTGCTGGCATTCTCCGTGCGCTTGGACGCGATACACGCGAGCCGTCCCGAGGCGGCCGATCTCCTGACCCGGCTCGGCAGCTACATCCCCGCGGACGGCCGGATCCGCGTGAGGGGCGGAGCCGAGGGGGAAGCGCTCCGCCCGCTCGACGTCGCCCCCTATCCGGACCGCCCCGCGCGTGCCTTGTTCGAACCCGAGGTCATCTCCGCCGACCTCGATCGCCTCGCCGCCCTCCAGCAGGACGACGGGGGGTGGACCGTCGACTTCCTGCAGATCTCGCCCGCGGGCTCGCTCGACTGGCGCGGCTACGCCACGGTCCGCGCGGTCGACATCCTGCGCCGCAACGCCTGAGCTCGAGGGAATGTCCGGGCGTTTTGACGGTTCCTCGAAGAGAATCGTCTGAGTGGGCTATCTCGATCGAGTGTTCCGCGCGACCGAGGAGGAGAACCGGCGCGCGATCCTCGCTGCGCTCGAGCCGCGGGCGGGCGCGCGTCTGCTCGACCTCGGCACGAGCCGGGGCGAGTTCACGATGCGCGTGGCGGAGCGCCTCGGCGCGGCGAGCGTGAGCGGGGTCGAGCTGATCGAGGAGCACGCCGAGGTGGCGCGCGGCCGCGGCATCGACGTGCACCGGGCCGACCTGGACGAGGGGCTGCCGTTCGAGGACGGCGCCTTCGACGTCGTCCACGCAAACCAGGTGATCGAGCACGTGCGCCGCACGGACACGTTCCTGCGCGAGACCCGTCGCGTGCTCGCGCCCGGCGGCGTCGCCTGCATCTCCACCAACAACCTCTCGAGCTGGCACAACGTCTTCTCGCTCGCGCTCGGCTACCAGCCGATGCCGATGCACGTGAGCGACGAGACGATCCTCGGCAACCCGCTGAACCCGCTCGACGGCCGCCCGCACGCGGACGTCGGGCGCTCGCACCTGCGGCTGTTCACCGCCCGCGCGCTCACCGAGCTGTGCGCGCATCACGGGCTCGAGTGCGTGTCGCTTCGGACCGCCGGCTACTACCCGCTGCCGCCTTTTGCCGGGCGGCCGGCCGCTCGGATCGACCCGACGCACGCGGCCTTCCTGATCGGCCTGTTCAGGCCGAGAACCACTCGAGCGTGAGCTGCAGCCCCTCCTCGACCGACACGGCCGGCGAGTAGCCGAGGTCGCGCTCCGCTGCGGACACGTCCGCGTGCGAGTGCTTCACGTCGCCGAGCCGAGGCGCTTCGTAGCGGGCGTCCGCCTCGCGCCCGACCAGCGAGCCGATGTGGCGGAGCAGCTCGTTCAGTGTGGTGCGCTCCCCCGCCGCGACGTTGTACGTCTTGCCGGCGACGCCCTCCGCCGTCATGGCCAGCACGTTGCCCTCCACCACGTTCCCCACGTAGGTGAAGTCGCGCGACTGCTCGCCGTCGCCGTAGACGACGGGCTGCGAGCCGTCCATCAGCGCGGTGATGAAGTTCGGCACGACGGCCGCGTACTGCGACAACGGGTCCTGCCGCGGGCCGAAGACGTTGAAGTAGCGGAGCGCCAGGGTCTCGAGCCCGAAGACCTCGTGGAAGCTCCGGCAGAAGCCCTCGCCGGCGAGCTTCGCCACGGCGTACGGCGAGATCGGCTGAGGCAGGAGGCCCTCGTGCTTTGGCAGCTCGGGGTTCGCTCCGTAGATCGAGGACGACGACGCGTAGACGACGCGCCGCACGCCTGAGTCGCGCGCCGCGAGGAGGACGTTCAGCGTGCCCGTCACGTTCGTGGCGTTGCTCGTGAGCGGGTCCTGCACCGAGCGCGGCACGGACGGCAGCGCGCCCTGGTGCAGCACGACCTCGCACCCGGACACCGCGTTGTGGACGCGCTCGTAGCTCTGGATGTCGCCCTCCACCAAGTCGATGTCGGAGAAGACGTCGAGCAGGTTCTCGCGCCGTCCCGTGGCGAAGTTGTCGAGCACGCGCACGCTGTGGCCGTCCGCCAGGAGGCGGTCGACGATGTGCGAGCCGATGAAACCGCCCCCGCCCGTGACCAGGACCTTCACGTGATTCAACGTACCAAGCCGAACCCCAAACTCGGTCAAACGTCCAAACCGTATTTTCGTCTTTCTGGACGTTCATTTGAGCGGCCTGGACATTTGGCCCAAACTGTGCTTCAGGCGGTCCTGGACACGCGTGCTGCGCCCGACGCACCGAGGGGATGCGCCCACTCCGGCAACCCTCCATGCCGCGAGCGATCGCGACGATCGTGCTCGCGGCGTGCCTGCTCGTCGCCCTCCCGGGCGTCTCCTCGGCGCACGCCAAGAGAGGCGCCAAGGCGAAGATCACGCGTTTCGACCTCGACGGCGACGGGGTCCGCAACGGCCGCGACCGCGACGTCGACGGCGACCGGAAGCGCAACGTCGTCGACCCGGACGTCGACGGCGACGGCCTCCGCAACGACTACGACCATGACATCGACGCGGACGGCATCCCGAACGCCTTCGACGCCGACAGCGACTCCTCGGGCGCT
>Ga0126312_10002004_pt1 | contig 13492 bp, 16 predicted proteins | sample Plot104A_FD_92537 | JGI IMG/M metagenome (GOLD analysis project Ga0126312, IMG submission 92537) | Serpentine soil microbial communities from UC McLaughlin Reserve, CA, USA - Plot104A | ecosystem: Environmental > Terrestrial > Soil > Grasslands | place: USA: UC McLaughlin Reserve, Lake County...
CTCGAGCCTGCCGTTCTCGTAGGCATCGCGAAGCTGGTCGCGGGTCTGGTCCTCGAAGCCGCCGGCGAGCATGATCTCCACCCGGCGCCTGTAGTGGTCGAACGAGCGCAGCGGCAGGTGGATCACCCGCGCTGGAAAGACCGGTGCGAATACCAGCCGCCCGTCGTCGAGCGTCTCGCGATCGCGGATGCCGCGGAGCAGCGGGCGCCCGGCGCGGGCGATCTCGGCGTCCTCGATGTCGATGTCGTGGGCGCCGCGGCGAAGCTTGAGGTCGGGCTCGGGCCGATGCGCGAGCTTGGGTCGCAGGCTCGAACGCGCCTCGCGCACCGTCAGCCGCTCCCAGAACGGTCCGGACCCGTCAGGGCGGGCGACGAACTCGGTCCGCGGGGCGACGACCACGCCGTACTCGTCCGGCACACGGGAGAATTCCCTCTTCAGGTCGCCCGCGGGCGCCCACCACAGCTCGTCGGCGTCGGCGTGCAGGACCCAGTCGGCGCCCAGCTCGGCGCCCATGCGTCCCATCCGCGTGACCCACCAGTGACCCTTCTCCTTGAAGTCCTCGGCGGCGGGCTCGGAGATCAGGCGCAGGCGGCCGTCGTCGCGCCAGCGCTCGAGGACCTCGAGCGTGCCGTCGGTGGAGCCGTTGTCGGTGACGATGAACTCGTCGATCCCGGCCGCCGCGTGGAAGCGCAGGTTCAGCTCGATTATGTCCGCCTCGTCGCGGACCTTCATGGCCATAACGAGCTTCATGAATAAATGCGGCGGCTTCGCCGCCGTACATGCCTGTCTCGGGGGCAAGCCCCTCGCCCGAACACGCGGCAAGTGTAGGTACGCCGTGACCTGCCGCGCGGGTCGCCGATCCCTCCCCCGGGAGGGGTAGGCTCAGCCGACGCTGGGCCAGAGACCGAGGTCGACCTCCGGGCACAGCTCGGCCGTGCGCCGGGCGTCGGCGGCCAGCCGCCCGGTCAGCTCCTCGCCCAGCTCGGGGCGCAGCTCGGTCTTGTTCTGCGAGGGCTTGTGCTCGCGGATCAGGCGCTTGGGCATCTCGGTCAGCGGCTCGAGGCCCAGGAAGCGGTGGGTTCGCTGCATCTCGGCGAGTGGGTCGGCCGAGCAGCGCTCGTGCTGGAGGACGAGCACGTTGTCGCGCGGGAACAGCTCGAACATCCGCTCGAGCTGCTGCGCGTACATGCTGCGGTACACGGCGTCGCCCACGATCGCGATCTCCAGAGGGGTGCCGTCCTCCTCGGCCAGGCGCTCCTCGCGCGCGATCCCCGAGCGGTAGCGCTCGATCGGGTCGCGCAGCATCACCAGGATCTTCGCGTCCGGCGCGGCACGCGCGAGCAGCGGCAGCGCCCAGAAGTCGTGCATGTAACGCGGCGTCCACTCGCCCGTGATCGCGCCCTCGGGCCGCGGGAACTGCCGCGCGTACTGCTCCCCGAGGTCCGCCGGGATCTCACGCCCGTCCCAGAACCGGTCGAAGAAGTGGATCTCCTTGCCGGGCTTGGCCTCCCGCACGAAGCCGGGGTGCGGGCGGATCGCTCCGCGCCACCACCATGTGGTGCCGGCGCGCTGCGCGCCGACCCCCACCAGGTCGGGCGGGCCCGTGCGCCAGCCGTCGGGGACCTCCGGGTCGGTGATCGGCAGCAGGTAGCGCTGCTGGCGTCGCATCGGCGGAAGCTTAGGGCCGCCCGCCTGCCGGCTCGAGCGTCTAGTCGTCGTGGCGCTCGACGATGAGGAAGCGATTGCCCTCGGGATCGGTGAACCAGAACATCGGGGGAACGGGCCCGCCCATCCGCATGACCTCGTCGTCCACCTCGACGCCCTGCTCCTTCAGGGCCGCGTGGTCGGCGTCGACGTCATCGGTCGCGAGCCCGATCGTCAGCTTGCCGTGCTCCGGCATGCCCGACTCGGGTGGCGGGGCGAGCGCGATCGTCGTCCGGCCGCCGGGCGGCGCGACCTCGACCCAGCGCATGGCGTCGTCCTCGCCGAAGGACATGTCCGTTCGCACCTCCAGCCCGAGCTTGCCGACGTAGAAGTCGAGCATCGCGTCCTGGTCGTCGACGGGGATGATCACGTTGCCGACGTGCGTGACGCTCAGCTTGGCGTCCGTTGTCATCAGAACCTCCTGGGGTCGGTTTCATCAAGTCAGACCGCGGCCGACACGCAAACTCATCGGTGCTCGCGGAGGTGGATGGAAGCTAGGCCGTGACAGGCGCGGCAGCTAGCGAGCGGAAGAGGGCCAGCCCGTCGTCCGAGCCGGTGAGCGGGTCGACCGCGTGCTCGGGATGCGGCATCAGGCCGAGCACGTTGCCCGCCTCGTTCACGACGCCTGCGATGTCGCGCTCGGAGCCGTTGGGGTTCTGTCCAGGCGCGTAGCGAAGCGCGACCTGCCCGCGGGCCTCGAGCTCGTCGAGCAGCTCCGGGGGGGCGAAGTAGCGGCCCGACATGTGCTTGACCGGGATCGAGAGGCGGTCGCCCGCCTCGCACTCGCGCGTGAACGGGGTGTCGTCGTTCTCGACCACGAGCTCGACCTGGCGGCACAGGAAGCGCAGCCCTTCGTTCGGCAGCAGCGCGCCCGGCAGCAGGCCGGCTTCGCACAGCACCTGGAAGCCGTTGCAGATGCCCAGCACGGGGCCGCCGGCGCTCGCGAACTCGGCGACCGCGCCCATCACGGGCGAGAAGCGCGCGATCGCGCCCGCGCGCAGGTAGTCGCCATAGGAGAAGCCGCCCGGGACCACCGCGGCGTCGATACCGCCGAGGTCGGTGTCCTCGTGCCAGAGCATCGTCGCGTCGCCGGCCCGCCCGCAGGCCTCGAGCGCGTCGCGCTCGTCGCACGATCCCGGGAACTGGATGACGCCGAAGCGCATCAGTGCTCCTGGATCTCGTAGTCCTCGATCAGCGGGTTGGCGAGCAGCTTCTCGCACAGCGAGGGAAGATCCGAGGCGTCCTCCACCTCGAGCTCGACCATCCGGCCCACGCGCACGCCGCTCACCCCCGAGAAGCCCAGCGCCGGCAGGGCCCGCTCGACCGCCTTTCCCTGCGGGTCGAGGATGCCCTCCTTCGGCCGGATGAGGACCGTCGCCTTCACCGCTCCAATGTAGCGGCGGGATCCGCGGAATAGCCCGCCTCGGAAAGCAGCTCGGGTGTGATCCCGGCCCTCCGCAGCTCGTCGGCCCAGCGAGGGTCGTCGCCGGCGTAGACGGGCTCGGGCTCGCGGACGTGTGAGGCGGCCCAGGCCGCGACCGCGTCCGGCAGCTCGCGCCCAAGGGCGCCATAGACGGCTCCCAGCCCGCCCGCCGGGTCGCCGCGCAGGTCCTCGTTTCGCACCAGCACGTAGCGGTCGCCGTAGAGCCGGCGGCCGTCGCGCAGCGTGCGCTCGAAGGTCAGCCGCCACACCAGCAGAACGCGCAGCACGTTCGAGGGGTCCTCGAGCGCCGCGGGGTCGGCGCCGTCGGCGAGGCCCTTGCGGATGATGCGCCTGGAGATCGGCCGGCACGACCACAGCTTGCGGTCGGAGCGGTCGGCGAAGAACGCGTCGGCGTCGGGGAGCCTCTGCTCCTGGCGGCGTCCCCTGCCGAGGACGATCGAGGCGGCGACCGCACGGGGGTCGCGGACGACGTGCGCAAGCGCGGCGCCTCCGTCGAGCGCGGCCAGCTCGGGGACCTTCGAGTAGAAGCGCGTCTCCTTGATCGCAACGTCGCCGTCGCTCGACAGCAGCCAGCCGAGCCACTCGGTGCAGTGCTCGGGCAGTCCGGGATCGACCTCCAGCGGGGGCTTGCGCGGGCCGCCCCAGTTGAACTCGCCGATCTCGAGGTCCGGATAGCGCTCGGCGCGGAACCGCTCGCGCAACTCGCCGGTCTCACCGAACGCGTCGTCGGCTCGCGCGCCGCTGCCGCCGCCGACGGACACCTTCTGCTCGCGCAGCGGCTCGTAGAAGCAGCGCAGCTCGCGATCCTCGAGCAGCGCGTCGTAGAGGATCGTCGTGCCCGAGCGGCGCATCCCCTGTACGAACAGGTTCACGCCCGGAGCTTAGGGAGGGCCGATTGCTACAGCGAGCGGCTGGAGATCCGCTCGTAGGCCTCGACGTACTTGGCGCGGGTGTTGGCGACCACGCCGTCGGGGAGCTCGGGGCCGGGCGGGCTGTGGTCCCAGCCGGACTCGTCGAGCCAGTCGCGTACGTACTGCTTGTCGAACGAGCTCTGGCCGCGCCCGGGCTCGTAATCGTCGGCCGGCCAGAAGCGCGACGAGTCCGGGGTAAGCACCTCGTCGCCCAGCACCACCTCGGCGCCCGGGCTCGAGCCGAACTCGAACTTGGTGTCGGCGATGATGATCCCCTGCTCCGCCGCGTGGTCGGCGGCGTGCTGGTAGAGCTCGATCGAGAGCCGCCGCAGCTCCTCCATCAGCGGCCGGTCGCCGACGATCTCGACCGCCCGGTCGAAGTCGACGTTCTCATCGTGGTCGCCGACCTCGGCCTTGGTGGCGGGGGTGAAGATCGGCTCCGGCAGCTTGTCGGACTCGCGCAGCCCCTCGGGCAGCTCGATCCCGCAGACCTCGCCCGTCTGCTTGTACTCCTTCCAGCCCGACCCGGTGATGTAGCCGCGCACGACGCACTCGACCGGGTACATCTCCAACCGCTTGACCCGCAGGCCCCGCCCCTCTGCCTCGGGCGGGACCTCCTGCGAGACGTGGTGGTTCGGGCAGATGTGGCCCGTGGTCTCGAACCAGAACACCGACATCTGCGTCAGCACGCGCCCCTTGTCGGGGATCGGCGTGGGCAGGACGACGTCGTAGGCGGAGATCCGGTCCGAGGCGACCATCACCAGGTCGCCCTCGAGCTCGTACATCTCGCGGACCTTGCCGCTGGCGAGCAGGGGGAGATCTGCCAATGCGCTCGTCATCGGCGGCGATGCTAGCCGGACGGCCCGGTGACGCCCGCCACGGTCTCCGCACGCTGCGCCTTTTATCCTCGCGCGTTCGTGTCCACGGCCCTCCTCCTTTGCGTCGAGCGCGGCCCCCTCGAGGCGCAGTCGCGGCTGTGCGTGGAATCGCTGCGCACCTTCGGCGGCGAGCTCGCAGAGATGCCGGTCTACGCGTTCGCCCCTCGTCCCGGCGAGGAGCCCTCCGAAGCGACGGCGGCTGCCCTGGGCGAGATGGGCGTCACGATGGTCGCCGAGCCGCTCAATCCCGACCACCCGGACCTGCCGCACACCAACAAGGTCTTCGCGGCCGCCTGGGCCGAGGTGAACGTCGACGCCGACGCGATCGTCTTCGCTGACTCCGACACCGTCTTCCTCGCCGAGCCCGCCGAGCTGGCGGCGGGCGATTGGGACGCCGCCGCTCGCCCCGTCGGCGCTGTGAACATGGGCTCGACCGGAGCGGATCACAAGAACGAGGCGGATTGGGAGCTGCTCTACGACGAGCTCGGGGTGAGCGCGCGGCCGTTCGTCGAGACGGTCGTGAGCGAGGAGCGCATCCGCGCCTACTTCAACGCCGGCCTGGTGGCGTTCAGCCGCGCGAGCGGGCTCGCGACGGCGTGGCGTGACGCCACCCTGACGCTGCTGGGCTCTCCCGTCGCCCGCCGGGCGCCGCTGCGCCGGCAGATCGACCAGCTCGCGCTGGGTGGCGTCCTGGCCGAACCATTCGACCGGGTCCGGATCCTGCCCGATACCTACAACTATCCGCTGCCCAAGCGGGTGAAGCTTCCGCAGCGCCTCCAGGCCCTGGAGCTCGACGACCTCGTACACATCCACGGCCACAAGTGGCTGCATCTCCCGGGCTTCCTGAGCGAGGTGCGCCCGGAGCTCGATACGTCATCCGAGCGCTACCGCTGGCTCGACGCGCGCCTGCCGCTGGAGCCGGAGATCGAGGGCCCGTTCCGCTGGGCCGTCGACAGCTAGCTACTCGAGTCCGATGGCGGCGGCGGTGTCGCCGCAGATCTCCAACACGGCGTCGCGCTGCTCTTCGGTCAGCGGGTCCAGCCGCTCGTCGGCGCGCTCGGCGCCCTCGAGGTCCAGCGACCCCGTGCGCTTGTAGACCTTGTTCGCCGACTCCAGCCGACCGCCGCGCTCGTGCTCGTCGTCCAGGGCCGCGAGCGGCGGGAAGTCGGTGTCGGGCGCGTCGCGGCCCAGTGCGGCGGCGATCGACGCCACCGCGCCGGCGGGGTCGGTGGTGAGCTGCTGGTACGGAAGGATGCGATCCACCAGGTCGCGGTCGGCCCAGAGCTTCGCGTTCACAGCCTGCCACTGGCGCGCGCACTGAACGACGGCGTCTTCGCTTCGCAGCTCGCGCCAGCCGGCCGGCTTGACCCCCCACCAGCCCCCCTCGGGCCCGCGGTGGACGTGCGGGTTCTCGGCGTGCTTCTTCAGCAGCGAGAAGACGTTCGGGAGGGGGCGGCGCACGACCGCGACGATGTGGGCGTCCGGCAGGGCGGCGCGCACCCACGGAGCGCGAACGGTGTTGTAGGGGTTCTTCAGGACCAGGACCTTGCCCGGTTTCGCGTAGCCGTCGAGCGCGTCGCGCAGGTGCGCCACGACCTCGTCCGTCGCCTCCGCCTCGCCCAGCTCGTGCCCTCGCTCGCCGTTGTCGCGCTGGTAGAAGGTGCCGGCCGGGAAGGCCTCGGGCGCGAAGGGCGGGTCGTCGCCCCACAGCTCCTTACCCTCGAACTTCACCGGGTTGCGATAGCCGCGGGTGTCGTCGAGCAGGCGCAGCAGCAGGCTCGTGCCCGACTTCTGGAGGCCGAGGACCAGAACGGTGCCGCCGTCGCTCATCGCCCCGTCTCGTATCCCAGCTCGGCCAGCAGCTCGCCGGCCTCGCGCTCGAAGGTCGCGAGGTCGTCGTCGCTCATCTCGGAGCGCCAGCGGTCGATCCGTGCGGGATCGGGCGGCTTGGTCGTCTGCTGGTGAAGCGCCATGCGGCTCTCGGCCGAGCGTGGCAGCTTGTCGCCCCATGCGGGGATGTCGCGGTCGAGCTCGGCCAGGCGCTCCTCCGAGCGCTGGTGGTAGCTGAGCATCCCGTCTTCCCAGGGCAGGTCGACGAACTCGCACACGGTGCGCAACGTGCCCTCGGGATCGCGGACGAGGTCCTCGTATCGGATCTCGAGATAGTGGTCGAGCCTCGAGCCCTGGCGCTGGGCCTTGCGCAGACGGCGGCGCCAGCGCGCAGCCACCTTCTCCATCTCCACCGGCCGAAGCGACAACGTCTTCATCCGCGAGTGGGCGACCGCGCGGCCGTCGCGGATCACGTGGATGAAGCGCGCCTCGGGAAGCACCCGCGAGATGCGGCGCATGTACATGGTGTAGCCGGGGGTCTTGTCCCCCCAGCGCGGCTTGCCCTGCGCCTCGGCGTAGAGCTCGTAGAAGCCGCGGACCACCGGACGGGGCTTGATCGGGTCGACCGCCTCCCAGCGCCCGCGCAGGTCCGCCTCGTCGAGCGGGAAGTCGCCCCACTTCCGGTGCGAGGTGACGGCGTGCACGAGATCGTCGACCGTGGCGTCGTCGGGCCGCGCCGCCTTGATGAGGTCGGGAAGGAACCCGGTCTCGGGCGGCATCGCGAGCTCGCTGTGGGCGTCCAGCATCAGCCGCAGCAGGGTCGTGCCGGACCGGCCGACGCCGACCACGAACGGGGCGGACGGTCGTGAGCCGCCGGATTTCCGGAAGGGAAGCCTCATCGCGCGAGCGCACGATGGTAGGCGTGCGACGCCCGCAGGGCGCCTCCCCCTCTATACCCCTACCCGGTATAGTGGCCCGACATGGAGGCCGAGGCCGCAACCGTGGGGTACGTCGAGGACCGCGAGGCGATCCTGCGGCGGCTCGCGCGGATCGAGGGCCAGGTGCGCGGGCTGCAGCGCATGGTCGCCGACGAGGCCTACTGCATCGACGTGCTCACCCAGGTGCGTGCCGTGTCGAAGGCGCTGGACGGCGTCGGGATGAAGCTGCTCACCGACCACACCGATCACTGCGTCCGTGGGGCACTGGAGCGCGGCGGAGCCGAGGCCGACGAGAAGGTCGCCGAGCTGCTCGAGGCCGTCGAGCGCTTCGCGCGCACCCGCTGAGCCGCGGTGTCCGCCACCGCCGCAGAAGCGCCGGCCCCACCGGTAGTCGACCGCGCCGAGCTGCCGCCGGGACCGCGGCTTCCCAAGCCGATCCAGACCCTGCGCTTCATTCGCGACCCGGTGTCGTTCTTCGAGGGCTGTGCGGAGCGCTATGGCGACGCCTTCACTCTGCGTCTCTACGGGCCCGGCGACGTGGTCGTCGTCTCCGATCCGCCATCGCTGAAGCGCCTGTTCGCGGCCGACGGCGTGAACACCATCGCCCCCGGCCGCAACATCCTTCTGCGGCCACTGCTGGGGCCGCGCTCGGTGTTGCTGCTCGACAACGGCCCCGAGCATCTTCGGCGCCGCAAGCTGATGCTCCCGCAGTTCCACGGCGAGCGGATGCGCGCGTACGAGAACGTCATCGCCCAGGCCACCCGCCGGCAGGTCGACGCCTGGCCCGAGGGCGAGCCCTTCCCGCTTCACCCGGCCATGCAGGCGATCACCCTCGAGGTGATCGTCCGCGCCGTCTTCGGGGTCGAGGACTCGGGGAGGCGCCGCGAGCTCAGCGAGCAGCTGGTCGAGATCCTGGCGACGACGCAATCGCCCCGCGCCGTGGGCCTGGCGTCCAACCGCCTGCGGCGGCTGCCTCCGTTGCGGGAGACCACCGCCCGCATCGCGCGAGTGGACCAGCTCCTCGCCGATGAGATCTCCCGGCGGCGCTCCGATCCCGAACTGGGCGATCGCGCGGACATCCTCTCGATGCTGGTGGCCGCCCGCTTCGAGGACGGCTCGGCTATGGACGACCGGGAGGTCCGCGACCAGCTGATGACGCTGCTGGTGGCGGGCCACGAGACGACTGCGACCTCGCTGGCGTGGGCGTTCGACCTCCTGTTCCGGCGCCCCGATGCCATGGAGCGCCTGCGCGAGGAGACCGAGGCCGGCGAGGAGGCGTACCTCGATGCGGTGATCGCCGAGACGCTGCGCCTGCGGCCGGTGGTCCCCTTCACGGGGCGGCTGCTGCGGGAGCCGGCGACGATGGCAGGGCACGAGCTCCCCGCCGGCGCGGTGGTGCTGGCGGGCATCTACCTCGCGCACATGCGCGACGACGTCTACCCGCAGGCCCGCTCGTTCCGGCCGGAGCGCTTCCTGGAGGGTGCGCCCGAGACGTACTCGTGGGTCCCCTTCGGCGGGGGCACCCGGCGCTGCCTGGGTGCCGCGTTCGCTCAGTTCGAGATGAAAGTGGCGCTCCGCACGATCCTGCGCCGGGCGGTCCTGCGCCCCGCGACGGATGACCCCGAGCCGATCGTGCGTCGCAACGTCACCTTCGCGCCCGCCGGCGGTACCGGCGCCGTCCTCGAGCGACGGCTCTAGCCCAGCTCGTCGAGGCGTGCCATGACCTCGGGCACATGCTCGAGGTAGGCGTCGTAGGAGAAGACGGCGTCGAGGTCCAGCTCCGGCGCGTTCGGCTCGAGCAGCTCGCGGAACGGGATCCCCTCGTCCCAGGCCCGCTGGGCCGACTCCTGGACAACCCGGTAGGCGGCGTCGCGCTCCATGCCCGACTCGACCAGGGCGGTCAGCGCTCGCTGGCTGAACAGGGCGCCATGCGTCAGCTCGAGGTTCTCGCGCATCCGATCGGCGTCGACGGTCATCTCGCTCGCGATCCGCGCGCCGAGATGCTGCATGTAGTCGAGGCCGATGGTCGCGTCGGGAAGCACCACGCGCTCGGCTCCCGAGTGGGAGATGTCGCGCTCGTGCCACAGGGCGACGTTCTCGAACCCCACCTGCGCGTATCCGCGCAGCACGCGGGCGAGGCCGGTGACCCGCTCGCTGAGGATCGGGTTGCGCTTGTGGGGCATCGCCGACGAGCCCTTCTGCCCCGCGCCGAACGGCTCCGAGACCTCGCGGACCTCGGTGCGCTGGAGGTTGCGGACCTCGGTGGCGAAGCGCTCGAGGCCGGCGCCGGCGAGCGCGACGGCCGCGAGCACGGCCGCATGACGGTCACGCGGGACCACCTGCGTCGAGACGTCCTCCGCCCGCAGGCCGAGCGCCTCCATCACGCCCGCCTCCACGGATGGCGGCACGGAGGCGTAGGTGCCGACCGCGCCGGAGAGCTTGCCGACCTGGGCCTGCTCGAACGCGGCCTCGAGCCGTTCCAGGTTCCGGTGCGCCTCCATCGCGAAGCCTGCAAGCCGCAGCCCGAAGGTCGTGGGCTCGGCGTGGATGCCGTGGGTGCGCCCAACGCAGAGCGTCTCGCGATGCTCGCTGGCGCGCTCGACGAGCGCGTCGCGGTACTGGCGGGCGCCCGCCACGACCAGGCCCCCGGCCTCGCGGAGCTGCAGGCCCATCGCGGTGTCGAGGACGTCGGAGGAAGTGAGGCCGTAGTGGATCCAGCGTCCCTCCTCTCCGATCGAGGCGGCGACGACGTCTACGAACGCGGCGACGTCGTGGCCGGTCGTCCGCTCGCGCTCCCGAACGGCCTCCACCTCGAAGGAGGCTCGCTCCCGGCAGGCCGTGGCGGCCTCCGTGGACACGACCCCCTCGGCCGCCCAGGCGTCGGTCGCGGCCAGCTCGACCTCGAGCCAGGCGCCCATCCGGCGCTCGTCGGTCCAGACGGCCCCGATCTCGGGGCGCGTGTAGCGGGAGATCACGCGTTGATTATCCGCACCGCGAGCAGGCCGGCGTTCTTCGCCCCGTCGACCGCGACGCACGCGACGGGCACGCCCGGCGGCATCTGCACGGCCGACAGCAGCGCGTCGAGGCCGCCGAGGTTCTTGCCTCCGATCGGCACGCCTACGACGGGCAGATCGGAGTGCGCCGCGGCGACACCCGGCAGCGCTGCGGACATCCCGGCCCCGGCGATGATCACCTTCAGGCCGCGCAGCCGGGCGTTCTGGCAGTACTCGCGAACCTTCTCCGGATCGCGGTGGGCGCTCATCACCCGGACCTCGTAGCGAATGCCGGCGTCCTGCAGCGCCGCGCCGGCGGGCTGCATCTTGGGCTTGTCGTTCTTCGAGCCCATGATGATCCCGACGAGCGGGGCGTCGACCTCGATCTCGCCGAAGGCGGCCTCCACCTCGGGCATCGGGTCCATCGTCGCCGAGCGGGGCTCGCCGTTGCCGCCCTGCGGCTCGGAGATCTCCATCGTTTCCTTCCTTTCAGGCGGCAGCGAGCCGCTCTACCGCGCGCGCAGCTATGTCGCTGCGCATCTGCATTCCCTCGAACTGGATCTTGCCCGCCGCCGCGTAGGCCCGCTCTCTCGCATCGGCGGGGTCCGCCCCCAGGCCGGTCACGTTCAGCACACGACCCCCAGCGGTCACGACCTCCCCGTTGCGCTGAGCGGTGCCTGCATGTGTGATCTCCACGCCGTCCACCGCGGCGGCCTCGGCGAGGCCAGAGATCACGTCTCCCTTTGAGGAGCTCGCCGGGTAGCCGGCGGAGGCGAGCACCACCGTGACGGCCCACCCCTCGTCGAACTGCGCCTCGGCCCCGGCGAGCCCGCCGTCCTCGCGCGCGGCGATGCAGAGGCCGGCCAGGTCCGAGCGCAGCCGCGGCAGCACCGCCTGCGTCTCGGGATCGCCGAAGCGACAGTTGAACTCCAGGACGCGCGGACCGTCTGAGGTCATCATCAGGCCCGCGTAGAGGACGCCGTGGTACGGGGTACCCCGGTGGCGAAGCAGGTCGACGACCGGCCGGTGGACGAAGCCGGCGATCTCCTCCACGCGGTCGGCGCCCACCTCCGGAACCGGCGAGTAGCTGCCCATCCCGCCGGTGTTGGGACCGTCGCCGCCGTCGAAGATGCGCTTGTAGTCCTGCGCGGGGGCGAGGGGCATCACGTTCTCGCCGTCGCAAAGCGCGAGCAGCGAGACCTCCTCCCCGTCCAGGTGCTCCTCGAGCACCACCTCCGTGGCGCCGAAACGCCGCTCGACGAAGAACGTCTCGACCGCCTCGCGCGCCTCGCCCTCGTCCGCGGCGATGATCACGCCCTTGCCCCCCGCGAGCCCGTCGGCCTTGAGCACGGTCGGATAGGAGACGCGGGCCAGCTCCTCGAGCGCCTCGTCGTGGTCTCGCAGCACGCGATGCGATGCGGTCGGCACACCGGCCTCGGCCATCGCCTCCTTGGCATGGACCTTCGAGCCCTCGAGTCGTGCCGCTTGGCTGGAGGGGCCGAACGCGGGGATGCCGGCCGCCTCCAGCGCGTCCACCAGGCCCTCCACCAGCGGGGCCTCTGGGCCGACGACCACGAGCTCGACGCCCTCCGCGACCGCCGCGTCGACCAGCCCGGGGACGTCCTCCGCGCCGAGGTCGAGGCACCGGGCCTCGGCGGCGATCCCGGCGTTGCCGGGCGCGCACAGAAGCTCGCCGGCGCGGTCCGAGCGCGCCAGCGCGCGGACGATGGCGTGCTCGCGCCCGCCCCCTCCGACTACCAGTACGCGCATTCGAGGTCGCTTGGGCCGGTCAGAGCGACTTGGTGAAGTCCTCGGCCGCGATCGCGGTGAGCGTGGAGTTCGAGGTCGTCCCGCGCGACCCGAGCTCCACCGACACCTTGGCCATCGTCCCCTCGTCGGGCGCCTCGACGACGCTCACGAAGTCGTACTCGCCAAGGGTCGCCCATTGGCTGAGCACCTTGACGCCGAGCTGCTCGACCTCCTTGTTGACCTCGGCCACGCGACCGGGGTTGTCTTTGAGCGTCTTGACCCCGTCGGCGGTCAGCCGCGTGAGCATGATGAAGGTGGACATCGATCTCCTCTCCTCTGGCGGGACGAACTCAACTCTATGCGGCATGATGCCTCCATGAAGGGTCACCGGTTCTTCGCTGCCATCTACGACCGGCTCATGGCCGGGACCGAGGACGCCGGCCTGCGGGAGATGCGGGCCGAGGTGGTCGGCTCGGCCTCCGGCGAGACGCTCGAGCTCGGCGCCGGCACCGGGCTCAACCTCGAGCACTACGGGGAAGCGGTGACTGCGTTGACCTTGACCGAGCCCGATCCGTTCATGGCCCGGCGCCTGCGCGACCGCCTGGCGGACGAGAGGCCCGAGAGGCTGGACGCCAAGGTCGTCGAGGCGCCGGCCGAGAATCTGCCCTTCCCGGACGACAGCTTCGACACGGTGGTCTCCACGCTCGTCCTGTGCACCGTCGAGGACCCCGACCGCACGACCGCCGAGATCGCGCGCGTGCTGCGCCCCGGGGGCCGGCTGCTGTACGTAGAGCATGTCCGCAGCGACGATTCGGAACGGCTGGCGGGCTGGCAGGACCGCCTCGAACGGCCGTGGGGATGGTTCGGGGCCGGATGTCACCCCAACCGGCCGACCGCCGAGAACCTGGCGCGCGCCGGGTTCACGCTCGAGGAGCAGGACAACGACGAGCTGCCGAAGGCGCCGCCCATCGTCCGCCCGTTGATCCGCGGTTCCGCGCGCCTCAGCTGACGGCGCGCATCAGCTGACCGAGTCGATCAGGCGGCC
>Ga0126312_10002005_pt1 | contig 13488 bp, 18 predicted proteins | sample Plot104A_FD_92537 | JGI IMG/M metagenome (GOLD analysis project Ga0126312, IMG submission 92537) | Serpentine soil microbial communities from UC McLaughlin Reserve, CA, USA - Plot104A | ecosystem: Environmental > Terrestrial > Soil > Grasslands | place: USA: UC McLaughlin Reserve, Lake County...
GGACCGCGGCTCGAAGGTGAGGGCCAGGGTCCCGGACTCCTATACTCACGACGCCCCGGGGCCCGAACGCGGCCCCTCCGTTCCCCCGGCACCCATCTTGAAGCGGACCTACCAGCCAAAGAAGCGCAAGCGCGCCCGCACCCACGGGTTTCGCGCCCGCATGCGCACGCGCTCGGGTCGCCAGATCATCAAGCGCCGCCGCCGCAAGGGCCGCAAGCGGCTGACTCCGTAACGATGGCCCGAGGCTCGGGCGAGGGGCGCAGGCGAGGGCGCCTGTCCCGAAGCGGCGACTTCGACCGCGTCTATCGCGAGGGGAGCTCGCACTCCAACCGCTACCTCGTGCTCTACGCGTTTCCCCGCGACGACGACGATCGCGGCGAGAACGTTCGCCTGGGGATCTCGGTGAGCCGGAAGGTCGGCGGGGCAGTGGACCGCAACGGGGTGAAGCGCGCGATCCGCGAGGCCTTCTGGGCTCGGGACGACAAGCTCCCCGCAGGCCACGACTTCGTCCTCGTGGCGCGCCCGGACGTGGCCGGCCTCGTCGAGCGCGAAGGTGTGGGCGGGGTCGGGCAGGCGCTCGACGAGCTGCTTGCCGCCTCGAGCACCGGAGGGGCGGCGTAAAACGTGAAACGGTCGGCTGAGCTTCTCGGAGCGCTGCGCTCGGCGCTGGTGTGGGTGCTTCTGCTCCCGCTGCGTGCCTACTCGCGCTTCATCTCCCCCGCGCTTCCCGCGCGATGCCGCTATTACCCGACCTGCTCCGCGTACGCCGAGCAGGCGTTGCGCACGCACGGGATCGTCAAGGGGACCGCGCTCGCGGCCTGGCGGCTCGCGCGCTGCAACCCGTTCAGCCGAGGCGGCGTCGACGACGTGCCCGCGCCCGGCGAGTGGCGCACCGCGTTCTCGCGCTCGGGCGATGAGGGCGAGCACTCACACGGGAGCCACGCGTGATCGCCGCCCTCGCCCACACGATCCTGCCGCTCGCGAACATCCTCCAGCCCATCGAGGACGTCGCCGACTCGGTCCTGGAGTTCTTCGCCGAGGACCCGCTGAACTGGGGCTACGGCGTCGCGATCATCATGCTCACCTTCGTCACCCGGATCGTGATCCTGCCGCTCTCGCTGCGGCAGATCAAGTCGATGCGTGCCCTCCAGGCGTACGCGCCGCAGATCAAGCAGCTGAACGAGCGCTACAAGGACGATCCCCAGCGCAAGCAGCGCGAGCTCATGGACTTCTACAAGACGAACAACATCAATCCGCTTGCCTCGTGCGTGCCCCTCCTCCTACAGCTGCCGGTGTTCTTCGCGCTGTTCCAGCTGCTGCGAAGCGACACGTTCCAGACCCAGCTCGAGGCCTCCGGCGACCCGGGTTTCCTCGGCATTCCAAACCTCGCCGAGTCGGTCACGGGCACCACGCTCGTGATCATGGTCGTCCTCTACTTCGTGACGATGGTCGGCTCGATGGCGGTGTCCGCAAGCCAGGCCGAAGGTGCCCAGCGGATCATGCTCTTCGCCCTACCGGTGATCTTCACCCCGTTCATCATCAGCTTCCCGGCCGGCCTGATCCTCTACTGGATCACGACGAACGTTTGGACGATCGGGCAGCAGTACGCCGTGAAGGTCTTCTGGCCGGCGCCCCCGGTGCCGACGCCCGACGAGGTCAAGGCGACGAAGCCCCCTCCGCCCCCGCCGCGCAAGAAGAAGCGCCGGCGGTAGTTCCGCGGCGCGCAGGATCAGACCAGGCACCGTTGGGGGTGGCCCCGCCACGCGGCAGCGGCGGGGGGTAACCGGTGAGCGCACTAGACCTACTTCTGCGTGGTTCGATCCGCGGGCGCAAATTCCTTCTCGCATCTACACTCGCGCGCGTGGCAGAGGTGACGGAGCCCGCGGAGCGCGTTCGCGAGATTCTCGATCGGGTGGTTGAGGCGCTGGACGTCGATGCGGACATCGATGTCGAGGAGGACGAGGAGCGCATTCTCGGCACGGTCGATGGGGAGGACGTGGGCCTGCTGATCGGGCGTCGCGGGCAGACCATCGACGCCATTCAGCTCCTCTGTTACCGCGCCGCGTTCCGTGGCAGCAGCGAGCGCAAGCGGGTCGTCGTGGATGCCGCGGGCTACCGGGAGCGTCGCCGCGAGACGATCGCCGGCCAGGCGGATCGCGCCGCCGAGCGTGCCCTGAAGACCGGCAAGGAGATCGAGCTCGAGCCGATGAGCCCGCCCGAGCGCAAGATCGTCCACGATCACCTCGTCGAGCGCGCCGGGATCGAGACGTTCAGCGAGGGCGATGATCCCGAGCGCTGCGTGATCGTCGCCCCGCTGGTGGGTGACTGAGCACCCCGGCCCACTCGAGCGTCTTGGCGCCGACGGCGAGCGGCGGTTGCGCGGGATCCTCGCGCTCCTGGCCACGGAGCCTCGGGCGCCCACCACGGTCCGCGACCCCGGCGAGGCGTGGCGCGTCCACGCCCTCGACTCGCTTAGCGGCCTCTTCATCGACGAGCTCACCGCCGCTCGGCGCATCGCCGACGTCGGGGCTGGCGCCGGCTTTCCGGGGTTGGCGCTCGCGCTCGCCGTTCCGGAGGCATCCGTCGATCTCATCGAGGCGCGAGGGCGGAAGTGCGAGTTCATGCGCTCGGCGATCGAGCGGGGCGAGCTCGCGAACGCCGGCGTGGTGTGCAGGCGAGCCGAGGATTGGGCGGCGTCCGCGCCGCCCGATGGCGGCCGCGAGGCATATGACGCGGTGACGGCCCGCGCCGTCGGCCGACTCTCGACGCTCACGGAGCTGGCCTCGCCACTGCTTCGGGATGGCGGTGCCCTCGTCTGCTGGAAGGGGCGCCGCGACGCCGAGGAGGAGGCCGAGGCCGAAGGTGCCACGGCGCGGACCGCGATGCACCCCAAGCGGGTGGTCCCGATGTCGGAGTTTGCGGGCTTCGAGCACCGCCACCTCTACCTCTACGTGAAGTCAGGGCCGACGCCAGAGGACCTCCCGCGGCGCCCGGGGATGGCCAAGAAGAGACCGTTCGGCGCGGACTGAGCTACTTCATTCCGGCCGGCGAGCCGGGGCCGCCTGCGTCACGGCTATCGTCGGGCGACGGATGGGCCTCGTTTACGCAGTCGCCAACCAGAAGGGCGGGGTGGGGAAGACCACCACGGCCGTGAACACCGCCGCATGCGTTGCCGCGCAGGGGCAGCAGGTGCTGCTGGTGGACCTGGACCAGCAGTGCAACGCGACCGTCGCGCTGGGCCGCGACCGTGAGTCCGAGCCCTCCTCCTATGACTGTCTGACTGGGCGGACCTCGGTGGCCGAGGCCGCGCGCCCGGCGGGCCCCGACAACCTGTGGCTCGTGCCGGCGAGCCGCGATCTCGCCGGCGCCTCGGTGGAGCTGCCTCGGATCGACGGGTCCGAGCACCGGCTTCGCGAGATGCTCGGCCCGGTGCGCGAACGGTTCACGCTCACGCTCCTCGACTGCCCGCCCTCGCTGGGCCCGGTGACCGTCAACGCGCTGGTCGCCACCGACCGGGTCGTGGTCCCGGTGCAGGCCGAGTATCTCGCCCTCGAGGGCCTCGTCCAGTTCCTGGACACGCTGAACTTGATCCGCGCCGAGCTCAACCCGGCGCTGGTTCTGACCGGCGTTGTGATCACCATGCACGACGAGCGGACACGCCTCGCCCATGACGTCGAGCGCGAGCTCCGCGGACATTTCCAGGAACTGGTCTTCGACACCGTGATTCCCCGCAGCGTGAGACTGGCCGAGGCGCCGAGCTTCGGCGTGCCGGTGCTCGAGCACGCGCCGTCCTCCCGCGGATCGGTGGCGTACCGCGAGCTGGCCGAGGAACTGGCGCGCCGGGAGGCGAGCGACCGGGTGGCGGTGACGCGCAACCCTCAAGGTGGGGTCGAGTCTGCGGTAAGGCCTGAGGCGAAAGGTGAGGTTGAGTTTCCCAGGAGGGATGCCGAGTGAGTGACGCGGCGAACCGCGGCATGGGCCGCGGCCTGGCGGCGATTCTGCCCCAGAGTGGTCCCGGGGAGCCGGCCTACCGGCAGATTCCCGTCGGGATGATCCAGCCGAATCCAGGCCAGCCGCGCAAGCGCTTCGACTCGGATTCGATCGAGGCGCTGTCGCGGTCGCTGGCCGACGCCGGCGTCGTGCAGCCGCTGATCGTGCGCGCGCTTCCCGACGGCCGCTACGAGCTGATCGCGGGCGAGCGCCGCTGGCGCGCGGCGCAGCACGCCGGAATCGAGACCGTGCCGGCGGTGATCCGCGACGACGATGAGGCGCAGCGGCTCCAGACCGCGCTCATAGAGAACGTCGCCCGCGAGGACCTGAGCCCCGTCGAGGAGGCCCGCGCCTGCGCGGCCCTGGTCGAGGAGCTCGGGCTCTCGAAGGAGGAGCTCGGCCGTCGGCTGGGCCGCAGCCGCGTTGCGATCTCGAATCTCATCCGCCTCCTCGATCTGCCCGACGAGGCCCTCGCGCTGCTCGAGGCCGGCGACCTCAGCGAGGGGCATGGCCGAGCGATCCTCCAGGCGCGCGGGGATCGCGCCCGCGTGCAGCTGGCGCGCGACGCGGCCTCCGCGGGCTGGTCCGTGCGCGAGACGGAGCGGCGCGCCAAGGGCGAGGGCGGATCGCGCCCGAGGGCGGTTCCGCACCCCGACGAGCTCGAGGCGCTTCGCGAGGCCGAGGAGGAGCTCGAGTCCGCGCTCGGCACCGGGGTCCGCGTGAAGGCCGCGCGCAAGGGCTTCCGCGCCGAGATCGAGTTCGAGGACATGGACTCCCTCCGCGCCTTCGCCCGCGACCGCAAGGCCTAGCGAGAGGAGCGGTCTACGGAGCGAGCCGCTCGATCCGCCACCCCTCGCCCTCGCGGGTGTAGCGGAAGCGGTCATGCAGGCGGCCGACCTGGCCCTGCCAGAACTCGACGGTCGCCGGCCGAAGGAGGTACCCGCCCCAGTGCTCGGGGCGGGGAATCTCCGCGTCCGCGAACCGCTCGTCGGCCTCGCGAACGCGCGCGCCGAGCTCCTCGCGTGAGCCGATGGGCGTGCTCTGCGGTGACGCCCAGGCGCCGAGCTGGGAGTCGCGCGGCCGCGTTGCGAAGTAGTCGTCGGAGTCCGCTTCCGGCACCCGCTCGATCGGACCGCGCGCCCGAACCTGACGATCCAGCTCGCGCCAGTAGAGGATGACCGCCGCGTGGCTGGCACCCTCGACCTGCTCGGCCTTTGCCGACGCGTAGTTCGTAAAGAAGCGGATGCCCGCGGTGTCGAAGCCCTTCATCAGGACCATGCGGGCATCCGGACGACCGTCGCCGTCGACGGTGGCGAGCGCCATCGCGTCGGCGAGCGGCACCTCGTCGAGCGCCCGCTGGTACCAGGCCGCGAACTGCTCGACGGCATCGTCTCGGAGATCCGAGCGCCGGAGCGGGGGGAGATCGCGGCGACGGGGCATCGTGGCGGGGGAGGGTAACCGCGGCGTCCGGCCCGATCCATGGCGCCCTTTATGGACAGGGCCCATAAAAAGCGCCACCCCATCGATGATCCCGCTTCTACAATGCGAGCCAGCGGGCGATTAGCTCAGTCGGTCAGAGCGCCTCTCTGATAAGGAGGAGGTCCGTGGTTCGAGTCCACGATCGCCCACTCAGCGCGAGGATCAGGCCTTGGCGCTCTCCTTCGCGCAGGCGACCCGCTCAAGCGCCTCGAGCGTCTGCGACATCCAGCTTCGGAAGTAGCGCTGGCCCGCCACCGTGTCCCAGACCCGGTGGCCGAAGTCCTTCGCCTCCATGCCGGCCTCGGCGTCCAGGAACGTCCCGCCGCGAGCCTCGGTGAGCGCCATGTGGACGTAGGTGCCGGTGTTGACGCAGCGGATGAGGAGGTCCTGGCACTCGCTCAGGCTCTCGACGTTGATGGTCATGTCCTCCTTGCCCACCGGGCCCTTCATGACCGCTCGGTAGGTGCAGCCCTCCTCGAGCCCCTCGCACTCGACCTCGATCACCCTGGGCCACCACTCGGGGTGGCGGCTCACGTCGCTCAGCAGATCCCAGACGATTGGGAGCGGGGCATCGATGAAGGCTTGGCGGCGGGCAGCGGACAACATGCTCATTGTGACAACGAATCCGGGCGCCGTAGCGTGAGATACCGGCGCGTAGGCGGGGGAGGCCCGCCGATACAATCCGCCTTAAGGCAGGCAGCACCGGACGCGGCCTGCGCTGGACTGATCGGAGACCGCTCGACCGTGCAGCAGATGCAGATTTACGGCGTCAGCTTCGACATGGTCGGCAAGCAGCCGATCGTGCTGCTGAAGACCGTCGACGGCAACCGCTTCCTGCCCATCTGGATCGGCCACCCCGAGGCGGCGGCGATCCTGATGAAGCTTCAGGGCGCCTCGACGCCACGGCCGATGACCCATGACCTGCTCTCCGACCTCCTCGAGCAGATGGACGCCAAATGCGAGAAGGTCTCGGTCACCGAGCTGCGCGACAACACCTTCTACGCCTCGATCACGATCTCGGTGAACGGGTCCGAGATGGAGATCGACTCGCGGCCCTCCGACGCGATCGCGCTTGCGGTCCGCACCCAGGCCCCGATCTTCGCGGCCGAGGACGTGATCGAGGAGTCCTCGATCGAGTTCGAGCACGAGGTCGAGGATCAGGAGGAGGTCGTCGAGAAGTTCAAGGACTTCCTCGACGAGGTCTCCCCTGAGGACTTCGCCGCGGGCGAGGACTGAGCCCGGCCCGCAGCGCGCGGGTCAGCCGAGGTTGAAGACGAGGTTGTGTTCTTCGATGAGCGCGGGCACGGGCTCGAAGTCGAACTCGACCCCGTAGCGCGTGGCGATGGGCCCGATGACCTCCGGGTCGGGGCCGTGCTCGGCGACTCCCGCGGCCATCTCATCGAAGTAGTGCTCGAAGCCGCCGGGGCAGATGATCTCCAGGATCCGCGCCGGCTCGTCGCTCGCGTTCCAGAATGTGTGCCACTGGTCGCGCGGTTTGAAGACAAAGTCGCCCGCCTCGGCGAACACCGTCTCGTCACCCAATAGCGCGCCCATGCGCCCCTCAAGCACGAAGCTGTACTCGTCCTCCTTGGAGTGCCTGTGGACGGGTGCGGCCAGGTGTCGCGGCGGCATCGGGTGCTCGACCAGCGAGAACCCGCCGCCGGTCTCCTCCGTCCAGGCCATGAATCGCACTCCGATGGTCGACAGGTCGACCAGCTTTCCATCGGCCGGGCCAAGCTGTCGCGGTCCCTGGGTGTGGTCGAAGCGCCTCAACTCGGTGGCGGGCGTGATTGACATTCGCGCTCCTTAATGGGTGAACAGCAGTGTGCGGCGAATATATAACACAGGTCCATACTGCCTGTCAATATTGACCGAACAGCAATGGCTATCGAATCCAAGACTTCGCAGCGGCCGTACCGCAAGCGCCTGCGCGCCGAGCGGGAGGAGAGGACCCGCGAGCGCATCACCGAGGCGGCAGTGAAGCTGCACGGGTCGGTCGGCCCGGCGAGGACGACCGTCAGCGGGGTGGCGAGGGAGGCCGGCGTCCAGCGCGCGACGGTCTATCGGCACTTCCCAACCGAGGAGTCGCTGTTCGACGCTTGCACCGCCCACTACTGGGCCAGGCATCCGCTGCCCGATCCGGCCAGCTGGGCGGCGATCCGAGATCCCGGCACGCGGCTGCGGCATGCTCTGCGCGAGATGTATGCGTTCTTCGACGAGGTCGAGCCGATGCTGGAGAACACCGCGCGCGATGCCCCGAGGGTCCCGGCGATGGCCACGGCGAGACAGCGGTTCCTCGGCTACCTCGACGCCGTCATCGATGCCATCGCGGCAGGCCGCCATGAACGTGGGGCGGCACGCCGGCGGATGCACGCCGCCCTCGGCCACGCCGTCTCGTTCCCCACGTGGCAGTCGCTGGTGCGCTCCCAGGGCCTCGATGAAGGCGAGGCCGTCGCCGTGATGGCGGCGCTGGTCGAGGCCGCCGGTTCCGCGCGCCCTCGGGCATCCGGCTAACGCCGAAGCGACGATTTACCCGAACATGTCGAGGAAATCGCGGTCTCGGGGGAGCGCCCCTGAGGGTCCGTCGCGGGGGATCTAGGGGCGATCCCCAATAGACAGGGGCGCCTGCGGTTGGGACGCTGGCTGCCATGAACGACGAAACCCGCACACCTGACGACCAGGGGGCCGAGCGCCCCGAATCCCAGACGGGACCAACCGAGGAGCAGAGCGCCGCCGAGACCGGTCCCACCCAGCAGCTTCCGCCGGCCGCCGCGGGCACCGAGGAGCGACAGGCTTCGGGCGGACGCCCGAAGCGCCTCCTGCGCTCGAGCTCGGACCGGATGATCGCCGGCGTGGCCGGTGGCCTCGCCCGCTACTTCGACGTCGATCCGGTGATCTTCCGGATCGCCTTCGGCGTCTCGGTCTTCTTCGGAGGCCTCGGCATCCTCGCCTACGTCGCGCTGGCGATCTTCGTCCCCACGGGCGATGAGGGCCAGGCCGAGAAGGCCGCCCCCTACGAGCGTCAGAGATGGCTGGGCGTCGCGGCCGGGATTGCCCTCGTGCTCGCGTTGATTCCCGCCGTCGGCTTCGGCTTCTGGTGGGGCGGCGGCTGGGGAGGCGGGAATTGGGGCCTGCTGTGGCTGGCGATCCCCGCGCTGGTCGCTGTCGGTGCCTACGCCGTCCTTCGCGATCGGCGAGAGCGCGGCGTCGCCTTCTCCGTGGGTGGTGTGGTCGCGGCAGTCCTCCTTGTGATCGCAACGCTTTGCGGGTTCTGCATCCTGGCGGTCGGCGGCGCGTTCGTCACCGCCACCGGCCACGGGATGGCGGTCGCTCTGGCGGTCGTAGTGGTCGCCCTGTTGCTGATCGGCGCGGCGTTCCGTGGCGGCGCCCGCTGGCTGATCGTTCCGGCGGCGGCGCTTGCGACCGGCGTCGGCGTGGCAGCGGCCGCGGACCTGGACTGGGATGGCGGCATCGGCGACCGGGAGTACCGGCCGGCCGCCGCCGCGGCGATCCCGGCCGACGGCTATGAGCTCGGCATCGGGCGCCTGATCGTGGACCTGCGCGAGATCGACTGGCGCAGGGACCAGGTGATCAACCTCGATGTCGATCAGGGAGTCGGCCAGATGGTGATCGGCGTGCCGTCCGACGTCTGCGTCGCCTCGGAGACTGAGGCGACCGGCGGCGACCTCGAGGTGACCGGCGAGCAGGTCGAGGGGACGGACATCGACCTCGACCAGAACGTCAATGCGACCGCGACGCCGCGGCTCGAGCTCCACGGCGAGCTGGACTTCGGCCAGATGGTCGTCGTGAACGACGACACGCGCGATCTCGAGGAGGCGGGCGGCAATCGATTCCACGGCGACGACCCCGACCAGGGGGCGATGCGCGACGCGGCGGCGGAGGCATGCGCGGAGTGAGGCGCGAGGTGCGCGATCTCGTGTCGCTCGTGGCCGGCGCCGTGTTCCTCGCGGTGGGCGTGCTGCTGGTCCTCGATCAGGCCGGGGCGGTCGAGCTCACCCTGGGCTGGGTCGGCGCGGTGATGGCCGCGGCGCTGGGGGCGATCCTCGTCGCGAGCGGGCTCACCGAGCCGCGGGACGAGGGCTGATGGCGTGTCCTCCCGCCGAACGTCCCGGAATGGGGCCTATAGCGCCAATTGAGGGACGTTCGGCGGTTGAGGGGCCCCGCTAAGGCACCATTCACCACCGTGGAAGCTGCAGTCGCAGACCGGCGCCTCCGGCGCGACCTCGATCGCGGGATCGTCGCGGGCGTGCTGGCCGGCTTTGCACGGCGCCTCAACGCCGACCCCCTGGTTGTGCGGATCGCCTTCATTGCGATCACGGTCGCGACCGGCGGCCTGGCGCTGCTCGGCTACGCGCTCGCCTGGGGGCTCATGCCGGGCGATGGCGCGCTCGCCCGCCCGGCGGCATCGCGCGCGCGCCGGGGCATCTCGCCCCTCACGGGGCGCTGGCGCGTCGCGCTGGGGGTCGGCTTCCTCACCCTTGGGGCGCTGCTCGCCTTCCGCGAGCTCGGCCTGTGGTGGAGCGACGCGCTCGTGTGGCCGCTGGTGCTCGCCGCCTCGGGCGCGACCCTGCTGTGGCGGCAGTCGCGCCAGCGGGCAGAGGAGGAGATCGCCGAGGTCTCGCCCGCGACAAGGCCGGCGCCGGCCCGCCCCGAGTCAAGGTTCACCGACCTCTACCGCGGGGGCTTCGGCGTGGCGCTGGTCGTGGGAGCGGCGCTTCTCTTCCTGAGCGCAAACGACGCGCTCGGCGGGGTTCGTGACGCGGCCTTCGCCGCGATCATCGCCATCCTCGCGCTCGCCCTCATCCTTGCCCCGTTCCTGTGGCGGTTGGGACGCAACCTCGCCGCCGAACGGGCCGAGCGAATCCGCTCGCAGGAGCGAGCCGAGCTCGCGGCGCATCTGCACGACTCCGTCCTTCAGACGCTGACCCTGATGCAGAAGCGCGCGGATGACCCGCGCGAGGTGGCGACCCTGGCCCGCCGACAGGAGCGCGAGCTGCGCAGCTGGCTGTTCGGCGGCGCACGACCGGAGGGCGAGAGCCTCGCCGGCGCCCTCGAGGCGGCCGCCTCGGAGGTCGAGGAGGCGCACGGCGTCCCCGTCGAGGTCGTGGCCGTCGGCGACCGCCCGCTCGACGAGCGCTCCCAGGCGCTGGTCGGCGCCGCGCGCGAGGCGCTCACCAACGCCGCGAAGTTCGCGCCAGACGCCGGGCCGGTGAGCCTCTACGCCGAGGTTGAGGGCGGCCGCGCCCAGGTGTTCGTGCACGACCGCGGCCCGGGATTCGACCCCGATTCGATCCCGGCCGATCGGCGTGGACTTCGCGAGTCCGTCTTCGGCCGCATGGAGCGCCACGGCGGGAACGCGGAGGTCCGGTCGCGACCGGGCGAGGGCACCGAGGTGGAGCTGACGATGGAGGTGGGGGAGTGACCGCGAAGCCGAGCGTCGTGATCGTCGACGATCACGAGATCTTCCGCGCCGGCGTTCGCGCGGAGCTCGAGGGCCTTGTCGACGTGCTCGCGGACGTCGGGAGCGTGGAGGCGGCGGTCCGGGAGATCGGCGAGCGCAAGCCGGACGTCGCCCTCCTCGACGTGCACATGCCGGGCGGCGGCGGGGTCGAGGTCATCCGCCAGGTGGCTGAGTCGCGCCCCGCGCAGCGGTTCCTCGCCCTTTCGGTCTCCGACGCCGCCGAGGACGTGATCGCCGTGGTTCGCGCAGGCGCCCGGGGCTACGTGACCAAGTCCATCTCCGGCCCCGAGCTGGCCGACGCCGTGGCACGGGTCCGCGACGGCGACGCAGTGTTCAGCCCTCGGCTCGCGGGATTCGTCCTCGACGCGTTTGCCGGGCAGATCCCCGAGGGAGAGGTGGATCCCGAGCTCGACCAGCTCACCATGCGCGAGCGCGAGGTCCTTCGGCTGATCGCCCGCGGCTACCTCTACAAGGAGATCGCGCTGGAGCTCTCGATCTCCCCGAAGACGGTCGAGGCCCACGTCAGCGCCGTGCTGCGAAAGCTCCAGCTCTCCAACCGCCACGAGCTCAGCCGCTGGGCCGTCGAGCGCCGCCTGGTGGATTGAGTTTCTCCGACGCGTGTCCGGGTAAGAAATTCGCGATCAATCGGGTCTGGAGATGATGATTCTGCGCGAGGCAGTCGAAAAGAGAATCGCCGGCCCCCAGAACAAGGCCAAGATGACGCGCCGAGGCCTAGCGGTGCTTTGGGCTTCGGCCCGGGCCGGGCACGTCATGGGCCGGAAGCGCGAGAGCGTGCGCTGGCACACTCGCCGAATGAGTCGGCTCGACGAGATTGACCCGCGAACCCCGATTGCGTTCGCCGTTGGGCTGAGTACCGGCGCGGTCGCCTGCTTCTTCCTCGATCCCGGCCAGGGACGCCGACGCCGCCACCAGGCGCGCGATCGCGCCCTATCGATCGCCCGCGAAGGCACCCGCGGCGCCGGGCGCCGGGTCGTGCGGACCGCTCGCCTCGTGCGCGGGAGAGCGATCGGCGCCGCGCATCGCGAAGGCCACGGGGCCGAGCTCGACGATGCAAGCTTGGCCGACAAGGTCCGCTCCGAGGCCCTGCGCGACCACGAGGTGCCGAAGGGTCAGGTCAACGTGAACGTCGAGCATGGGACGGTCGTCCTTCGCGGCCAGCTCGCGAGCCAGGAGAAGATCGATCACCTGATCAAAGAGACCGAGCACGTCGACGGCGTGCGCAGCGTCAAGAGCCTGCTGCACACGCCCTAGACCGCGGCGCTCGGCCGCGCGCTATGCGGCGGCCGGCGCCGAGCGTGCCCGAGTCGTGAGCAGGATGCTCACGATGAGCATCAGGATCCCGAACCCGATGAACGCCACGAATCCGATCGGCGGAATCAGGCCCACGATCCCGAGCAGGATCGCCGCCCAGCCGAGCCATTTCGGTAGCGCCGCGGTCTTCAGAACGGCCATCCCAAACGAGAAATAGAAGACGAGCGCGCCGAGCGCAATCGGCAGGAAGTCGTTGTCCCAGAGCGCCTGAAGGGTCTGCACGGAGCTCGGCTCGATGTCGTCCGCCGCCTCCGCCAGCGCGATCAGGATCGTCCCGTCGATCGCGAACCCGACGTCCATGATCACGAAGCCCAGCAGCGGCAGGATCGAGAGCCAGCCGGCTCCCGCACCGTCCAGCAAACCCCACAGGTATGCCCCGAAGAAGAGGAGGAGCACCCCCGATATCGCGCCGATCACCTGCCCGGCGAAGATCGCGTCCTTGTTGTCGAGGTAGAAGTCGACGATCTCGTTCACGGGTTCGTCAGCGGCCTTCGGCTCGCCCTGCACGATGAAGCTGACGATCGCGAGCACGATGAATGCCGCACCCGTCAGCGGCAGAAGCCAAGCGTTGCTGCTTCTCTCCATGGGTCCTCCTCCGGTTGCGCCGCTAAGCGGCACTCTCCCCCCGCCGGTCCCGACGGGACGTCACAATCGTGGCGCGGCGGAAGTATCCCACCGGCGAGCGGACGAACCCACCGGTCGGGCTCTGCGTCGTACCCGGTTTCAAGTAGCCGCGGACGCCGCCGGCCGCGCGAGCGCGAGCTCCACAATCCGCCCGCACAGCTCCTCGAAGCCGAGCCCTGCGGCCTCGGCCGCCATGGGGAAGAGCGAGGTGTCGGTGAGCCCCGGGACCGCCTCGACCTCGAGCACCTCGGGGCCGTCGGCGCCGAGCATCAGATCGACCCGGGCGAAGCCGGCGCAGCCCAGCGCCTCGTAGGCCGCGACGGCGATCTCGCGGACCGCGGACTCGTCCGCCGAGTCAAGCTTCGCCGGACAGATGTACTCGGTGCGCCCGATCTCGTAGCGAGCGCCGTAGTCGTAGAGGTCGTCGGGGCGCGGTCGCACCTCCACAGCCGGAAGCGGCTCGCCGTCGAACACTCCCACGGCCAGCTCGCGCCCCTCGACGTGGCGCTCCAGCAGCACGCGGTCGTCGTAGGAGAGTGCGGAGACGAGCGCCTCTGGAACGTCGTCGCGCGAGGCGGCCA
>Ga0126312_10002006_pt1 | contig 13483 bp, 17 predicted proteins | sample Plot104A_FD_92537 | JGI IMG/M metagenome (GOLD analysis project Ga0126312, IMG submission 92537) | Serpentine soil microbial communities from UC McLaughlin Reserve, CA, USA - Plot104A | ecosystem: Environmental > Terrestrial > Soil > Grasslands | place: USA: UC McLaughlin Reserve, Lake County...
CGTCGACCTCCGGCGGGTCGTCGTTCCCTGCGTTGATCAGGCACGGGATCTCCTTCGTGCCGAGACGTTCCGCGGCCAGCTCCGCCCACGCCCGTACGCGATCGACGATCAGCCGGACGAACAGGTCGTGCTGCGCCGCGGAGTCGTTCTCGACCGCGTCGTGCTCCTCTCGGGTGCACCGCCAGGCGTAGTAGCCCGTGTTCGCAATCTTCTGCTCCAGCTGCTCGAGCTCCTCGCCCTCCGGAGCACCGACCTCCTCCCCGAGGAACCGCCCCTCGTAGCGCCCGTTGGACGCCACGAGGGGCACGATCGCCTTTCCGGTGATGTCACCGCCGAGGAGGACGGCGTCCGCGCCGTAGAACTCGGCCGCGTTCAGGAACTTGCGGAAGCACCGCTCCGACCCATGGACGTCGGTGGCGTAGAAGAGACGCACGTTACTCCGGCGGGATCTCCTTGTAGAGCAGGTCGAGGTTGACGCCGCGCGCTTTCCGCACCGCGCGCGCGACGAAGTAGAGGATGAACCCGGAGACGTAGATTCCGACCACGAAGAGATTCGCGCGGGAGCCGGTCGGACCGCTGAACGCCGGTGTCTTGAACGCCGCGATCAGGATGAGCGTGAAGAGGAGGAGATTTCCGAGCCCGAGAAGCGTGATTACCGGGACGCCGAAAATCTTCCGTTTTACGCCTTCCGACGCCTGGGCGAAGAGATCGGGGCGCCGGTACGGAAGCACGATCGCCGCGAAGCTCGCCATCCAGAACGCGATCGAGAAGATCACGATGTAGTTCACGACGATCGTGAAGAAGCTCGTGAAGACGTAGAGCGCGAGCAGCACGATCGAGACCGCGGTGATGAGGATCGCCGCCACCCAAGGGGCGTGCGTTCGATTCGAGACCGTGGCCAGCTGCTTCGGCGCCACTCCGTCGAGCGACCACGCGAAGAGGTTGCGCGTGCAGATCATCGCGATCACGAAGAGGAGCAGGACGTTCCAGAGGATGAAACTCACTCCCATGATCACGTTCAGGACGGTGGAGCCGGTCATGAGCCCGACGAAGAAGTTGAGGACCGGCGAGACCGGAATCCCGGCGTCGTCGCCCAGGTAGACCGCCGAGTTGGTGAAGTCCTGGCCGACGATGTCGTAGTAGCGCCAGAACGCAAGCAGGTACACGAGGAAGGCGAAGGCGAGGGTTGCCAGGATCATGCGTGGCTGGGTCTTCGACGCCTGCTTCACCTCGCCGCCGATGTAGGCCGAGTAGGTGAAGCCGATGTAGATCCAGTAGCCCAGGGGCAGGGCGAGGAGCGCGCCCCAGAAGGTCGCGTCGCCGATGGACATGCCCGAGCTCGACGCCTTGTCGATGATCCCCTGGTACGTCTGCCCGTCGCCCCGCTCCGCCATGAAGCTGTTGAAGTTGGCGATGAACTCCTGCTTCGACGTGGTGAAGAGCACGCCCAGCGTCACGAACGTCCCGATGAGAGCGGGAATGAAACCGATCATGAAGAGGTTGCGGACGAGCCGGGTGTTCAACGAGAGGACGAGGAGGACGAGCATCAGGATCCCGACGCCGATGCCGAACACCCACCAGTCGCCGCTGACGCTCTCGCTCCAGTCGATCAGCGTGTTGTTCCCGATCGCGTTGCCCACGGTCGCAAACGCGATTGCGATGCCGAAGTTGACGGCGAACGCCGAATAGAGACCGAGCCCGAGGAACTGCGACCAGGTGAACCCCAATTGGCGGTGAACCCGGCAGACGGGTGGATGACGCGCGAGAGGTAGACGTAGTCGCCGCCCGAGCGCGGCATGACTCCGGCCAGGTAGCCGTACATGGCCGCGTTGAAGATGGTGAGCGCCGTCCCGATCGTGACGACGAGCAGCACGTTCTGCTCCGGCCAGAGCGCCGCGATGAAGGTCGGCACGACCATCAGGACGAGCCCGAGCGCGTACCCGAGGGTGTTGAAGACGAAGACGTCTGACGGGCGGAACTCGCGAATCAGCCCGGACGAGCGGCGGACGAAGAGACCGCTCGCCTCCGGCACCGAACTGGTGACAGCCTGTTCACCCACTGGATCCTCCTGAGGACGTGGTTTCTGCCGTTCCGCACCATGCGACGACGGCCCGTGCGTAGAGGCGCGCCGCGAGGACGAGCTCGTCGATCCCCACCCATTCGTCGAGCGCATGCGCCCGCCGGAGGTCGCCAGGCCCGAACGCCGGGCTCGGCGTCTGCGCGAAGAGCGTGAGGAGCGCCCCGTCATACGTCGTGTCGATCCCCTCCGAGGCGACCTCGACGCCGAGCTCACGTCCGACCTCGGTGACGACGGAGACGATCGGCGAAGCGGGGTCGATCTCCGAGGGCGGGTAATCCGTGTACCAGCTCCAGGTCGGCGGATGCTCCGCCAGCCAGTCGTCTTGGGCGACCGCGTCGGCGATCGCCCGCTCGATCTCCCCGCGCGGGATCGAGCCGTAGCCATACTCGTCCGCGTTCGCAGGCAGGTACGTCGTGTTCAGATCGACGAAGCAGCGCTCGGGGACGTTGGAGATGAAAGTCCCGCCCCGGATCCCGGTCGGATGGAGCCCGGGCGTCCCGAGCCGGGGATGCTGCTTGTCCGCGCGCCCGGCCCACTCGGCGCCGAGCGCGTCGAGCGCATGCAGGAGCCCGGCGGCCTTCTGGATCGCGTTGATACCCCCGCCTTCTCTCCAGCCGGGCTGGTTCATCTCCGCATGGGCCGAACGGCCGGGGACGTCGAGTGTTCCGTGCAGAAGCCCGCGGGTCGCGATCCAGAGCTTGAACTCCGTCGGCTCCGGAACGAGCCCCGCATCGCCCCGGTAGCCGCGCGCGATCGCCGCGACGGTCCCCATGGCGCAGGTCTCCTCGTCGGGGACCGTCTCGAAGTGGACGTCCCCGGCGAGCCGAACACCGGCGGCCGACAGTGCTTCAAGCGCGAAGAGCGCGGCGCCGACCCCGCCCTTCATGTCGCACGCGCCGCGACCGTGGATGCGGCCGTCCCGGACCTCGGCCGCGAAGGGCGGGCTCGACCAGCCCTCCCCCGCCGCCACGACGTCGATGTGGCCGTTGATCACGAGCGAACGACCACCCCCCGTTCCGCGGAGCGTGCCGACGGTGAGAGGACGGTTCCGCCAGTGGTGCCAGGGCGGCATCATCGGGTGGTCGACGAAGTCGGCCGGGTCCGGCTCCCATTGGTCGACCTCCGCGCCGGTCGCGGCGAGGCGCTCACTGACGAAGGACTGGAGCTCGGCCTCCTGGTTCTCCGTATGGTTCGACCCCGGCGAGAGGTCGACCGACGTGGTGTCGAAGCGAACGAGCGACCGGACGAGCTCGACCAGATCGTCGGTCCGGTCGGAGATGGCCTCGTCGACCGCGCTCTCGACGGCGAGCTCGGTCACTTCGACGCCGCCTTCTCCACCACCCGCACCGGGCGTGGCGGGCGGATGTACTTCGGATAGTCCGTCCGCTCGTCGAAGCCTCCGAGCTCGCCGACCTGCACGAGCTGGAGCTCTTCGCGAGAGTCGCTCGCCTCGGCAAGGACCTCCCCGGTGGGCGCGACCGAGCGGCTCCCGCCGACGAAGACGAGCCCGTCGCCTTCGCCGACGAGGTTCGCGTACAGGTGCGGCAGCCGGTTCTCCTGGGCGCGGGCGACGGTGCCGACGGCGTGGTCGAGGTAGAAGGGATCCATGTTGGCCGACGCGGTGACAAGCAGATCGGCGCCGGCGAGCGTCACCTGCCGCGCCGGCTCCGGGAATTCGATGTCGAAGCAGATGAGCGGGGCGATGCGCCTGCCCGCGAGCTCGAAGATGAGGTACTCCTCGCCCTCCACGAAGCCCGCCTCGGCCTCGGACTCGAAGAGGTTCGCCTTCCGGTAGACGCCCGCGAGCGAGCCGTCCTGGTCAAAGCACGCGGCCGAGATGGAGACGCCTCGGGAGTGGCGCTCCGCGAAGCCGATCACGACGGCCGTGCCGTAGTCGCCTGCGGCAGTGCCGATCCGGGCCAGCTCATTGCTCTCCGGATCGCGCGCGACCATGTCGAGGTCGCGGTACGTGTAGCCGCTCAGGTAGAGCTCGGGGAAGACCGCGATGTCCGCTTCCGGATGCGATCGGATGGCCTCAACAGCCCTCGCGGTGTTCCCGGAGACATCACCGATCCGGCACGCGAGCTGCGCCAGCAGCGCCTTCATCGGCGGCGATTGTGATCGGGGTGATCCTTTTTTGTCAAGAACACGGCCGACTCGCCTTCACGCATCCACGCGAACGACTCCTTCGCGTGGTCGATGTGCCGTTCGACGACCCGCACGGCGGCCACGGGGTCGCGCTCGGCAACCGCGTCGACCATTGCTCGATGCTCGCTGTTGCTGTCGCGCAAGTAACCCACCGGATACGGAAAGTAGAGCTGCCCGATGCGGCCGAGCACGCGCCTCAGCTCGTCGACCGCCCGCACACACGCAGCTATCTCGGCGAGCGCGAGGTGGAAGCCCTGGTCGAGCGGGCGGAACGAGGCCCAGTCCGCCGCTTCGTCCATGTCGGAAACGAGCCCGTGCAGACGGGCGACGTCGTCCGCTGACGCGGATTCGACGGCTCTCAGCACGAGCCCGAGCTCGAGCACGAGCCGGTAGTCGAGCAGCTCAAGAATCTCGCCGCTCAGCCTCGCGCGCTCGACCTCGTAGTCGCGCAACCGACCTGTCGGCGGATGCTCCGCGACGAACGTCCCGCCGCTCCGTCCGCGCCTCCGCACGAGTATGCCCTGGTCACAGAGCTGCCGGAGCGCCCGCCTCACCGTGATCGGAGCCACGCCGAACGCGTGGGCGAGCTCCTCGTCCCGCGGGAGCCGCTCGAGCGGGCGCAGAAGGCCCAGGTCGATCGAAAGGCCGACCCGACTCGCGATGTCGGCAGCGGCCGTCCGGCGGTCGTGCTTCCCCGCGAGGACGCGCTCGATCGGCGGCACGACCGTCGCAACCCCCTTCATACAGCCCGATTCTTCTCGAAGTTCCTGAGGGGAGCAACCCGCCGAAAGTCCGGTCAGCCCGCAAGCCCTCCCAGTCCCACCGAGGCGTGCCGAGCCCTGTGAGGACGACTGCGTCCATGGGCGGGTACGCGAGCCGTTGTCCACCGCCCACCGCATGTACGCGCGCATGGCCTCGCGGAACGCCGGGTCAGTCGGGAGGCCCGCGTCGTCGAGCGCGTGGACGAAGCAGTCCCGGAAGCGCTCGCCGAGGTCGCCCATGTCGCCGTTCCCGGCGTGCATCGCGAGAACGCTGGTCTCGGTCCCGCACGACGCCGAGTACGTCGGCGGCCCGCCCATCACCTCCGCCCAGTAGGCGGCCAGGCGCTCGACGTGCTGCGGATGCTGATCCTCGTGCGAGAAGGGATGGTTCAGCCCGGGATCTGCCAGGCACCGTGCACGGTGGGCCGTGGCCAGGGCGAGGAACGCAGCGTCCCCGCCGGCGAACCCGTAGAGCTCGGCGCATGTTTTCCACTATCGCACGCCGTGTCGGGGGCCCCGAACGCTCCGAGGAACGCCCCGGTCTCGCAGCATCGTCCTCGCGCGGCTCGACGATCGGCATTTGATCGCCATCGCTGAGGGCAGCGGGTGCGGGTAGAGATGTCGGCGGAATCGCCACTGTGTCCTTTCTGGCCGTGCGGCCCAAGCGAGTTGCTGGCGGTTCCGCGCTAGGCTCGGAGCGTGTCCGCGGAGCGTGACAGCTTCCGCCTAGTCGCGGAACCGCCATCGAAAGGCTAGGCCTGACCCGGCGGGTCATTCGTTCCTTCCGATCGAAACTAGTCTGTGCCTCGGTCCCTCCATAGGCATCAGCTCCTCCCGCTCTTCGACTTCGCGGACCGCCTCTTCGCCGCTGGCGAACGTTTGCTCGGCCGCGCTCGCCTTAGTGCGTAGCCCCAGCGGCGGGCGCGGTGGCGGTTGACCTCGGCGATCGAGTCGTCGAGAGCGGCGTATACGTCGGCCTCACGATCTCTCCTGACCCCGTGGAAGGTCGCTCGTGTTCCGACGTGGAGCACCTGCTCGACCCCGAGCGCTGCGAAGCGGGGATAGAGGGCCGTCTGCAGATCCCGCATCGAGAGGCCAGCAAGGGCGAACGTCACCACGAGGCAGTCGCGGTCTCGGACGCTCGGCTTGATCACGAGCTCGATCTCTTCCAGGCGCAAGAAGGTCGGTGTGTCGGTCGAAAGGGAGACAGCCATCCGCGGTTCTCCTCTGTGGCGGTGGTCGAGCCCACGAACCGCTCGGCTCGCGGGCTCTGCTAGCTAGCGTGTGACGACGTCGTAGATCTCGTGGATCTGTGGCTCCGCCGTGAGGTCGATGCCCGCGTCCTCGAGGATCGGCCTGAGGCGCTGGTTAAAGGCATCGAACTGCTTCTGGGAGTCCCAGATCTCGCTGACTCGGAAGTCCCCGTCGGAGCCGGATGCAAAGTGAAGCTCGAGGCCGTCCGGTTTCCATTCACCGGCCTCCTCGAGGCGGTGCATCATCTCGTCGTATTGGTCGGTGGTCACGTTGGGCCCCGGCCTGAAGCGGACGAGGATGCTCGTCGTCCGATCCTGCATGATCGGTAGCGGAGGGCTCGAGCTGGTGGCGGCCATTGGTGGCCTCCTTCATATCGATGCTCCTGGCCGAGCCGTCCTACAACCGAAAACTCGCTATGCCTTCGCCTGGCGGGCGAGGAACCTGAGCCAGAAGTCGCAAACCCACCCTAGCACGTTGCGGTATCGCGCCCCGATAAAAGACGACTCCGCACGATCCCCAACAAGCTACACTTGGGTGAGTTCTGGCTGAGATTCCTCGCCCCGTCGAGCGGGATGCTGAGTGGGTTCGGTTTGTAGGACGGCTCGGCCAGGACCATCGATACGAAGGAGGCGACAGATGGCCGCCATAGATTCCTCCACAAAGGGGAACATCCCCGATCTGAGGCTTGCCCCTTCGGATCCCAAGGTGACGCCGTCCAGTTCGGGTGATCGTTTCTCCGTGCAGTTCACGATGGAGGGCGTCGATCTCCTCGAATTGGCAAACGTCCTTCGGCCACGCTTGGCCGCCGTCGGCGTTCAGCGACTCAGTCGCTTCGGCATGACTATGTCGCTCCATGGAGTCGAGGAAGGTCACGAAGGTAAGGTATTCCACGAACTCCAGGCAGCTATCGATGATGTCAATGCTGCTCGAGCAGCATCCCGCGACGACCGCGAGCGCCGTCGTTCAGAGACCGAAGCGGCAGCGACGGTCAGCCAGGGTCGAGCGGACCGCGTCCGGGAGGCGTTTCACAACGCCCAGGCGGGCAACCGCTCCTAACGGGTTGGCTGCAAGCAAACCGTCCCTGATGACTGCCGAGAAACACGACCGCGACCGCGCCGACCGAGACAAGGAGCGGCTAAAGGAAGCCCACTGGCAGATAGCCGAAGCCGGCGCACAAAAGCACGTGCGGACCGCCGCCAAGGAGAACCATGAAGAGCAGGCTCAGCATGACTGGGACAACGAAGGCGGAGCGCTAGGAGGCGAAAAGGAGTAGCAGGCTTGGCGAGAAACGCCCGCTTCGCGGCCACCCGTCTTCCCTTCTGCTCCTCGCGTCATGGGCTTTGCTTCCTGGAGCAGATGCGCCGGCAGCAGCCTGGCAAGTGCTCTGAGTAATCGGCGACCAATCGTCGGATCAGACTCGGCGGCGACGCTGAGACGCTACTGCGGGCAGTAGCGCCGGAGAGGCGTTAGCGCGGGTAAGCGGCGGGTTGGCCCCCCGGGCGCCAGACTACCCTTCGCCGATGGCGGTGGCTGCGTGACCGGCTGGGAGACATCGGAGCGCGTGCTCGAGTCCGGCGGCTTCGAGTCGCGCCAGCGGGTGCTCGTGGCGGAGCCCGCGGTCGAGGCGTCCGAGGCCGGCGCCCGCACGCTCGGTGTCACCTACTGGCAGGCGGTCGACCGCTTCACCCGCGGTTGCGTCCGCGCGAGCTGGACGGGCGGCGGAGGCAAGCTGAGGCTGCTCGGCGGTGCGACGCTGCTCACTTTCGGGCCACCGGAGCTTTCGTTCGAGGGCGGGCTCGTCAGCTGCCGGCACGCGATCCGGGGTGGACTGCTCGCGGTCCGAGCCGGAGGCTCCGTCACGCTCGCACAGCGACGCCAGGGCGAGCAGCAGGAGCTGAGCGTCACGGTCGAGGGGTACCTGCCGCGGCTCGCGGCCGGCGCGGGCTTGCCGCCGTGGACCGGGATGCTCTATGCGAAAGGGCAGAGCCCTTTCCATGTCGCTGTCAGCTGGCGCTACTTCGAGCTTCTGCTGCGGGGCCGGGGCGCGTGAACGTCACGGTCTTCGGCGCAACTGGCGTCGTCGGACGCGCGCTCGTGCCCCTGCTAGGCGAGCACGAGTTGACCGTGGTCTCGCGGACCGCGCGTGAGGAGCCCGGTGCCCGCTGGGTGGTCGCCGACGCGGCGAGCGGCGACGGCGTCGCCGCGGCCCTGGAAGGTGCCGAGGTCGTCTACTACCTCGTCCACTCACTCGGCACGCGCGACTTCGAGGAGCAAGATCGCGCGGCAGCGGAGACTGTCGCGCACGAGGCCGCGAACGCGGGCGTGCGGCAGATCGTCTACCTCGGCGGGCTCGGCGCCGATGACCCCGACGCGTCGCCGCACTTGCGCAGCCGCCGCGAGACCGGGGAGCGGCTTGCCTCCGCAGGCGTTGCGGTGACGACCCTCCGCGCGGCCATGATCGTCGGCAAGGGAAGCGCCGCCTTCGAGACGATTCTCGGCCTGGTCAAGCGGCTGCCGGTCATGGTGACGCCGAGCTGGGTCTCGACGCCGACGCAGCCGATCGCACTCGACGATGTCTCCCGCTACCTGGCAGGCGTCTGCGGCAACGAGGCCACCTTCGGCGAGGGCTACGACGTGGGTGGGCCGGAGGTGATGACCTACCGGCAGATGATCGAGCGGATCGCTGTGCTGCTCGGCCGGAAGCCGGCAATCATCGAGGTTCCGGTGCTGACGCCGTACCTCTCCTCGCTCTGGCTCAACCTCGTCACGCCGGTGAGCGCGTCGGTCGCGCGGCCGCTCGTCGAAGGACTGCGCAACCCGACGATCGCGCGCGAGGAACGCATCCGGAAATTGCTGCCGCTCGAGCTCACGTCGTTCGAAGAGGCGGCGCGGCGGGCGCTCGCGTGAGCAGCGCGGGCACGATATTGGGGACGGGTCGGCTCAGGGGCCCTTGAGGTAAGTATCGCGCTAGCGGAGAAATGAGCCGGAGTGCAGCGCAAGCGCGTAACTAGGCGCTCTTGCCAGGTTGCGTGAAGGCAGACAGCCTCCATGGTAAGGAGGGGGACGCCGGTTCGAGTTGGTCAGAGGGCTTCTCGGACCCCTAGGAACCGAGCCGAATCTCGTAGGTCGATCTAGGGCAAGTGACGGGTTTCCAGCTCGTTAAAAACCCGATTCTCGGGATCAGACTCGGCGGCACTGAGAGGCTACTGCGGGCGGTAGCGGAGGCCGGCGGGGCTTGGAGTGTCCGAAGACCGGGAAGCTGGCCGACCTGGTCGGCCGATGGGTGGAGGAGGTGGGAGCGCAGCTGGCCGTCCGCCAGGACCCGCCGGACCCTGGCCCGTCCCTCAAAGCCCTTTCACAGCCCGTCTCGCGGCTTCTAAGCCCCTGCCAGGAGTGGGTGCGCGGAGGGTGAGCTGGCCGCGGTCGCGCGGCGGACGCCCTTCTAGGTGCTGGCGCCTGTAGTTGGAGTGGCGGATCCGGCGTCATGCGAACTGCTTCGCGATCTACTGGGAGCGTTCTAGCCCGCAGTCGGCTTTTCTACAGATCCGCCACCCTGTGCCTTCCGAACGGACTGTTCAATGAAGGACGGAGGCGCGGTTTCGTTGCCTATGCGGCGTTCTCCTCGCCGCTCTCTTCCATCTCACGTTCCCGCTCCTTGGCCTGCTCTGCTGCCGAGCCTGCCGCGGCGTCGCCGGCAGCGGGTTTGCTGTCCGGCGTCTCCTCACTTTCGGGATCCGTTCGTTCTTCCATGTTCGTCCTCCGATGCTCATTCCCATGTAGTGGCGGGTACAGGACTCCCGACCAGCAAGCCGCCGGTTTGCTGCACTGGCGTCGCCGCCACCGGCTGCTGCTCGGTGATCTCCGTCGTCTACCGGCGGCTCGCCGCGGATCTCCGCGCTCCACCTGGACGTGCCTGTCGTCGAGTTGCTGGACGGACTGGATTCCCAACCATGAACGTCGGGAACTTCTCGAACTGCTTCCACTGGTTGTAGGCCCGCTGTACGGGAACCTGAACGTCGGCTCCCCGCCGGACGGGGCTTGTTGGGTTGGACGAGGGCTTGTTGGGTCGGCGTCGGTTTCTGGTTCATGAAACCGCGGAACGATTTCACTGCAACTGATTCTAGACAGACCTCTGCGAACAAGCTCGGCCGAGGAGGAACGAACGATGGCGGAGGAGAAGACAGCTTCCAGCTTGGCGAAAACGCCTGCTGCCGCGGCGAAAGGGGACTCGACGCTGCAGAGCGAGCATGGCACGACGACGATCGCCGAGCTTGTCGTAACCAAGGTGGCCAGCATCGCCGCGCACGAGGTGCCCGGCGTCTACGCGCTGGGTGGTGGCACGACCCGCGCGCTCGGCGCGGTCACCCAGCGGGTCGGCATCGGCGACGAGCGCACGCAAGGCGTTGCGGTCGAGGTCGGCGAGCGCGAGGCGGCGGTCGACCTGACGCTCGTGATCGAGTACGGGGAGTCGATTCCACAGGTCTCGACTCGCGTGCGCGAGAACATCATCCGGCGGATCGAGGGCATCTGCGGCCTGACGGTCACCGAGGTCAACGTGACCGTCAACGACCTCTATTTCCCCGGCGACGAGGTGCCCCAGTCAGCGCGCGTCGAGTAGCGGTCGATGGGCGAAGGAACATTCGAGCGGGCGGCGGCGGCGCCCTCCCCTGCCGCGTCCGAGCGCGTCGAGCTCGCGCGGCTCGCGCTCAGACAGGCGCTCTCGGCCGAGGGGATCGTGCGGGCGGATGCGGGCCCGCTTGGCACATGGATGACCCTCGACCGGCACGAGCGGCTCGGCGGCGTCACCGCGGCCGCCCTTTCCGATGGTCGCTACTCCGTGACCTTGCATCTGGTTGCGCGCGTCGTCCCGCTCCATCCGCTCGCGGATCGGATCAGGGCTCAGATCGAGCGCGGTGCCGCTCGCGCCGGCCTCGAGCAGGCGTTGGGTCCGATCGACATTGTGTTCGACGACGTCGCCGCGCCGACCGGAGCAGCGGTCTAGATGGTGCTAGTCCTGCGAGCGGTCGCCCGCCTGGTCGCGTTTCTGGCCCTGCTCGCACTCGCACTGCTCGGCCTCGCGACGGCGATCTTCTCGATCCAGGGTGACGCACGTGCGCTCAGCCTGCCAACGCTCGGCCGCCACCTCCAGCTGCCGGAGCTGCGCGAGCTCATCGACGACTACCTCTCCCAGCTCGAGGCGGGCGGGCCGGTTGCCTGGGTATCGGTAGGCGGAGGCGCTGCGGCGATTGTCCTCGGCATTCTGCTACTCATCGGCGCGCTTGCGCGCCGCCGCGAGCGGCTAGTTGTGCTCGAGCAGAACGGCGAGGCGCGCTTGGCTGCGAGGCGGCGTCCGCTGGCGCAGATCGCCGGCAGTCTCGTCGCGCAGGTGCGAGGAGTAACCGACGAGCGGACGCGGGTGAGGGCGCGACGTACCCGTCGGGGCGGGCGGCTGACGGTCTTCGCCTACCACTCGCGCAGCTTTTCCTCTCCGGAGATCGAGCAACGAGCCTCGGCGGCGGTGATGCCGCTCGCCGATGCCTTCTCGCTCAGCCTCCGCGTCCGCGCCCGCCCCGGCAAGCGAAAGGCAAGCGTGGAGTAGGTGTTTCGCCAGCGGATCCGCGCTCGCGACTCGGCGGCCATGCTCGCCGGCACCTTTTTGCTGATCCTGGTCGGGCTCGGGCTGATCTGGTACGGCCTGATGGTCGCGCTGCTCGCCTTCAAGTCGTCGCCGAGCTTTGTCAACGAGATCAGCGGCTATCGAACCGCCTACAACTACTTCGCGGGCCTGGAACCGAGCGACATCACCGCGCGGGTGCGACTGATCGCCGGCCTTGCCGGGCTGGCGGCGTTCATTCTCTTCGCCTTCCTTGCCTGGAAGCAGCTGCCACGACCCTACCTCGCCCGCAGCGACCTCCTGCTCGGCGACAACGAACGGGGGATGCTGATCGTCGAGCCGCGCGCGGTCGAGCGCGCGGCCGAGGCGGCAGCGCGCGAGCAACCTGCGGTCAGCGATTCCGCCGGCCGTTACCAGGTCGACGGCATCGCCGTGAGTGTGCACGTGAGACGTGGGACTGACCCGGCCGGGACGCTGCGCGATGTCCAAAGCCGAGTCCTCGCCACGTTCAAGCGGCACGACCTACCCCCAGTGCCGGTCAGCGTGACGCTGACCGGCTTCGACAGACGACACCGAAGGGAGCTCAAGTGACCATCTCCTCCAAGCAATTCACCGCCGCGCTCGGCTTCGCCTTTGTCGCGGTCTGGATCACCCTCGGCTTCGGTTGGGCTTTCCTCTGCCTAATCGGCGCGCTCGCCTTTTACCTCTCGGCAGTGATCATCGAGCGGGCACTGGAATCAACCGACTTCCTCGCGATCATCCGCGGGTGGGGAAGCTCCGAGACGCCTAACTCACCGTCCCGTCCGGGCGTCCGCTGACAGACCGGACCGCGGCAAGATGCTCGTTCTCGCGGGTTCCTTCGGCCGTTCGCTCGGAACCCGCTCGGAGTTCATCGAGCTAGGCGATTCGCAAGTCGCCGAGAAGCGCCCCGGCTTCCCTCCGCACGATGATCCCTCGACAAGCTCGGCCCTATCGTCGTCCGGGTCGACGACACCGTCGCCGAGCGCGATCGCGACGGTGAGCGGCCCACGGGGCGCCGTCGCCCACAGCTCGGTGGGCGGTGAGAAGGCGACCGTGATCTCGTGCTCGCGATCACCGGCCGCGACGACACGCAGGACGAGGACCGGCCGCCCCTCGGCCTCGGTCCAGGCGGCCTGAGCGCCGCCCCGCTCGGGAACGCGACGCCGGAACGCGAGAAGCGCGTCGCGCACGGCCGGGTCGGGCGCAGGACGATCTCTCCGGAGTCGAGGACATCGAAGTCGGCGAGCGAGACGCGCAGGGGGACGTCGCTCATCGCCTCGGACCTGACTGGAACCTGACTATGGCGCCCGCCGCGGCTCGGAAGAGGACGGAGGCCGCGGCGGACAAGTCTGCGATTTGCAGCGGCTTTCCCCCGAAGCGGACGACGGGGTTCGAACCCGCGACCCTCAGCTTGGGAACCCGAACCAGGGCTTCCCTTTGGGCTTGAAACGACGCAGTTGCGCCATGTTGCGCTGGGTTGCAGCGGGATGAATTTGGCGATTCGGTTACACGGTTTGCGACACGAACCGCCGCCCTGGGGACGGGTCGATCCGAGTGCGTCCTTAAGATCGATGTGCCCGGTTGGCGCCAGGCGTATCCTGAGCA
>Ga0126312_10002007_pt1 | contig 13482 bp, 12 predicted proteins | sample Plot104A_FD_92537 | JGI IMG/M metagenome (GOLD analysis project Ga0126312, IMG submission 92537) | Serpentine soil microbial communities from UC McLaughlin Reserve, CA, USA - Plot104A | ecosystem: Environmental > Terrestrial > Soil > Grasslands | place: USA: UC McLaughlin Reserve, Lake County...
GGCGCCGCGCCCGGCTGGAATCGGATGCCGACCACCGTGGTCCCCGGAGCCAGGGTCTCCTCGTGGCGTCCTGGGACACCGATTGCACCCAGACGGAAGACAGGTACCGCCTTAGGGACGCGGCCGGCAGCCGCTCCCTATATGTCTGGCCGGTTCGAGCAAGGTCCACGGAGCTATGGATAGCAGCCGCGGACAGTTTGCCCTCCTGTCGTCGCGATGCCGGGGAGAGCCGCCTAGCTGGTCAGCACATCGACCAGCCCGGGAAACCGCTGCTCGAGATCATCCCTGCGCAGCGATATGACGCGCTGAGTCCCCGCGGCGCGGGTGCGGGTCACGCCCGCCTCGCGCAGTAGGCGCAGGTGGTACGAGGCGGTCGAGGCCGGCAGGCCGAGCTCGTCCGAAAGCTCCCCGCAGATCCGAGACCGCCCGTCGGCCAGGAGGCGCACGATGTCGAGCCGCAGCGGGTCGCCGAGCGCCCGCATGATCGTCGCCAGGTCCAGCACCGACGTGGGCGGGTGGGGGATCTTCTCGCGGGAGGCGACGGGGACGTGAGAGCTCTCCTCGCGGGGGGCGGCGGACGTGAGGGCGCTCTTCTCGTGCGGCGCGGTCGGTGTCGCCATGACGGACATGATAAAACTCTACGATACTTCCACGATCATGGAAACTTGGAAGGAGCAGCCGACCACCATGAGCACCGCCCTCACCCGAAACCCCGCGGCCGCCACGCGCCGCACGCTCTCCGCCCCGCTCGCGTACGCGCTCGCCGCGTCCGTCGTCGGCGTCGCGCTGTTCGGGTCGGCGACGCCCTCACCTCTGTACGAGACCTATCGGGAGCTGTGGGGATTCTCACCCGTGGTCCTCACGCTGGTGTACGCGACGTACGCGTTCGGCGTGCTCACGAGCCTCATCCTCGCCGGCCGCATCTCCGATGAGGTGGGCCGGCGACCAGTCCTGCTCGCGGCCCTCGGCGCGCTGCTGGCCGCGACGGTCGCCTTCATGCTCGCCGACTCGCTCGCGTGGCTATTCGTCGCTCGCGGAATCCAGGGGCTCGCCACCGGCCTGGCTCTCAGCGCCGCCAGCGCCGCTCTGCTCGATCTGCATCCCCGCCGCGACCCGACCGGGGTCGGCCTGACCAACGGCGTCGTCAGCGCCGGCGGGCTCGGGCTCGGAGTCCTGGTCTCGGCGGTCTTCGTGCAGCTGCTGCCAGCTCCACGAGTGCTGCCCTACGTGGCGCTCTTCGTCCTGGTCGCCATCGCCTTCGCCGGCGCGCTGCGGATGCCCGAGCCGGTGGAACCGCGGACGCGTCTGCGGTTGACTCCGCAGCGCCCCAGCGTGCCATCCGCCGTGCGCGGTCCGTTCCTGCTGGCCGCCCTCGGGGTGATCTCGTCCTGGTCGATCGGCGGACTGTTCCTCGCCCTGGGCCCGCAGCTCTCGGCCGTGCTGCTCGACACGACCAACCATCTCGTATCGGGCATCAGCGTGTTCGCGCTCGCGGCATCCGGATCGCTGGCGCAGGTCGCGTTCGGGCGCACGGCGCCCTGGGTCGGAGCCGCCGGCGGGTCGATCGCCCTATCGGCCGGGCTGCTGCTGATCGTGCTCTCGGCGTCGACCGAGTCGAGCGTCCTCCTCCTGACTGGCAGCGTGATCGGCGGCGCGGGCTTCGGGGTCGCGTTCCTCGGCGCGCTGCGCGCGCTCTCGGTCGCCATCCCACCGGATCAGCGCGCCGCCGTCATGTCGGCCTTCTACGTCGTGGCCTATGCGTCGCTGTCGCTGCCAGCCATCCTCGCCGGGGTATTCGTGACGCCGCTCGGCCTCGAGTCGACGTTCGAGATCTTCGGCAGCGTCGTCGGCGCGCTCGCGCTGGTGGTCGCCTTCGAGGCGTGGCGGACGCGGCCGCGGGCGGAGGAGCTCGCGGCCGGCCGCGGCGGCGAGCCGAGGCGGGCGGCGCCGGCCGTCTCTCGCGCGTGTACTGAGAGCGCGGCCGACACGGCCTGATCCGCCCGGGGCAGCCGACACGGCCTGATCCGCCCGGCCGGAGCGCGGCCCGGACCGAGCCCGCCTACACCTGCGCCTGATACGCGCGGAACGCGCGCGTCGCGAGCATGGTGCATACGAGCGCGAACACCGCCAGAAGGCCGCAGTAGCCGGCCACGGTGCCCCAGTCCGGGTTGCTCTGGACGGCCTCCCGGCCGGCCACGATCGCCCAGTTGACGGGGTTGTAGTCGGCGACGGTCGCCACCCAGCCCGGAATCAGCGCCTCCTGCATGAACGCCGTCGACAGGAAGGTCAGCGGCAGCTGCAGGAACGTCACCGCTCCGATCAGGCTCTCCTCCTGCCGCGCCACCAAGGCGAGGGCGTTGGAGAGCGCAGCGAACGCGGTGCCGAGCAGGATCGCGGCCAGCACGAGCGCGACGACGCCGAGCGGCCCGCCGTCGAACGACACGCCGATCGCGAGCGCCATCGCGATGATCACGAGGGACTGGATCAGCGCCTGCACGGCGTTCTGGCCCAGCCGGCCGACGATCAGCGGCCAGCGCCGGGTCGGAGTCACAAGCAGGCGGTCGGTGACGCCGCGCTCGAGGTCCTCGATCGTCGTCATCCCGTTCCAGCCGCTCGAGAAGAACGCCGTCATCACGAGCACCCCCGGGACGAGGTACTGCTTGTAGTCGCCACCCTCGAAGCCGGGGATGTCGACGACGCGCTGGAACAGCTCGCCGAACAGGAGCAGCCAGATGACGGGCTGGACCAGCACGATCGCGATGAACCACGGCTGGCGCCAGAGGCGCAGCAGGTCGCGGACCGTCAGGGCCCAGGTGTCGGATAGAGCCGTCATTCGTCCTCCTCCTTCGTCTTGTCAGCTTCGGCGAAAGACCGCCCGGCGTAGCGCAGGTACACGTCGTCCAGCGAGGGCCGGCCGACGGTCACGGTCGCCACCGGAACGGAATGGGCGTCGAGGGCTGCGAGCACCGCCGGCACCGCCCGGGCGCCGTCTTCGACGCGGGCGTGCAGCGCCCGCCCCTCGACCAGCACCTCGCCCAGGCCCGGGACGCCCCGGAGCGCCGCCTCCACGTTCCCATTCACGTTGGCCCCCTCGAGCTCCACGTGGACGGCGTCGCCGTGGAGGCTCGCCTTGAGCTCCGCCGGCGAGCCCTCGGCGACGATCGTGCCGCGATCGACGATGGCGACGTGCGAGGCGAGGTTGTCCGCCTCCTCCATGTAGTGCGTGGTGAGCAGGATCGTCAGGCCCTCGTCGGCCTTGAGCCGCCCGATCTCCTGCCACATCGCGGCGCGGACCTCGGGGTCGAGCCCGGTGGTCGGCTCGTCTAGGAACAGCACCTGTGGCCGGTGGACCAGCCCGATCGCGACGTCGAGCCGCCGCTGCATCCCGCCCGAGTAGGTCCGCGCGACGCGGTGGCCGGCCTCGGCCAGGCCGAACTGCTCGAGCAGCTCGTCGACCCTGCGGTCGAGCTCGCGTCCCCGCATCCCCTGAAGGTGGCCCTGGAGCTTCACGTTCTCGCGGCCGGTCAGATCGCGGTCCACGCCGGAGCGCTGGGCCACCACGCCGATCGAGCGGCGCACCTCCGCGGGCTCACGGAGCACGTCATGCTCCGCGACCCGCGCCTCGCCCGAATCTGGCCGGGCGAGGGTAGTCAGCACCTTCACGGTCGTCGACTTGCCGGCCCCGTTGGGGCCGAGCAGGCCGAAGATCGTGCCGGGTTCGACAGCGAAGGTGATGCCGTCGAGCGCCCGAACCTCGCCGTAGTCCTTCTTCAGAGCACTTGCTTCGATCATCGAGACCTCCTATAATCGTCTTGCACGACAAGTATCTAATCAGATGAAATATTAAGTTGTCAAGAGAACCTAAGGAAGAGCTCATCTGGCAGGTGATTCACCTGGCGCGAGCGCATCAGGCGGCGAACGACGCCTTCGACGAGGTCGCTTTCGAGAAGCTCGGCATCAACCGAACCGACGGGCGCTGCCTCGACATCATCGAGAACCAGGGGCCGCTGACGGCCGGGCGCCTGGCGCAGCTGAGCGGGCTCACGACCGCCGCGGTGACGGCCGTCCTCGACCGGATCGAGCGGGCGGGCTACGCGCGACGAGTCCGCGACGAGGACGATCGTCGCCAGGTGATCGTGGAGCTGACGCCGCTGATGGCCGAGCGGGGCGGGAAGATCTGGGGGCCGCTGGGCAAGGAGGCCGTCGAGGAGATCGGGCGGATGACCGTCGACGAGCTGAAGCTGGTGATGGACTTCTTCCGGCGTGGGCGCGAGGTGAACGAGCGCCACGTCGAGCGCGTGCGCAACCTCAGCTTCTGATTTATTGCTCGGATGGGGCCGCAGCGGCCAGCCGGGGAATCGCCGGAGGGTCCGGGACCAGGGCCGCGGCCGCGAACCCAGCCACCGCCAACACGCCCGCGATCGGATCGGGAGCTCGGCTTCGAGCGCAAGCGGATGGTTCGCTGGCTGGAGCCCGCCGTGCTGGCGGACGCGGCGCTGCGGGTCATCGTCTCGGCCGCCTTCGGAGCCTACGCCGACAAGCGCGAGCTGCAGGCCTTCTCTGACGTCCCGCCGAGCTACACGTACGACGAGGACGAGCCCCTCTGGCTCGACTTCGTGGCCGACCTCGGCGACGGCTTCGACGCCACCTACGCGGTCGCCTGCCTGCTGGGCCGCGAGCGGCTCGAGCTCTCGGACGGGCAGGGCGGGCAGCACGACCTGCCGCGCGGGCGGGTGCTCGTCATGGGCGGCGACCAGGTCTATCCCGCGGCGACTCGGCAGGAGTACGAGAACCGCTTCCGGGGCCCCTACGGCGCCGCCTTCCCCTGGGCACCGCCTTCCGAGGCCCCCCATCTCTTCGCCATCCCGGGAAACCACGACTGGTACGACGGGCTCACCAACTTCCTCAGGTTCTTCTGCAGCCAGCGCGACATCGGCGGTTGGAAGACCCGCCAGCGGCGCAGTTACTTCGCGCTGCGGCTGCCGCATCGCTGGTGGCTCCTCGCGCTCGACATCCAGCTCGACACCTACATCGACGAGCCCCAGCTCACGTACTTCGCGGGCGCGGGCCTCCAGTCCGGCGACCGCGTGATCCTCGTGACGGGCAAGCCCAGCTGGGTCAAGGTCCGACCCGAACTCGAGCCCGACTCATACAAGAACCTCCGTTACTTCACGGAGCGGGTGGTCGCGCCCACCGGCGCCGAGGTGCGGCTGACGCTCACCGGCGACCTTCACCACTACTACCGCTACGAGGCGGACGACGGCACGCAGCTCGTGACCGCGGGCGGCGGCGGCGCCTACCTGTTCCCGACCCACACGCTGCCGGAGCGGCTCAGCCTGCCGGCGGTCGCGAAGGGCGTCGAGGACGCGCCGGCCGAGGACGCGCTCGGGGTGGTCCCCGCCGAGGAAGTGCCTGGGACGGCCCCCACTGAAGGCGCCTCCGGGGAGACCCGCGCCGAGTACACGCGCCGGGCGTGCTTCCCCCCGCGCGAGGTCTCGGAACGTCTGGCTTGGGGCGCCCTGCGAATGCAGCGGCACGCCCCGGGACTTTGCGTGCTGATCGGCGCCCTCGACGCGATCTTCGCGATCGCGCTGTTCGCGGCGCTCGACGGCAGGGCCAGCCCTGTGCCGACCATCGTGGTCGGGGCTCTGATCGCGCTTTCCCTGATCGTCTACGCGGCCGCGGAGACCCTGCCCGCCAAGCTCGCGTTCGGCCTCGCGCACTCGGCGGCGCAGCTCGCGCTGGCGGCGATAGCGCCGGTCGTGCTCGAGGTCGCGTTCGGCGCCGACGGCGCCGGGCTGGGGCTCGTCGCCGGCGCCGCCGCGGCCGTCATCGGATTCGCGCTCGGCGGGCCCGGCGTGGGGCTCTATCTCGTGCTCTCCCACCGGCACGCACCGAAGCATGCAAATGAGGTGCTCGCCTGTCAGGGGAATGCTGACTACAAGGGCTTCCTGCGGCTGCGGATCGACGAGCAGGGGGTCACGATCTACCCGGTAGGCCTCCGCCGCACGCCCCGGAAGTGGACGGTCGCATCCGACGATCCGCCGGAGCGCCCCTGGCTGAGATCCGCCGACGGCGACCTCGATCCCGAGCTGATCGAGACGCCGATCAATGTGCGCCGCGGTTGATCGCGCCTCCGCTTCGCGGGGTCGGCGATTCGTCCCGGAACGCCGCCACCAGATTTGTGCACAGACCCCGAACGGGTTGCACCGCGCATCCCCATGAGCTAGTACTTGGCGCGAAGGCCCCTTGGTGGACGAGCATTTCGACGCAGTCGTTGTCGGATCCGGTTTCGGTGGATCCGTAACCGCCTGCCGTCTTGCGGAGGCCGACCGAAGCGTGCTGGTCCTCGAGCGCGGCAAGCCCTATCCGCCCGGGTCATTCCCCCGCAGCCCGCGGGGAATGAAGAACAACTTCTGGGATCCGAGCGAGGGGCTGCACGGCATGTTCGACCTCTGGTCCTTCGAGGGTCTGGAGGCGATGGTGTCCAGCGGGCTCGGCGGCGGCTCCCTGATCTACGCGAACGTGCTGATTCGCAAGGACCCGAAGTGGTTCGTGCGCGAGGAGCCCGGCGAGGGCTACGAGTACTGGCCCGTCACCTACGAGGACCTCGAGCCTTACTACGAGCTCGCCGAGCCCATGCTGGGAGCAACTCCATACCCGTTCGACCGCCCGCCCTACTCCTCGACCTCGAAGACCCGGGCCTTCAAGGCGGCCGCCGAGGAGCTCGATCGCCACTGGTTCCTCCCCAACCTCGCCGTCACGTTCGCGCCCGAGCCCGGCGCCGACCCCGTTCCGGGCGAGCCGATCCGCGAGTCGCGCCCGAACGTCCACCGCCGTACCCGCCAGACCTGTCGGCTGGTCGGCGAGTGCGACGTCGGCTGCAACTTCGGGGCGAAGAACTCGCTCGACTACACCTACCTCACGGCGGCCTGGCATGCCGGCGCCGAGATCCGCACCCGCTGCGAGGTGCGGGCCTTCGAGCCGCGCGACGGGGGCGGCTACACCGTCCACTACGTCGAGCATGCGCCGGAGACCGAGGGTCGTCGCACCGACACGCGCTCGCTCTCGCAGAGGACCGTCACGGCGGACCGGCTCGTCATCTCGGCCGGCACGCTCGGCTCGACCTTCCTGATGCTCCGCAACCGCGCGGCCTTCCCCAAGCTCAGCCCGGCCCTGGGCACCCATTTCTCGGGCAACGGCGACCTGCTGACGTTCGCGGTTCGCTGCACGGAGGCGGGCGAGGACGGTCGTCGCAAGCCGAAGGTCATCGACCCGGGCTACGGGCCTGTGATCACGAGCGCGATTCGGGTGCCCGACGAGCTGGACGGCGGGGAGGGGCGCGGCTTCTACCTGGAGGACGCGGGCTTCCCGGAGTTCGGGAACTGGCTGCTCCAGGCGGCGGACGCGCCCTCGCTGCTGGGCCGGATCTCGCCCGGACTGATCGCGCGGCTCGTGAACCGCTTCTTCCGGCGCGACGAGGACACGAACCTGAGCGCCGAGATCTCGTCGGTCTTCGGCGACTGCGGGCTGTCCGCCGGCGTCCTTCCCCTGCTCGGCATGGGCCGCGACATCCCGGACGGTCACATGACCCTGCTGGGCGGGAACGAGCTCCAGGTCGACTGGAGCAAGCACGGCCGCTCCGCCGACTACTTCGACCGCGTGCGGGAGCTCTCCGAGCAGGTCGCCGACCGGCTCGGCTCCACTTACCTCGACAACGTCCTCTGGTACCTCAACCGGGTCATCACCGTCCACCCCATCGGCGGGTGCCCGATGGGGCGCAGCGAGGAGGAAGGAGTTGTCGACTCCTACGGCGAGGTCTGGGGCTATCCGGGTCTCCACGTGGCCGACGGGTCGGTTATGCCAGGTCCAGTCGGGCCGAATCCCTCGCTGACGATCGCCGCGGTGGCCGAGCGCTCCGTCCGCGCCGTGCTCGACGGCCGCACCGCGGAGCTGCCGCGCCGTGCCCGGCCGGCGGCCCCCGCCGCCCCCGCGGAGGCCCAGGTAACTCCCGCCGCCGCTGGGGCCGAGCACGACGACGGGCGCCCGGTCGCCGTCTCGTTCACCGAGGAGATGAAGGGCTACGTCAGCTTCGGGGAGCGAGACTTCGATCGCGGCTACCGCGACGGCCGGGAGAGCCGCACCGGGCTGATGTTCCATCTGACGATCACGGCCGACGACATCGACCGCTTCATCGACGATGTCGGGCACACCGGCCGCGCCGTCGGGTGGGTCCGCTGCGACGCCCTCGGCGGCCAGCTCCCGGTCGAGGAGGGCGTCTTCAACCTGTTCGTGACCGTGGACGGCGACCGCCGGCGCAAGCGGATGCTCTACCGGCTGCCGTTCTCGGATGGCACCGGCCACCCCCTCACGCTGACCGGCTTCAAGGTCGTCGAGGACGACCCCGGCATCGACAACATCTGGCACGACACGTCCACTCTCTTCACCCGAGTGCTGTCCGGACACGTCTCAGAAGAGGGCGACGAGTCGGCAGAGGTGGTCGCTTCGGGCGTCCTTCACATCGAGCCGCTCGACTTCGCCCACCAGCTCACGACCTTCCGCGCCAAGCCGGCTGGGCGCCTCGACGCCACCGCCCGGTTCGGGGCGCTGTTCGCGGGCAATCTGTGGACGGTCTACGGACCTCGGCACGCGGAGAAGAAGTGAGCGCGAACGGTCAGATCGTCCCGTTCACCGCCGGCGACGGGACCGAGTGCAACCTGATCCACGTGACTGGCTCGCACGCGCCCGCCAAGGGACCGGTGCTGCTCGTCCACGGGGCGGGCGTGCGGGCCAACATCTTCCGCTCGCCCACCCGCCGCTCCCTCGTCGACGTGCTGGTCGACCGGGGCTACGACGTCTGGCTCGAGAACTGGCGCGCCAGCATCGACCTGCCGCCGAACCCCTGGACCCTCGACCAGGCCGCCGTGTTCGACCATCCAAGCGCGGTGCGCAAGGTGGTTGAGGAGGCCGGCGCTCCCGAGGTGCAGGCGGTCATCCACTGTCAGGGCTCGACGAGCTTCATGATGTCCGCGGTCGCGGGACTCGTGCCGGAGGTGAGGACCATCGTCGCGAACGCGGTGACGCTGCACCCCGTGGTCCCGAGGCTCGCCAAGGCGAAGCTCCGCTGGGTGGTCCCTCCGACCGCGCGCGTGCTCGGCTACCTCGACCCGCAGTGGGGCACTCACGGTGCGCCCTGGGTAATGCCCAAGGCGGTAACCGCCTACGTCATGGCGACTCACCACGAGTGCGACAACCCCGTCTGCAAGCTGGCGAGCTTCACCTACGGCACCGGCGAGCCGACCCTGTGGCGCCACGAGAACCTGAACCCGGACACCCACGAGTGGATCAAGCAGGAGTTCGCGAAGGTGCCGCTCACGTTCTTCCGTCAGATGCGCCGCTGCGTGGCCGCCGGGCACCTCGTCTCGGTCGACGGGCGGCCCGAGCTCCCGGAGAGCTTCGTGGCGCAGCCGCCCCAGACCGACGCCCGCTTCGCCTTTCTAGCCGGGGAGCTCAACAACTGCTTCCTGCCGGAGAGCCAGCAGCGCACGCACGCTTGGTTCGAGGGCCACGCGCCGCGCCGGCACAGCGTGCGCGTGTTGCCGGGCTATGGGCACCTTGACGTGTTCATCGGAAGGCGCGCGGCCGACGAGGTCTTTCCGGTAATCGTGGAGGAGCTCGAGAAGGCGTGAGGGTCCCGGCGCGCATCGAGAGCCAGCGCGGCCGCTTCGCGCTGGTGGACGGCATCTCGTTCACGCTCCCGGTCAACTCCGAGCGCACGCCGGCGCTGATGGCGGCGTTTCCGGTTGACGCCCGGCGGGCGGCCGAGCTGCTGCCCGGGAACGAAGTGCATCCGTTCCGGATCTCACGTGACAAGGGCGTCCTCGTCATCACGGTCATCAACTACGAGGTCACGGACATCGGCCGCTACGTCGAGTTCTCGATAGCGATCGCCTGCACGCACGGCAGTCGGCCGGGGCCACCGCTGCTGCCGGGGTTGCTGCGTCGTCGCTACGGGACCGGGCAGTTCGTGCTCGACCTGCCGGTCAGCTCGGAGATCTCGGTCAAGGGCGGCAAGGGCATCTGGGGCATGCCGAAGCACCAGGCCAACCTGAATTTCGTGATCGACAAGCGCACGGTGTCGAGCCAGTACGACCTCGACGGCCGCCTGGCGATGAGGATCGAGATCGACCGACCGCGCTTCGCGGCGTTCCCGGTGGCGACCGCGGCATCCAACTACTGCGCGTTCCGCGGGATGCTGATGAAGTCCTTCGTCTACTTCCGCGGGCGCGGCGGGGTCAATCTGCCGTTCAGCCGCTCGGCCCGGCTCGTGATCGGGGACCATCCGCGCCTCGCGCCCCTCAGGCAGCTCGACATCGGCGAGCGGCCGCTGATGGCCGGCTGGCTGCCTCATACGGCCGGCACGCTCGACGACCACTTCGAGTGCTGGTTTCTGAGCTATCCGCAGCCGCCGACCGAGGTTCCGGAGGGCCTCGAGAGCGTGGTCGGGCTGGGACAGAGCCAGGACTGGCTGCCCCCGCCGAAGGACCCCGCCGTCAGCGCGGACGGCGGAGCGTCCCGGCAGCCGACCCGCTGATGCCAGAAGCCCCCCGTCGCTCGCTGATCCTGGCGGGCGGGGGCATGCGGGTTGCCTGGCAGGCGGGCGTGCTGCTCGCGCTCGAGGAGGCCGGGCTCGAGTTCTTCCATGGGGACGCGACCTCGGGCGGGACGATGAACTTGGCGATGCTCCTATCGGGGCTGTCGCCGAGCGAGCTCTGCGAGCGCTGGCGGACCCTGCGCGTGTGGGACTTCGCTGCGCCTCTGCCGCTGCGGGAGTACCTGCGCGCTCCTCGCGTGTTGGGCCTGGCGGGCGCCGACGGGATCGTCGGGAAGGTCTTTCCGCATCTGGGGATCGACGTCGACGCGATCCGCGCGGCTCGCGGGATGGAGGGCACTTTCAACGTCTGCAATCACGCGACCAAGGAGAACGAGACGATCGGTCACCCGGAGATCGATCTCGGTGCGCTTGTGGCCGGGATATCGCTGCCCGTCTTCATGCCGCCGGTCGAGCGGCACGGCGCGAGCTACACCGACTCGGTGTGGGTGAAGGACGCCAACCTGATGGCGGCGGTGAAGCGGGGCGCCGAGGAGCTGTGGCTCGTGTGGTGCATCGGCAACACGCCCGCCTACCGCCGCGGCGCGTTCGCCCAGTACGTGCACATGATCGAGCAGAGTGCGAACGGCGTGCTGTTCGAGGAGCTCGATCGGATCGAGGAGCTTAACCGAGCGATCGCGGCGGGGCATTCGGCATACGGGCAGCGGCGGGCCGTGGTGGTGCACGTCGTGAAGCCCCGATATCCCCTTCCGCTCGATCCCGACTTCTTCCTTGGGCGCATCGACGCGAGCACGCTGGTGGCGATGGGCTACCGGGATGCGCGCGGCTACCTCCGTTCGGTCAGTGACGGGGCATCGCGCGGTGCGGAGGCCGCCGGCGCGCCATTCGGCCCGAGGGCGACGAGCATGGAGGAGCCGGGCGTACGGGTGACCTGGCGCGAGCACGCGGTCGGCGACCTCGCAGGCGGCATGCGCATCGACCTCGGCGTCGAGGTGCCGGACGCCCAGCGCTTCATGTCGGGCCCGCCGCGTCAGGCGATGCTGGCGGGGCGCGTCCGCGGCCCGGCGCTCGGTGACGTGCTGCTCGAGGCGGGGAGCGTCACGCTGGACGACGGAGCGCTCGTCTACGACGCGGCGTTCGTGAGCGATGGCCGGGCCATCCGCCTGCGGGGCCGCCGGGCCGCCGGCGGTGAGGGGTCCGCCTTGGAGCGGCTCCGCTCCTTGGCGGCGCTCGAGGTCGAGCTCGACGGTCAGACAGGTGTGTTGCGGAGCGCCGGACGCTGCTCCGCCGTGCCCCTGAGCCGGATGGCGGTCACGAACGCTCCGTCGACCCGGGCCAGGCTGTCGACTGCGGCCCGCTTCCGACGCTTCCTGCTCGAGGCGCTGTTGGGGCCGTCATGACGTTTCGCTCAGGTCTCGGGCTTGAGTGGCGCGAAGAGGTCGACGACGTTGCCGTCCGGGTCCTTCGTCTGCGCATAGCGCTGGCCCCAGAATGCGTCCCAGGGCTCCTTGTGTCCCTCAGCTCCTGCGTCGACCAGCTCTCGATAGATGCGATCGACATCTTCCGGCGATTCGCAGCGGAAGGCGACGGCCATCCTGTGTCCGCCCGTGGGCGGCGACCAGCCTGGATCGAAGGACCGGATGGACTCTTCCGCATCGAGCGTGAAGCGGAGTCCTCCCTCCACCGTCGTCTCTACATGGCCGTGTCCCATGGGGTCCGGGTCCTCGGGGAACTGCAACCCGAGCCGGCGGTAGAAGTCGATCGCCCTGTCCAAATCCGACACGATCACCCCGATGACGTCCAGACGCGGCACGCATCAATCATCGCATCGCGATCCGGGATTCGTGGGCGTCGCGTCTCGGGCCTGAGCAATCCCCACGGGTAGACTGCGGCGGTGCCGCTCTTTCGTCGTCGATCGAAGGACGCTCCGCGCGGGGGGCCACCTCCGGCCGAGATGCGTGGGCGCGCCGCGGAGATCTCCGATCCCGGCACCTTCGGCTGGGAGGTCCTGTGGGAAGCGCTCAAGACCGAGCCGCCTGCCGACGATCCCTCGACGATCACTCAGGAGCTTGGGCTGGACGAGGAGCGGGACATAGCGCAGCCGAATTCCGACACGCCCGCGACCGAATTCAGCGGGACCCGCCATGGGCGACATGTGGCACTGCGAATGGGCGTCGTGCCGTCCATGTGGCGCGGAACGGGCGCCTATGAGGTCCACGTGCAGGCGCCGGTCGCGCCCTTCAACGTCAGCGAGGACGATGGTCGCCTCGTCGCCGAGCAGGCGCTTCCGGAGGTCGAGGCGTTCCTCTCCGGCCTGGCGCCGGCCCCCGCCGTCTGGCGCAAGGTCGCTGTCGAGGGTGGGGCGGACGGCATCCTCGCGCGCCGGCCGGTGACCGCGCACCCGCAGGGCTACGTGTACGACCTCTGGCTGGTGGAGGGCCTCGCGGACCGGCTCGGCGTCTAGGCTCAGCCGACTTCGAGTAACCAGCTTCTAGGGCCGCTGTAACGTCAACCCCGTGCTCGAGGTGCGGCCCTGATAGGTCACGCGCTGGCGTTGGCCCCGCGGCCGGCCACCCGGCTGGCCTGGGAGCGCTCGATCGCCGCCGGATTCGCGGTCGGGCCGCGTGCTTCTTCATCGGGCCGTTTCCCGGCTTCGCGCAGCTAGTCGGCCCGGGAGCCGACAGCGCGGTCTTCTTCGCGGGCTCGATCTTCTTCACGCTCGCGGCGGGCCTGGAGTTGCGGGAGGGGACCGTGAGGCGCGGACGCCGGTGGGGCAGCGACGCGTCATGGTGGAGCGCCGCCATCCAATTCGTCGGCACCTTGCTGTTCAACTTGAGCACGTTTCATGCCTTGCAGGATGGTCTCTCCAC
>Ga0126312_10002008_pt1 | contig 13478 bp, 12 predicted proteins | sample Plot104A_FD_92537 | JGI IMG/M metagenome (GOLD analysis project Ga0126312, IMG submission 92537) | Serpentine soil microbial communities from UC McLaughlin Reserve, CA, USA - Plot104A | ecosystem: Environmental > Terrestrial > Soil > Grasslands | place: USA: UC McLaughlin Reserve, Lake County...
GCGAGTCCTGATGAACACGTCGAGCAATACGAGCAAGGCGACCGCAACGCCGACCTCGACGACGTACAGCGCCGCGACGTGATCGGGGTCGCGGAAGCTGAACCCCGCCTCGGCGCACGCGACCAACCCGACGACCAGGGTGACGAGCGCGACCAGGATCGGCCCGGCCATCAGTCGCCATCCCGCGGTTTCCTCGGCTGCTCGCCCATCGCTCGCAGGGGCCTGCGCGGCGATCAGTTCCACGGCCTGTCCGGAGGTTGACAAGCCGCGAAGCCTAGGTGCTCTGGGCGCGACGCGACGCGCTTCCGGGGCCTGATCGCCGCGCGACGCCTCATCTTGGACTAGCCTCATCCGGTCGAGAGAGGAACCCGCCCCCCGGGCTGGTCTCGCCAGAGTGGGCTCTGCCCGTTCGGCACTGCATGTTCGGTGTTTCGTCCTAGTCCGCCCACAACAGAGCGTCAGCCGTCGCAAGCCGATCAGGCGGCGGCTCTCGGCATCCGCAATTTCATGTGGATCGCCGTGGTGGGTGCCCTTTCCCTCGCCGCAACGATGGTCGTGGCCGGCATCGAGGATCTCCCGATTCGCGACCCCGACGCGCGCTACGTGGGGTCGCCGCTCGCCCTGATCAGCCTCATCGTGGCCATGTTCGTCGTGCTCGACGTCGTGCCGCGGGCCTTGTCCCGCGCGCGCAATGGCGACACGGGAACCGCGACCGCGATTCGCGAGGTCTTCATCGAGCGCTGGTGGGGCCGGCGCGGCCTGATCATCATCGTCTGCATACTCGGCTTCTACGCGACGTATCTGTCCTACAGGAACCTGAAGAGCTTCATCCCCTTCGTCACGGACGGCTCGCTTCACGACGCGGGCCTGCTCGATCTCGACTCGGCGATGTTCTTCGGGACGCCACCGTCCACGCTGCTTCACGATCTTCTCGGCACCGGGCTCGCCGCCGAGGCGCTCTCGGCGGTCTACCTGGCGTTCCTCACCTTCGTTCCGCTCTCCATCGGGGCGGCCCTCATCTGGTCCTCACGCGTGGCGGAGGGCGTCTGGTACGTGACCGCGCTGGCGCTGTGCTGGGTCCTCGGCATCCTGAGCTACTACCTCGTGCCCTCCCTCGGCCCCATCTACGCCGAGCCGAGCCTGTTCTCGAACTTACCGGTCACGGGGGTCTCCGAGATCCAGGACACCCTGCTTGTGGATCGCGGCGAGGTCTTGGCGAATCCACACGCCTCCGACACCGTGCAGAGCGTCGCGGGGTTCGCCTCCCTTCACGTGGCGGTGATCTTCACGGCCGCCCTCATCGCACAGCTCGCCGGTGCTCCGCGAGTTCTTCGCACGGGGCTGTGGACCTTCCTCGGGCTGACGGTCGTGTCGACGATCTACTTCGGCTGGCATTACGTCATCGACGACATCGGCGGAGTGGCGATCGGGATGCTCGCCGTGTATGCCGCGGCGCTGATGGTCGGGCTTCGCCCGGCGCCACTGCGGGCCCCTGTCCCCGACGGCCGCGGGGTGCTCGGTTCTCCCAGCCCCTCACGGGTAGAGACGTAGGCACGCGATGAACCTTCCGAACTCGCTGACCCTCGGGCGCGTCTCGCTGGCACCGGTCCTGGCGCTCGTGATGCTCCCGGAGGTCGACGAGTTGTCCGCGGCCATGATCTTCGCCGTCGGCATGACGAGCGACGTGGTGGACGGCTACCTCGCGCGCTCGGGCGGGCTCATCACGCGCTTCGGCGAGCTCATGGACCCGATCGCCGACAAGCTGTTCGTGGGAACGGCCCTCGTCTGCCTGGCTGCGACGAACCGCATAGCCGTGTGGATCGTGGCCGTGGTCTTCGCCCGCGACCTGTTGGTCACGGGGCTGCGGTTCATGGCTCGCAGGCGCGGTATTCCCATCGCGGCGAACCGGCTGGGGAAGGCAAAGACCGTTATTCAGGCGGTCACGGTGTTCGTGCTGCTGGCAGTGAGCACCCAGACCCTCGCGGTTCAGCTACTCGTGTTCCTCATGGTCACCGTGACCGTGATCTCGGGCGCCGTCTACAGCGCCTCGTACCTGCGCGGCCGTCACGTCAAGGCGGCCGCGACAATCGCGGGACACCCGTCTCAGCCGGCAGCGGCGGCTTCTCCGGTCTTGGTGGGCGCAGGATCGGGCAGGCGCATCATGCGGAACGAGAGGAACAGCCCGAGGATCGTGGCGAGCAGGGGAACCGCCAACGCAACCTGGAGCGCCTCCGGCCTCGCCTCGTCGTTGATCCGCAGGATCTCTTCCTGAATCTCCGGAGGCTGCCCGGCGAGTTGGTCCTCCAGCCCCGTGTCGCTCATCACCTCGGCGTCGTCCTCGAGGACCTGCGCAACCTGTTCCTTCTCCGCCGGCGGCAGGACGTCGCTCGCGTCCGACTTGTTCGTGAACGCGATCGATAGCGCCGCAAGGAGGATCGCGCCACCGAAAGCGAGGCCCACTGAGAGCCCGAAGGAGGAGATCGCCGAGTTGACCCCGGCAGCCTCGCCAACCCGTTCCTCCGAGATCGGCGCGAGGGTGTAGTTGTTCAGCTGGGACACCAGCAGTCCCAGGCCGGCTCCGCAGAGCATGAGGGGGATCACCAGATACAGGCTCGTATCTGCTCGAGGGACGATCGGGATCAACGCGAGGGTGCCGAGGCCCAGCAGTGCGAAGCCCACTCGGATGAGGCTGCTCGGCCGCCGCGTTCCGGCCTTCCGCCCGGCGAGAAGCGCGATGAAGAACATGGTCAGCGAGAGCGGTGCGAGCGACAGCCCGGCCTGCAGGGCGTTGTACTCGAGATCGAGCTGAAGGTAGATCGGCAGGGCGATCAGGAGGCCGCCCAGCGCGATCTGCTGAAGGATGCTCTGGGTTATCCCGAAGCTGAACAGCTTCGAGGTGAACAGATCGGGGTCGAAGAGCGTGGCCTTGCCCTCTCGCTTACGGCGGACGAGCCAGCGGACCAGCGCCACCGAGAAGACGACCCCGGCCACGAGCAGGAGACCCACCCATTCGCCGCCCTCCTGCCACGCCAGGACCCCGAGGACCAGCAGGGACATTCCCAGGACCGAGAGCGCCGACCCCACCACGTCCACACTGCGGTCACCGGTGTAGGGCACCTCGCGGATGAGCCCGCTGCCCGACAGCACGCCGGCGATGATCACCGCTTCGAGCAGGAAACCGACACGCCAGGACAGGAGCGTGGTCAGAAAGCCTCCGAGGAGGGGGCCGATCGCCGCGGCAATCGCCGCGGACGCCCCGATCAGGGCATATACCTTCGCCCGCATCTTCCCCTCGAAGTTGCCGTGGATGAGCGACTGCATCGCCGGGAGGTAGAGAGACGCGCCGAGACCGCCGATCACCGCCCAGAAGACGATGATCGCGGCGAGCCCCTGAGCGAACAGCATCGCCAGGGCCCCCAGCGCGTAGAGGATCAGCCCGGTCATGTAGGCCCGCTTGCGGCCGAAGAGGTCGCCCACCTTGCTGCCGATGAGGATGAACGCGGCGGACACCAGGGCCTCCAGCGTGACCGCGGACTGCACCCCGCTGACCGTCGTGTCGAGATCGTCGACCACCGCCGAGATCGACACGTTCATCAATGAGGTGTCGATGACGAACACGAACATCGCCATCGCCAACAGGATCCCCAGGCGCGGAGTGCCCGTCTGAGACGTCATCGCGGCTGAGTATCGCCGCTACGGTGGGCGGCTCCCTCCCGCCCGTCCGCGGTTGGGCGCAGTCGGGCGCTCCTATCCGGGATCAGGCGGGACTGCGGGCGGGCGTCGCCTCGCCGTGGCCGAAGCGCACGTCCGGCAGCACGCGGCCGAGCCAGCCCGGCACATACCAGGCCGCCGGGCCGGCGAGGCGCAGCAGCACCGGCATGAGCAGCAGCCGGACGACGAACGCGTCCAGCAGCACCGCGACGCCGAGGATCACCCCCATCTCCTTGGGCGGGAGGGGCCCCGACAGGGCGAAGGTGAAGAACACGGCCACCATCACGGCCCCGGCGGCGTTGATCACGCGACCCGAGTGGGCGAGCCCCCCGACCAGGGCCTTTTGGGCGTCCCGCTCCCGGTCCCAGTGCTCCTTCGCGGAGGACAGCAGGAAGACGGTGTAGTCCATCGACATCGCGAAGACCATCGCGAAGAAGAACACCGGCGCCCAGGCATCCAGAAAGCCCTGCGACTGAAAGCCGAGCAGTCCCTGCAGGTGACCATCCTGGAAGATCCACTTGGCGATTCCGAACGCGGCTGCGGTTGCGAGCAGATTGGGCAGCACGCCGATCGCGGCGGCCACGGGCGCCTGGAACGCGAGCAGCAGAAGCAGGAAGCCGAGCGCGAGGACCACTCCGATCACCACCGGCGTCTTGGCCTGCAGCGCCTGGTCGAGGTCGTGGTTCTCGGCCGCCGCGCCGCCCAGCAACGCGCGGGGCGGAAGCTCCGCCCGCAGGCGGTCGATGGTCGAGCCGAGCTCCGGGCTCGAGGGTTCGGCGGTGGGGATCGCCTCGATCAGACCCTGCCCGCCGCCTGCCTCGGGCGGCAGCGCGCGGGCGATCCCCGGGTCCCCGCGGACCACGGCAACGGCGTCGTCCACCTCCGACGCAGGGCCCACGATCTGGAGAGCACCCGGCGCGCCGGGCCCGAAGCCCGCCTGAATCCGCTCGTAGCCCTGCCGCGAGTGATCGTCCGGGGGCACGACCGTGATCGAAGGCATCTCCGTGCGGACCGAGAGCACGGGCAGCGCAAGGACCACCAGGACCAGGAGGCCGGCGCCCCCGAACAGATACGGCCGCCGCCACAGGCGCTCTCCCCAGCGGGCGAAGCGAGCCGAACGATGCTCGCCACCCTGGACCCAGGGAAGCGACAGGCGGTCGACCCGGGGGCCGAGCTCGGCGAGCACGGCGGGCAGCAGGGTGAGCGTCGCCGCCAGCACGAAGAGGACCGCGATGATGATGCCCAGTGACGTCGAGCGGAAGGCGGGGCTCGGCACCAGCATCACCGCCGAGAGCGACACCAGCACAGTCAGGCCCGAGAAGAGGACCGCCTTGCCGGCTGTGTCCATGGTCGTCGCGACCGCCTCGACGGGATCAAGCTTCTCGCCGAAGTGGGCGCTCCTGAAGCGAACGACTATGAAGAGCGCGTAGTCGATGCCCAGGGCGAGGGCGAACATCAGCGCGAAGTTCATCGCCCAGATCGAGATCGGCGAGATGAACGTCCCGAGGAAGAGCACGCCGGCGGAGGCGATGAGGCCGGCGATCGTCAGCATCAGCGGCAGGCCCGCGGCCACAAGCGAGCCGAAGGCGAGCACGAGGATCGCCATGGTGACCGGCCAGGAGATGAACTCGGACTTGAGCATCGCCTCGCGGTTGGCCTGGTTGAAGTCCGACCACATGCCCGAGGCACCCGTCAGGTCGACGGCGAATCCCGGCCCGGCGACCGCGGCCACCCTCGTCTTGAGACGCTCGGCAGCGTCGACCATCGCATTCGGATCTCCGGCAGCGCCGGCGCGAATGACGGCGGTGTGCCCGTCCGGGGAGACCGAGGCGCCCGGCCGCGGTGCGACGACCCGGCCAACCGCGGGATCGCGCTCGAGCACACGCTGCACGCGCGCAACGGTGTGCTGAAAGCCTGGAGCGGTGGCCGAGCGGTCGGGCGAGTAGACGGCAATCTGGAGCGCGTAGGCGCCGCTGCCGGCGAAGCCGCGATCGATCTGCTCGCGAGCCTCGACCGACTCCGAGCCGTCCGCCTGCCAGCCGGCGCCGGACAGCGCCGTCTCCACGCGCGGGGCGAGGATTCCCAGGCCGACTGCGATCAGAGCCCAGGCGACGAGGACCCGGCGGCGATGCTGCGCCGCGAGCCGTCCGAGGCGGCCGATCGGACCGAGGCCGCTTGATGAGGGGGGAGAAGGTGCTTGTGGTGCGGACATCCGTGCCTCCTGCAATTAGTACGATCGTTCGTACGTGTTAGCGCAGAGAGTGTACGACCGATCGTGCTAAGTTGGGTGTGATGTCCGACACAGACACGCGAAGCGAGCCGCAGCGGCGAGTGCGTGGGCGACGCCGCGACGGCGAACGCAGCCGTAACGCGATCCTGCGTGAGGCAGGGCGGCTCGCGACCGTGGAGGGCATCAACGGGCTGTCCATCGGCCGGCTGGCCGAGGCGGTGGGCATGAGCAAGAGCGGCCTCTTCGCCCACTTCGGCTCCAAGGAGGAGCTCCAGGTCGAGACGATCCAGGCGGCGCGGGCCGTGTTCACCGCGGAGGTGATCGATCCGGCTCTCGCCGCCCCCACCGCCCTCGAGCGCCTACGGCGGCTTGCGGAGAACTTCCTGCGCTACGTCGAAGGCGGCCTCTACCCCGGCGGCTGCTTCTTCTCCTCGGTCGCCGCCGAGATGGCGATGCGCCCCGGTCCGGTGCGCGACGGCGCAGTGCAGGTGCTCGCCGATTTCTCCGGCAAGCTCGAGACGGCCCTTCGCGAGGCCCAGGCCGAGGGCGCGATCGATCCTTCGGAGGACACGGAGCAACTCGCCTTCGAGCTCGCCTCCTACCTCTCCTTCGCCAACGCGCAGTTCGCGCTCACCCAGGAGCCGGGCACGATCGAACGCGCCCGCCGGGCGCTGGAGGACCGGATCCAGGAGGCGGCTGCGGCCGCCTAGCCGCGACCCGGCGCCCTACGGCTGTTCGACCAGCTTCCAGTACGAGTCCTTGCGGGTGATCTTCCCCCCGCTGAACTCGAACAGGTCGCACCCGCGGACCTCAATCCGCTGGCCGGAGGTGTCGGTTCCGCGAATCGTCCACTCCGAGACGCCTCGGTCGCCCGAGACCCAGTGCCGGTCGTCTCCGTAGTGGATGTCCGGGATCCCGGCGAAGCGGGCCTCGAACCCCTTGCGGACCTGCTCTTTCCCCACCAGCCGCTTTCCCCATGGGTCCGGTCCCCTCGGCGTCTCGAACACGCAGTCCTCGGCGAAGATCTCCATGATCGCGTCAGCGTCGTGGCGGTTGAACGCGTCGAGCACCCGCTCGAGCATCTCGACGTCGGGGGAGTCGTATGCCATCGCGGCTCCTTTCGGTGGCTGTGGCTTTCCCTGGCGCAGTATCTCGGTAGCCGCCGCGGCAGCGGGGATACGCTCCCACCGTGGGAGAGACCGAGCTGCTGATCCTCGGCCTCTGCGTCGGGATCCCGGCGTTGAGCGTGATCGCAGGGCTGTTCGACGTCCCGTATCCGATCGTCCTCGTGCTCGGGGCGATCCCGATCGGCTTCCTGCCCGGCGTGCCGGAGGTCGAGCTGCATCCGGATCTGGTGCTGGTCATCTTCCTGCCGCCGCTGCTCTACGTCGCGGCGTTCATGGCGGACCTCCGCGTCCTCCGGGAAAGCGCTCGCGCCCTGTCACTGACCGCGATCGGGCTCGTCCTCGCAACCACCTGTGCGGTGGCGGTGGTGGGCCATGAGCTGATCGGCCTGCCGTGGGCGGTCGCGTTCGCCCTGGGCGCGGTCGTCTCCCCGACCGACCCGGTGGCGGCCACGGCGATCGCTCGTGAGATCGGCGCCCCGCGCCGGCTGGTCGACATGATCGAGGGGGAGAGCCTGATCAACGACGCCTCGGCGCTGATCGCGTACCGCGTCGCCGTCGCGGCCGCGATCGGCGGCAGCTTCTCGCTGTTCGACGCAAGCCTGGACTTCGTCGTGGCCGTGTTGGGGGGAATCGGGATCGGCCTGGTCGTCGGCGCCGCGGTCTCGGCCGTGCGCCGCCGCCTCGACGACGTGCCGGTCGAGGTGACGATCTCGCTGTTCACGGGCTACGCCGCCTATCTGCCCGCGGAGGGGTTGGGCGTCTCGGGAGTGCTCGCGGCGGTCACCGCCGGGATCTACCTCGGATGGCTCGCGCCGGAGATCTCGACGGCGCAGATGCGGATGCAGGGCATGGCCGTGTGGGAGTTCGCCATCTTCCTGCTCAACGCCGTGCTGTTCGTCCTCATCGGGCTGCAGCTCCCGGCGATCCTCGACGCGGTGTCCGGCATCGACACCGCCACGCTGACGGGCTACGCGCTGGCCACGATCGCCGCGGTCGTCGGGATGCGTTACCTGTGGCTGTTCACGGTCCCGTACCTCGTACGCGTGCTCGACCGGCGCCCAAGCCAGCTCGACCGTCGCGTGGGGCCAGCCCAGCGGATCGTCTTCGGCTGGGCCGGGATGCGCGGAGCCGTGTCGCTCGCGGCGGCGCTCGCGCTCCCGCTCGAGACCGACGCCGGTGCGCCCTTCCCCGCCCGCGAGCTCGTCATCTTCCTCGCCTATTGCGTCGTGCTGTTCACCGTCGTCGTCGAGGGGCTGACGCTGCCGGCGCTGATACGCCGGCTCGGCGTGGTGGACGACGGATCGGACGAGGAGGCGGAGGAGCACGCTGCGCGGATCTCCGCGGCCGAGGCCGCCATCGAGGCGCTCGACGTGCTCGCCGAGGAGGAGTGGACCCGGGACGAGACGGTCGAGCGGATGCGAGGCATGTACGGGTTCCGGCGTCGGCGATTCGCGACGCTTCGGGGCGACATCGACGACGAGGACGGGATCGTCGACCGGTCGCTCGCCTACCAGCGTCTTCTCCAGGAGGTGATCGAGGCGCAGCGGGCGGCGATCGTGCGCATGCGAAACGAGGGCCTCATCTCGGCCGAGGTGATGCGCCGGGTCGAGCGCGACCTCGACCTGGAGGAGTCGCGGCTGGAGATCTGAGAGGGGCTCGACGTGACGGGCCGTACAAGGGATAATCCGATGCGCCCCATGACCACCGTCGACGAGCTGCTGGCGACGGCCCGCGCCTCACTCAATCGATTGACCCCCGAGGAGGCCCACCACGCGGCCGTTGCCGGCGACTCGATCCACGGTCGCCGCATCGCGATCCCACGCTTGCGCACTCGGGCCGGAGGGTGATCGTGATCTGCAACGAGGGCTACCAGTCGAGCCTGCTCGCCGCCACCCTGCGCACCTTCGGCGTCGACGCGACCGATGTGATCGGCGGCGTTCAGGATTGGGCCCGAAGCGGCCTGCCGATCGAGGGCGCTCCGGCCCGCTAGCGGCGCGTCGCCGCGAGGAGCGCGTACAGGAACTGCTGCTCGCCGCCGGAGGGGGTGCGGTGAAGCTCGAGGCGGCTGGAGACGAGACGCCCGACCCCCTCGAATGCCTGCGCCAGCTCGTCCGCCGCGTAGCGGCTCACAGGCAGGCCGCTGCACGTGGTTGGCCCATCCGGCCCGAAGCCGGCCACGATCAGATGGCCGCCGGGCTCCACGCTGCGCGCGAGGGTCGCCAGGTAGGCCTCGCGATCGCCCGTATCCGTCATGAAGTGAAAGAGGGCCCGGTCGTGCCACAGGGCGAAGCGCCGCCCGAAGTCGTGGTCGCGGACGTCGGCCACCAGCCACTCGACGTCGCGGGCCCGTTCGCCGAGGGCCTCCCGCTCACGGGCGAGCGCCTCGCCGGAGATGTCGGTCACCGTGATGTCGGAGTGCCCCCGGTCGAGCAGCTCGCCCGCGAGGCTCGACGCGCCGCCGCCCACGTCGAGGATCGGAGCCTCTGCCGGCAGCTCGAGCGCGTCGATCATCTCCAGCGAGATCCCCGGCGTGGCCTCGAACCAGCTGACCTCCTCGGGGTCCTTCTCGGTCCAGACCTCCTTCCAGTGCGCGGCGACGCTCACGCCGCGTTCACGTCGGTGCGCCCGGCCGCGTCCCGCAGGCCCTCGATGGACTGGTCGCTCCACTTGCTGAAGTAGCGCCGGCCAACCGTCGCGTCGAACATCCGGTAGCCCAAGCCCAGCGGCTGCATCCCCATGGAGAGCTCGACGAACGTGCCGCCCTGCGCCGGTGTGAGGGTCCAGTGTGCGTAGGTACCGGTGGTCTGGCAGCTCATCCGTATCTCGCGCATGTCGTCGCGGCGTTCAATGAGGAAGTTCGACTCCGAGGGCCCGCCCGGGTCGTGGGTCACCTGCACGAACTGGTCACCGGGGTCGAAGCGCTCGCCCCGTACGTCGATCACCCGCGGCCACCACTCCGGGTAGCGAGTCGGCGTGCCCACGAGGTCCCACACGGCCTCGAGCGGGCTGTCGAGCTGTATCTGTCGCCGATATTCGGACATTCGACCCGGGGGCAGTATGTTCTCGCACGAGGAGCGATGAGCGTCACCGAATCAGCCGCCTGTGACAAGTGCGGCGCCGACAACCCGCCCGGCGCGCGCTTCTGCGGGGCGTGCGGGGCAAGCCTGGCCCCGACCCAGCGTTGCCCGGAGTGCGACGCGGAGAACCCGCTGGGCCAGCGCTTCTGCAACTCCTGCGGGCACGAGCTCGAGCGGCGGGCCCGCGAGCGCCCCGCCGACGACGGCAAGACGCCCGTCGACGGCGAGCGCAAGCAGGTCACGGTCCTCTTCGCCGACGTCATGGGCTCGATGGACATGGCCGAGCAGACCGATCCCGAGGAGTGGCGCCAGATCATGCAGCGGTTCTTCTCGCTGCTTTCGGATGGCGTGCGCCGGTTCGAGGGCACGGTCGACAAGTTCACGGGCGATGGGATCATGGCCCTGTTCGGGGCGCCCATCGCGCACGAGGACCACGCCGCTCGCGCCTGCTTCGCGGCCCTGCGCATCGGCGACCTCGTGTCCGAGTACGCGGGGGAGCTGCGGCGGGCCAAGGGCCTCAACTTCACCGTCCGGATCGGCATCAACTCCGGCGAGGTGGTCGCCGGCGGGATCGGCGAGGACGAGAAGCCCGAGTACACCGCCGTTGGGCACACTGTCGGGCTCGCCCAGCGCATGGAGGCGCTCGCCGAGCCCGGGAAGGCATACCTCACGGAGCACGCCGCGAAGCTCGCCGAGGGCTACCTCGAGCTCGAGGACCTTGGGGAATTCAGGGTGAAGGGGGCCAGCCGCCCCCTCCGTGTCTACGAGCTGAAGGGAGCCGGCCGCGCCCGCTCGCGGCTCGACCTCTCGCGGGAGCGCGGGCTCAGCCGCTTCGTCGGCCGGGGCGACGAGATGGAGGCCCTCGAGCAGGCGCTGGAGCGGGCGAACCAGGAGAAGGGCGCCGTGATCGGGGTGGTGGCGGAGCCCGGCATCGGCAAGAGCCGCCTGTGCCACGAGTTCGCCGAGCGCTGCCGGGCGGACGGGCTGGAGGTCTACGAGGCCCAGGCCCAGGCGCACGCCGTCGACATCCCGTTCCTGCCCGTCCTTCAGATGCTGCGTGGCTACTTCGGCATCGAGGATCGCGACCCCGAGCGCATCGCGCGCGAGAAGATCGCCGGCCGCCTGCTGCTGCTCGACTCGGGCTTCTCCGAGGACCTCCCGCTTGTCTTCGACTTCCTGGGCGTCCCCGATCCCGATCGTCCACCGCCGCAGGTGAGCGCCGAGGCGCGGCAGCGGCTGCTCCGTGGAGTGATCAGGCGTCTCTACGAGGTCCCGGGCCGTGACCAGGTCGTCGTGAACGTGATCGAGGACCTCCACTGGATGGACGAGGGCAGCGAGACCTTCCTCGCCGAGATGATCGGCGCGATCGAGGGGACCCGGACGGTGGCCGTGGTCAACTTCCGCCCGGAGTACGAGGCCGAGTGGATGAGCTCCCCCGTCTACCGCCGCCTGGCGCTGATGCCCCTGGGCCCCGACTCGACCAAGGCGCTGCTCGCCGACGTCGCGGGAGCCGACCCCTCGCTCGACGGCCTGGCCGACCTGATCCACGAACGCACGGGCGGGAACCCGTTCTTCATCGAGGAGGTCGTTCGCGAGCTGGTCGAGGCGGGCAACCTGGAGGGCGAACGCGGCGCCTACGTCCTCGCGCGCCCGGTGGAGGAGACGGGCGTGCCCGCCACCGTGCAGGCGATCCTCGCCGCCCGGATCGATCGCCTCGCGGCCGCCAAGTCGCTTCTGCAGGACGCGGCGGTGATCGGCAAGGAGGTCCCGGAGCCGGCGCTGCGCATGGTCTCGGGGCTCTCCGACGAGGAGATGGGCGAGGGCTTGAAGGAGCTGATCGGCGCCGGCTTCCTCTACGAGGCGGAGATCTACCCGGAGCGCATCCTCGCCTTCAGCCATCCGCTCACCCGCGAGGTCGCTTACGGGTCGCAGCTCGGAGAGCAGCGCGCCAGAGCGCACGCGGCGACCGCGAAGGCCTTCATCGAGCTCAACCCCGATCGGCATGACGAGCTGGCGGCGCTGATCGCGCAGCATCTGGAGCAGGGCGGCGAGGCCCTCGAGGCGGCCCGCTGGAACGCCAAGGCGGCCCACTGGGCCGGGTACAGCCATCCGCGCGACGCATTGCGGCTGTGGGGCCGTGTCACCGAGCTCACTGCAGACCTGCCCGAGTCGGAGGAGACGATGACGCTCGGCGTCTTCTCGCGCCTGCTGCAGCTCGACTACGCCTGGCGCCTGGGCATGGAGAAGGGGCGGGTCGACGCTCTGGTGGAAGAGGCACGCGAGATCGCGTCCAAGACGGGCGACCTGCGGTCACTGGCGTTGTTGCAGTTGCTCGAGTCGGCCCGGCCCGGCCTGGACCAGGCCGCGAGCGATTGGACCCGCGCCAGCGACGAGGCGATCGCTCTCGCCGATGAGTCCGGTGACGACGCCCTCCGCGTCGCCATGCGAACAGCCGGGTCGTACTCGTACCTTGCTGCGGGCGAATTCGCCCGGTGCGAGCGCCTCAACGACGAGGCCCTTGAGATCACCGCGGGCGATCACAGCCTCGGCAACGGGATCGTGATCGGATGCCCCCACGCATGGGCACTGATGGCAAAGGGGATAATCGCCCGTGATCGCCGGGAGTTCGAGGATGGCGCGAGGCTGTTCGAAGATGCGCTGCGCATCGCGGCCGAGCAGGGCGATCCCGAGACGGAGAGCTGGACCCGGGGCAACTACGCGGCTCTGCACGCGTGGGCCGGTGAACACGACGAGGCGGTTAGCCTGGCGCAGCGCAACTACGAGATAACCGAGCGCCTGGGAGACGTCTTTTCCCGCCACTGGGCTCTGTTCAACCTCGGCTTCGCCCACCTCGAGCGCGGAGACTTCGAGCCTGCGCTGGACTACCTGGAGCGCGGAGACCAGGTCTACATGGAAGCGATGGGCCGAGGCGGCGAGGCAGAGGGCTGGCGCGCGGCGATGATCGCGCAGGCTCTCCTGGGCGTCGGCAAGGTGGCGGACGCGATGGAGCGGGCTCGCCGCGCCGCCGCGGTCGTGGAGGAGCGCGGCCTCAACTGGGGGCTCCCCAGGGCCTACCGGGCGCTCGCCGAGGTCTGCATCGCCGCCGGCGAGGGGAACCCCGCCGCACTGCTCGACGAAGCCGAGAAGGTCGCGAACGCCACCGGGCGTGTCATCGAGCTCGAGGGAATCGCCCGAGCGCGCGAGGCCCTCGTCCAGGCTTCGGCGTAGGCCTCGCTCAGGACCGCCGGTGCGGGCGCCGCGCTCGGCGGCGCGGCGCCCTTCCGGACGGCCTACGCCTTCTGCTCGGCCGCGCCCGCGTAGCGCAGCGAGCCC